>Ga0272448_1001241_pt1 | contig 35087 bp, 33 predicted proteins | sample YNPCB0191_FD_202220 | JGI IMG/M metagenome (GOLD analysis project Ga0272448, IMG submission 202220) | Hot spring sediment microbial communities from Yellowstone National Park, WY, United States - YNP-CB-019-1 | ecosystem: Environmental > Aquatic > Thermal springs > Hot (42-90C) > Sediment...
GCCCAAGGGATCTGGGAATCAATCGGGTACTGCTCCCCATCAACGCCCCTGATCTGCGACTCTACCGGCTGCCAGTCGTTGTTGCCGCCCGACTGCGTCGGTATGAACACCTCGATGGAGTATAGCACAGTCTCCGTCGGGATGTCCGCGGCATCCAGGTACCAGTAGACCCGGCGCACGCCGTCCATGCCATAGGCATAGTAAGCGTCGCTGCCACCGTACCCGGCTCCCGCGATCGTGGTCCAGCCTCCGCCATCCAATCTGGCTATCGGCAGAATCCATTGCTGTCCGGGAGCTGCAGTCGCTGCGGTCGCTGCCACCAGCAGCAGCGCCACAACCCATAATGCTGATAGTTTCATCTCTTTCCCTCCTTTCCGTGCTTGACTTGGCAGATCTGCAACACTCAGGCTCTGCCCGTGTGACATCGGCGTTGGAAGGCGCCGGTGCCCACGCCTTGTATCAAGTCCCGACAAAGCGGAACGTGATCGCTTTGTATGGATGCTCAAACGCGTTCAGCATCGCAATGCTTCCTCAGTGCTTCAAAATGACCAGATCGCCCGCTCCGCGAATCCAGACGCTTCTTTCGGGGCCGGTCGTGCCGGGAACGAGCACCTCTCTGCCGGCCACTCCAACGACCGAAACATAGTCGCCGTTCGCAACTGCCGGAACCGGATCGACCCCGGGTTTGGCTGCGATGATGTTGTTGTAGTAGCACTTGACGGGCCCGCCGGGCGAGCCGTCATCTATGAGAAAGTATCTGCGCCAGTCGCCGGTGCGTTCTTGGCCTCTCACGGTCGGAGGATTCGAGCCGGGAATGTTGACTACCTTGCCCCAAACCTTGACTAGTTTGCCGTCAAGGAGCGGACTGCCGAGATTTCGCAGTGTCGTGCCCACGACGGGCGGTTGGGCGACCAGTTCGGGCGCGCCGCTGATCTCTATCGCGTCGAGATAGCGCATCCCGGCCTCGTTTGTCCGCATTATGCCTCTGACGTCTATGCGCTGCGCCATGTTCGAGGCGGCCGACACCCTCGCCTGATAGCTCGTGGACACCCACAATGCGCTCGAACGATCGTCCTCCTCGATCGCCAGGTAGCCGGGGAACGGCTTATCGTATGAAGGCGACGCCCCACGCGGCAGGTCGCAGTAGCTGAAACACCCCGACACGACCTTCGATTCCAGGCTGACCCACGTCCCGTCGGGCTGTGCTAGCGCATCCGAGATATTGTCGCAGGGCACGGCCGGCTCGATGGTGCCGAATTCGACCTGATCGAAGTAGTAGGTCTCATACGTCCACCATCTCGAACCGAGCACTATGGTGTCAAGCGGAGCACCGCCCCCTCCGCCGGCTGCGGCCCTTCGGAGTCCGTTGTAGACCAGCTTGTCATCTACAAAAAACTGCACGTCTCCCGGATTGCCGGTATATCCGTTGACCAAAATGGTATATTTGCGCCAGCCCTGTCGCCGCGGAACGAGCGGAACGTTGTCGTCGTCCACGGGCATGACATAGGATTCTTCAGCCGTGTAGACGCAGCAGTTCTCGAAGTAGTCTCTCAGCCAGCCGCTGACACGGCCCACCTCACCCATAACCCCGATGCTGAATGCGTCTGCTCCCTCACCGTTGGGATTGGCGAGCCAGGCGGAGTTCAGAAGTGTTATGTAGCCGTTGGGCCAGCCCTCGTATTGCGTCTCCGGGCCTGGAGGCCAGTTGATGTCGTTATCTTCGAACATCCAGCACTTGAGGTAGACGTTGCCGTCATAGCCGGCCCCGAGCTGGTGTTGGCTGTTCCAGGCATCGCGCCATACCACCCAACTTCTGGCTCCCCACACCCCCGGGGTACGGATGTGGTTGTTCTGGCCGGCCAACGAGTCGTGATGATCCGATGTCCAGTCCGGCGGACCGATCGTCCAAAGACCCAGGTTGACCGGCGGCTCGAAGTTATCGTAGAAAATCGTCGCGCAGTATCCGGCTGCCGCGGCGGCAAGAAGAATGACCGCCGCACAAGCCATGGGCTTGATTGCCCTGACCGAATACCTCATACTCGCTTACCCCCCTGCTCTTTATTTGCTACTCCGGGAAGACTACGAAATCGCTCATCCCGGTATATGGGTTTGTCGGCCGCGGATAGACCACGTGCACTACGGTCGTGTGATCGACCGCGTTCATCTCCGTCGCATAAGTGCCGGTGACCGCGACGTATTTGCCGTTCGACGGACAGCCCGCAAAGAACGGATCGAATTCCAGAGCCCTGCAGTCGATTCGTATCCCCTTCGCCCTGGTGGTCGAGCTGGCCTTGGGCTTGCCGGCGTCAAGTCCGGTGCCGTCGTCTACATAGCAGTAGTAATAGGTGCTGTTATTGACTCTTCCGAAAACGGTCACCAACATGCCCTCCGCGCTCGCTCCCGTATCGAGCGAACTCTGTGCCAGGGCTTTGTTGCTGACGGCGACGGGTTTGATGTCTATCCCCGTTTCTCCTGTCGGGACAACCGCGGGAAGCCTGCTGCCCGCCAGCCAACTGCTCAGGTAGCCGACCGGGTTCCTGGTGTCGGGCTGCGGCAGGGCTGTGTAGTAGGGATCGTCCTTGGAAATGGCGCCGATTACGCGGCAGGCATCTCCGCGCTCGAATGCAAACTGCTGCGCGCTGTCGTCATACAGCCGGGCGATGTCCTCGGGACGGCTGGCCCGCAGCAGTATCCCGCCTGATCGGTCGCGTTTCTCCAAGAAAACGTCCACATACTTGACGCCGCCGTAGTTGTCCCGCGCGACGGCCATATTGACGACCACCAGATCGGCCACCTCGACAAGCGTGCCGACGAGGCTGGTGCGCGCGGCATCGACCGCCACGGGGTCTTTCTTGGTAAGCACGATGTCGTCCACGTTGAGGATCGTGCCCCACTGATAGCCGCCGGCAGCAGCCGGGTTCGAAGCACCGTGGCTGTGACCGACCCTGAACCCTATGTAGTAGCCGCGGCCGGGATACTTTCCGCCGGGGCCGATGGTAGTAGGCAGTTCGTCGGGACACAGCCCGAACGCAATCGTGTTCGTGAACGAGTGCCACTGCCCCGGTTCCTCACCGGCAGGATGCGGCTGGATCGGTCGATTGCTGAGATAGCCCGGAGGATCCGGCGGGTCGTTTGTAATGGGAGGATGCACACGCAGGAAAGGCGCGTCCAGCCAAGTCCAGTACTCGCTTATGCCCATCCAGTTCATGCTAAGCGGATACGGGGGAATGGTCTGCAGATAACCGTCGTTGGGGTTCCACTGATCCCACGCACACCAGTTCGTGTAGCCGCACCCCACCGAGCACCAGTCCGTCCACCTGTATTGCATGGTCGGGTCGGCGGTGTTGAGGTTCCAGACGCTGCCTTTCCACGAGAGAGTATAGACGCCGGGGCCGGTAGGTATGTTGGGTGAGACGACACGCAGGTCGCCGTGCGAGCTCCAGATATGCAAGCACGGATTGTCCGGCTGGCCCGGCTGCGCATACGCGCCCTTGAGCCGCGTGAATCCCATCTTGCCGCGCCAATCGTTGCACACTTGCGGCTCCTCATCGGCCCATGCGCCGAACGCCGCGGTCCAGCCCTGTGGCAGCGACGCCTTGAACGGCGCGGCCTTGTCGGGGTCGGTGTTGACGGGGTTTCCGGCAAGATCGGTGCAGCTCATCCAGTCATAAATATCGAGTTCCGCAATGTCGATGGGCTTGCCGTATTCCATGCAGGACTTGTTGTATTTCCACTGATACCAGTAGCCGTGCCCGTCCTGGCCGGGAGCAAAGGGCGAGTCGCCCGCGTATACGTCGTCAACATAGAATGTGCCGCCGACGGTCTCGGCAAACCCAACGGCACCAAGCCCGGTCCCGGCCGCCGAATCTCGAAAACCCAAGTCGCCGTTGAAATACCCACCCTGCACGGCAGCGCGGTATGTGCCGTTGGAGTAGTCAAGTTTGATCGTTATGCGACGCCACTCGTCCTGCAAATACGGCGCGAGCGTCACCCACGTGCCGCCGCCGCTGCCGTTGCCGTTGAGAGCCTCGATCTGGCCGTTGTTGTTGAGTCGGACTACCGCGGCAACGCCCGCGAGGTTCTCGGTTCCCGCGTAAATATAGCAAACGCCATACGTAGAGGAGCTTTTCACGTAGCATTGTGCGAACTGCACGCTGCGGGGGGTATCCGGCGTGAAGTTTCGATAGGCGCTCTCGTTGGTGAAGCGTATGCCCTTCGAGGGGCTGTAGCATGCCGAGCAGATAGTGCCGGTTCCGACCCAGCCGCGGGGGTCCTGGCCTGCCAGCGGGCCGATGGCAAACTCCTCGAATGTGGTCGCATAGAATATCTTGGGAGTGTAGCCGAGTATTTCGCGGCCGTCCTCGCTTACGTGAGCCGGCCACTGCTGACTCACGCCTCCGACGATGCCCGGATAGCCGTAAGTGCTGCTGTCGCCGCTGTTGTTGTAGTACCAGTCGTGATGGACAAACGGCGCAGAGAAGTCTTCCTGAAAAACCACGGTGTCGCTGAGGGCACACGACGCGACCACTGAGATAAGAAGACCAACAATTGTTGTCTTCAGCAACGTCATCTTTCTCCTCCAAAACCGCCTAAACATCGTCTGCTTTGCCGGTAATCAGGCAGACATTATGTGTCTGAATGGCCGTAGAGCACAGTCCGTCGTTGAGAAGTCGCAGTGCCGTGCCCGAGTCGCCTGCTATCGGCGGTCGGGGGGAAAGACCGCTTTGCCGGGCGGCCCCCCTGTATTGGGCAGACACCATCGGGCAAGCTTGAGCGAGACCTCCTTACCACCGCTGCAGTAATAGCACGGTTTATGGCGGTTGTCAAGGGCTTTTTGCCAATCTTTCCGGCCGTTGACAAGCCGGCAAAACGGGGTTATATTGAGGTTGTCCGTGATACTGACCTGGACGCCCAGCATCAAGGCCGGACGAGGGGAAGCGAACTGTCCTATCGCGGTCTCGTCCGCGGCCCGGAGGCCGTTATTATGAAGTTTGGTAGTGCTGTTGTGCTGATCTTTGTGGTCGTGTTGGCGGCGGCCGGCGCGGCACGGGCGACTGACACGTGGGAGACGCTGTGCCCCGGAGTCACGCACCTGCACCGCACCACGACGTCCCCTTATCATTGGAACATCCACGTCGTCAAGGTGGACCTGACCAATCCGCGGGTGCGAATACGCGTTGTGAAAAAACAGGACTCCAACCAGGACGACTGCGGCGAAACCACAAGCTCGATGTGCCGGCGCTACGGGGCTCTTGTAGGAATCAACACGGACTTTTTCCTTGCGACCTGGCCGCATTCCGCCTCGCATCAACCGCAGGGCTACTGCGTCACCGACGGACTTGTAACAAATCCCAACCCGATCGCTCCCACCCGCCACGTGCTGCAGTTCTCCGCGGGAAACGGCCAGGCCGTCATAAACGTGCCGACCGGCGTACAATCCTGGTGGTATAACTGCACGGCGGGCGGCCCAAGAATCCTCCGAGACGGTGTCGTCAGCATCGAAAACGAGTCGGGCCTGCCCAACGTCTATAACCGCGATCCATACACGGCCTGCGCGCTCTCGCAGGACGGGAAAACCCTTATCCTACTCGTCGAAGACGGCCGATGTCCCGGCGTCTACGACGGCATGACCGGCCCCGAGATCGCTCAGGTACTGCTGGAGATGGGCGGTTACCAGGCAATAATGTTCGACGGCGGCGGATCGACCACGATGGCCATAAACGGCACCGTCGTCAATTCGCCGTCGGACGGCTCCGAGCGCAAGGTTGCCGCCGCGCTGTGCGTCATCGACGAGGCCGCCCTGCCCAACCCGGCCTACACGCCCTACCAGACCGGATTCGAGAACCCCACGTTTCCCCTCGGAAACGTCAACGGCATAGACGGCTGGTCCAAAGACGGCGGCGGAAGCGCGCAGATCGTTAGTTCCCCGAACCATTCGGGATCGCAGGCCCTGCAGATAAGCGGAGCCGGGGCATCGCACTACATCGGAACGATGGGCAGCCAATCGGTCACGTGGATCGACGTGTGGATGCTGATGACCAGCAAGCAGACGGGAATCCTGTATGCAAACTCGGCGGGCGGGTCGTGCTCGCAGATATGCTTTGCCTCGGACGGCAAGATCAAGTATCTATATCTGTATCCGGGCACGACTACCACGGTTTGGGTTCCGTTGATGAACTACTCCACCAACACCTGGTATCGAATCACCTTGCGCGAGGACTTCCACCTTCTAAACTGCTCCGACCGCATCAATCCGCTGGGCTTCTACAGCTTATACATAAACGGCGTGCTCCAGATGAGCGGGGTAGGTTTCTGCAGTTCGGGGGCCAGCACTGAAATCAACCAGGTTCGTTTCGAACACTCGGGCGGCGGGTACCTGCTCGTGGATGACCTTTGCGTAAGCAACATAGAGCCCAGACACTGGAGCGTGGGCGCGAGCCAAGCGCGGAATCTGCCCGACGGGTCCGCCGTCGAAATCGCGGGGCCGATAGTCACTTCGAGCTTCGCCGACGCCTGCTACGTGGAGAACGCCGACCGCACCGGGGCGATCAAGCTGACTGCTTCGTCCGTCCCCGCCGTAGGATCGAAGGTCAATGCAGTCGGGCGGGTGGCTACGGTCAGCGGCGAAAAAACCCTTCAGTGCAACTACCTCAGGGTCGTGGATACGGGTGTGGCGGTTCCCAGGCCGCTGCGACCGGGGCTGCGCGAACTGACGCTGATGCGGCCGGACAACTTACCCGCAGGCATCGGCGCCCCGCTATCGGGTATGAGCGTGCGCGTTGACGGCAAGATCGTCAGAATCGAGAGCGATCGGTTCTATATCGACGACGGCGGTGCGCCGAACGGCGTACCCGTTCTTTACGGCGGTATGTCGGGGATTAATCTGGGCAAGCACGCAGTCGTGGATGGATGCGTTGCCGCCTACCTCGAACCGATTGGCTGGGTAACGGCGATCCGCCCACCCACCAGCGGCGGCGTCCGGATCCTCTGATAATCGACCGCTCGCAGCTTACGCGCACGTCATTGCGAGCGGAGTGAGGAATCTGCAGAAAGCACAGTCTTCCGTCTCCAATCCCGCAATGACGCCCCACGGCCGGTTGCACCCCTAGACACTGAGCGTTTGCCCACTTGCCGGAAAGTGGATATTTGGCTATAATACCAAATGAAGCGAGTGAGCCGAGATGAACAAGCGTGCGTATGAGGAAAGAGCGAAAATCATAAAGGCGCTGGCACACCCCAGTCGGCTGATTATCGTGGACGCGCTGACCGACGGCGAGAAGTGCGTGTGCGAGCTAAGGCAATTGGTCGGCTCGGACATGTCCACTGTCTCCAAGCACCTGTCAGTAATGAAAGAGGCAGGGATAGTTGATGATCGCAAGGTCGGTCAGCAGGTCTTCTACAGCCTCCGCTGCCCGTGCATAGTCAGCTTTCTCGGCTGCGTCGAGGACGTGATGAAGGCCAACGCCCGCCGCAAGATGGAACTGGTCGCCTGAATCGCTCGTATCAATACAAGAAGAGCCGAAAGAGGCTTTTTTTCTATGGCGGGGTAATTGGCCATTGCGCCAACACGCCAACAAGCCCCGTTTTTTCGCCGGAGGTAATCTATGAAACGGATTCAGATTCTTGGCACGGGCTGTGCCAAGTGCAAGGCTCTTGCCGAAAACGCTCGGAGGGCCATCGAGCTGGCCGGGATAGAGGCCCAGATCGAGAAAATCGAGGACATCAGGGAAATAATGAAGTTCAACATCCTGATGACGCCCGGTCTCGCTATCGACGGCCAGGTCAAAGCTGCCGGACGAGTCCTATCACCCGACGACATCAAGAGACTACTGCTCTCGGACGGAGGCAAGTGAAATGGCCGAACTGCCTGGCCTGATAATGTGCGTATGCACCGGGAAATGTCCCGGCTTTGCAAAGATGGATATATGGGACTTCATCAATCGAGTGCGCGTCGAGCTGCCGGTAGAGTACGCGTTCATCCACCCGCAGCTATGCGAGGAAGACGGCGATCGGTTCCTGGCAGACATGCTCAAGGCGGGAAGGAAGCTGGTGATTGCCGGCTGCGCTCCCAATATGCAGGTAAAGCTCTTCCGTGACGCGTTCGAGGCCGCCGGCCTGGATGTCAAGGCCGACCTGGTTGCGCTGGACATTCGTGAGATGACGACCGACGAAGCCGTCGAGAAGGTCTCGAACGCGCTTGTTGAGATGGGGGTCGAGCAGAATGGCTGAAGACACCTTCATGGGCGTGCCGCGCAACAAGATAAACTGGGCGCCGACAATCGACTACTCGAAGTGCGACTTCTGTATGGAATGCGACAAGTTCTGCCCGCACGACGTGTTCGAGCGCCGGGACTCAGACCCGAAACTCGTGGTGGCGAACCCGCACAACTGCGTCGTCTTTTGCAGGGCCTGCGCGAAAACTTGCGGACCTGACGCGATTTCATTCCCGAGCAAGTCCGAGACCATCGCCGCGATCAAGAAGATGCGCGAACAGGAGGGCGAGCAGTGAAACGCGCGGTAATGCCTTGCAATGGCCTCGACAAAGCCTACGGCGTGCTCGCGCGCGAGCTGGCTCTGCGGCTGATGGAGACCGAGGGCATGCACCTCATTTGCCCGGTGTTGCTCAACAACTCCCCGGTGCGTTACGACAAAGACCTGGCGGACGCGTCGCTTTTGGTCGTCGACGGATGCCCGACCCGCTGCGCATCCAAGCTCGCCCAGAAACTCGGAATTGCAGTTGCCGGCAAAATGCTGGTTTCCGAGCAGGCAAAGACCGCAGGCGTGGACGTAGGCGAATCACTGCGACCCGGGCCGGTGGGGATGCAGTTGGTCGATGCGATGCAGGCAGAGCTGGCTGCCCAAGCGCAGGCCGGCGTCGATGGACAGCCTGCCGTTGACTTCGATCCGCCGACGCGGTTCCTAACCGTTACCTACGACAAGTTCGTGTTCAAGATACCTGCGGAGGGCTATCTTTTCAATGAAAACGACTGCTGGGTCAGAGTGGTCGGCAACAGGGCGCGGGTAGGCGTGTCGGACTTCGCCCAGCAGAGCATGACCGACATCACTTACTTCGAGCCTACTCGCATCGGAGCCGTGGTGGAGCAGTTCGATGAGGTCGGCTCTCTGGAATCCGGCAAGTCGATGATGGACGTGCTGTCTCCGGTATCGGGCCGGGTCACGGCGGTCAACACGGAACTTGTTGACTCGCCGGAACTTATAAACGAGGATCCATACGGCCGCGGCTGGATCGCCGAAATGGAGCTTCGCGATTTTGAATCCGACAAGGCTTTGCTTCTCGATGCCGCATCCTACTCCAGGACGATCGAAGGCAAAGCCGCCCAGGCACAACATTAGCAGGAAAGGACTGAGCGATGATACCGAACGGAAATGGAAAGAAAACAATCGTAATACCCTGCAGCGGCATCGGAAAGGTCCAGGGGCTTATCGCTCGGGAGGCGGCCTATGCTGCAGCCGCTGCCGGCGGCGGCGAGTTACTCTGTCTTGCACTGTTGGTATCCGGCGACGAGGAGGCAGTATCGAGGATTCGCGATGCCGAGTGCATAACAATCGACGGCTGCCCCAAGCTCTGCGCCGTAAAGAACGTGGAAGCGACCGGAGGGACGGTCGCAAAGTCGATCCAGGTGATCGACGTACTCAAGAATCACCGCGGTGCGGAACTGGGAACGGCCACCAAACTAGCCGACGCCGGGTGGGCGGTGGCGCACGAAATAGCCCAGGACATAAACCACTGCGAAAGCGAGGTGAAGTAGCGGTGTCGAGCACAACAAAGGTCGGTATCATATCGTGCAGCGGCGAGGAACTGCCGGAAGGGACGATCTCCCGTTTGGCGACGCGCAGGGTTTTGGAACTGATGCGGCCGGGCAATACGGTCACGATCTGCCTGCCTCTGTTTCTCGCCGGAAACGAAGCGGAGCGGGAGTTCGCGCGAAAGCATCCGACGATAACGGTAGACGGCTGCAACAAACTTTGTGCAAAGAAGGGCACGGAGAAGTACAGCGGGCCGGTCAGCGCGGCGCTGGTCGTGTCCGAGATATTGAATGGGAAATGCTCGTGCTGTGCTGTTTCGGCGAAGGATCGCTCGGAAGACGACAAGGAGGCCGTATGGCTGGTTTCGGAGCAGATCGCCAAGGCCGTCGATGAGATTGTAGCCGGCGAAGGCGAGACCTGCTGCTCCGACGAGGAAGCGGACACCGTCGCCTGCGGATGTTCCACGCCGGTTCCCGGCATGCAGATACAGGTCGCCGGCAAGTCCGTTACCATCCCAGGGCTGGGGCTTATTTTCGATCATCTGGCCGAGACCGGCCTTGCCGCCGACGATTCGAGCGGTGAAAAGTTGCTTGAGACGGTGCGCATATATCACCCGATCGAGCCCGAGCAAGAGGACGACTACAGGACGGCTTTGACGTCCGCATACAAGGCATACAGGAGGCAGACATGACAAAGAGCAACTCGTTCAGACTCTTGGCGGCGATGGTGACGGTATCGGTCGTCGCGATTGCCGTCTACGGCGGTTGCGCAACCGCCGGCAAAGACGCCGAGAAACCGGCCAAGACCGAGACCAAACAGCTTCCGAAGCTGCTCGATCTCGGCGCGACAAAGTGTATACCATGCAAGATGATGGCGCCGATACTCGAGGAGCTTGCCAAGGAGTACAAGGGCCAGCTCGAAGTTCAGTTCATCGACGTCTGGAAAGATCAAAAGGCCGCCGAAAAATACAAGATCAACTCCATCCCCACACAGATATTCTACGACGCCAAAGGCAAGGAGTTCTTCCGACACGTCGGCTACTTTCCGAAAGAGGACATACTGAAGACCTTCGAAAAGCACGGCATCAAGCTGAAGAAAGCTGCCGATCCCAAGAAGCCCGCGGCAAAGTGACAGGGCAAACGCCCTCGCGTTCGCGCACCATCCATAATTTCTGAAAGGCGGACCGGTTTGATGTCGTTTATTAAGTGGCTTGGTATCGTCATCCTGCTCGCAGGGCTAATGTGGCTTGTCAACAACAAAGCCGGCCGGATGGCGTCGCAAGATTCGAGTGGGTGTGGGTGAGGAGTTCGTCCTGCGGCGCAGGTTGCGCCCGCTCATCCAAAGCCGTGATGCCAAAGCGTCTAAAGGAGTGGCAACTCGTGAGAGCTTTCGCCGTCGTTATGGCCGTCGCAGCGCTCAGTTCCGCCTGCTGTGTAGCACAAGAGGTGCAGACTGTCGCCGCCAAGTATCCGTATCTGTGCTCTGGCGCTCTGCGTGATGCCGTGCTTGCCAACCTCGGCGACGGGGTCATAGCGCAGTGCGAGGGCATCACGGTTACGCCCAAAGATCTGGACGCGCAGATCGAAAAGCTTGCCGACTCGATGAGAGTGCAGGCTCGAAAGTATACCGTCTACGCTTTGGAACGGTACCTCACGAGCCGGTTGATTCTGGCTGAGGCCAAGGACTGGGCCAAGAAAAGCGCGCGCACGGCAGCCTCCGACGACCAACTGCTCAAGGACTACCTGGCCGCGAATACTCCCAAGTTCGAAGTGAGCGACAAAGAGGCCGAAGAGTTTTACAAGGAGCACGCGAGCATATTCGCCGGAGCGCCGTATGAGCAAGTCAAAGGCGCTGTCGCGTATTTCGTGCGGGATCGGAAGATATCCGAAGCGCAGAGCGAGTTCACGGGCTTGGCGGGCAAACGGCACAGGATACTTGTGTCCGACTCGTGGATTCGGTCGGAGCACGAGCGATGGTCGAAAAACCCGGTTGAGCAAGCCCGCCTGTCGGGCAGACCGACCTATGTCAACTTCGGCGTGATCGGCTGCTGCGACAAGATGAATCCCGTTACCCAGGCGCTGAGCTCGGAGTATGGGGGCGGATTGAACGTCGTGTTCGTTCACGCGGGCACAGAGGAGGTCTTATCCCACCTTTACGGCGTCAACACAATACCGGTGCAGTTTCTGTTCGACAAGGACGGCAGATTGCTGCTGCGACACGAGGGCAACCTCACCAAGGAGCAAGTTCTCGCCAAGTTCGCCGAGAGCGGCGTTAACCTTAGCAAAGGAAACAACAGTAATGACTAAACATGACTCCGTAATCACCATCGTGCTGGCGCTTGCGCTGGCAGCGGCTCCCATCGCGGCGCAAGCTGTCGGCGTGTCGGGTGACGCCCAACTCGTAAAGGACGTTCATCCGACTCTTGCTTCCGGCCCGCTCGCATCGGCAAAGCTCGTGAATCTTCCCGCCGGCACGATACTGCGCTCCGGCGAGCTGCAGATAACCCAGAAAGACCTTGACGCCGAAATACGCAAAGCGCCAAGCGAACTCCGGCCTCAGCTCAAGCGCAACTTGTTCTTCGTCCTGGAAAGCAAGGTGACGCAGATGCTTCTGCAATACGAGGCCGAAGAATGGGCCAAACGCAACAAGTCCGCAGCAGACGCGCAGGACGATCCAATTGAGCGTTACCTGGCGAGCCTGACGGCCGACCTGTCCGCCACCGATGACGATGCAAAGGCTTTCTACGAAAAGAACAAGGACATGGTGGGTGACGCGACATTCGATCAGATCAAAGACCAGATCAAGCAATACTTGGTGGATCAGAAAAGGCAGGAGGCGGTGAACTCCCACATCGCCGCAGCGGGCGAAAGGTATCAGATCGATGTGGACAAGACCTGGACCGCCAAGCAGAACTCAGCCGCAATGGACAACCCCATCGATAAGGCGCGGCAGTCCGGCAAGCCCACAATGGTCGATCTCGGGGCTGACGGCTGCCGGCCATGCGACATGATGACTCCAATTCTGGAGGAGCTGAAAAAGGCCTATGCAGGGAAGGTCAACATACTATTCGTTCACGTTCGCAAAGAGCAGGTCCTTGCGGCGCGGTACGGCGTGCAGTCGATACCGGTCCAGATATTCTTTGATAAGGACGGGCGGGAGGTGTTCCGACACGTGGGGTTTTTCCCCAACGACCAAATAACCGCGAAACTCGCGGAAATGGGAGTCAAGTGATTTGGAGCAGTTGTTCATCTCGCTCACTAAAGCAATTGAGTCGTCGGCGCCCGTCGCGCTGAGCGCGTCTCTTGCGTGGGGTATACTGAGCGTCGTTCTCAGCCCTTGTCATCTTTCGAGCATTCCGCTCATCATCGGCTTCATCAGCGAACAGGGATCGCTGACGACGCGCAGGGCGTTCGGGCTGTCGGGCCTGTTCGGACTCGGCATTCTGGTCACCATCGCCGTCATCGGAGTGATTACGGCGGCAATGGGCAGAATGATGGGGGATGTGGGTAAATACGGCAACTATGCCGTTGCTGTGGTGTTCTTTGTTGTCGGACTGCATCTTATTGGGCTTATACCGATGCCCTTCGCGGGCCCCGGCAACGTCGGAATTAAACGAAAGGGGCTTCTGGCCTCGTTCATATTGGGGCTCGTCTTCGGCGTGGCGCTGGGTCCATGCACGTTCGCTTATATGGCCCCGGTGCTTACCCTATCTTTGAAAGTTGCCGCGACGAACGCGGCCTATGCAGTCCTACTGCTTACTCTGTATGGCATCGGCCACTGCTCGGTAATCGTCGCGGCGGGAACCTCCACCGAGGCTGTCGAGCAGTATCTTCACTGGAACGAGAAGTCCAAGGGCGCGGACATCGTCAGACGAATCTGCGGCGTTTTGGTCATGCTCGGCGGAGTATACTTGATTTATGCAGCCAACTGACAGCCACGCAGTTACCTCGCCGAGACCGTCGCCGCTGCCGGGCGAGTTGGAGATCATCCGCTGGTCCGAGCCGACGGTCGAGATGAACCTCGCCGTCGACGAGACACTCGCGCGGGAGGCCGGCGAGACCGGCAGGCGAGTCCTGCGCCTGTGGTGGGGCAGCGGGACGGTCGCGGTTCTCGGCGCGGGCGACAAACCCGAACAGGTTCTGAACTTCGACGAGTGTGCGAAGCGCGGCGTAGGATGGATCAAACGAGTCACCGGCGGCGGGACGGTCCTGCAGACTCCGGGAGTGTTCAACTATTCCTACACAGCGCCCGATCCGCATCGCTTCGATCTGGAACGGGTATTCGAGCAGGGCGCGCGGCTTGTCGTAGATGCGCTCGACCGACTGGGAGTGAGCGCACAAATGCGGGGAACATCGGACGTCGCAGTGGGCGACCGCAAGATATCGGGCAACGCGCAGGCGCGCAAGTGGAAAGCCGTCCTGCTTCACGGGACACTGCTGGTTGACGTGGATATTGAACTGATGCAAGCAGTGCTCCAACACCCGCTCAAGGAGCCGGATTACCGCCGGGGGCGTCCGCACAGCGAATTCGTAACTACGCTCGGCGAGCTTTGCATATGCGCCACAAGAGCTGAAATAGAGGCGGCATTCGCCGGAGCCGCTCGGGACGTGTTCTGAATCGGCGCAGTCCTCGAAGAACGAAGGGAGAGCAATCAAATGGCTTGGCTGACAGGTTATCCGAGAGAAAAGGTCGAATGGTTTCCCACTATCGACCCTGCGAAGTGCATCAAGTGCGGGATGTGCATGAATTGCGGGCAGAACGTGTTCAAGTGGACCAAGGACGGTTCAAGGGTGGCACGCCCATACTCATGCGTGGTCGGCTGCCAGACGTGCGCAAATCTGTGCCCCAGCAATGCAATCTCATTCCCCGATCCGGCCGGATTGCGGGAGCTTTACCGGCGTGAGGGCATCTGGGCGAAGGTCAAGAAACAACTGGAAGAATCGGGCAAACTGAAGGTCGAGGAGTGACTTCCTGATTCGCGCGGGTCGCGAGCGACCAACTCAATGGCTGAAGACAGAAAGGAAACAATTATGATTGACCCAAAAGACTATTACGAAGATGGGCTTGCGCTGCACGGACATAAGTGCCCGGCTATGCCGATGGGGCTGCGGGTTGGCGCGGCGGCGATGAACGCTCTGGGCGTCGAGAGAGCGAAGGACGGCCAACTCTTGGCGCTCGTCGAACTGGGAGATGATCACTGTGCCACCTGTTTTGCCGATGGCGTGCAGACGATCACGGGCTGCACGTTCGGCAAGGGCAACATAAAGAAGCTCTACTACGGCAAGTGGGGCGTGACCTTGGTGGAAGTTGCGACGGGACGGGCCGTGCGGGTCACTCCAAAGGCCGAGGCCATGCTCGCCAACAAACAGACGGATTTCTTCAAAGAATACCGTGAGAAGGGCATTCCGGCGTCCAAGGTCCCACCTGATGTGGTCGAGCCACTTGTGCAGCGAGTAATGAGCGCACCCGAAGAAATGCTGCTCTCGGTAGGCGAAGTCTTCACATACCATATCGAGCATCGTCCTCACTCCTTTTCCAGCTTGGTGTGCGATCAATGCGGTGAGATGGTAGTCGAGAGGTATGCTCGTATCGTGGGAGACAAGAAGGTCTGCATACCATGCCAGGAAAAACTCATAGAGGCCGGGGAGTAACTTAGATGCTATGGTGAGTTAGCAATGGTTCCTTTATTTGCAGGAGCGGTCACGTTCTTTTTCACTGCACTGCTGACCATTGCCGGGGTCGGTGCGGCGTTTGTACTAATCCCGGTGTTTATGGAACTCGGTGTTGAGGTGCATACCGCAATGGCCACGGCACTCCTGCTAAATGCGGTAGCCCTGTCCGTCGCATCCGTCAACTTCATTCGGAAGGGATTGGTGGTCTGGAGTGTTGCTCTTCCGATGGTCGTGGTTGCGTCGGCGCTGTCGCCGTTTGGAGCGCGGGTCAGCCAAGGGCTGGATCGCACAGTGCTTCTATGGTTGTTTGTCGGCTTCCTGGTGTTTGCGGCACTAATGATGCTCTTCTACACACCCAGAGTGCGTGAGACCACGAGCAGCGGGGCAGCCTTGCTGGCGGTCGGGTCGGCGGTGGGCGGATTCGCCGGGTTCGTAGGAGGCCTGCTCGGCGTGGGCGGTGGTAATATCATTGTTCCAGCGCTTGTCGGCCTTGGTTTCGATCCAAAGAAGGCTTCCGCCAGCACGTCCTTTGTTGTCGTCTTCGCATCGCTGGCAGGCTTCCTTGGCCACATATCACTAGCGGGCGTGGATCGGCCGCTGCTCGCTTGGACGGCTTTGGGATCGGCCGGAGGCGCCGTGCTTGGTTCGTGGCTTATGACCGACAAACTCAAGAGCAAGCAGGTGAAGTTGCTCATCGGCCTGATCCTAATAGCCATAGCGGTGAAAATGGCGCGGGGACTCGTGTGAGAGTGCGCAGGGATAGACAGTCCCGACTGCTAGGTTCTGCGGAAAGTAGGTAGAGCACCAGAGACGGCAGGCGCAAAGCCCATCCAATCTAAACGGTCAGGTGCGTTATATGGCTGATAAGGCAGAGATTCAAAACTTGGCGAGAACGATGATTTCGACTTTGGAGATGTCGAGTTCGCCTGTGGGAGTCAGGTTTCTCTCAAAGGACGACCCACAGCCCGAGGAAGCCCAACGACTGCGTGGACACAGGTTCTGTCAGGCCCTGATGAAAGCGCGCAGAGGCGGAAGCGTGCTCTTGGACGGCGCGGGGATTTCTTGTCCCGCGGCTGCCGCAGCATTCGGGTTCCGGCCGCTTCCGGATCAACTGAAGAGCGGCAAGGGATTAGTGGGTTTCGGCATTGTCTCTGATGAGGCCGTCGGGAAAAAGATGTTCGAGGGCATGACTGTGCTGGAACCCGGACGTGTCAGCGCGCTGCATCTTTTTCCGTTGGACAAAGCCGAATGCGTTCCCGATGTCATCGTGGTGGAAGCCGAGGTTGAGAAGCTGATGTGGATCGCCCTTGCATATCTGCACGCAAAAGGCGGGCAACGCGTCCGGGCCTCCACCGCAATACTTCAGGCGACCTGCGTTGACGCCACCATCATTCCTTATGTGGAGCAGCGGCTGAACTTCGGCTACGGATGCTACGGATGCCGGGACGCAACGGATCTCGGCCCGGATGAGGCAGTGCTCGGATTCCCGGCGTCCGATCTGGCCGGCGTAGTTGAGCATTTGCGATTCCTTAGCGAAAAAGCTATCCCGAACTCACGGCAGAAGCGAGCCTTCGCCGCTCTCAACAAGAATGCGCCGTCCCGTTGTGCTTGAGAGCAATCGGTAAACAAAGGGATCAACAGCCTCGCCGGTTCGGTGTGCCGCGGACCATATCGCCGACTCTCACCGAGAGTCGCCTGCGAAGTCGAGCGCGGGGTGGTCGGGGATGGTGTGCACGGGGTGCGTAACTTCCGACTTCCACCGCGGGTTTTTTGAGGACATATCGACCGTATACGTGCGGCCCGCGACCGACTCGGCCTCGTAGCCGAGATAGGTCATGATGTAACGGGAAATCCACTTCTCGAGCTTGAGCACCGTCAGCTTTCGCCTCAATCTGCCCTGCATGTCGCGATTGAGTATCGAGGGTATCGTGTTTGTCGTAACGATCTCGTCGATTGCCGGCGTCGCCAGCGTCTCGCGCACCTCGGGCGACGAGTAGAAGTGCGTGACGAAGAAAACGACCCTTCCCGCCCCCGCTTCCTTGAGAAGCCGACAGCATTCCCGAATCGTGTTGCCGGTTCGGACCATATCGTCGAAAACGATCACGTCCTTGCCAGCAATCGCCTCCACGGGGCACGGCGATTCCGGCGATATGAAGCTTGAGACCGTGCGCTCGTCGGTTCGCTGCTTGGCAAAGAACAGCAGCCCCGCCGAGCCGGAGTCGAGATACTCGTAGACCTGCGTGGCGAATTCTCGCGCTCCGGCGTCCGGCGCGCAGACGAGCAATCCGGCGCCCGAAAACAGGCTCGGTGTGACGTCGGAGTTGCGGATGTAGTCGGCGAAGACCTCCGCAGGGTTCAGGTTCAGAAACCGCCCCTGCATTACCTCCCTGAAGAGCTTTTTTACGGATGCCGAATGATTGTGCACGGTGATTACCGCGTCAACGCCGGCCAGAGCCAACGCCTGAGCATAAAACCGGCTGGTAAACGGCTGCCCGTCGAACTTCTTGTAATCGGCGATGTCGCGGTTCCATCCCACGTCTCCGTGTTCGGGAAGCGGTCCGCGATCCTGCGCGGAGAAGAATAGATCCGGCTCGACCAGAACGACGTGAGCCGCCCCGTTGTCCTTGGCCGCGCGGGCGACGAGCATGTTGCGCAGCGCAAGCTCGTTGCGGGTCAGGGTATTGGAGTGGGTGGAGACCACCACCACCGTAAAGCCGCACAGCTTGCGCCCGATGTTGGTCATGTCGGACTCGTCTGAAATGAACCGGGGGCAGAACTCGGTGTTGGCGAATGTCTTGAGGGAGATGACATCGGCGACATCCGTAAGCTGGCCGCAGAACACGCTTATGTCGATTGCAAACGGATCATCCGATTCGGTTCCGGTTATCAGCACTGGGTTGCTGCCGGTGAGCATGGTCGGTTCCCTCCCTCTTTGTCACTCGAAAGTCAGAAAGATCGATACCGGCGAACGTGGAAGTACAGCCTGCCCATCAGTTTGCGCGCCAGCCTCGGCAATAGCCGCAATCGCAGTCCTGCCGGCGCGTTCTTCCAGTAACTCCATATCAAAGCGGTAAGCAGTTTGTTGTCGTTAAGGCGGTCAACGGCATAGTTGACGTTCGATTCGTGCAGACGGTAGCGCGCGAGCTTTTCGGGCAGGTGCACGACCGGCGCACGCATCAGTATTTTCAGCCAGGCGTCGAAGTCGTCGCACGTCGAATATCGGCTGTCGAAAAGGCCGATATCGAGCATCGCCTGCTTGCTCACACAAACCGCGCTCGCGGTGATCGTGAAGTTGCCGTGCGACACGAACCAATAGAAACTCGGCCTATCCGGTATGACACTCTGGTCGATCTCGAGACGGTTCGCATGCGGCCCGAAAACCTCCACGTCGCAAAAAACCATCGCGGCGTCCGGATTCGCATCCAGCGTTTCGATTTGTCGTTGGAGCTTGTCCGGCAGCCAGAGGTCGTCGTGATCGCAGAAGGCGATCAGCTCACCGCGCACCGCTCGAATGCCCACGTTGCGTGATTCCGCGTGACCCAAGTTGTTTTCGTTGCGGATGAGCCTTGCGTCCGGCAGGCCGTCAATCGACTTCACGATAGGCGCAACGTCTCTGGGCGAGCAATCGTCGACGATGACCGTCTCGAAGTCCCGAAACGTTTGCGCCGCGATCGAACCGAGCGTTTCGCGAAGGAACGACTCATGTTCGTGCGACGAGCAGTATACCGGCACGACGACAGTGACCTTCGGCATCTGGCCCTATTATTTTAACGCAAAAACGGCTGGGATGGAAATCCCGCACATTTCTACGGAGGAGGCGGGATGTCGCCCCAGACCAATACGCGCACCTGATACGGCTGATACGTATACGTAAACGATCTGTTCGTGAGCGGCTGCGTTCCCCCTTCGATTGGCAGCCATAGGCTGCTTGCGGGAATGCCCGGAAGGGTGAATGTCGCGGTCGCCGGCCAGGAATTTACGTTGACGGTGATGATCAGCGCCGAGTTGCCCACTCGTATTCCGCCGATGCGCACCTCCTCGGTCGAGGTCGTGCAATCCAGCGGATACCACGGCAGCGTCAGAAATCCGCGGAACATGTCCATCTCGGCGTTGAGCTTCTTTACCTCGGCCCAATCCTGCCACCAATCGTCGTTGAGGCGCTGATACGAAAAGTAGAGGATGCCTCGCGCGTGGAACGCCAACGCCAGATACGTCATTGCGCGGACTTGCGCCGGCGTAGGCAGGACCTGGGGAGCGGCTCCGAACAATTGCACGAATACGTACGCAGGATAGTAGATGCTGCCGTGATACGACTTCGTATACGCCAGGATGTTCGCTATCGGAATGATGCTGGCCGTCGGGGAGGTCACGGGGTAGCAGTCCGAGATCGCGAATTCGTCAGATGCCTTGTAGTCGTAAAACGCGTTGAGCAAGAAATGGCTTTCTCCGGCGAAATGGTAGGGGTCTTGTGCCTTGACCCATAGATAGTCGGCATAAGCCTGTTCGGGCGACACGCCCTGGCCTTCGGGTTCGTCGTGCGTATACCAGCCGATGATCGCCGGATCGTTCGCAACGGCCATCCATGCAGGTCTCTGCGCCGGGTTTCGCAGGCACGGCATCGTCTTGAGTCCGCGCGCGTTGTAAGCCGGCAAATCGGCCGGAGTGAGAACGTCGAAGTCGATGACCGTGTTGAATCCCTGTGCGACCATCGCGTCGAGCGTGCCGCCGGACACGTCGTAGCAGTAGATGCCTTTGATCAGAAACGGCCGGCCTCTGACGATGGCGGTACCGTAGCGGTCGAACCCGCTCTTGAGGTTGGGGGATGCAACGCCGCTTATCACGATGCCGTCGTACCCGCCGCTGGCGTTGGTATCAAGGAACGTCTCGCCTGGGTCCCAGTAGCCGTTGAGGTTGAGGTCCAGGAACGGTTCGCACGCCGCCCGCAAGACCCGAATGTTTCTGATGTAGTTGCCCGTGGGTCCCTTCGGGCTGCCCGCCTCGCTCTGTGCAACCGAGCCGGAGATGCCGGTCACGACGGCGAACTTGCCCACTATGCCCGCCAGCGGCGTGCCGGACGGGACCAGAACCCTGATGCCGCTGGGCGAGGGCGTGGTTCCGTCCGCAAGCACGCTGCCGTCGTGCACGCCCGACCCGTCGTCGACATAAAAGAATCGGTGAGCATCGTCGGCGTATGCGACCCTGCCCCACACCCGGCACAACCTGCCGACGTTGTTAAGGCCGATCTCGCTGATCTGATCATAGCCCGAAGTCGCACCCGTGCTTTTTGCCCAGACACCAGGTTGGCACGGATAGCCGTCGGTATCGATCGGCCCGAACGGCCCACCCCCGAGCACACGGTTCACCAGTCCGACCGGCTTGGGCATCGGATACGGCCCGTAGGTGACCGAGACGCTGATTGCGTTGATTTCGCGCTCTCCGTTGCGCAGAGTTGTGATGCCGTTGTCGGCCGCGCGCTGCAGCGTGCCGTAGACGTTCACCATATCTCCCTGGCGGACGGCCACGGAGGAGCGCACGCGGATGCCGCCGGTCTCGTCCTGAACGTAGAAGAACGGGCCGGTCATCTGATCCGTGCCAGCGCTGGCGACCCGATTCTGCAGCGCGACTGCGGAACCGTTGGGAAGCAGCTTGGCCTGCGAGATCGTGGAAGGTGTTTCAACAGTGGAGGTAACGACAACGTTATCGATGTAGAGGTCTCCCGCCCCTTCGACCTTCTGTGAGGTAAAAAACGACATCCCGCCGGTAGAGCTGATCTGGCCGCCCGTCGTCGTCTTGATGAACGGCACGCCGCCGGACGGGGTTATGCGCGTGAGCGTTCCGCCGCGCGGGCCGAAGTAGATGTCGTATTTCTTCGTGTCTATATTTGCGACGATCTTCACCGTATACCACGTGTTGGCGGAGTAGCGAACCAGCGGACTGGTTGCCGTGTAAGCGTTGTCGCCGCTGGTATACTCCTGGTAGCTTACGGTCCCGGCCTCGGCGCCGGGCGCGTACGGCACGTCTCCCTCAAACTTGATCGCCGCGCCCCAATTGCCCCCGCTCGTGACGGTGCCGCCATTGGTGATTCTTACTCCAAAGCCGGCATGGATGCTCGCCAAACATGCGTCGAACTGCAGCGTCGTGGTCCCGCAGGTGCGCTGTTCGAACGTTGCCTTGAGATGGTTGTTCTCCGTATTGATGTTGGTGTCGTGAATCCCCGCCACGTGAGTCGTGTTGCCGGCGTAACCGTTTGCGACCGCGGCGCTCGTGGTCGAGTTCGTGCTGTTGAGCCGCCACAGATACGGGATAGACCCCACCGCGGAATCCTCGAAGTCATCGCTGAACAGCGTCGCGCCCCATGCCCCGCAAGAACAAGACGCAGCCACGCACAATACCAACAATACGAAGGCCGCAGCCCGAAGCTCAAGAATGTGCACGCTACCGATCCCCCTGACTAATGCGCATTAATCGCATTATACCATGCAAGTCACAAGATGTGCGGAAAGCGAAACCCGCAATTGTGACAGGGAGCCGTGGTACGCTTCTTGAACTTACCTTACTCGACAGCCTGGAGCAAAAGAGGATTGTTCACCCCGATCCAGGTCGGCGAGTGCATGGACAATCCTTCTCGGAGGAAAGCCACATGAAGTTGAGAGTAAGCACGGAAAGCCTGATTCTGATCGCGATTTGCCTGGCTGACATGCTTGCCACTCTCTTCTTCGTGATGCGGGGCGTCGCGGTGGAGCAAAACCCGTTGATGGCGGCTTGCCTGCGGCGCAGCCCGCTGGTTTTTGTCGTGGTGAAGGTTGCCAGTTTTGTGCCCTTTGTCGTTGCGGTCGAGTACTACCGACGAACCAACGCCTCCTTCGCGCGGCTTGCCTGCCGCAGCGCAATCGCCCTGTATCTGGTGACGTTCGTCGTCTTGACCGTACATACCAACCTGGCATAGTCTGCAGTCTTGTTCCCTGCCCGCTCCCAAGTAACCGGCCCGGCCCCGACACCGGGCCGGTTACGCATTCAACCGCCGACACTCCGAGAAGGGATTCCGATGGCTTTCGAGAAACCATTAGGCGGATCAGGGTGTGAGAACGGAGGCAATGATATGCCCGAAGTCGACACAAGTGAGCAAAAGAACTTTCATACCGATATTCCGCAGACAAGCGCCGTCTTCCCGCTCAAGGGCTGCAGCAATCTGGATTGGGGCCTGAAAAACAGGCTCTCGCAGATATTCTGCCCCGAGACCGGCAGAACGGTAATGCTGGCGATCGACCACGGCTACTTCCAGGGTCCAACCACCGGCCTGGAGCGAGTGGACATCAACATCGTTCCGCTGCTGCCTTATGCCGACACACTGATGCTGACGCGGGGAATTCTGCGGTCGATCATCCCGCCGACCTACACACGCGGCATCGTTGTGCGCGCGTCGGGCGGCCCGAGCATCCTGAAGGAGCTCTCAAACGAGCAGATCGCTCTCGACATCGAAGAAGCCATCCGGCTCAACGCCGCGGCGATGGCGGTGCAGGTGTTCGTTGGCGGTGAATACGAGACGCAGTCGATACACAACATGACCCGGCTCGTCGATATGGGCAATCGCTACGGCATAGCCACGCTCGGCGTGACGGCCGTCGGCAAGGAACTGGTCCGGGACGCGCGCTACATGCGCCTGGCGACCCGGATTTGCGCCGAGTTGGGTGCGACCTATGTCAAGACCTACTATGTCGAAGAGGGCTTCGATACCGTAACCGCATCGTGCCCCGTGCCGATCGTGATCGCAGGCGGAAAGAAGCTGCCGGAGCTCGACGCGCTCAAGATGGCCTACAACGCCGTCCAACAGGGCGCAGCCGGCGTGGACATGGGCCGCAACATCTTCCAGGCGCAGGCGCCGATTCCCATGATCCAGGCCGTGCGGATGATTGTGCACGAGAACGCCAAGCCGGAAGAGGCCCACGACTTCTATCAGTCGGAATTGGCCAAGATCGACAAGAAATAGGCCGTGGGCCGGGCGACAAGCACAAACGTAAACGAACGGTCGTTCCGAGGAAAAGCGGCAAGGAGTCTGGTGTTGTGATAGGACGTGTCACTGCTCAAGAGCCGATTTCTCGCTGCGCTCGAAATGACGTGTGAGCGTGAAGTTGTTTTGACCTCCAAAGGCTTCGCGAAGCGGGTTCGGGATGACAAGACGGAGTGATGGCATGGTTGAGGAGACCGTGCGCAAGTGCGCGTATGATCTGGGTGACAGCGTCGCGATGGTCACGGGCGCGGCCGGCGCAATCGGAGCCGGGATATGCCGCGGACTGCTGAAAGCGAACTGCCGGGTGGCGGCCACTGATCTGGCCGGAGATCGGCTCGACAGCCTCATCGATGAATTTCGGCCGGAGTTCGACGAAAGGATCATCGGCGTCCCAGTCGATGTGACCGACCCGGGCTCGGTGGCCGACGGCGTTGCGGCAATAGTCGCGGCTTTCGGCCGGCTCGACATCGGCGTCGTCAACGCCGGGATCGCGCACGTGTCGTCGCTTGCGGAAATGGACTTGGAGGCGTTTCGGCGGCTGGAGCGCGTAAATGTGGAAGGCACTCTGCTGGTGATTCGCGAACTGGCCCGGCATTTCGAGTCGCAGAAGGCGGGCGGCGACATAATCCTCATCTCGACCAAGAACGTGTTTGCGCCGGGCGCGGAGTTCGGCGCTTATTCGGCAACAAAGGCCGCTGCGCATCAGCTCGCGCGAATCGGCAGCCTGGAGCTTGCGGGAATCGGCGTTCGCGTGAACATGGTCGCGCCGGACGCGGTCTTCTCGGATGGCTGCCGAAAGTCAGGGCTGTGGCAGGAGGTCGGGCCGGCCCGCATGAAAGCCAGGGGTCTCGACGAAGCGGGGCTGGAGGAATACTACCGCAGCCGCAACCTGCTCAAGGCCAGGGTCACCGCGGAGCACGTCGCCAATGCCGTGCTGTTTTTTGCCTCCAGGCAGACTCCCACCACGGGCGCAACGATCCCCGTTGACGGCGGTTTGCCCGACGCGACGCCTCGTTAACCCCCCTCATTCCCCCCCTTGCAAAGGGGGGGTCAGGGGGTCACACCCGCAGCCAAACATACGCCCATACCCCCCTCAACTCCCCCCCTTAGAAAGGAGGGGCAACAAGGCGGGGGTCAGCGGCCTCGATACGCGGGGCGGTTGACTTCGCTCAAATACACCTCATACCACCCCGCGTATTTGCCTTGCTCGTAGGCCGTCTTCACTTTCCGCTTTACCGATCTGAGTCGCCTGTCAATCGTCGTGCGCCCGATGCCCAGAGCCGTTGCCATGCGGTTCCTGCTGAAACCGGCCACTCGCAGTCTGTACACTATCTCCTCGATCACCGTAAGCCCGGCGGCGTCGATGAGCTCGTCAAGCTGCCTCTCGATCAGATACTCCAGCATCCGTTCCGACACGCCGCCTTCGTCCACGACCGGGATGCGCTTTCGCTCGTCGCGCATCTTACGCTCAAGCGCCGTCCGCGAGTAAATCCCGCTGGCGGCGCCCAGCTCCACGCATCGACCGAGCAGCTCGTCCGCCCGGCGCTCGAGTTCGACTTGCACCTTGCGCGAAACCGACGAGTCGGCAGGAAGGGCTTCAGGCATGGCATTCACCTCTGGTTGTTGTTCACTGCTATACTACAGAGACAGACGTCAGTCTACCATGTTCACCACCCGTTGTCAACCACTTTTTTTCGGTTTTTTCCTACGGCACCTGCTGAATGCCGGGGGCGCGGCGTGGAAAAGAAGGGAAGACGGATGCAAAGAACAGAGAAGTCATCATCTGGACTTTGCATTGTTCTCAGAGGAGCGCTTGATGGAGCGGACATTGGTGTTGATAAAGCCGGACGCCGTAAGGCGGAGGCTGATTGGCGAGATAATCCGGCGGATCGAAAGCCGGGGGCTTGACATAGCGGCGATGAGAATGCTGACGCCGTCGCGGGAGCTTGCTGAGGAACACTACGCGGTTCACAGGGGCAAGGACTTCTTTGAGCCGACGGTCGAGTTCATGACGTCGGGGCCGGTGGTGGCGATGATAGTGGAGGGCGAGAACGCGATAGAGCTTACGCGCGTTATGATGGGGGCGACCAATCCCCTCGAAGCCGCCCCCGGAACGATCCGCGGCGACCTCACCACCAGCATGCGCTACAACCTCATCCACGGCTCCGATTCGCCCGAAGCCGCGGCAAGAGAGATCAATCTTTGGTTCGGGGATACGTAAGTCTAGGACACATCCACCGACCACGAATTCGGGCGGCTGGAGGTCTTTGCTGCATCTGCATATACGCTTCGCGTGTGAGTATCAGGTCGTATTCGACGTGGGCCTTGCTGCCCTCCGGCTGCGGGTTCTCGCAGAAGACGGTGTAGCCGTTTTTTTCGAATGCGCGGCGGCTGCGGGGGTTGTGGTCGCCGATACCGACGCCGAAGATGGCGTCGCAGCGTTCGGTCTCGAAACCGAACCGGGTAAGCATGCGGATCATCTCCGTGCCGAGTCCCTGTCCCCAGAGATCTTTTTCACCTATCGCCAGGTCGATGCGGCGCAGGTCCTTGCCGGGGAACCGCTCGATCAGCCGAGGGAGGTTCATCCGCTGCAGCCAGCAAACGCCTATCGGCCGCGACTCCAGCTCGGCGATGAACACGAACGCCGCCTGGGACACGCCGCGATAGATCATCTGGGTATCCTCCAGCTCATGCGAATGCACCCAGCCGCTGTCGAAGTAATACAGCACGTCCGGGTCGGACTCCCAGCGCTGGACGATGTACCAGTCGCCCTCCGTCATCGGCCGCAGCACCAGCCGCTCGCCGTGAAGGGTCACATCGTGCTGCCTCAGGAGCTCCACGTCAGCTTATGAACCGAATGCACAGCGGATACCTGTGGTAGGTGCCGTTATTCGCTGCTACGGAGGCAATGATCACTTCCACCAGCCAAAAGATCGAGACCGCAATAAGCAGCGGAATGCCGATCAGCACAAGCACCAGCAGCCCCGAAATGATGAAGTAGAGCAGGCAACTGAGCTGGAAGTTGACGGACTCCTTGCCTTGCGCATCGACAAACGCGCTCTGGTCTTTCTTGATCAGCCACACGATCAGTGGCCCGAGGATCGCCCCTATGCCTGTCACAAATGCCGACAGCGCGGACAGATGGCACAACATACCCCAGGTTCGCTCCTCCTGCGGGGGAAGCGGCCGGATGGGCGGCAGCTGGTAGGGCGGCTGCTGTGACGAATAAGGCGGTTGCATGGACATATCGATAGACCTCTCAAGTCGTTAGGAGTCTTATACAGCCAAACGGCCCTGAAGTCAACAGGAGTCGCTTTCGCAAGGAAGCTGTATCAAGCATGGGATCCCGAAAGCTAGAGATGCAGAAAGATCGGGGTTGAGCTTACCACATGCCTTTCTGGTCTTCTGTCTTTCGGAGTTCCGTGCTTACACCAGGTGTGTGGGTACGCAACGCGCGGACATCAATGCGCGATTGACAACGGCGGGCTGCTTGGGTATGATTTGGCGATGAAAGCCCCGGATTGGAGGTTAGCGTTTGTCTGTCGATCTCATGGAAGCGCTGCGTGAGCGCGAGCGACTGGTTACCGACTACATTCTACAACCGCGTTTTCGCGAATGGTTTAAGCCCGGCGACCTGCGGGACGCGGTGTTTGCGTACTTGGAGCGCGGCGCCAAAAGGCTGAGGCCGGCGGTGCTGCTGTGGTCGTGCGGAGCAGTCGGCGGCGACGAGCAGTCGGCGCTGCCTGCCGCGGCGGGTGTGGAGATGTTTCATACCTGGACGCTCGTGCACGACGACCTCATAGATAACGACGATCTGCGGCGCGGAGGTCCGACCGTCCACAAGCTCGCCGAGAACTACGCCTCAGCCAGCCTGGGTTACGACGAGAAACGCGCGCACGAATACGGCCGCGACATCGCGGTGCTCACCGGCGATTCCCAGCACGGGTGGACCATATCGCTGTTTTGCGAGTGTGCCCGGGAGCGCGGAGTCGATCCAAGAGTCGTCATCGACATCATCTACCACCTCGAAAGCTACGTCGTCAACACGCTCATCGAGGGCGAGACGCTCGACGTGCAGTACTCCCGCACGCCCATCGAGCAGCTCACGCGCGACGATATCGTTTTCATGCTTTGGATGAAGACGGGGGTGCTCTATGAGTTCGCGGCGCGCGCGGGGGCAATGATCGGGCTCAACAGCTCGGACGCAGACCATCCGCACGTCGCGGCGCTCTCGCGGTTTGCCAGCCGGTGCGGAACCGCATTCCAGCTACAGGACGACATTCTCGGCCTAATGGGCAAACAAGCGCAGCTCGGCAAGCCGATCGGCTCGGACGTGCGCGAGGGCAAAAAGACTACGATCGTGTTTTTCGCCCTGCAATCGGCGGCTCCCGAACAGCGCGAGTTCCTCCTATCGATCCTCGGCAACCGCCGCGCCTCCGACGCCGATGTTGCCAAAGCGACGGAGCTGATGGTTTCGCTGGGCGCGGTCGGCAAGACAGCCGACCTGGCCCTGGAGCACATCCAACGGGCGCTGCCGGAGCTCGACGCGCTCCCCGAAACGCCCTACAAGGCGCTGCTTGACTCGTGGGCGCGGTTTATGATCGAACGCGAGTTCTAGCGTGCCCGCAGACGCCCTCGGGATAATCGGCAGCGCCCAACCCCGTCATTCGGAGGAAAAGCGACGAGGAATCCGCTCTGCGACAAGGCAAGCCATTGCGCAAAAGCAGATTTCTCGCTACGCTCGAAGTGACGGAGGCGCGGCCCGTCCCTGCCCGGCCCTACCTACCGACCGCGCAACGCTGAAACCGGATGGCTGGTGCGCGCTGGTGCCTACTGCAGCCACTTCAGGCTCTTGGTGACGGTTTCGAACGCGCCCCTGTCAGCCTTGAAGAAATCCTTATGGGCCGAGTAGGTAAGCAAGTAGGCGATCTTGTTGCGGATCGCGATGACGACCTCGAACCGCGACGGCGGCATCTTGGGGGCGGGCGCGGAGTCGCACACATATACCAGCGCATCGACGCCGCCGAGCTTAGTCTTGCCGCTGGAAACGATCCGACAGCCGCGGTCGAGCACGGACGGGTTCTTCTCTACGCCCTTGGCAACGACGGGCAGCGTAAGCTTCTCCGCGTTTCTCGTAACAAGCGATATGTTGCTGTAAAGGCCGCCGTGGCTGAGGCCGACGATGTTGAGCTTCTGGCAGTCGGCAAGGTTGTTCTCGACGCTCCAGCCCTTCGGCAGCTCCACTGAGATCGCGCCGGTCGAATCTTTGATGCGCACCGGCGCCGCTGCAATCCCGGCACACTGCAGCACGAAGGCTAGCGCGCAGGCCAATACTATCGCTCGTGTCATTGGGCTACCATCGTGAAGCTGCCCTCGGCGGTGACGGTCTTGCCGTCGATGGTAACCTCCGCCTTGATTGGGATGACGCCGAGCGCGCCGAGCGGCGGCGATGCCTTGAAAGATGCGCTTGTCACAGACCTGCCCGCCGCGCAGAACTCGCGCTTATCCGCGTTCTTCCACAGCTCCCACCCGCTGGGGAACGTGATCTTGGCCTCTCCTCGAATACTGCTTCTCTTGTTGTTTCTGATCGCTACCGCCACCGTAACGTCCTTCACCGCGGACTTCACCGGCTTGTCCGGCAGCTTCAGTTCGATCTCGAACGGTTCCACTACGTCGAAACTCACCAGCGCGCCGCCGAGCTTGCCGTTTGCGGAGTTGACTTCGGCGCCGACCGCCCAGCTACCCAGCGGCATATCGGTCGGTATGATCGAAACCACGTCGTGGCTGATATGCTTCTTGGGAGCCAGACCCTGCATGCGCACTTTCTGGCTGCTTAGATACTCGCCGGCCTTGCCCTCTCCGGCGATCACGAAGCTCTGCGCGTCAATCGTCTCCGTGCCGGCATTCGTGAGATGGAACTTGCCCACGAGTTCCTCTCCGCGCGCGATCCGTTCGTCTCTAAGATCGAATCCGAGCGCCAGCGGTTTGAGCGAGGCGATCTTCTTGGTGACCAGAGTGCACTTTTTGGCGTCGCCCGGCGCGCCGGAAGCGATCCAGCTCGCCTCATCCGAACCGGTCCTGGCCGATATGAGCAGACCGATCTTGCGGTTGGCTCCGAGCCTGAGCTTGGGGATCAGGGCGGTTGGAATTCGCAGTTCGATGGACGCGGCGCCGTCCTTGACGCCGCCCTTCATCTCGACGAGCTCGACCTCGGCGGGCGTCACGGGCGACGCGGCGGGCGTCTTGGCGCGCTTGGAGTCGTAGCGATTGACGGTAAGCTTGAACGTATTGTTTTCGCCTCTGAGCACGCGGAACTCGTAGTTGTCGTCGCCGTTATACCAGCCGTCGTCGAACGCATCCAGCAGCGCCAGCAGGTCGATGGGCTTGTTGGACCTTGCCGCAACATAGATGTTTTCGGCGTCCCAGTCGGCATAGGTGGTCACGTCGAGACCCGCATTCGTCCAGGTATAGAATACGTCCCACTCGCCGTCCTCGACCACGCCGTCGATGTTGGGCGTGCGCCGGAAGATGTCCGTGTCCGGAGTGATCTCGGGAGCCGAGGGTCTGGCCGCCGGCGCCGGCTTCGTCTCAGAATTCGAAGGCTTGATAACCGACTCCGGTGTAACGACAATGGCAGGAGGCGGGGCCGGAGCGACAGGTGCAGGCTCCACCGGCTTCGCCGCCTCGGCAGGCTCGGAAGCGGGCTCGGCAGACGCGGGAGGCGCAGCAGGCTGGCTTGCCGCCGCGTCAGACGGAAGAGTCGCCGGAGTATCTACGGTCGCAGCCGACGCGGGCGCCGACTCGTCACATACCGCGGGCACACAGCAAATCAAGAGCAGAGCGATTAGTCCGACGGCAGTTCGTGTGCGCAAGGGTCTTCCTCCTGATTCATAGTCTTCACAGTTCGATGTTCGAGGCCGGAGGTCCGAACCCGGTTTGGGTCATTATAGTCCAGCCGGGTTCCGGCGTCAATCGCTATCTTGAGACGCACCAGTCCGGCTGTTGTTGCACATAAACGAACGGGCGGCGCACGTTCTGCGCCGCCCAATTCATTCGCGCTAGGCGCCTCCGGAGCCGATACCGGAGTGCGATACCGCTTCATTCGGGGTCTGCAGACCCCTCCTGCATGCCGCTTTTAAGGCGTAGGTATGGGATACCAGGTCAGATCGTCCGGGAACTTGCGCGGAACCAACAGCCTCACAGCCTGTGGGATCAGGTTTCCGTTCGGGATGCTGCGCATTATCCCCGTGACGCCCCAGTACTCGCCCGGATTGGGGAATGCCCCCATCGGGCCGAGATACAGGCACGCCACGCCGCGCGTCGCACCGCCCGTGGGCTTCCAGAACCCGTCGCGCAGGTTCGATCCGTCATCTATCCAGAACATCGGGCCGGAAATCGACGGAGTCATGAAGGCCGGGTTGTGATAGGTCACCAGTCCCCACGTCCGCACCAGGCAGCCTACGTTGTTGAGTCCCACGGACGCCTTGCCCGGAAGTGGCAGGGCCTCATCATAAACCGCCGGCTGCGAGCCGAACTGCCCGCCGCCCGTCCACTTGTTGTTCATGCCGACCGGCGTCAGGTAGGGCAGCATGTTCGCGCCCTTGAATATTTCCTGCGGCGAGACGACCAGTTCCGTGCCGTTGAGCAGGATGCTCGTACCCAGCAAGGAAACCGTGTCGCCGATTGTCAGCGTCGGCGGAACTATCAAAGTCGGGTTGACGCCTATGCCGTTCGACCTGTCCTTTTCTTCGATGTAGAACAGGTTCATCGACGTGCCGAGGAAGTTGGCTGTCACTTCCTTGCCCACGAGCAGGAACTGCGAGCCCGTCGGCAGGTTCTTGGCCTGGCCGATGGTGATCGGTGCCGGCGCCGCTATCTTGCAGCAACTGCCGATCGGCAGGCCGGCGATGTAGGCAGGCTGTCCGGAAAGCTGTCCGGTCCCGGCAGCATTGATCGCGCGACACGTATACACCGTGCCCGGGGCGCCGCTCGACATCTCGTAGGCCACAAGCGCCGTAATGCTGCCGCCGGCAGGTATCACCGGAGGCGTCGCGAAGTTGACTGTAACCGTCCCGGACGGCACGACAACCGAGCCGAGCTGTATGTCGGTCGCTGCTTCAACGTTGCCGTTGCCGTTCACGTCCTGCCACACGCTGACCTTGCCAACATCGCCCACAACTCCGCCGGAAAGCATCAAATCCACAGAGTCCCAACTGACGGGTTCGATTGTGTCGGTTGAGACCTTCATGCTGATCATTTCGTTATAGCCATCCGGCATCCCCGGCCACCAGAAGTGGTCTTTGAGAGCGATCGCTTGGTTGAAGATCAGCGTGCCGCGGTCCGGCTCGATCTTGACGCAGTGGTCCTCAACCTCGCCGTCAGCGGCAGGGCCGGTGGGCGGCAGTCCGCCGATGCTGCTCAGGCGCAACCGAGCGAACGTCGACATTGGACTCGGGACAAACGTGCGCGGAACGAAGAACGTCACCAAGTTGGTTCCGGCAGCCAGAGGCAGGCCGTTGGCGATCTGGTCGCCGGGCGTCAGCCACGAGCCATCGCCGTTGAAGTCGATCCAGGCATCCAGGAAAGCCGGATATCCGACCGTATCGGTCAGCAACACGCCGATGGTGACGTTCTGGCCCGGCACCAGTGGCGGCAGAACCGCAATGCCGTCTTCATCCGGCAGATTGGTGATGTCGTCGCCGGTGGCATTTGGGTTGGGCTGGCCGTCCGCCTCACCGTCGATCAGGTTGCCGAGGCAGAATCCCTGAACGATCGTGTGATTGGCCCCGCCGCTTGCGTTGAGTGTGGGGTATGGTGCGTCGGGCGCGTCACCCCAATCGGTCTCGGCCACGGCTCCCGTAATGGCGAACGCGAGATCGATGGACTGCGGGTAGAACTCATGGTTCGGCGGGTACCTCAGTTCGGTCCACGGCCCGGCATAGGGTTCCGCACCCTGGCCCCAGGCCGCGTCGTCGTTCCAGTGGAACTTGGATGTCTTCCATCCGAACTTGGCCGTCTGTCCCTGCGGCATCGCCTGAACATCCAGCCAGTAGACTTTAGGATTCTCCTGTGTTCCGTTCTGGATGAACGGCTCTTCGTCAATGAAGAAGTCATACTGCCAGCAGACGCTGTCGCCGAACGGGTCGTAGTCACTCGGCGGATACATCCAGCCTTCGCGGAGGTTGGCCGCATGCTGATGCACCATGAACTGGCCGGGGTGGAACGTGCGCCACCACAACACCTTGCCGGGATGGCTGGGGGTGGTGGGTCCGGCGGGAACGTCGTCGTGAATGCTGAGGATGAACGTTACGTTGTTGGGGTTGCCGACCGATCCGCCCTCGCCAGGCAAGATGTCGCCCAGCCAGGAACCCCACACGTGTATATCCGTGATAGGGCCGGTGACCGTGCATAGGAAGTCGTCGGCCAGGATATATGGATGGGTCGCGCAGACGTCGATGCCCGTCGGATCGAGATCCGGCTCCTGGGTCCACTTATAGCCTATCTTGACAAGGTAATCCTCGACCTCGCCGTCCGGCGCTCCCCCGAAACACGGCAGGCCTGTAGGGTTGCTGCTCAACCGGAACCGCGCATAGGTCCTGGCGCCGACGGATGCGTTTGACGGCACCGGGAACGTCAGAGTGACCGTGCCGCCGGTCAGCGGCTGCGCCGCGAATATCTGGTCGCCGGGACTGGTCCAATTGCCGTCTCCGTTGAAGTCGATCCAGCCGTCAAGATACGCGCCCATGCCGGTGGGAACCGTGGAGTTGACGGTGATGCCGGCGGTCGCGCCGGGAATCAGGCCCGTGTTGAACGTGATGCCGTCCTCATCGTCCGGCCCTGCCGGCGGGTTGTTGTCGTCGCCGTCGGCGTTGTTGGTCGGCTGACCGTCGGCCTCGGCGTCGATGTAATTGCCGAGGCAGAATCCCGGCAGTATCTTGTGCCACGCGCCGTTGTTGACAAGCAGCGTCGGATAGCCCGGGGCCGCCACTCCGTCGCGCGCATCACCGAAGTCCCTGGCGGCTTCGATGATCACCTGTTCGTCCTCGACTTCGCCGTCCTGAGCGCCCCCGCCGTATCCCAGGCCGGGCTGCGTGCTCAGCCGGAATCGAGCGAACGTCGTTCCTGAGTTTGCCGAAGCAGGCACGATGAATGTGAACGCGTTTGCGCCGTTGGACACTACCGCGTCGGTGAGGATTTGGTCACCTGTCTGCGCCCAACTGCCGTCGATGCCGTAGTCGATCCAGGCGTTGAGGTAAGCGCTGGCGCCGACGGGCACGGTGCAATTGACGGTTATCTGAGCACTTCCGCCCGGTATCAGCGGGCTGTTCCAGATTATGCCGTCCTCATCGTCCGGCCCGGTGGGAGGGTTGTTGTCGTCGCCGAGCGCATTGGGATCGGGCTGGCCGTCCGGCTCCGCGTCCTCGATCGTGCCAAGACACAGGCCGGCAACGATGTTGTGGAACGCGCCGCCGCTTGCGGCCAGAGTCGGATAGGTCGGATCGGGCGCGTCGCCCCAATCTTGCTGGACGGGCTGCTCGGACATATTGTGAAAGACCGAAACATCGCTTCCCTTGCCCAGATCGAAGTAGGGAAAGCCTGTGTCGGTATACAGCGAGTCCATCCAGTCGCTGACCTTGAGCGAGGTTGTGCGGTTCATGAAGATGTCGGCGTTATTGAGCTGCGAGTTCTGGATGACGCCGTATCGCTGGTCGCTCGGCGGCAGGCCGGCGCCTGAGACCGTGAAGTTCATATATCGGGATACCACCTGACCCGGCGCGATACTGCCGAAGTCATAAGTAGGCACATAGTAGCTGCCGTATGGCGTTTTGTTGATCGGGTTGTTCGGCGTCCAGCAGTACCAGGCGAGCTGCTCGTGGTCGGTGGAATAGATCTGCGGATCCTGTTTCATATACGGAGGTATCCACGGACTCGGCGGCAGCAACTGCGGATCGCCGGCGAAGCTGCAGACGAGCTTGACGTCCTTCAGCACGCCCTCGTATTGCAGATTCGTGTTGAGTGTTTCGCCGTGGCTGTTCTGTCCGCCGTTCCACGGTGTGCTTGCCGCGGTATCGTTGCGAATGGCGGCCATCACGGTAAAGCCCACGATGTACGAGTTAATGGGCGAGTAGACGATGTTCGTAATGATGCCGGTGATTGCAACCGAGCCGGAGCGTCCTCCACCGTAGCCCACCGCGTTGTCATAGAACTCGTGGGTTCGGGGTTCCTCCAATCCCGTCATCTTGTTCCTGAACCACTGCCCCTGTTCGGCATTGGGATCGAAAACGGGGCCTGTGAAGCTCACGGGTGGAAGGACAGGCGGCTTACGAACGTCGAGACTGGGCGCTGCGCCCACAATACTCGACAGAGCCAGCATTGCCGCGATGGTCAACACCGCGGCGCTGAGTTTCGTACACATTCCCAGAAACCTCCTTTCTCCAACAGCGGCACCGCCAGCCCGCGCAGTCCTGTTGCTTCGGCCCGTGTCGTCCGGCCGACGTCCACAGCCGATAGCGTGAATTGCGCGCGGAGGCGCCCGAACAATGGTGATCAGACAGTCGGCGCGGCCGTACACCGCGGGGCAACTCGACTCCCTCCGATCTCTCGTTGCCGGCCACCCCAGCCCTCAGTCCGGAGGCGGC
>Ga0272448_1001242_pt1 | contig 35070 bp, 29 predicted proteins | sample YNPCB0191_FD_202220 | JGI IMG/M metagenome (GOLD analysis project Ga0272448, IMG submission 202220) | Hot spring sediment microbial communities from Yellowstone National Park, WY, United States - YNP-CB-019-1 | ecosystem: Environmental > Aquatic > Thermal springs > Hot (42-90C) > Sediment...
CCAAGATCCTCCCAAATGTAGTGCCGAAAATCGCCCCCAAAAAGTCATAAGTGCCTGCAAATCAAGCCAACCATTCCTCTGACTGACGAACTTGGGCTAGTTCTGCAGCAGGGCCAGAATCTGCTGAGCGATGAGCCAGCGATAGACGTCGAACTCAGCCGGTGACCAGAGATCGTCGTGCTTGTATTTTGTTTGCACACGTATCGAGTCCCACACGAACTTCAGTTCCCTCTCCGCATTCGCCACCGGTTTGCTGCGTTTCTTGGCCTCGGCGATGAGTTGCTCGAGCGTGTAGAGGTAACGGTAATCGTCGTAGCCTTCGCGGTAGGCTTCCCACATCGCCACGGGAACCGGCGTGCCGTCCGGTTCGCTGCGATTGAAAAAATCCATCGAGGGGCCATCCAGATAATTCCACGGATCGCCGGTGCTGGACTGGTAAATCCACGGAATCAGCGCTCGGAAACCGCTTCGCCAGAAACCGAATCCGTAGGTCATCCGCGCGCCCGCCACTGGCGTGTGGTCGTTCTCGCCGTTGACGTGGTTGGGGTAACACCAGTATTCGACGTTTCGCGCTTTCATGTCGGCAAGAATCGTCTCGCGGTCCGGCGCAAACGGCTGCGTGCACCAGACATCCAGAAAGGGCCGCATTGGCGCAAACGCCTCGCGCGTCGGGTCGGCGGTCACATACGTTCGCACGCCGGCGGCCTTGCACGCCTTCAATACTTTCACCATGTAGTTCACCGATGCCGGGTCGGCGCCCGGCTCGTCCACGGGATAGTAGAGGAACTCCGGCCAGCCGCGCTCTTTTCGCCCCGCCTCGATGGCGCGAACCATCGCCGTCAACTCGCGGCTGAATTCTTCGGGCGGGTCTTTCACGCCGCGCAGGTGCGAGCCGGGCGATTCTTTCATGTATTTGCGATAGATGCCGCTGCAGTTGAACGACATCACCATCGGCCCGACAAAACCGTATTTCTTCCACAGAGCGATCTTCTCCGCCAGCAGGTCCCAGCCGACCTCGAACTTCCCGTCCTTGGCCGCCGTCGAGGAGCGCACCGACAACGTCACGTTGCGCGTGCCGTGGGCGACCATGTCGGCGTGTTCCAATTCGGCTTTGCGCCGGAAGTACTCGCGCGACACATCATCTTTCGCCTCGGCGGCGAGATCGAGCGGGTGGTGGTAGTAGATGCCGAAAATCTTGGTCGGGTCATCGCGCAACGTGAACGGCAGAATCCGCAGCTTCACGGGCACGACCGCCTTCCCGCTGTCGCACGAAAACGTAATGCTGCCGCGATACTCGCCGGCGGGCGCGTTGTCGGGAACGCGAATCGTGAGCCAGAACCGCGCGTTCTCGTCGGCCTTGAGGTTGCCGCCGGTGAACCGTTCCAGCACATCGGGCACGACGCGGCAACGATACAACACGCGGTAATTGGGGCGCGCCAGCATGTAACGGACACGGCGGACCTCGATGTTCTGCGCCGGGACGGGGCCGATGTCGGAAACGCTGATTTTCGCGTTGGCGAGGTTGCGGAGCGGGCGGACGATGAAGTTGAGCGGCTCGAATTCGCCCGGTGTCGCAAACGCGCGCAATTCGGGGTTGATGTCTTCGGGACGCGGGTTGGTGTGAGGATAGACGCATTCGAGATAATGCCGCGACCAGACCACAAAGCCGCGTTTTTCGTCGGCGGCGCTCCGTTTCGGCATCGGGTCGGTCGGCGGTTCGGGATCGAGCTTCCACTTGGCCCATTCCGACGGCGGCAGACGAAATGTCCATTCCTCAAACGGGGCGATGATCTCCTTCTCGACGCGCGCGCTGTCGGCGTCGGCCCACGCCAACACGGCATTGACGACCCATTTGCTGCGCGGCGCGAATGTGACGGCGAGCGGCCCGGCCGCACGGAAACGCAGCGTGCGGAACTGGTAGCAACCCTCGATCTGGACGCGCTGTGTTTGGTTGCCGACCTGCACCGTGAAGTCGAAGTACTGCGCGCGATACTTTGAATCGCTCGTGCCGCAGACGACGTAGAGGTGGTAGTCGCCGGGCGCGGTTGTGACGAGGAAGGAGTTGGTGTTGGAACCGATGATGGCCGCTTCGGTGATCGGGTTGGTCCAGATCGGTGGCGGTTCCATCGCGCCGCGACTCTTGTTCTCCACCAACTCGCGGTAGGCTCGCGCTGATGCGGTCAGACCGGCCTTGCTCTGCCAGTGGTCGCTTTTCGGAGTGATCTTGGTGAAGCCGGTCCAGACATCCGATTTCTCCGTGCCCATGTTGAAAAGCAACGGCGCGACAAGTAAAACTGCGCTCAAAGCATTCACGGCATCTTCTCGGCTGTGAAACAGACGACGCGGCCGCCTTCGAGCGCGGCAACGACGCGGCCATCGCGGTTGACGGCGAGACCCCACGGCACGGCGTTCGCCGGCAACGAATGTTTCCACAGCAATCGTCGGTCTGTCGTGTCGTAGGCGGCGAGTTCGCCGGGCGTGGCGACGATGACGGCGTTCGGCGCGACGGCGACGGCGACGCTGTCTTTGCAGGCGACTTCCCATGCTGGTTTCACAGGTGGCGGCTGCGGTTTGCCCCACGTGGCGCGGAACAGTTCCACCAGCTCCGGATCTTGGCGCGCGAAGCCGGCCAGCCGCGCGTTGTTTATCCATGCCACGACGCGCTCGCCGGCGGGCGCGAGCAAGGTTTTGTTTTGCACCGTCGGGTCATACACCTGCCAGCGCGGATGCGCGTAGAGCGGTTTGCCGCTGACGAGCACTGTGTGGCCGAGCCGATACAGTTCGCAGCCGCGCGGGGCGCGAGCGCCGATGACGTTGTTGCGGTCGGTCTGCCGCGTCACTGCCGGGTCGTTGAGACAACGGCCATCGCGCAAATCGTAAACGGCGGGTGACACGGCGTTGCCGCCGGCGAGGTAGAGTTTGCCGTCGGCGATCATCATATGCCCTTGGACGCTGACGCCGGTGCGCGCTTCGGGGTTGAGGTGACCGGAAGAATTGTTCTGCCAGCGCAACCGGCCCGTGGCGGCGTCGAGCGCGAAGACGTGCGTCCCGTCGTAGTTGACGATGCCGGCCGCAAAATAAGCCACGCCGTCGTGAACGAGCACGCCGCTGGCAACGGGCCACGTGGATTGCAGTTGGCCGTACACGGGGATGCGGCGTTCCACCGGTGCCGCGCGGAATCGCCACAGCAACCGGCCCGTGCGCGCCTCGAAACAATACGCCCAGCCATCGGCGGAGCCGACGAAGGCGCGCCCCTGCCAAATCGTGGGCGGATAACGCACTGCGCCGCCCGTGTACGCTTTCCACGCGGGCTTGCCGCTGGCGGCGTGAAACGCGCGCACCACCCCATCGGAGCCGCTGATAAACACAAGTTCGCCGGCGGTTGTCGGCGCGGTCGGCGTGAACGCGGCAGTCGGCGCGAACTCCCACGCTTTGCGTGTCTGGTTCGGAACCGGCACGGTCGTCGCGGTGTTAGCGTCGGTGTTGGCGCGGAACATCGGCCAGTCGCCCGGTGTCAACGTCAGGTCGGTTTTCAATTCCGCCACGTGCTCCAGTCGTTCCGATTCGACGGCTTGCTGTTGGAAATTGAAATCGCCCGCCGGACCGAGCGCGGTGATGCCGAGCAGCGACAGATTGCAGTCGCAAGTGGACGGCCACCAGTAGAGCAGGCCGTTGGCGATGGTCACGCCGTCGTGACACTGGGCGCGCATCGGCGAGATGAGTTGCGGTTGCTCGGTGGCGAGATCGAGCCGTGTGGAGCCTTCGCCGGCGCGGAACAGAATCGCGTCGCAGGAGGCCGTGGGGCGCGTGCAGGCGCGGCGGCCGATTTTGATTTCGGCGAGCACTTCGCCGGTGAGCGCGTCGAATTTGCGGGCGGGGTCTTTGTCGTTGGAGCCGGGGATGCCGTACAGCGTATTCCCGCGCAGGATGAGTTGGTAGTTGTCATAGGGATGTTCCCAAAGAAGTTTTCCGGTGTCGGCGGAAACAGCGAGCAGTTTGCCGACGGGCGGCCCGGCGAAATAGAGGGCTTTCTCGCCGGCTTTCAGGTACGCCGTGGTGCGCCAGTTCGTGCGCCAATCCTGTCGCGGGAGCGGCTCGCCAAGCGTGGAAAAGAGTTCCGGCGCGTTTGTGGGCGTCTTGCGCCAGAGCGGTTTGCCGGTCTTGGCGTCGAGACAAACCAGATACGCGCCGAAACGGAAACCGTAAATCCGTCCGTTGCTCAGGCAGAGTGCCCGGCTGTCGAAAGGTTCCCTTTCGCGGTATTGCCAAAGCACTTGTTTGGTTTGCGGGTTGATGGCGTAGAGTGTGTTGCCGAAACCCCACACGAGTTCTTTCGCGTTGAAGCCGGGCGAGAGCGGATTCCACGGCCAGCCGTGCCGCTCGCTTCTTGTGCGCAACACCGGGTCGCGCAACTCCTGTTCGCCGATCAGCGCGTAAAGCACGTCGTTCTCCAGCGCCATCCATTTCCAGAACGTCGAGCCGGGGCGCTCCTCCGGCACGGTGATCTCGTCGCGCACGGCCCCCGTGGCCGCGTCAATCAGTTTGCACGATTTGTCGTCGCCGAAAAACAACGTATCCGGTGTGGCGATAATCGTGTTGCGATGGACCATCAACGCCGGTGGAAGCGGCCGCCGCCAGAGCAACGTGCCGTTGTAGCCGTTGAACGCGGCGAGCGTGTCGAGCCACGGTTCCTCGCGTTCCTTGAATGCGATATGGCCAAACGCCTTGAAGATGCGGCCTGCCGACGCGACAGCGACCTGCGGCAGCGGCGCGTAACGCGGCTCGGCGAGGAACTGGGTCAGATACGGCGCGCGCACAATCTTGTCCTGCGAAACCGGATTATTGTCGGGACCGTGATACGGATGGCTCCAGTCATCCGCGCCATCGAGCGGCGGCTTGGTCAAGCGGCGACTGTCAATCAAGGCTGTGGCGCGCGGTTGTAACACGCGCAACACTTCCACCTCTGGGACATCGCCCGTGGCAATCAGCACATCCGCCAGATTGTCGGCCAGCCCGATGCGCGAGAGCGGTCCGCGCTCGACATAAATCCGCGAGTTCAGCAAACCGGCTGCGTCCACGGCGCGTCGCGCGCGCTCGACGTTTTGCGCGTCGGGCAACTGGCTGTAAATGATCAGCTCGGTTTCGCGCGCCAGTTGGAGTGCGCGGCTGCCGTCGGCGTCGCCGAGCAGGACGGCGATGCCGCGTTTGACCTCGAGACCGGCTGCCGCAGTGGTCGGGGCCAGCGAACAGAGAAGCAGCAAACTGGCGGCCGCCGCGCGGTTTCGACGTTTCCAATCCTGGCTCACGCGGTGACCCTCTGGTGTCATGGATCGCAGAGTAACGCGAAGAAGCGGCTCGTCCAAGCCAAAATTCAGGGGGCTACAAGAGGCTGGCCCAACGGTGGAAGAGCTGGGAGCCAATTTCCTGAAGGGGCGCAAGGAATTCTTCCGTCGGATCGAGAAGCGCGGGCAGCTCCAGGCCGGCGGCCTTCCATTCGTCGGCAAACGTTTTTGTCATTTCAAGGAGTTGTGGTCGGGTGATTTCCAAGTGACACAACAGGCCGTAGGCGTAAACGCCGTGTCGGAAGATTTGATGAGGGGTCTGCGCCGAGGAAGCGAGCGAGATGGCGCTGCGGGGCAACTCGAAGAGGTCGCCGTGCCAGTGCCACGCCATGAACGAATGCGGAAGCCGAGAGAACAAAGCGTCGTGGCGCGCTTCGAACTGGAGGGTGACTTTGTGCCAGCCGATTTCTTTTTGTCTGGCTTTGGTGACGGGCGCGCCGAGGGCGGCGGCGAGCAACTGGCTGCCGAGACAGATGCCGAGGATGGGTTTGCTCGCGCGCAAGGCGTTCTCGATGAGGCGAAGCTCGTCGAGAAGATACGGGAATTTCTCCTGCTCATACACGCTTTGTGGCCCGCCCATGACAATCAGGCCGGCGGCGCGACCGAGTTCTTTCGGCACCGGCTCGCCGTCGTATGCGCGAATCGTTTGCAGTTGGCAGCCTTGGAGCGCGTCGGCAATGAGGCCGGGCGTTTCGCAGGCGGCGTGTTGCAGAACGATGAGGGAAGCGCCACTCATGGGTGGGGCGGGGCGGCGCGTTTCTCGTCGAGCCGACGGCAGGCTTCCAGCACAAGCGCGGAAGGTTGATCGAAGATGGCAATGGATGGCGGCAGGACGCCGGGACGAAAGATAAACTGACCCTCGGCGGCGGTGACGAGTTCATAGAACGCATCCCTGGCTTTCAGGCCGTCGTGAGTCTCGGCGTTGACGATGCGTCCGTTGCAGAAGAAGATCCGTCCGATGAGCTTGTCGCGGCAACTCAGTTCGAGGCAACCGTTTTGAGCCTGGTCAATGAGGGTTTGGAGCAGGTTGATGACGTTGAGAGTGCCGAGATCGCCGATGACGTCGGCTGGCCGCAGCCGCTGGAGATTGAAGTCAGTGATCGTCTCTTCGTTGATACTTTTGGCGGTGCGCCGTTTGACCCACGTTTCGGCTTCTGCGCGCGTGCCGTGGAAGGCGTAGAGCACGAACTTGCCCACCTGCACCGCATCGCCGTGCCGCAACAACGCCTCCTTGACCGCGCGGCCGTTGACGAACGTGCCGTTCGCGCTGTCGTTGTCGCGCAACAGCGGTCCTTCGGGCGTGGCCGTCACCTGGGCGTGCAACCGGGAGACCGCGCCGTCGTCGAACACGATCTGGTTCATCTTGCTTCGGCCAATCCGCAGCGACCTATCGGGCAACAGTTCGTGGATCGAGTTATCCGGGGCAATCAGGAAGAACGATTTCATGGCGGTTCAGAACTTGAACGTCCAGTCCTCGTTACCATAGCGGCTGCGAACAAGCTTGCGTACGGCGTCCAACGGCACAGCGTCCAACGGCTTTGTCGCCTGCCATGCGTGTGCCAGCGCCGTTTTGACCGCGGCACGGGTCAGCGCCGCGTTGGTGAGAAACTTCCGGTGCGGACGGCGACGACGGTACTGGGGTTCGCGTGACGGCATCGGCAAGAGATGTTCCACCAACTCGATGTCGAAGTCGAGCAGGAACGTGCCATGGAACAGCAGGCAGTTTTTCTTGCGGCGCTGGGCGTTGCCGGAGATTTTCAGGTCGCCGAGCGCCAGATCGCTGATGCCGCGCACCCGAAGCGCATCGCCGAGCGCCGGCGACAACGCATCGTGATGACGCTGCAAAATGTAGTGATTGGTTTCCATGACGCCGGCCAGCGGCCCGGTTTCAGGAATGCGGAGGATGAGCGAGAAATTCAGGCAGCCCGGTCCCTGCACCACCGCGCCGCCGCCGGTGCAGCGGCGCAACACGGGCACGCCCGCCCGTTGCGCGGCTTCCAGATGGACTTCGACGCGGCTTTTGTTCGAGTAGCCGAGCACGACAAACGGCTTCGGGTACTCCCAAAACCGCAACACCTCGTCCGCCGTGCCCGCGTCGCACAACTCCAGCAGCGCCTCGTCGCAGGCGAGGTTTTCCTCTGGCGTCGGCAATGTCAGGTCGAGGTGTTTCACGTCGCCGCCAGTATAACCGGCGTTTGTGTTTTTTCCAGATTCGGATAACGTTGCCAGCAGCGGCATGAACTCACGGAACACTCCCTACGTCAACACGATCCCCGCCGACCGCGAGCCGCCGTACCCCGGCGACCGCGACATCGAGCGGCGCATCAAAAGCTACATCCGTTGGAACGCGCTGGCGATGGTCGTCAGCGCCAACCGCGATCATCACGGCATCGGCGGCCACATCTCAACCTACGCTTCTGCCGCGACGTTGTATGAGGTGGGGTTCAACCATTTTTTCCGTGCCCACGACATGCTCTTCATTCAAGGACACGCCGCGCCCGGCATCTACGCGCGCGCCTTCCTCGAAGGACGGCTCACGGAGCGGCATCTCGCAAACTTCCGCCGCGAACTTGCCGAGGGTGGCGGTCTGTCATCGTATCCGCATCCCTACCTGATGCCGGACTTCTGGCAATTCCCCACGGTCTCCATGGGATTGGGGCCGATCCTTTCGATTTATCAGGCGCGGTTCAACCGCTACTTGAAGGCGCGAGGCTTCCTCACTGGCGACGAGCCGAAGGTGTGGGCGTTCGTCGGCGACGGCGAAGTGGACGAACCGGAAACGCTCGGCGCCATTACGCTTGCCTCTCGCGAAGAACTCGACAACCTGATCTGGGTCGTCAACTGCAACCTCCAGCGGCTCGACGGCCCGGTGCGCGGAAACGGCAAAATCATCCAGGAACTCGAAGCCGCCTTTCGCGGCGCGGGCTGGAACGTCATCAAGGTCATCTGGGGCAGCGAATGGGACCCGTTGCTGGCCGCCGACACGCGCGGCCTGCTGCGCAAACGCATGGAAGAATCCGTGGACGGCGACTACCAGAAATACGTCGTCGAGCCGGGCAGCTACATCCGACGTCATTTCTTCGGCAAATACCCCGAACTCTACGACATGGTCAACCATCTCACCGATGAACAACTCCGCCGACTCACGCGCGGCGGTCACGACCCGAAGAAAGTGTACGCCGCCTACAAGGCCGCCGTCGAACACAAAGGCCAGCCGACCGTCATCCTCGCCAAAACGGTCAAAGGCTACGGCCTCGGCGAAGCCGGCGAAGGCCGCAACATCACCCATCAACAGAAAAAGCTGAACGAAAAAGAGCTTCGCGAGTTTCGCGCTCGCTTTGGCGTGCCGATCAGCGACGAGATCATCGCCGAGACGCCGTTCTATCGCCCGCCCGACGACAGTCCCGAAACGAAATACCTGCTCGAACGCCGCAAGGCACTGGGCGGTTTCGTCCCATCGCGCAAAGTCAGCGCCCCGAAACTGCCGGCCCCGGAGATTTCCGGCGACCTGCTCAAGGGCAGCGGCAACCTTGAAATGTCCACCACCATGGCGTTTGTGCGATTGCTCGGCCAATTGCTCCGCGACAAGGAGATTGGCAAACGGATCGTGCCGATCATCCCCGACGAAGCGCGCACCTTCGGCATGGACGCGCTGTTCCGCGACTACGGCATCTACGCCTGCAAAGGCCAGCTCTACGAACCCGTGGATCGCGCCTCGCTGTTGTACTACCGCGAGACGAAGGACGGCCAAATCCTCGAAGAAGGCATCACCGAAGCCGGTGCGATGAGTTCGTGGATCGCCGCCGCCACCGCCTACGCCAGCCACGGCGTCCCGATGATTCCGTTTTACATTTACTACTCGATGTTCGGCCCGCAGCGCGTCGGCGATCTCTTCTGGCTCGCCGGCGATATGCGCGCTCGCGGCTTCCTCTGCGCCGCCACCGCCGGTCGCACCACGCTCAACGGCGAAGGGCTCCAACATCAAGACGGCCACAGTCTCCTGCTGGCGAGCACCATTCCGACCCTGCTCGCCTACGAACCGGCCTTCGGCTACGAAATCGCCGTCATCATCCGCGAAGGAATCCGCCGGATGTATGAGAACGGCGAAGATGTTTTCTACTACATCGCGCTCCACAACGAGAACTACCCCATGCCCGCTATGCCGGCGGGAGTCGAGCAGGGAATCCTCAAAGGACTCTACAAATTCCAGCCCGGTCCCGGAGGCAAAAAACACAAAGCGCAGATTTTCGGCAGCGGCCCGCTCCTGCGCGAGGCGTTGCGCGCCCAGCAGATTCTCGCCGACCGCTACGAGGTCAGCGCCGATGTCTGGAGCGCGACCAACTACAAACAACTCCGCACCGAGGCCCTCGCCTGTCGCCGCTGGAACCTGTTGCATCCGACCGAGCCGCCGCGCCGCTCGTATCTGGAAGCCGTTCTCGAAAACGAAACCGGCCCGTTCATTGCCGTCAGCGACAACATCAAGGCCGTTCCCGACCAGATTGCGCCGTGGGTTCCCGGCGGCCTCACGACGCTCGGCACCGACGGCTTTGGTCGCAGCGACACGCGCCCTGCGCTGCGACGATTCTTCGAGGTGGACGCCGAGTGCGTTGTCATCGCCACACTCGGCGCGCTCGGCCAGCGCGAAACCGCCGCCCGCGCCATCCGCGAACTCGGCGTTGATCCCGAAAAACCTTTTCCGCAGGTCGTCTGACATTGTAGAGGCCGCCGTCCCGGCGGCTGCGTCGGGACGGCGCGGCCCCTGCAAGGGCTGTGCTATATTCCGAGCCATGAATCCGCCGTTCAAAGGCAAGCCGCCGCGCTTGCGAGAGGTGTTCAAGGCTTACGATTCGCCGGTGTACTTCGTTACCTTCTGCACCCGCGAACGGCGACCGATTCTGGCTTGCGGGGCGGTGCACGAAGCGTTTCGCCGATATGGGGAGCGCGGCGCGGTAGAGAACCGCGCCGCCGTGGGCCGATACGTCATTATGCCCGATCACATTCATTTGTTCGTGTGCGGCGGACGTGAGTTTGATGTCGGTTTGTGGGTGCGCGGATTGAAACGGGCCATAGCAAATGCTATCCCAAAGACAGCCGCCGGGACGGCGGCCTCTACAATGATTTGGCAGCCGGGGTTTTTCGACCATCTCCTGCGAAACTCGGAGAGTTACGATCAGAAATGGCAGTATGTTCGAGACAACCCTGTGCGCGCCGGCTTGGTGAAACAGGCGGACGACTGGCCTTATCAAGGCGAGATCGTCGCCATTGACCGGGTGTAGTAGTCGCCGTTGTAGTGGCTGCCGTCCCGGCGGCCAAATTCCCCTTGTCTTTCCGTCGAACCGGGGCACATTAGCGAGCGCATGGATATTCGACTCCCCAATCTCGGTGAAGGCGCCGACAGCGGCGTGGTGGTGAACATCTTGGTCAAAGAAGGTGACACCATCGAGAAAGACCAGCCCATCCTCGAACTGGAAACGGAAAAAGCCGTCGGCACCATTCCGACACCGGTGGCGGGCGTCGTCCAAAGCATCCGAGTCAAAGTCGGCGACAAGGTTTCCGTCGGTCAACCCATTCTCACGCTCGCCGGTGGTGGAACTGCCGCCGGTGTAGGGGCCGCCGTCCCGCCGGCTCCCCCGGCAGTGCCGAAACCCTCAACCCCAGCCGCCGGGACGGCGGCCGCTACAACGGCGCCCACTACGATCGCCGGGACGGCGGCTACTACATCACCCCACATTTCCGGTTTGCCGGTCGCCGCGTCGCCGACAGTGCGGCGCGTGGCGCGCGAGCTGGGGATTGATCTCGGCCGTGTGCGCGGCACCGAAGCCGGCGGTCGCATCGGCATGGCGGATTTGCGGGCCTACATTCAACAACTCCAACAGTGGGCGCTGGCCGTCGCCCCGCAGGCCGCGCCGTCGCCAGCGCCGCCGGCCGAGCGCATTGACTTTGCGCGGTGGGGGCCGGTTGTCCACAAACCGATGTCGGCGTTGCGTCAGACGATTGCGCGGCGCATGAGCGAGTCATGGCAGAGCGTGCCGCGTGTCACGCAGTTCGACGAAGCCGACATCACCGCGTTGAACGAGTTGCGCAAAAAACTCGCGCCGGCCTACGAAGCGAAAGGCGCGCGGCTGACGTTGACGGGGTTTGCATTGAAAGCCGTGGCGGCGTTGTTGCGGAAACATCCGCAGTTCAACGCGAGTCTCGACGAGGCGGCTGGCGAAATCGTGTTGAAAGAATACATCCACATCGGCGTCGCCGTGGACACCGAGCACGGCCTCATGGTGCCGGTGATTCGGGATGTTGACAAAAAGAGTTTGCTGGAGTTGTCGAAGGAATTGGAAACGCTCGCCGCTCGTGCGCGCGACCGCAAGCTGACCGCCGACGAAATGAAAGGCGGCTCGTTCACCATCTCGAATCAGGGCGGCATCGGCGGCGGCGCGTTCACGCCGATTGTGAACAAACCCGAAGTCGCCATCCTCGGCCTCGGACGCGCCGCGCTGAAGCCGGTCGTGCGCGACGGCCAGATTGTGCCGCGTCTGATGTTGCCGTTGGCGTTGTCCTACGATCATCGCGTGATTGATGGCGGCAGCGCGGCAAGGTTCGTGGTGGATTTGGTGAAGGAGTTGGAGAATTGGAGTGATGGAGTGATGGAGTAATGGGGCAATGGAGTGATGGAGTATCGGAACAAAAATCGAGGGTATCAGCAGTTGCGAGTCTGGCAGGATGCGGTGGAGTACTATCGGCTGAGTTGCCAGGTCTTTCGGCGTTTTCCGTATGAGTTGAAAAGAGTGAGTTCGCAGGCAATCGCCGCAAGCGACTCGGTGCATCGAAACATTGCCGAAGGATATTGTCGCCGCTCAATCCGTGAATACATCCAATTCCTTTATGTAGCGTTGGGGTCGCTGGGAGAATCGGTGTCAGGACTGTTGGCCTGTCGCGCAGCCGAACAATTGACGGAAGTTGATTTTGAAGCACTGAACAATCTGGCGTTCAAACTGGAGAACTGCTTGCTGAAACTTGTGGAACGGCTCGAACAAAAGAAAACGCATGGCTCTTGGGTGGATTCCCTGATGGTCAAGGAAAGCAATGCAGCCTACGGAGCCGATGTCCTTCCAACTCTCCAACACTCCCCATCACTCCAACAGTCCCCACTACCCCAACACTCCAATACCCCATAACCCCATTCCCCCATGCAACCTATCAAAACTGACATTGTTGTTCTCGGCGGCGGCCCCGGCGGATACACCGCGGCCTTTTACGCGGCGGACAAAGGACGCAAGGTATTGCTCGTCGAACAGGAGGAACGTCTCGGCGGCGTTTGCCTGAACTGCGGCTGCATCCCCTCGAAGGCCTACCTCCACGCAGCCAAGCTGCTGACGGAAGCGCGTGAATCCGTCCATCGCGGCATCTCTTTCGGAGAGCCGAAGATTGACCTCGGCCAGCTTCGCGCGTGGAAAAACTCCATCGTGGAAAAACTCGCCCAGGGCGTCGGCGGACTGGCGCGCACGCGCGGCGTCGAGGTGCTGCGCGGACGCGGCTATTTCGAGGACTCGAAGTTGTTGCGGGTCGAGACCAGCGCCGGCCAGAAATTTTTCAACTACAACCACGTCATCGTGGCGACCGGCTCGCGCGCGGCCCTGCCGAAAGCGTTTGACCTCGGCAACCCGCGGATTATGACCGCCACGGAAGCGTTGGAGATTCCCGATATACCGGCGGAGTTGTTGGTGGTGGGCGGCGGTTACATCGGGATGGAACTCGGCACGGTCTATGCCACGCTCGGCAGCCGTGTGACCATCATGGAAGCGTTGCCCACGGTGTTGGCCACGGCGGACCCGGACCTGGCGCGGCCCGTTTTGAAGTATGCGCAGAAGGCTTTCAAGGAGTTGCGCGTCAGCACGAAGGTGTTGACGATGGCCACCGCCGGCCGCCAGATCAAAGTCGTCTCCGAAACCGGCGGCCAGCAACGCGAGGAACTCTACGACCGCGTGCTGGTGTCGGTGGGACGGTTGCCGAACACGGTGAACCTCGGCTTGGAGAACACGCAGGTCACGCGCGACGACAAAGGCTACATCGAAGTGGACGCGCAACAGAGGACAGCCGACCCGTTGATTTACGCCATCGGCGATGTCGTGGGCGGCGCGTTGCTCGCGCACAAGGCATCCCGCGAAGGCCGCGTGGCGGTGGACGCCATTTGCGGCGAGATGAGCACCTCCGAAGACCAGATCATTCCCGCTGTGGTGTTCACCGACCCGGAAATTGCCTGGTGCGGTCTCACGGAGATGGACGCGAAACAAAAAGGCATCACCGTTCAGGTTGCCAAGTTTCCGTGGACGGCTTCCGGTCGGGCGATGACGTTTGACCGGCCCGACGGCATGACGAAGCTGATTATTGAGCCGGAGAGCGAGCGGGTGCTCGGCGTCGGCATCACCGGCCACGGCGCCGGCGAGTTGATTGGCGAAGGCGTGTTCGCCGTGGAGATGGGCGCCACGGCGCGCGACCTGGCCGAGTGCACGCATCCGCATCCGACGTTGTCGGAAACCTTGCAGGAATGCGCCGAGGTTTTCTACGGCTGCGCCACGCACGTGGCGAGTCGCCAGAAGCCGATTTCGACGTCCTGAACTTGTCGGCGCTCTGCGCGGCGCGTAAACTGCGCGGTATTGATGCAACCGAAACGACGCGCCGAGAAACCGATTCGCCTGCCGCGCATTTCCATGCCCGCGCAAGCAGCGCAGCGAACGACGCCGGTTCGCTGGGCGCGATTTCTTGCGGTGGCTTTGATGGCGCACGGCGCGTTGCTGTTTCTGCTGACCACCCTCAAAATCGCTGTCGCTGTTCCTTCCATCATCGCTGTTTTTGAGGAGTTTCCGCTGCCGCCGCCTCCGAAGAGCGAGATGGACCCGTTTCGTCCGCTGCGCGACTACGAATACCGTGGCGGCGCCGGTGGCGGCCGGGGCGGTCCGGTGGTCGCGCCGGTTCCGAACGCGGTTGTGTTTTCGGCCGACTCGCGTCGCGCCAATCAAACGGTGGGCGAAATCATTGGCGTGCGGGTCGGCGCAGGCTTCCTCGGTCTGACCCGGCCCGAAGGCAGCGTCGGCGGAGTCGGGGCGCCGTTTGGCGGAGACGGCTCAAGCCATTTCGGCGTCGGCAGCGGTACCGGCGCCGGCAGCAGCACCGGATTCAGTCAACGCACTGTGCCGATGCGGGCGCAGGCGATTCAGCGGTACAAAGGCGCCGACGTTGCCGAGCGCGCCGTGGTGGCGGCGTTGCGCTGGCTCAAGAGCCAGCAGCTACCCGATGGCGGTTGGGGCCACGGACAATATCGGATGGGCATTTCGGGGTTGGCGACACTGGCGTTTCTCGGTCATGGCGAGACGCCGGACTCCGAGGAGTTTGGGACGACTCTGACGCGAGCGTTTCAGTTTTTGACGGCCCGGTTCAATCCGAACCTCAATCTCTACGAGCACGCCATAGTGACCTACGCGCTGGCCGAGGGCTACGGCATGACCCGCTCACCGTCGTTGCGCGAGCCGCTCCAGGAGCGTGTTGCATTTCTGCTGCAAGCGCAACAGGTTCCGAAAACCGACCCGCTGCACACCGGCGGCTGGCGGTACAGCGCCGGCTCGGTGGATGCCGACACTTCCATCAGCGGTTGGTGCGTGCAGGCGTTGATTGCGGCGCGGCTGGCCGGCGTCCACGTTCCGCAGCCGTCGCTGGAGGCGGCCGCGCAGTTTTTCTGGAACCTGTACCGCGATGGCACCTTCGGCTACGATCGGCCCGGCGGCACGACCTCGACCACCGCCATCAGCGTGCTCAGCTTGATGTTTCTGGACCACGGCGACGATCCGCGCCTGAAAAACGCGTTGGACAAACTCAAACCGTTGCGGTTCGACTGGGAGAAAACGGAAGCGCCGCTTGGCATGACGCTGTACCAGTGGTACTACGCTACGCAGGTTTTCTTTCACGCCGGGGGCGCGTTTTGGAAAAGCTGGAACGATCAGTTCCGCGACACGCTCGTGCAACGACAGGCCGACGACGGTCACTGGGGATTGCCGGCGCTGAGCAAGGAGGGGGAATTCAACTCGCCGCCGGTCTATTCCACGGCTCTGGGTGCGCTGATGTTGGAGGTCTATTACCGTTATCTGCCGACCTACCAACGGCTCGCCCCGCAATAACTGCAACCACCCGCAGTCCATCACCTCCCGCTGGCGAGTCGCGCTTGCTCCCTTGTCGGCTTGACCCGTCCGCCCGCTTCGGATATGCACACGGCCCATGACCTGGAACAAGGAAGCGACGGCCATCGTCATCTTTGCCTTCACCTACGTGCTCATCAGCGGACGGCGCTTGAAGGTGCTCCCGTTGTACCGTCCGGCAGCGGCGTTGCTGGGAGCCGTGTTGATGGTGGCTTCGGGCGTCATGACGCCTGAAGAAGCGTATCGCGCCGTGGATTACAACACGATTGTGCTGCTGCTCGGCATGATGCTCATCGCCGCCTATCTGCATATGGCCGGGTTTTTCGCATGGGCGGCAGACTGGATTTTGCGGCACGCGCGAACGCCGCAGCGATTGTTGCTGCTGGTGATGTTGACCTCGGCGGTGCTGTCGGCGTTGTTGGTCAACGACACGGTTTGTCTGTTGCTGACGCCGTTGGTGGTGGCGGTCATTGTGCGGGGGCGGCTGCCGCTGTTGCCGTATTTGATGGCGCTGGCGACCAGCGCGAACACCGGTAGCGTAGCGACCCTGGTTGGCAACCCGCAATGCATGATCATCGGCCAGATGTCGCGGATGTCGTTTGGCCGATACGCGTTGTCACTGACCCCGGTGGCTGCGGTGTGCCTGGCGATCAATTACGCGGTGCTGGCCTGGGGATTTCGGAAAACGCTCGCCGCAGCCAGCATTCACCTCGACGAGAACACAGAAGCGGCGCCGGCGCTGGACCGAAAACTGGTGGCCACGGTGGGAGTGGCCTTTGCGCTGGTGCTGGCGGGGTTTCTGTCGGGATTCAATCTTCCGTGGACGGCGCTTAGTGGCGCGGCGCTGATCATGGTCGTGGCGCGCCGCGACACGCACGTGGTGCTCAAACACGTGGACTGGCATCTGCTGGTGTTTTTCGCGGCGCTGTTCGTGGTGGTGGAAGGGCTGAACGGCACGGGTTTGCCCGACCAGCTTCGCCCCTGTTTCGGCGCCACGGTCGCGGCGCAAGCCTGGAACCTGACATGGTTCTCGGTGTTGGGGTCGAACATTTTCTCCAACGTGCCGTTCGTACTGGTCGTCGGCAAATGGATGGCCGGCTTCAGCCGACCGGATTTGATGTGGAAGGTGTTGGCTCTGACGACGACGTTTGCCGGCAACCTGACCATTCTCGGCTCCGTCGCCAACATCATCGTGGTCGAATCCGCGCGCGGCCATTGCGAAGTCGGTTTCTGGGACTACGCGAAGCTGGGCATTCCCATCACGATTCTGACGACGCTGGCGGGCGTGACACTGTTGTTGGTGCTGGGCTGAGTCAGCGCGGCGTGGAATCGGGAAGACCGCCGTCCACCGGAATCGTCGCCCCCGTTGTCGGCGTCTGACGCGTGACGAAAAACAACACGGCGTTGGCCACGTGTCGCGCCGTGACGCGCATTTTCAGCAGGTTGCGGTTCCGATAATACTCTTCCAGTCCCTTCTCATCGAGACCGCGCGCCCGCATCCGCGCCGGACCGACCTCGGCCCAAAGACCCGATCGCCGTGTCCCTTCGCCGAAGACGGCGTCGGGAGCGACCATGTTGACGCGGACGCCGAACGGCGCGAACTCCAGGCTGGCGATGCGCGCGAGCTGATGGCTGGCGGCTTTCGTGGCGCTGTAGGCGCCAAAACCCGCGCCCGGCGAAAAAACGTTTTTGGTGGAAACCAGCACGATGTCGCCGCCGGTCTGCTGTTGACGCAAGAGCCGTCCGGCCTCGGCCAGCGTGTTCAACGTGCCCTCGACGTTGACCCGTTCGAGCCGACGAAACGCTTCCAGATCGGTCTCGGTCAACGCCGCCCCGATGGCAATGCCGGCGTTGACAACCACGATGTCCACGCCGCCCCAACAACGAACCACCTCCGCAAAACCGCCGGCGACCGACTGCGGATCGGTCACGTCGAGCCGCACACCGAGAATCGGACCGAGGTCGCGCAACTCCTCGACGAGGCTGCGAAGATTCTCCTCCGAAACGTCGGTGGCAGCAACATGACAACCGTTCTCCAGCAGACCACGGCAGATGCCCGCGCCAATCGCGCCGGCAGCACCGGTGAGCAGCGCGATTTTGCCCGCCAACCTTCCTTTCGCGGGGCGAACCACCTCATAGACGCCGACGCCCGCAAGCGAAACGATTCGGGGAGCTACGCCCTGGAGCCGTGCGCGAAAATCATCCTGCGGGGAAAGTTCAAGGTCCGGCACGCCGGTGGCGCGCCGCAGAATGACCCGTTGCCACGGATCATCCTCGTTACCGGAAGGTGTGGCCAGCAGGCCGCGGAGTGTGACCAGTTGGTCGGTAGGTTTCATCGTCGGTGAGGCAAGGATACAACTTCCGAGCCGCCGCGCGCAAGCCATTGGAGGCGGGTGTCGGATTCGAACCGACGCATAGAGGTTTTGCAGACCTCCGCCTTACCACTTGGCTAACCCGCCCCGCAAAAGCGCGCAAACTCTAGCACGCGCTCGGTCTCGTTACCACTGGAAAAATCTGCTGGCACGTTGCCGCCCGCCGGCTATACTGCGCGCCAATGCCAACAGAGTTTCGCAAACTTTCCATTCTCATCCCCGTCTTCAACGAGGCGGGGACCCTCCGGGAAATCATCCGCCGAGTCCGCACAGCCAACACCTGCGGCCTCGAAAAAGAGATCATCATCGTCAACGACGCCTCCACCGACGGCACCGTGGCCGTCCTCGACGAGCTGGCGCGTGCGGGCGACCTGCTGATCCTGCATCACCCGTACAACCGCGGCAAAGGCGCCGCCGTCCGCACCGCGTTGGAACACGCCACCGGCGACATCTGCCTCATTCAGGACGCCGACCTCGAATACGACCCCGCCGACTATCCCAAGCTCCTCCAGCCGATCCTCGACGGCCGGGCGGATGTCGTCTACGGTTCCCGTTTCACCGGCGGCACCCACCGGGTCCTCTTGTTCTGGCACTACATGGCCAACCGGCTGTTGACCCTGCTGTCCAACATGCTCTGCAACCTCAACCTCACCGACATGGAAACCGGTTACAAGGTCTTCCGCCGGGCCTGCATTACGGACATGACGCTGACCTCCGATCGCTTCGGCATCGAGCCAGAGCTGACCGCCAAACTGGCCCGTCGCCGCTACCGATTCTACGAAACCGACATCAACTACTCCGGCCGCGACTACACCGAGGGCAAAAAAATCAACTGGAAAGACGGTCTGGCCGCCCTCTGGTTCATCTTCCGCTACCGCTTCTTCGACTAGCCCGCAGTTCACGACTTGGTTGTAGCGGCGTTCAATGAGCGCAGCCGCCCTGCAAACGCAGCTGGAAGGCAACATGATGACTTGCCGCGTGCGCCGGGAGGGACGGAACTTGGAAATCACTGACACGCGCGGCCCGAGCATCATCGTGACGCCGACCGGTCAAGTGCTCGACGAATTCACAGGCGATCCCGTCAAGCCTTGAACTCGTGCGAAGCGAACCATCTATAGGCGCTTGATTGGCGTGGGCAAAAACTATGAGCACCTAACAAAACCCGTAGTCGCGGGCTTTATGCCCGCGTTTTTCGCGCACCCATGAAGGGTGCGGCTACAGGAGTCATAGTTTTGTTAGCGGCTCTATAGCGTTACCGATGCCAAGCTGCACTCGACGGCATGTTCGTACTGCTTTGCCAGCGAGTCGTAATCGAGAAACTGCACGCGCCCGGCAATGTCTCGGAACGAACTGTATTTGATCTTCTGCGCGTATTCCTTCTGCCGGCTCGCATTGGACACGATCAGCATCCGCGCCGCGAAGTCTTGAAGGTCGCTGAATTTCAAGAGAGAGTTTTGGATGTCACCTGAGTATTCAACCTCGAAGAACGTGTGCGGCATTTCTCGCTCGTTGAACCAAATCACGTCAATGGTCGCGCTGCGCTGGACGAAGCGCGGATAGGAAAAGGGCGGCAACTCCTGAAGCGTTCGGAGTGCACCGAGCGGCTGACCAAGAAACAGGCGGTTTTTATCCTGATTGGGACACCAAGTCCCGTGCGAGCGCAGCTTCCCGACCTGCAACAAAAGGCCCTGATAGTAGGTGTGGTTGAATTGCGCGACTTCCTTGGAGTCTCTGTTCTTCGCCGTCTCAACCACCGCGCCTTGCGCTTCGTTCGCGGCTTTCATCGAAACCAAGCCGTAAAGCCCGGGTTTGATTTTGTAGATTTCTTTTCGCAATTGGACGATGCGGCGGATGCTGGCGAATGGCGTTTTGGTTGCCCACTGGCTGACCGGCACCTCTTTGTATAGCTGGCCCAGTGTTGCGATTCCGCCCAGCTTTTCCAGTGCTTGGATTACGGCTTCGTGTTGCTTCATGCGAGTAAGTATCCTCAGATGCGATTAGACCAGTGATGGTGTGAGGCTTCAACTGTTTTTCACACGCAGAATCTCCGTCTCGCAGCGAACGATGTGGGTGGTCTGGAGCTTCACCGACTGCGGCGTGTGTGACCATGCGGATTGCACGTCGGCGTCCACGGTCGTGAAAACGACTCTGCCGGCGCGAGGCCGCGTTTCCGAGAGAAATACGAATTTCGTCTCGTGAAAGATGCTCTCGGCTGCGATGTCGGGCTTGTCCGTCATCGCGTTGATCGGATCGATCAGATTCTGGAAAAGATCAAGATCATTCTGGCTGAACATCGCCACTTCCAGTCGAACCCGGTAATCGCGTAGCCAAACTTCGATGATTTCGCGGTCGGCGCGCGTGGCGGCAAGCTGGACATACCGGCAATCCAGTTCGATGCCGATGAAAAGCCGGTGAGTCCGCGCGCACGCAACGGCGGTCGTGCCGGCGCCCATGAACGGGTCGAGGACCAGGTCGCCTTCGTGGGTGGAGGCGAGCAGGCAACGTTCGACGAGGGCAATCGGCTTTTGGGTCGGGTGTTTGCCGAAGGTCTTCTCGTCACGGCCCGGAGCCGGTATGCGCCACACGGTTTTCATTTGTTTGCCGCCGGCGAGCTGGCGCATCAGTTCGTAGTGGAAGACATGCCGGCTCTTCTCGGTTTTGGCCGCCCAGATCACCGTCTCGGTCGAGTGCGTGAAATACCGGCAGGAGAGGTTCGGCGGCGGATTCGGTTTCTCCCACGCGATGTCGTTGAGAATCTTGAAGCCGAGTTGCTGCATGGCGAAGCCGACGCTGAAGATGACGTGATGGGTGCCGGTGACCCAGATGGTGCCATTCGGTTTGAGCACGCGCTGACAACGCTCCAGCCAGGCCCGGTTGAAGTTGTGGTTTTCTTCCACGCCGCGCGATTTGTCCCAGTCGCCTTTGTCCACCTTGACCATCCTGCCGGCGTGACAGGTGATGCCGCCGTTGGAAAGGAAATATGGCGGGTCGGCAAATATCATGTCGAAACAGCCGTCGGGATATTTCGCGGCGATGGCATCGAGCACTTCGAGGCAGTCGCCCTGATAGAGAAAAATGCCGTGCGCGTCATTCCGATAGACGCAGTGCAGCGGCGCGAGCGCGTCTTCGCCGAGCGTGATGCCGGCCAGCGGGTCAATCGCGCCGATGCGCTCCGGCTGCGTTTCGTACCGGGTTTTCTCCCTGGTCTTTTTCGTCACGCAGCGGATCGATCACTTTCCGTCAGGAAAGATCAAGATCTTTCGCGCTCCGTGGATTTGCCGCGGCCTTCTTCGGCTGGAGGCTCCCACCTGCAGCGGTCTTACTCCGCGACGATTGCCGCGAGCGCGCGGCTTGGTGTTACCCGCAACGCTGGTTTGAGAACGCCGGTAGGGGTGGTTATTGGTCGGCGTGGCCGACCATTTTGTCGCGGACGCGGGCGGCGGTCTTCATCTTGGTCTGGCCGCCCTCCTGATAGACGACGGTGTTGGGCGGGACACTTTCGAGCAACCAGACGTTGCCGCCAATGATGGAATCGTGGCCGATGGTCACGTCGCCCAGAATGGTTGCGCCGGCGTAGATGGTGACGTTGTCCTCGATGTTCGGGTGGCGTTTGATGCCTTTGACGAGACGGCCATGAGCGTCTTTGGGAAAACTTTTCGCGCCGAGGGTGACACCCTGGTAAATCTTCACGTTCTTGCCGATGACAGTGGTCTCGCCGATGACCACTCCGGTGCCGTGGTCAATGAAGAAGCTCGGTCCGATTTCCGCGCCGGGATGGATGTCAATGCCCGTTTTGTTGTGCGCCCACTCGGTCATGATCCGGGGAATGAGCGCCACTTGTCGCTGGTACAATCGGTGCGCCATCCGCTGCACTGCAATCGCCTCAATGCCCGGATACGCCAAAATGATTTCTTCGTTGCTGATTGCCGCCGGGTCGCCTTCATAGGCCGCCACCACATCGGTCTGCAACACGGCACGCACGGCGGGCAGCTCCGACAAAAACTCCTCCGTCACCCGCGCCGCCGTGCCGGCGAGATCGTTGCGGTCGCAGTGCGGGCAGGGACGATATTCGAGGCTTTTGCGGATTTCCTTCTCCAGGCGCCGCGAAATCGAGGCGACCAACTCCGCCGTGTATTCGGTCACCTGCTCCGAATGCACCGACTCCGCATCGTAAAACCCCGGAAACATCAGCCGCAATAGGTCTCGCGTGATCTCCACCACCGCATCGCGCGACGGTAGATTGGAGCCGTCTAGATGGTTGATGCCGCCATGCTCCCGAAAGGAAGCCACCAGGTTCTCCACAATTTCTGCCAGTTTCTTCGCCATGACCAGAGACACTCTAACCGCCCGCGCCCTCTGCGCAAGGCCAAATCATCGCTCCCTCACGCCCACGACAGCGCGTCTGGCCGCAGCGTGCCTGCAATTCAGCCGGTTTCCGGCAGGAAGGTGGGCAAGTTGACACCGCGGAATGGCTGCCACGAGCCGCGCACCTGGCCGAGATGCAATTCGCAGTTGCGAGCGCCGCGCGCGTACAGGTCGCGCACCATTTCCGTGCATTCCACCGGCACAAGAAACAACGGCGACCGGCCACGGTAACGGTCGAGTTCGCGGAGCAACAGGGCCAGCGCCGTCGCTGGCGTGCGTGCGACGCCGGGACCGATGATGTTCAAACCTGGATACCCGCAGGAGACGAGCCATCCATCGAGACCGCCGGCGTGGCCGGGCATCAGGGCGGCGTGCCAGAAACCGGCACGGTTCTCGATGAAGTAGCGGTAATCTTTCTCGCGGCAAATGCCAGCCACTTCCATTTCCAGCGCCATCATCGCGGCAACGTCGTGAAGTGTGGCATCGCGCACACGCGCCGATTCGGCGGGCAAGTTTTTCATTCCGTCGGCGGGAACGGCGAGCCACATGTCCTGATAGACGCAGCGCGGCACGAATCCCGCCCGCGTGTAGAGCGAGAAGGAATCGAGGTTGAGCGCGCTGGAGACCAAACGGACCGGTTTGCGCTCGCGGTCGGCAAAGTCGGTGATGAACCGCAGCAAGGCCGACGCAACGCCTTTGCCGGCGCAATCGGGATGCGTGTTCATGATGCCGAGCGAAACGTGTGTCGGGCGCGGATGATAGAAGCAAGAGCCAATCAGTCGGCCACTCGCCACTTCTTCGGCCACGACGCAGCAGCCGGGATCGAGCGCCTCGTAAACATCGGCAAACACCGACGTGGTCGAAGGACCGCCGGGGAACACCGGCGGCCGACCATGTCGCTGGTACCACTCGTTGGTGGAAACACAAATCAGTTCGGCGACCGCCGGACGGTCGGCCTCGGTCATGGTGCGCAAGCGGTAGTTTGGCGTGGTGTCTTTCATGGCATTGATTCGGTTGGACGATAGACCCAGAGGTAACGTCGGTCGTAAATAACCGCGTCGTTGATGCCGTCGCCATCCCAGTCCAGAATCTTCGTGGCGAACCCGTAACCGAGATCGTCGGCGCGCGCCCGCGCTGGCAATTCGTATTCAGGCTGGCGCGAGTTGGGCGGCGGCGCAAACTCCAGCGTGATATTGCCGTCGCCATCCATGCCCCACGGCCAACCGCCGTCGGTGTAAATGATGTAATCTTTCGCCGGTTTGCCGGCGCGCGGGACCGAGAACGACACGAGGGGCCGATTCCGGTGGAACACCCGGCCTTCACACGCTTTGGGGAAGCCGAGCGGCCAGCGGCGCGGCGATGGTCGTTGCCAGAGTTCGTTGCCGTCCTTGTCGTAGAGCACAATCGGCCCGTTTGGAGCGTTGTAGTAGGCGGCTTGAAATTCGGAGTCGTCGCGGAACCGGCCGAGTGCGCAGCCCTGCGGATGCGAACCGGGGCGGACAAATAGGGTGCGGCCACTGCGCTCGACCAGATAGGCCCGGTTGGAACCGGCAAACGCAAACAACAGTTTCCCCGATGCCTGTTGGAAGGTGGCGGTGTAATCCACGTGTTCCGCGGCGGGGTCGAGTTTCGCCCGGTCAATCGAGTCAACCGTCCACGCGATTTCGCCGGAACGTTTGACGGCGCAGTAGCCAATGAGGAAAACGTCGTCTTCTTTCAGGGCAAGAATGTGATGTCCTGCGCCGGGAATCGCGACGGGACCCCATACGGGTTTGAGGTTCGCGTCGAGGGCGATGAGCGGCTCGCCGTAACGCCACTGGCCGTAGCCGCCTTCGCCGTTTTTGACCACGACGCGGTCGCCGAGCATTTGGACGATGTAGAAATTATCTTCCGGCATTTCGGCTTCCGCTCGCACGCGGCCGGTGAGGCCGTCGAACAAATAAACCTTGCGCCCGTCGGCCAGCGCGACCTCCATGTTGCCGTCGTTGTCCACGTCGCCCACGGCCACGCACGATTCGTAGGCGTGACTGGTGTATGGCCGGTCGGCCGGATTCGGCAAGCCCCATGTCCACAGGCGGGCGCCGTCCTGCCGGAAAGCTGTCAGGCATGTGGATTTCGGGAACGCCGGTTTCACCTGCGGCAATCCTGAATACAACCGCGCGCCGAAGACGCCGGGGCCTTGATACGCGATGATTTCGGGCCGGCCATCGCGGTCGAGGTCGGCGAAGAAAAGTTCCGCGCCGTTGTAGGCGCCGATGGACAATTCCAGCGCCAGCTTCAGGCAGATGACGGCGATCATGATAACAACTCCTTCCGCGCGGCCTCTGCGATGCGGTCCACTTCACGCAGGAAATCCGGCGGCAGCTCCGGGTCGCGTTGCGCGGCGACAATCTCGCGCCATGCGGTGTCGGCTTTGCGCAGCAGTTTTTCGTCTTCCTCGCCGGGGCGCAGCGACGGCGCGTTGCGATAGGCGCGATCGAAGTATTTCGCGTCCCAGAGCACGTCCCGGAAGTGTTCGGCGGTGTGGTCGGTGTCGAGATAGGAAGTTCCCTCGGCGAACTCCATCGCGTGGATCGTGTCCACGGCCAGTGTCTCGTCGTTGATGACGACGCCGCGGCTGAACAGGTGCATCGCGCGATTGCAATCGAGGTCGAGCATCACCTGCGCCGGCGAGAAAACCGCGCCGTTGTCGAGCAGCCCCAGCGGCAGCGGATGGCTCACGGTCGCGCCGAAGGCCATCTGACGGAAACATTTCATCCACGCCGCCTGCAGGCCCGGACACTTGGCCTCGATGTAGCCGGGTTCGACATTCAGCACGAGACCGTACCGGTAGCGGAACAACTGATGCAACACCACATCGGTGAGAATGGCGGCCGGCGTCGCGTAACAAACTTGCGTAGTGCGCATGTCCATTTCTCCGGCGATGGACGTTGCGAAGTAGAAAATCTCCGGGTCAATCAGCGAGCAGGCCGTGATGCCGCCGAGAATCTCCGCCGTGGCGACCACCGCACTGCCGGCGGGCGTGACCGGCGCGGTGCCACCAAGGATCGGCATCGGAGCGAAGTTGACGGGGAATTTGTATTTCAGCGCCTCCTGCAAAACTTCGCAGGAGCGCGCCTCGATTTTCAACGGCGACGTGGTGCAGTAAGCGGCGACAAAAATCGGCGGCTGGGTGCGCAGGAGTTGTTCGTCGCCGCCGGTGACGAGCCTGGCCATCTCGGCGAGGTATTGGACTTCGGCGGCGCAACTGGTGCCGACCCAGCCGGGCTTTTCCGTGTGACGCAACAACAGCCGGGCCGACTCGATGATCTCGATGCGCGGATCAACGTCACCGCAGATCAGCGGCGCGCAGACAGCCCGGACACAGTCCAGCCCGTTGCCGAGGCGGATCATGTCAATCTGATCCTGCTGAGTCGGTTTGCGGAACTGGCCGCTGGGAAAGTCGTAAAGGACCGGCGCGCCGAACCCGTAGTCGCAGATGAACTCTTCCGGCACGGCGACGTCATCGGGCGGCAGTTCGCGGCAGAACGGGTACCACAACGACGAGCGGACCATGCGGTAGCGACCGCGCTGGGCGGCGATTTGTTTCTCGACGAGGTCCGGCCGAAACCACGCGCGATGTTCGGCGAAGTCCACGCGGCATCCCGCGTCGGCCAGCGCCTCCAGCAGGAACCGACCGCGAATACGCAGTCCCGTCGTTTCGAGCACTGTGAGCGCGCTCTGGTGGATGCGCTCCATGCTGTCGGCGTCGAGAACTTTTAGAAGACCTTTCAGCACGGCGCTCGCCTTTCCGTCATTGGTGACGCTTCTACATCATTGGCAATACGTGGGCAACTGCAAACCTTCATTTCGGATTGCGAACCACGCGGTGTCATTCGGTCGGCGGTTTTTGGCCCCAGTTGATGGCCATCGCGCCGAAAACGAATTCCTCGAAACCGCAATCGGTAAAACCGTTCTGCTGCATCTGTTCCTTCAGGCCGAGCTGCGCAGGATAGGCTTGCAGCGAGGCGAGAATGTAGCCGTAGGCCTCGGCGTTGCCGGCAAAAACACGTCCGAGCACCGGCAACCAGAATCGCAAGTGCGCAAAATACAAGCTCCGCCAGAACCGATTCTCCGGCTTGCCGAAATCCAACGACAGCAGGCGACCGCCGGGACGCAGGACGCGGCGGATTTCGCGCAGCCCGGCGTCGAGATCGGCCAGGTTGCGCAGGCCGTAGCCGACGGTGACCACGTCGAAGGAGTTGTCCGGAAACGGCAGGCGCAGGGCATCGGCGCAGACCCAGTGCGCGCGCCTTGAGTGCGCGGCAGCGATTTGCAGCATCTCGGCGGTGAAATCCACGCCGACCACGCAGCCCGGCAACCGCTGCGCGATGCTGCCGGTGCCGCAACACAGATCGAGGACGCGGCTCGGTTGTCCTGCCAGCGCGATCAGTCGTCGTCGCCAGCGGCGGTGCAGGCCGAGACTCATCAGGTCGTTCAGGAAATCATAGCGTCGGGCAATGCCGGCAAACAACGCCCGCACTTTTTCGGCGCGCTCTTCGCCCGCGCTGTAATAACGATTGGCCATTCCGAGAGGCAGGCTACTTCCGCGGAGAAAACTTGTCATGCGAAAATGCTCAGGTAGAATCGCGCGCCGTTTGGACAACTCCATTCCATCTTGTCCTGCCTGTGTGCTCTGGGGTGGGTATGGCGGCGGCAACGTCGGCGATAAGTTGGCGCTCGCCGTTGCCGTGCGCGACGCGCGAACACGCTTCGGCGATGCGGTCTGCGTGCTCAGCGCCCGCGCGGAAGCGACGCAAACATTCGTTCCCGATGTTCCTGTCGTGGGGGGTCATCTGCGGGCGGACAGAGGGCTGCGTCGGCTGGCGTGCAGCGTGTCGCGTCGGATGCGGCTGGACGGTTGGTATCTGCCCAAATTCCGTCTGGCCCGCCAACCACCGTCGCCGTGGCTGGACGTGATCCGAGGCTGCCGGCAGTTGTATCTGGTCGGCGGCGGTTATCTGGCGGGGATGTTCGGTCCCGATTACTATTTGCTGCCGGCGCTGGCGGCGAAGGCGGCGCGGGTGCCAGTCAGCAGCGCGCCGATTGGGCTTGGACCGTTTCGGAGTCGCGGCGAGGCGGCGTTTGTGGCGGAAGCGTTGCGCGGAGCAGACCTGGTGGTGCGGGATACCGCATCGCTGGCGTTTTGCCGGGAGCACGGACTGACGGCGCGGTTGGCGGTGGACGACGGATTCCGAGTCGCGGAGCTGATGCCGGGATTGCAGCGGGGCGCGCGCGACGGCAGCCGCCGGAAGATCGGCGTCTGCATTTTTCCGCAACACGGCGACCCGGACTGGCCGCGCACGAAACGTTGGTGGCGCGGTCTGTTGTCGGCGTTGCGATCGGAAGAGGTGAGCGGGTTTTGTTTCCATTCCGACGAGAAACTGGATTTTGCGACGACGCGGGAATTGCTGGCCGACCGGCCGGTCAAACCGTGGACGGGGAATCTGCGGGAAGCCGTGGAGACCGTGTGCGGCTTTGATGCGATCGTCTCGGCCCGTTATCATGCCGTTGTGACGGCCAACGCGATCGGTATCCCGAATATCGCCGTGGCCGGCGGCACGTATTATCAGATCAAGATGCAGGCGGCGAAACGTCCGCAAGACCATCAATGTTGGGTCGTCAATCCGCATACCGAGTCGCCGGAGGAGGCGGCGCGCCAACTGCTCGCATGAATCTCATCACCCTCCAACCGCCGATCCTTCAACCGCGCCGCATCGAGTTCCGCTGGCGCGTGGAACCGGCGACGCCGCTGTACCGGCGCACATCGTTTGCGCTGGAGTTTCCCGAATCGGTGGATGTGGCGGCATTGCCGGAATCGCTGGTTTGGGGGATTGGGCTGCTTTGCCTGCACGCGCAGTGGATTTTCCTGCGTCCGTGTCGGGTGAAGTTGCCGGTGCGATTGCCGGCGGGCTGGGAAGGGTTCTGGCGACGGTTTCTGCAGGCGCAAGTCAACAGCCTCGAAGCCTACCGCAAACGGATCGTGGACGACCTGCAGATTGACTTCGAGATGGACGGGCCGCAGTTGGCGGCAGTTCGTGGTGATGGCGAAGGTTCATGCGCGGCGGCGTTCAGCGGCGGCAAGGACAGCCTGTTGCAGGCGGGTCTGCTTTGCGAGTGCGGGGAACCTCCGCTGTTGGTGACAACGACCTCGCCGATGCCGCCGATGCAGGATCATTTGACGGCGCGGCGCCGTCATGTGTTGGCGGAAATCGTGAAACGGCGCCCCGTGCGGCTCGTGGAGGTGCGCTCGGATTTCCGGTCGAGCTGGGACAACGGGTTCAGTGGGCGGCTCGGTTATCCGGTGTCCATCAACGAAGTGACCGACACGCATCTCTACACCGCCTCGTTGCTGGCGGCGGGCTGGGCGTCGGGAGCGCGGCATTTCTTCGTGGCTTCCGAGACGGAGGTGCAGGAAAGCATCGAGTGGGAAGGACGAACCGTGTTTCATCCGCACATGATGTATGCGGCGGCGTTGCATCTGCCGCTGGGACGATTGCTCGGCGTCTCGTTGAGTTCGTTGACGTGGCCGTTGCACAGCGGGCAGGTGCAGGAATTACTCTGGCGGCGGTACCCGGATTTACGCGGCCTGCAATACTCCTGCTGGAAGGTCGGCGCGGGCGAAGCGATGTGCAACGCCTGCAACCAATGCCTGCGGCTGGCGCTCGGCGCGCTGGCGGCGGGCGCGGACCCGTCGGTCATCGGAATTCAGTGGCCGCGTCTGATGCGGTTTGCTCGGAAATGGAAGCCGCGATTCGTGGGTGAAAACGGCCCTCTGTGGCCGGACAATCTGGTGCGACGAGAACTGAACTCGCACGTGGTGCGCTGCATCCAGCAACTCAGTCCGCAACGAGTCGCGGAGCTGCTCGGCAGCAACGATCTGCTCGCGTCGCTTCGTTACCGGGCGTTGCGGCGTCGGGTCCGGCGGCTCAACCCCGGTCCGGCACCGGGCTTCCGTTGCGGTTTCGTTCCGCTGATGGACGAACGGGTGCGGGCTGTGGAAAAGATTTACGCGGAGCATTTCCCGTCGGAACCGGCCGAGACGCACGCCGCCGTGGTCGAACGCACGCGCCATCTGGTAAACTGGATCCTGCCATCATGAAACCCCTCCCACTGCTGCGCGAACACGAATACGATCCTGCCGACCTGGCCACGGTGGAGCCGTTCCTGCCGGGCCATGATCCGGAGTTGAGACCGGGGGAACGCGGGATTCTGCCCGTGAGCGAAACGCTGTTGAACGGCAATGAAAGCCGGTATCTCCAGCGGTGCCTCGAGGCGAACTGGATTTCTTCGACGGGCGAGTTTGTGAAACGGTTTGAAGACGCCTTCGCGCGGCGGGTCGGTTGCGCGCACGGCGTCGCTTGCAGCAGCGGCACCAGCGCCGTACATCTGGCGTTGGCCACGCTCGGCATCGGGCCGGGCGACGAGGTCATTGTTCCCGCGTTCACCATGATCGCCACCGCCAACGCCGTGACCTACACAGGCGCGCGTCCCGTGTTTGTGGACGCCGAGCCGCGCACCGGCAATCTCGACGTGTCGCAACTGGAGCGGGTCATCACGCCGCGCACGCGAGCGATTCTTGTGGTTCACATTTACGGGCATCCGGCGGACATGGACGCCGTGAACGCGATTGCCGAGCGGCGCGGTTTGACGGTGATCGAAGATGCCGCGGAAGCGCACGGCGCGCTCTACAAAGGACGTCCTGCCGGCAGCCTCGGCGTGGCGGCGACCTTTTCGTTTTACGGCAACAAGATTATCAGCACCGGCGAGGGCGGCATGATCACGACCAACGACGCCGCCTACGCGCGTCTCGCCCGGCAACTGCGCGACCACGCTTTCTCGCCGGAACGACATTTCTGGCACCGTTACACCGGGTTCAATTACCGGATGACGAATCTGCAGGCCGCCGTCGGACTGGCGCAGACGGAACGATTCGATGAATTGGTGGAACGCCGGCGTCGGACGGGCTGGCGTTATCGAGAGCGGTTGCGGAACGTGCCCGGGTTGCGGTGGCCGGAAGTGTTGCCGGAAGTCGAGCCGGTGTTCTGGATGAACTGTCTGCTGGTGGATACGGAACGGTTCGGGTGCGGACGCGACGCGCTCCGCGCGCATTTGGCCGCCCACGGCATTGAGACGCGAGCCTGTTTTGTGCCGATGCATTTTCAGCCGGTCTATCGGCGACAGTGGCGCGGCGCGTCGTTTCCGGTGGCGGAAGACTGGTGTCGGCGCGGATTGCTGCTGCCGTCGGGGCCGCGGTTGACGGCAGAGGACATCGAATATGTCTGCCGTCAGATGGAACAAATGCCACGGTGACGGAATGAATCCGCATTTGCTCCTGGTGACCGGCAAGGATCCGCTGGAGGACACCAGCGGACACGGCTCCTACGGGAGGATGTGGGCGCGGGCCGCAGTCGCGGCAGGTTATTGGCCGGAAATTTTTTCTGTCAGCTACCACGAGGGCGGCGCAAACGTGGCCTACGGCCACGTGCATCGCAAACGGTCGCCGTGGCGATGGTTGTGCCCGTACCGACGCACCGGCATCCCGACCTACGCAGCCGGCTGGCACACGGGGATTCTGGCGCGAGCAATTGTGAATCGCGCCCGTCAACTCGATCCATCCGTTCCCGTGATCCTGCACGGGATACAGTTGTGGACGGCGGCAGCGGCGCGGGCCGCGAGGCGATTGCGAGCGGAAGGACGCGAGGTCCGGCTGTTCATGTCGGCGTACACCACCATTGAGCACGAATTCAACGAACGCTGGCGCGGTTCGCGGGAATTGCCGGGCGCGGCGCCGACGCTCTCGATGTTCTGGGAGATGGCGAACCTGCATTTGTTTCTGAATCGTTGTGAGCGGTTGGCCTGTCGGGAGGCGGATCGGATCGTGGTGCACTACGAATCCGTGCGGCGGCTGGTGGAAGCGGCGTGGTCGCCGTGCGCGCCGGTGATGTGCCTGCCGTACACCACCGAGCAGGCGATGATCAGCCCGGCGGAGCCAGGCCACTCCGAGAACGGCGAGCCAATGGTGTTGGCGGTCTCCCGGCATGATTCGCGCAAAGGGCTGGATACGCTGCTGCGGGCGCTGGCCTTGTTGAATGAACAGGGAGTCGGTTTTCGCGCCTGTCTGGTGGGAGCGGGCAGCTTGCTGCCGGTCCATCGCCGGATGGCCGCCGAACTCGGACTCGGCCACAAGGTCGAGATCACCGGCTACGTTGAGGACACAACGCCCTACTGGCGGGCAGCCTCCGTATTCGTGTTGCCGTCGCATCAGGAGGGCAGCGGGGCGATGTCGTTGTTGGAGGCGTTGGAACGCGGCAAAGCGATTGTTGCGTCGGGGATTGACGGAATCCCGGAGGACATTGAGGACGGGCGGTCGGGTCTGCTGGTGCCGGCGAAGAACCCGGAGGCGCTGGCGGCGGCGTTGCGTCGGGTGTTGGAAAACGAGAATCTCCGTCGCGAGCTGGAGCGCAGCGCGCGGGCGCGATTTGAGGAGAAGTTCGCGCCCAACAGACTGGTCAGCGCGATTCGCAGTTTATACTCGCCATGAGACAAAGCTTGCCACGACCGCTGGTGTTGTTGATCACCGGCAAAGACCCGGTGGAGAGTACGGGCGGGCATTCCGTCTATTGCCGGATGTGGGCGCGCGCGGCGGTTGCAGCCGGATTTGAACCCGAGTTGTTTTGTGTGAGCCACAGCGAGGGCGTGGTCGAGACCGATTACGGTCGCGTGCATCGGATCCCGTCGCCGTTTCGGCGGCTGCGCGATGTGCATCGAACCGGGTTTCGGGCGCGGACGATTGGCTGGCATGTTGTGATTTTGAGGCGCGCCATTCTGTCGTTTGCGCGCGGGTTGGCGCCGGGACGGCGCGTGGTGGTGCACGGATTCCAGGCGTGGACGGCGGCGGGGATTCCTGCGGTGCGCAGGATGCGAAGTCAGGGGCAGGAGGCGCGTTTTTACATGACGGCGTACACCGTCATAGCGCATGAGCTTCACGAACGGTGGCGCGGGGTTTGGGCGCTGCCCGGCGTCGCTCCCAAGTTGGCCATGTCCGGTGAAATGCTCAGTCTGCATCTTGCCATCACGCCGTGCGAACGCCGCGCGGCGCGCGAAGTGGACCGAATTTTGGTCAATTACGAATCCGTGCGGCGGTTGGTGACCGAGGCGTGGAAGCCGACCTGTCCCATCGAACGGGTTCCCTACACAACGGAAACCGCGTTGATCGAGGACCGCGAACCGTCACCGCTGCCCGACGGAGTGCCGTTGGTGTTGGCGGTCTCCCGGCATGATTCGCGCAAGGGGCTGGACACGCTGCTGAAGGCGTTCGCGTTGTTGAAACGCGCGGGCGTTTTGTTTCGCGCGCGTCTGGTGGGTGGCGGCTCGCTGTTGCCGATTCACCGGCGGTTGGCCTCCGACCTTGGACTCGATGATGCAGTGGAGATCACCGGTTACGTCGAGGACACGCGACCGCATTGGGACGCGGCCTCGGTGTTTGTGTTGCCGTCGCACGAGGAGGGGAGCGGGTCGCTGTCGTTGCTGGAAGCGATGCAGCAAGGCAAGGCAATCGTTGCTTCGGGAGTTGACGGGATCCCGGAGGACATCGAGGACGGGTGCTCGGGTCTGCTGGTGCCGGCGAAGAACCCGGAGGCGCTGGCGGCGGCGTTGCGACGGGTGTTGGGAGACAGATCGCTGCGTGAAACGCTGGCTCGATCGGCGCGGGCGCGGTTTGAGGAACGGTTTGCGCCGCCGTTGCTGGTGAAAGCTGTCGCGGAACTGTACGGCGCGCCGCCTACATCTCTTGGGGCGGCGGGTCTTTCGGCGGCTGGGCGTGAGTGACGTGGAAGCGCCGTTCGAGCACCAGCACGTCATCGCAATAGAATTCGATGGAATACAATCCCGGTGAGGGGAAAACCAACCCTACAAGATTGAAAACCAGTTCCACCACGGCGTGGATGTCGGGAAACTGGATGGGGCCTCTGACATCGGTGATGACCTGGTCGGTTTCTTCGTTGACGACGCGCAGTCGTGCGTTGCACTGGCCGCGTCCCTCGGTGAGTGAAACGAAGACGCAGATTTGCGGGTGGCGACAGGGGAAGTTGGTGGCATTGATGTTGTTGAAGATGCCAATCAAGGACTTTTTGTTGGTGTGTTTGTCCTCAATGATCTGATCGCAGATCACGATGGCAAGCCCGGTGGGAGTGGGATGGGTTGTCGGCATCAGGTGTAGTCTGCCAGAAGCGGCGACGCTGGCCAAGCTCAAATGTAATACATCTGCGGAGCTTGGCGTGCGCTTGCACAAATGTGCTCAAAGGTCACCTCTTGGGCGGCCCGTTCCGCCGCAGTCTTCACATGACGCCAAGCCGTCTGAATCTCTACAGGACAATCCGTCTTGCTCAACCCGGACAAATCAATCACCTCGCCTTGCACCGCCCGCAACACGTCAGCGAACGTGATCTGCTGCGGGGCACGCGCCAAAACGTAGCCCCCTTTCTTGCCACGTCGGCTCTGAATGAGTCCGTGTCGTTTCAGCTCAATGAGGATTTGCACGAGAAAATTCGATGGTATCCGTTGTCGTTTGGCGATTTCCTCGATGCAGAGAGGTTGTGGATTGGGGTAGTGCAATGCCAGCGCCTGAATGGCGCGACAGGCGTAGTCGGTTTTGATGGTGGCTTTCATTTAGCTGACTAAGTTGGCAATTGATCCCATGATTGAGCACTTCCCTCGCACTGTCAAGCGCCGTTTTCCACCTCAGATTTATCCAGAAAAACATTGCTATTTCACCCACTTTCAGCCATTATTCTCCTTGTTCCCAAGGAGGGAAACAACGATGTCGAAAATGATTTCAAAAGACGACAAAACCGTCGTCAGCGCACACGAATATACTGCCGATAAGATCCAAAAATTGGAGGGCGTTGAGGCCGTCCGAAAACGCCCCGCCATGTACATCGGCGACACCGGCGAGCGCGGCCTGCACCACCTCGTCTATGAGGTGGTGGACAACTCCATTGACGAGGCGTTGGCCGGTTTTTGCAAGCACATTGAGGTCATCATTCACGTGGACAATTCCGTCACGGTCATTGACGATGGACGCGGCATCCCTGTGGACATGCACAAGACGGAAAAGAAACCCGCCGTCGAGGTGGTGCTCACCATGCTCCATGCCGGTGGCAAGTTCGACAAGAAAGCCTACACCGTTTCTGGCGGACTGCACGGCGTCGGTGTGACCTGCGTCAACGCGCTGAGCGAGTGGCTTGAGGTCGAAGTCAAACGCGACGGCAAGATCCACCACATGAGGTTCAAACGGGGCAAAACCGCCTCCAAACTCACCGTCATCGGCAAGGCCAAGGGCACCGGCACCAAGATCACCTTCCGTCCTGACCCGGAAATTTTCCCTGTCATCGAATTCAAATACGAGATTCTCGCCAACCGGCTGCGCGAACTGGCGTTTCTGAATCGCGGTTTGGAAATCTCCCTCGAAGACGAACGTTCCAAGAAAAAAGAAACCTTTCGATTCAACGGCGGCATCGAAGAATTCGTCAAACACATCAACCGCGCCAAGGAACCGCTTCACTCCAAGGTCATCTACGTCAGCAAAGAAAAGGATGGCATTCAGGCGGAGGTCGCCATCCAGTACAACGAAGGCTACAACGAATCGGTCTATTCCTACGCCAACAACATCAACACCATCGAAGGCGGCACCCACCTCAGCGGCTTCCGCTCCGCCCTCACCAAAGCCATTAACCAATACGCCAAATCCAACAACCTCCTCAAAGA
>Ga0272448_1001243_pt1 | contig 35013 bp, 19 predicted proteins | sample YNPCB0191_FD_202220 | JGI IMG/M metagenome (GOLD analysis project Ga0272448, IMG submission 202220) | Hot spring sediment microbial communities from Yellowstone National Park, WY, United States - YNP-CB-019-1 | ecosystem: Environmental > Aquatic > Thermal springs > Hot (42-90C) > Sediment...
GGCGGCGGTAGGCGTCGCGGAGGAGGTGTATACCCGCTTAACCACCAGTCAGTAGCGGGAGCCCCCGACCAGGAGGTCGGGGGCTACAAAACTGCCAGAAAAAATGGTCGAAAGAGGAGTAAGAGTATGCGCATGAAATAGGTTGGAGGCAGGCAGTGAGCAACGGGATGACGGTGGGGGAGTATCTGGTGCAGCAGTTGGCCCGCCATGGCGTGCGCCATGTTTTCGGGGTGCCGGGCGATTATTCGCTCTCGCTGATCGAAGAGATGGGCAAGGGGCCGGTGGAGTTTCGCGGAACCTGTGACGAACAGGGGGCGGGATTTGCGGCGGATGGGTATGCGCGGCTGGCGGGGCTGGGTGCGGTGTGCGTCACCTATGCGGTGGGGAGCTTGAAGGTGGCCAATACCACGGCGCAGGCGTTTGCTGAACGCTCGCCGGTGGTGGTGATCTGTGGCGCGCCGGGGCTGAAGGAGCGCGAGCGCCATCCCCTGTTGCACCACCGTGTGAACCAGTTCGACACCCAGGTGAAGATCTTCCGCGAGCTGACGGTGGCCAGCGCGGTGCTCGACAACCCGGAGACGGCCTTCGCGGAGATCGACCGCGTGCTGCATGCGGCGGAGCGGTATAAGCTGCCCGTCTACCTGGAGGTGCCGCGCGACATGGTGTCCGCACAGGGGACATCCGGCCATGTGCACCGGGATGTGCCGGAAGTCTCCGACCCCGGCGCGTTGAGCGAGGCGCTGCAGGAGGCCGGGGAGATGCTCGCGAGCGCGCGCCAGCCGGTGATCATCGCCGGCGTGGAGCTCAAGCGCTTTGGCTTGCATCAGCAACTGCTGCGCTTTGCCGAAGGGCTGCACATCCCCATCGCCGTCACCATGGAGGGGAAGTCGGTGGTGCCGGACGACCATCCGCTCTACCTGGGCCTCTATGCCGGCGCCATCGGGCAGGAGCCTATCGCGCGCTACGTGGAAGCCAGCGATTGCCAACTGCTGCTCGGGGTCATGCTCACCGACATCAACCTGGGCATGTTCACCGCGCAGCTCGACCGCCCGCGCATGATCCTCGCCAACACCGACGGTGTGGCCATCCGCCACCACACCTACGACGTGCGCACGCGGCATTTCCTGGATGGCTTGCTCGAACTGAACGCACCGGTCGCCGCACCGGCCTTCCCCGACCCGCCCGCGCCGGGGCCGTTCCAGCCGGAGCATGAGCGCCCCATCACCGTCGCGCGCCTCTTTGAACGGCTGCGCGGCTTCGCGACCGCGGACATGGTGGTGCTGGCGGATATCGGCGACTCGCTCTTCGGCGCGCTGGACATGCGCATCTGCCGCGACGGTGGATTCCTCTGCACGCCTTACTACAGCAACATGGGCTTCGCCGTGCCCGGCAGCATCGGCGTGCAGAGCTATGATCCGCGCCTGCGTCCGCTGGTGCTGGTGGGCGACGGCGCCTTCCAGATGACCGGCATGGAGCTCTCCACCGCCGCGCGCTATGGCCTCTCCCCCATCGTGCTGGTGCTCAACAACGGCGGCTACGCCACCGAGCGCTTCTTCCTGGATGGCCCGTTCAACGAGATCCACCCCTGGGCCTTCCACCGCCTCCCCGATCTCCTCAATACCGGCGCCGGCTTCACCGTGCGCACCGAAGGCGACCTGGAACACGCCCTCACCGCCGCCCTCGCCAACACGGCCACCTTCTCCCTCCTCGACATCCAACTGGCCCGCGGCGATGTGTCGGAAGGCTTGCGGCGGTTGGGGGAGCGGTTTGGGAAGACGGTACGGGGGTAAGGGGTGGGCTGTGGGCTGAAGGCTGATAAGATAGCGGCAACAGGCTTGCTTATCAAATTGTAAGGCAAGCGTAAAATCCCTCCCCTAATCATCCCATAGCCAATGGTTTCATCGTGGGAAGCAGATCGCGGTCGCAAGATTGGCGCTCTGTAGGAGCATCATTCCTCTTGAGGGAAATGCGTCACCGCCACGAGCGTAAAGCCAGTTAGCCGCATGGCATCGTTGTGAACCATTTATCGGCAAAATAACGGCAATTATACCATCAGCATGGTATAATATCGGCAATGCCAAATCTCTGGATCCCGAATTATACGATTTCCCCGACCATCGCCACGGCGCTGATGGCGATTGAGGGAGCGAAGGCGGTGGTGGCGCATACGCCGCTGTCACCGGCGGTGGAGGCGCGGCTGCGGGAACGGGCGCGCTTGCGCTCCACGCACTATTCCACTTATATCGAAGGCAACCGGCTCACCCTGGCGGAGACGCGGGAAGCGGTGGAGCGACGCGAGGTGACGTTCCACGGGCGCGAGCGCGATGTCGCCGAAGTCCGGCAGTACTGGCAGGCGCTGTTGCGTGTTGAAGAGTGGGCGGCGAAGATGCTGCCGCTTAGCGAGGAACTAATCTGCCGTCTGCATGCGCTGGTGGAGTACGGGCCGCGCGCAAAACCAACGCCATACCGTGACGGGCAGAACGCCATTCGCGACTCGCGTACAGGCGCGCTCATCTATCTGCCGCCTGAAGCGCGCGATGTCCCAACGTTGATGGGATCGATGGTGCGCTGGGTGCAGGCCGCAGAGCGAACCGGCTTGCCGGTGCCGCTTATCGCCGGCCTGGCCCATTATCAATTCGTCACCATCCACCCCTTTTACGACGGCAATGGGCGTACCGCGCGCCTGCTGGCCACCTTCCTGTTGCACCGCGGCGGTTACGGGCTCAATGGCTTTTTCTCGCTGGAAGAGCACCACGCACGCGATCTCGATGCCTATTACCGCGCGCTGGCAGCACATCCGCATCATAATTATTACTTCGGCCGCGCGGAGGCGGAACTCACCGCCTGGCTGGAATACTTCACAAGCCTGCTGGCGCGCGTTTTCACCCTCGCTCAGGAAGAAGCGCTGGCATGCGCACAAAATGGCCTGCCTCCTGAGCCGGAAGCCCTTCGCCGCCTCGACCCCCGCGCCCGCGCGGTGCTGGCGCTCTTCGCCCGGCACGATGAGATCAACACGGCATTGGTGGCAACGGCACTCGGCCTCTCTCCCCGCATGACGCGTAACCTGATGGCCGGTTGGGTCGCCGACGGCTGGCTCCAGCCGGCCACTACAGCGAAAAAGAACCGCACCTTTCAATTAACGGCAATTTATCGGCAATTTATTGGCATTTTAACGGCAATAGAGGATGTTGAAGATACATAAGTTGACATATAGGCGGCATGCATCTCAACCTCAACCGAGATAATTTCCGGCGCAATCGTGGCGACAGGCGGCGTAAAATGATGATGCAAGGCTTCGTGCAAGTTCTCGATGGCCTCACGCCGGGTTTTTCCCTGGCTGGCATCATCATTCATCCTCCTCGACCAACGGCCAGGTATAAAACACCAGCCCGAGCCCGCTTTCGAACGCATCCTCGACGGCATCGAGTGTCCCCTGCATATCCTCATCCGAATCTTCTGATTCCGCATAGCAATCTCTGCAGACGATCTCCCAGTGGTCGAGGCGGAGGGGCTGCCAGCCATCTTCCTGGATGGCGGCAATCGCACTTTCTTCCGCTTCGCGAAGCGTCGCCGTGTTGACCCAGACGTTCACATAGGCGCCGCCGCATTCGTTCGCCTCCGGATTCTCTCGCTTTGGTTCCGCGACGAGGCGGATGAGAAATAGCTCATCGTCGGTGGAACGCTCGACCGGCTCGATCGTATCGGCGTAGAACTGGCTGACTCTCCCACCCGGCCATAAATTCGGCTGCGGGAAGTACTGAAAGCGCCCGTTGGAGCCCATCAACATCGCCTGATACGGAAACAACTGCGCCCGGAAGAAGCCGGCCTGCACCGCCGGGTCGCCTTCCATGATCTCCCGCGCCGCCTGCTCGGAGGCCGCGCGGATGACGACGCTGGCGACGCTGTCCTCAGTGGTGACCAGCGTGCGCCCGGCGAAGATGAGCACGCCGTCCGCCAGCAACGCCTGCGTATACGCCCAATGCCGCCCCACCACCGCCGCCTCCTCCGCGGTCGGTCCGTCGGTCAGCGCCGCCAGGCGGGTCGGGCGGAGGGTGTACAGGAAAACGTTGGTCGGTGCGGTCATGGGATTGGACATCGGGTACTCCTGTGGTATTAGCGTTCTCTGCAGAGGATTATCTTGGGGATCAAGGCAATTGTCAATATGAGACTGTTCCGATCCTGCAGGAGTATCGGTTTTATTTCACTGCTATGAAACCGGATATTCTAATAGAGTTTTGGGGACAGACACCGAAACTCCCTACTGCTCTGAACCGGTCACTTTTCGCCGATACCGGTAGAAACCCCAATAACCGGAGTTTCGATGTCAGTCCCCAAAACTGGTGCATCTTCCATTCCTCTCTGCGTAACCTCTGCGTCTCTGCGCCTCCGCGGTGTAAAATTAAAACGATATCCCTGGCTTGCTACTCGTCCAATATCCCCTGTGCCCCATTGTCCTTCGGCATAAAATACCCATACCCCAGCGGCCATTGGATGAAGCGCATGGTGTCGGCGCCGGGTTGGTCGTTGTCGTCGATGAGGAAGCCCAGGCGGAAGTCGTTGCCCGGCTTCAGTTCCCATAACGCGCCTTCCCGACCGGCATAGGTGTCTTTATCGATGGGTAGTTTGGCTTCGAAATACTCGACTTTACAGTCGCTCATGTCGATGCCGGCGATGTTTTCCAGCAGTTGCCGCTCGCTCACCGCTTTCGCGTTGTCGAGCACCTTGATCACCCGCGGGGCGTGCTCCGGCGACAGGATGGTGCAGTGGTATTCCGCCCCCATGCCGCCATCGGCGTATATCGTTTGCCCCAGGTCGCTGGTCAGCGAGAAGTTGAACTTCATGCCCTGCAGGCAACTGTTGATCGCCATCTCGATGGTGTCCTGCAGGTAGGCGCGCTGCTGCGGGTTGTGGCTGGTCACCACGTTGTCGAACTTGAATGCCTGCATGTACAGGTTGCGCCCCTCCCAGGCCAAGCGCACGATGACGCTGCAGTCGCGCGCGCCGCCGTCGATGCGGTAGCCGCCGATTTCCGGGGTGAGGATCAACTGCGGCGTGATGCCCCGCCATTTCTGCAGGTCGCCATCCATCGGCAGCGGCGCCTTCAGGTGCGGCACGTGAAAAACGTAGGCCGGTGCCTTGCCTGCGGTGAAGTCCGGCGGAGCGGCGAGCAGGCCGGCCAATAGCGTGGTGGTCGGCGGTTTCACCATCACCGGGGTGCTGGTTGCGCGGATGTCGCATTTCGTCAAACAATACCAATCGTTGCAGCTCTTCGTGCAGTCCGTGATCAGCACATTGATCTGCCCGGCCTGGTCGACGAAGCTCTCCGCCGCTTGCGGGTGATCCAGGTCGGCGCTCTGGCTGCTGAAGCCGGGCACTTCCAACCCGTCGCGATTCAATATGTGAAAATCGTGCGTAAGCGCATGGGCAGCGAGGCACAGGCCGTTACCGGAGGCAAAGCCACCGATGTGCAACAGCGAGGGGAAGGGATGCACCCAATCCACCTTCCCCTCCTGATCCACGCCGAGTACATCCGTGCCGCCGTTGTTAAAGACCGACTTGCCGTATTGCGGGCTGGACGTGATGTTGGTACAGACATACCAGCCGCCGCCGGGGCGCGGTTCGAGCTGACCGACACCCATGGTATCGAGTTTCCAACTGAACGGCGAGATGAACTTGTTGGCGCCGGGCAATCCCGCGCGATCCTGCCAGCGGTAGATCGGCACGCCTTTCGCGTCCAGCCCTGCACACGTCCATTTGGACAACCAGCTCCCCGGCGGGAAGCACTGGCAACTGAGGAGCGTGCCATCCGGCAGCACGGTGTTGTACATGTGGTGAAACGGCTGCATACTCGGCAGCGGTTTGCCATCCTTGTCGAGTACCGGCTCGGTGGTGTCATGCTCGTCGATGCGGCCATCGCCGTTGGTGTCACGGCGCAACTGGAGCGCCCCAACCTGACCGGTCGATTCGATGGCAAGCACCGGCGTCGCCTGCTCCGGCGTGAAGCGAACGAGGGTTTCCTTCCAGCCGGGTCCCCACAATTGCACGAATGTCTGCCCAGCGATGCGGCAATCGCCAATCACATTGCTGGCTAACACCCGATGGTAGGATTCCGGTTGCCAGGTGCCTTTGGTACCGTCGAGCTGATAAGTGAAGCCGAATCCGTCGAAGACGCGCCCCGGTGTCGTGTGCGAGGCGTAGCTGCCCCCACCCCAGATGCCCCACGACGACCAGCGCAGCGTGCCGTCGGACTCAAAGACCTGAATCCGCCAGAAGTCGGCCACTGCCAGCTCACCATGCGGACCGAGGGCCAGGTCCACACCCATCCCCGGATTGTCCTGAAAGAAGAAGCGGTCCGACAGCACCCGGCCATCCGGGCCATCGCCGCGCCCGAGGGTGCGCAATTCCTTCAGCGCCGCCGGATTCGCGGCATCGAAGAGGTGCACTTTGCCGGTCTTCGCCGACGCCACCGCCAGCAGGCCATCTCGCGCGGCCAGCGCCACCGGGGCGGGCACTGGCTGGACTTCGACCACCACTTTGCCGTCCGGCGACACCGCCACCAGCTTCTCGCCACTGATGACCCACACCACACCGGTCTTCGCGTCCGCCGCCGGGTATTTTGGCGCGGTCACAGCCACTGTTGTGGTCGGGACGGGCGATCTCACCGTGCCAAAGCGCACCGCGTTGTTCGCCGTATCGGTGTAGCACAGGGTGTCCCCCAGCGCGGCGAGACCGGTGAACTTCGCGCCGTCCTTGAGGATAATCTGCCCGCCTTCCGTGCCGTCCATCACTACCGTGCCGGTCGCCGGCTGCAGGCGCGTGACGCACATCCCCTGGCCGCCCATGTTGCGCATAATGTACAAGAGCCCGTCGCCGCCCATCGTCAACGTCGCCCCGGGCATATCCCCCGTGCCCCACAAGGTCCACAACCATTGCCCCGTTTTCGCATCTGCCGCACGCAGATTTTTAAAGGTGTCAGAGGGCACGTTGCCAATGAAGAAATGCCCATCCCCGTCGAAGGCGATCCCGGCGTGGCTGCACGGCGCGCCGTAGCCCATGGGGTCCTTGTGCTCGGTGTTGCCATACCAGCCCAGGTACTTCCAGGTGAGATCACCCTTCACCACGCGCACTTCATAGCTGCCGGGGGCAATGGGTTGCCCGATATAGGAGCGTGCCGGCAGCCAGAAGGCATGCTTGCCCGCGGGCAGCGGCAGCGTCTGGAAGAGATACGTCACCAGTTTTCCCTTCGCATCGAATACACCCGCACTGGTCAGTCCATTTCCAATCGGCACTTCGAAGGTGCCATCGGCGGCGCGCGGTGTTGGCGCGGTGGTTTCAAAGGCGCCGACGCCCGGCGTGCCGGGCCGCTTCACGCCGTCGATGTCCTGCCGGGGAGCCGTTCTGCCCGCCAGGCTCGCTGCGCCCCACCGGCTGCTCACCGTGCGATCCGGCGACCACTCCAGCACGTTGACCACTGCATACCGCGCCGCAGCGGCGTTCTCGAACTGCACCGGCATACTCACCGAATGGGCATCCAGACCGCTGACGAATTGCCAGTCATTCATCGTTTCACGTGGCTCGGCGCGTTTGCTGCACTTGCCGATGCTCACCCCCAGGTACAGATTATTATCAAGCGTGAGGTCATCTTCCTGGCCTACATTCACCGCCACGGCGCTCTCCGTTACCAGATTGTTGAAGGCGACCATTGCCTTGCCCGCAGGCAGGCTCAGGCCCATGCTCGTGTTGCCCACCACGCTGCAGTTGACCACCGTATTGCCGGCACCGCCGTTGACGATGATGCCGTAGCGGTTGTCATCGCTGATCGCGTTCTCGAGGCGCACGCCGCTGCTGCCCTGCACACTGATGCCGATCAAGCCACCCGTGACGCGCAGGCGGCGCACCGTGGCGTCCCGCGTGCCGGATAGCAGCACGTCCGCCACCGCCGCGCCGCGCACGGTGCAATCGCTGATCACCGTGCCGCTGCCGCCTGTCACCGTGAGACCATTCGGGGCGCCGCCGGCGTCGATGATCGTCCGGCCGTATCCGGCCCCCTTGAGACTCACCCCTGCCGGCACAGTCACCCCACCGCGGAATTCCCCTGCCGGCAGGGTGACCGTCTGCCCGGGCTTGGCCGCCGTCAGCAGTTGCTGTAAATAGGGCGTCTCGTCCGCTGCCATCAGGCAGGCGGCACACGCCAGCAAGAGCGTGCATAGCATTGCACTGCGAAATTGTTTACGCATATCGCTCCTCTTTCATGCTCATGCTCCTCCCGCCTCTGGTCGTGGCTGGTAGGGAACGATACTATTTGAGCATGAGTAAGACATTGTGATACACCCCTAGCTTATGCCAGCCTTACCCAGTCAGCAATATACCGTTATTGTGATATCTTAGCCATTCTTGCTACAATACGGCATGCGCGCTCATCGGTTTTTTACGGAAAGCATGCTGCGGGTGTTGCTTGCGCCGGAGCGCTGGCGGATCATCAGTGCCGTCTGCCCGCCGGAGGCGCCGGCGCTCGATGTGCCGCGGCACGCCCAGTGGATGCACGGGCACGTGCACAGTCATCTCTTCCCCGAACTGCTGCTGGCATTACAGGGCGAAGGGGTGCATGGTGTACGGGGGCAGGTGTATCCCAGCGTCCCCGGCACGCTGTTCCATTTTGATATTAATGAATTGCACGATTCCGGCTGTCCGCCGTGGGCTGATGAGGTGACATATTTGTGGTTCGGCCTCTTGCCGGACATTGCCACGGTGACCCCGTTGACAATCGGACGCGGAACGATTCACTTCGAACTGGCGCAAACCGTCCGGTTGACGGCACACGAGGTGGGCAACACGCTGCAGACCATCCATACGCTGGCGAAATCCGACCTACCGGCGGCCTACCGGCGCATGCGCCTGCTGACGGCCATCGCCACGCTGGCCGCCTGTGCGGCGGAGTACCGCTGGATTGATACGCCGCCGTCCCCCGCAGAGACCCATCAGCAACAGGTGATGCAGAGCATCGTCCGCTACCTCCGCGAATCCGGTGGCAAAGGCATGACCCTGGACGCCCTGGCCTTTTTAAGCGGCTACAGCCCCTGCTATTTCGCCCATCTCTTCCACCGCCACACAGGCCGCACTGTACACCAGTACATCGACGACTGCCGCTGGGAGCGCGTCGAACTCATGCGCCAGCATGGCGAATCGCACAAGCGCATCAGCCAGGCGCTGGGCTTCACTTGCGAGTCCTCCTTCTCCCGCTGGCTGCGCCAGCAGAGGGAGCGGCGGGCGCAAAAGAATGGCTAAGCCGTGGCACGGGCTTCCGGCCCGTGCGGTATATGCGGCCATGGCCAAAGCGAAAATCGCAGCATGGGCTGGAAGCCCATGCCCCAGGTTTAGCCTAGTTCAAGCCCAATCCCGGCATGGGCTGGAAGCCCATGCGACTCACGGCCAGGATGGCCGTGCCACTTCTGCCGCTTACTTCAACTCGACGATCGCCCCGCGTGCGGTCACCTCAACCGATGATTCGAGGAGTCCACGTGTTGTCACTACGGCGAGCCGATACGTGCCGGGGGGCACGGCGTCGATTTGCCCGAAATACCTCCCGAACAGCGATGAGGGGCGCCAGCGGAAGGCGGTGAAGGTGATCGACAGGACGGCGCACGTGCCCACGCCGGTCAAGGTGACGGTGCCGAGTGGGCTGACATCCGGTTGGAGTGGGAGCGAGAGGCCAATGGACGGCGCCGCTTTCACGGTCTCCAAGCGGCGGTAGTTCTGGATACCCTCCTGCGGCTTCCAGGCCAATACCTGCGCCTCGCCGGTGTTGCTCACATCCCACAGCCAGCCGTCCCCCTCCAGGGCATCGTAGGTGGAAGCCTGCATGCCATCGCACGGCAGTCGCACCGGTGCCCCCAGGGTGGGCATCCACCAGTACTGGTGGTCATTGTGCGGCACTTCGCTGATCCCCATGCGTCGTGCGGCACGCAGCGTCAGACCAGTGAGACCGGCCTCCGGTACGGTGACGGCCCATCCGCCCCAGGCGCCGGTGCTTTGCTGGGTGATGAAAAAACACCCGGGCAGCAAGCCTTTCACGGTGAAACGCCCATCCGCATCGGTGGTGAACGCGGCTCTGGCGTTGGCGACGCATGCATCGGCAAGCTGGCAGCCGGCGTTAGCCAACGGTGTCCCGTCAGCCATCAGCAGGCGTCCCGCGATGGCGGCGCCGGGCGACCAGGCTGGTAAAGCCAGGGGGGCATTGCCTCCTGCCGCAGGCGGAAGCGGCACATTTCGCAGCACCCCGACACCAATCCATTCCACGCTGACGGTTTTGGCAGCCGGGGGAACTGTACAGGTGACCGGTGCGCCGGTACCGGACGATGGGGCGTACACCGTACTGCCCGGGTCCTGCGGCAGATCGCTCCGCAGACAAACGACCGTCGCGGCTTCCTTCGTGTTCATCGCCTCCGGCAACGGTGGGAATTGCAACGAGACTTTCCGCGTGGACGCCACCGCCGCGGTGGCTTGCGCCTGCAGATTGATGGTCACCGTAATTTCATTCGTCCCGGTGGGGGGAATCTCCAGCGCCGTGGGGCTGTCACTGCTGCCAGTCCGCGTGAGCAAATACCGGCCTGTCCAGGCGGTGACGCGCGCACGCTGTTCACCGTCGGGGTAGCCAAGCATCGGTTCAATCAGCGGCGTTTCTACAAGCGATGCGTCACTGCTGTTCCCCGGCTGACCGGCAGCAGGGATCAGCGGCGTGAGCGTGAGACGTGCGTCCCGCAGGGGCTCGCAGGGTTTCCCATCCGTGCCGACAAAGCGCAGGTAGACCGTACGCAGTGTCAGTTCGCGTGCCGGCGAGCCGTCCAGCATCTGTACCGAGAGCTTGTTGGGGGCCGGATGCGTCCAATACGCCAGCAGGCTCTCCTTCGCGCCGTACAGCGCGGCGACGGGCGTCTCCGCATCCAGCACGGTGCGATGCACCACCAGCGGCGAGGCGCGCAGCAGATAGGCGACTTCACTGCCACTCGGCAGGGTGAGCAGCGGGGCGGGCAGGGTCACCGGGGCGGTGCCGGCTGCCGGGGCGAGCTTGACGCGCAGCGGGGTGGCGGCATCGTACAGATCACCCCAGAGCTGGTAGATGCCGGGAGCGGGAACGTTGACGGTGTAACAGCCGGCGCCGGTGCGCGTCACCGGCAGGAGATCATCCCGTTTCTGCGACTGTCCAGCAAAGACCGGGCAATGCTCGAGCGCCTCCGCGACCATGCGCAGGTGGTGAAGCTCCGGCACCGGTTTCCCGGCCGCATCCACGAGTTTCAGCGAGGCGGTGAAACCGTCTTGCCAGCTCAAGTCGAGTCCGTCGCAGTAATTATCGATATACGGCGCATAGACATCCGAGAGCATGGCCACCTTCGGCGGCGTGGTGAGCGCAAAAACCACCGCGTTGAAGCGCGTGCCCCCCTTGAAGTGAAACTGGTTGTAGTTCGAGCGGATCTTCCCTTCCGGGCGGGTAAATCCGGCATCCGTGATGAAACCGTTCGCGCCGGGTGGGTCGATCATCCAGAAGATCCGGACCGGAGGGCCGGGCAGCGACGGCAGATTGAGCGCCATGGGGTATTCCTTCTCATCCGGCACCGGGGCAGGCAGCGGCGTCGTGACGTGCATGGCGCCGGGGGGCATGACGCCGGCAGGCACCCCCTTTCCCCAGATGATTGCGCGTGCCGGTGGCAGATCTTTCCAGTCCACCTTTCCCTGCGCATCGGCGACGGCACGGATGAGATAGGCGTTATGCTGCCAGGCGTAACTGGCGAAAACCTCGGCATTGGGCACCGGCTTGCCGGCGGCATCGAAGACGATCTGCGTCTTTTCCCCATCGCCAAGCACCAGCTCAACGTGGTTTTTATCCCAATCATCCGCGGACACGGTGGCCTTCACCGTGACGCCTTCCGCCGTCACTTCCACCGGCCCCACCGGCACGGATTTCCCGAAGTGGCCCAGGCGGTCGGTGGTGACGGTATATTTCGCTCCGCCGGCGCTGATCTCCACGGCGATGTTGGGACACAGCGTCCCATCGGCAAGCTTGACCACCCCATCGAGAATCGCCATCTCGGCTGACCAGGCCAGCGCCGTAGCCAGCAGCAATACAGCGATGAACAGGAACATACGCATTAGAAATTCCTCCAGCGTGCACCGCCACACCCTGAAGGGCAGGCGATCCGATCAAGCCGGGTAAATCCGGCTCCCAGCGCGCGACTTCATGGCAAGTTGAGAGATCCGCCGGTCTCTCCGATGGTGACGTCGCCTTCCAGCGCGCCTTTCAGGGTTTGCACCGTGACATGATACTCACCCGGCGGCACATCATCGATCTGGGTGATCGCGCTGTTCAGCAGGGTCGACAGGCTCCAGACCGGGCGATAATAGACCACGCGGAGGCTGCGATATTCCCCTTTGCCGGTTAGCGTCACCGCACCGGGATACCCCTGTGCGGGATCGAGCGGCAGGTAGAGCCCGAGCGGCGTGGATGGCGCATGGTCGCTTGAGGAAAAGAAGCGCGGACCACCCGGCTGATACCGGTACGCCTCGCCGCTGCCATTCTCGGTATTGGTGAGCCAATATCGGCCCGGTTGTGCGGGGAGGTCATTGCTGTAGCCATACTGCCCGCGTACCGGGATGCGCAGCGGGCGGCCATGATCCGGCACCCACCAGGCCTCGGTGAACCCGGACGCCGTTGAATCGATGAATAATTGCTGCGGGCGGTCCGGCTTGCGCAGGACGAGATCGGTGAGCCCGGTGGCCGGCACGTCGAGCGGCCACCCGGACCAGCGCTCCCCCTCGCCGATAGTCGCGACGACCAACCCGCTCGGGGCATTCTCCACCGTGAACGCGCCATTGGCATCGGTCTGCACCGAGACGGCCTGCGATTTCGGATACCGGTCCGGATAATGCACATCACCCAGGACTTTGTTCGCATAGACATTGGTGATGGTGAGTTTCGTGTTGGCCAACGGCTGCCCGGCGGCATCGAGCAGGCGGCCGGCGATGGAGACATTCGGCAGTGCCGGGAGGGGCGTCGGCCAGTCAGGCTGCGCCCACTGCGTGAGCGGGGTGCGTACGACCAGCTCCGCAGAACCGGCAGCCGGCACCTCCACCACCCGCAGCAGCGACATTTTTTCGAGATTCGGCACCCCATACATCCCCTCCGGGCCGCCGGACAGGAGATACGGGCAGGCGTACGCCGGCGTCTCCAGCGTATCCTTCGCGCCGAAACGCATACGCATCAGCTCCGGGCGCGCGCGGAACGAGTCCGCGCCCATCAGCGCAGGCGTCATCGCCCCCCGCGGCGTCGGCAGCAGCGGCAATAAGGCGAACAGGTTGGTGCGCATCCCCATCGGTGTGCGCGCGCCATACGAATTCCCTTGCTCATCCAGGACGGTGAGGCGCAGGTCGCGGCGCGTCAATGTGCGCATCGGCTCGGTGCCGATCTTAATGGAGAGCGCATTCGGCGCTGGCTGGTACCAGAGCGCCAGCAGCGCGCTTTGCGGGCCGAACACCGGCATACGCTCCTGAAAGGCGAGCACCTGCACGCGCTGCGGGGACATTGGCGCGGCGCGGGTCAGCCAGAAGAGCTCCGACCCGCCCGGCAGCACCAGCAGCGGGTCCGGGAGGGTGACCTCGAGATCGCGCATCCCCGGCTTCACCGCGATCAACAAGGCGGGGTCGGCGGGGGTGGTCTGGTCGTACAGGTCGATCATGAGCCGATAGGTGCCGGGGGCCGGCACGGACAGCGTGAAGCGCCCGTCCGGCAACGGAACGATCCATGCCGGAGCGCGCACCGACCCGGCATTGGCGGCGGCTTCACGATAGAAGGCGGGGGGCATCCCGGGGACGTTGACCGGCAGCACCGCCATCCGGCTGACGCCGGCGACGGTCGTGCCGTCGCGCAGGCGGAAATGCCCGACGGCATCGATGCCCTTCTGCGTGGCCAACTGAAACTCGACCGCGTTATCCTTCTCCTCCGGATATGGGACGTAGACATTCTCGAGATGGGCCACGCCGACTGGCCCCAAGGTGATGATGGTGATACTGATAGGCACGCCGGCTTTGATGAAGTAGTTATCGCGCGTCCTGGTAGACGAGGAGTTGATGTTCACCTCCGGCTCCTGTACCATGAAGTGCACCGCGTTCGCGCTCTGCAGGTCGGTCAGCGAGAAGATGACATTCACCTTGTCGCGGGGAACCGGCGGCGGCAACGGCGTCGTCACCGTGGTTGCATCGGCCGGCAGCACCCCGGCCAATACCCGCTCCCCCCAGACGATGGCCGGCACCGCCGGCACCGCTTTCCAGGTGACGACCCCGGCATCATTCGCCACGGCGTGCTGGAAGGCGGCCACCCGCTTCACGCAATAACTCATTGCCACCTGGGCACGGGGCACCGCTTTTCCGGCTGCATCGAATACCGTTTGCGTCACATCGCGCACCGGGACATCCTGGGCATCTCCCATTACGGCTGCCAGCAACAGCACCAGTCCGAGCAAACAACGGCGCATCTCCGACCTCCTCTGCAGGGGTTATTTCCCCTGATCGTATTTCAGATTACTCAGCGCATCGCGCAGCAGCGTACACCCCCAGTATTCCTTTTCCGGGCGTGGGGTTTCCGCCCACAGCATCCGCTGCCAGACCGGCTCATCATTGAGCGAACAGGCGGTGCCGACAGCGAGAAATGCCAGGTGGGACAGCACCTCCGGTTCGTCGCTGAAATACGGAGATAGTGCTAGCAGCATGGGGAGCGGCAGCGTGGCGAGCTGTGCCAGCAGATAATCCCGGCCATCGCTGGGCCGGGCGCGATATTCCGCGAATTTCGCGGCGACCGCTTCTCCGCAAAGCTGCTGCAGTTGGGGCGATTTGCCGGCCGGCGTCACCGCGGCGATGCGGATGAGCGGTGCGGCGCGGTTCGCCGGTGCGACTTTCATCGCCAGCGCCAGTGCCGTGGGGAGATCGGTCTTGGCCACTTCCGGGACCAGGGCATCGATCACCGCCGCTTTCTCCTTGTCCTCCTGCACCTGGTCGAATAAGGCGAGCGCGGTTTTAGTATCGCGTGCCGCCAGTTTTTTCGCCAGCCAGGCGACACAACTGCTCCGCTGGTGCACCTCGGTGATCTCTTTGAGGAGCGTCATCGCACGCGGGGTATCCGCATCGCCAATGGCGAAGAAGATGGCCGCCAGCGCACCGGAATAATAATTGTCCGGCAAGTCCGGGATGTTCAGTTTGCGGGCGATGCTCAGCGCCTGCTCCACCTGTCCGGCCTTCGCCAGCTCACGGACGACCACGGCGGTGGCGGCCGAACTGACCGTATCCGGCGACCGGCTTTCCGGATCCATATCGAGCGCGATGGCCGCGGTGGTTGCCCTGTCCAGCCAGGCGGCGGCATCCGGGTGCTTCACGTCGCGCAGGAACAGGTAGATCGCCCAGGTGTCGCGGAAGGTGGTGCGAGTCAGCTTTCCGATCTTTTTGATCGCCTGGTTCACCGTGGTCAGGGCTTGCGCATGCCGGCCATTCTTCTCATACCAGCGTGCCAGGCGCATCAGCTCCGGGCCGGGGCTGTCGTTGCGCGCGGTCGGGGTGAACTGAGCGGCGGCATCCATGAGGGCGGACTCGATTTTCGCATCGAGGTCGGCGCTGTGTGCAGCCGTGGATTCATCGCAGACCGCCTGCACGGCATCGGCGCGGAAATCCGGACGGGTGATGCCGCTGGCCAGCGTGATGGCCGTCGGGTAATCGAGTTTCGCCATTTTATACGCCGCATAGGAGAGGCTGCGGTTCGGCTCATCGATATGGAAAAACTTGCGACCAATCGCTTCCGTAAAGTAGTTGACGGAAAGCTGGTAGTAGTTCGGAGAACACTGCTGCAACTCGGGCAGATGCCACCCGAGGGAGGCCATATTCCAGTTATTGGCATTCAGGCGCATGCATTCCAGCATCAGCGCGCGCTCAGGTGCTGTCGCGGTGAGGTCAGTCAGCAGCGGCAGGGGGATGTTGTAATTCCAACTGTGCACCGCCGCCTCGTTGGCTGTCTGCACCGGGTCGATTAACGCGGCACGGGCCAGCACGCCGGTGCGATTACGCACGCCACCCGGCACAAAGGCATTCAGCCCGGTAAAGAAGCGCGGGACCAAAACGGCAGCCTGTTTGCGCTGCGCGTCGTCCCCCGAGGTAATCACCAGCGGCAGCAGCACGGAGGCGCTCTCCGGGTCTTTGTCCAGCGCCGTCTGCAGGTAGGTGGTGACGGCAGCCCAGAGATCAGCGGGGATCTGATCCTGCCCCTGCCGTGCCGCCAGCAGTTGCGCGGCCAATGCGTAGGCACGCCCCAGGCCGGTATTGTTCGGCATGGCGCCCATCGCCTGCAGCCGTTTCGCCAGGTCATCCGGCAGCGACACCTGTTTCCACGGGTCCACCGGCTGCCACCCCTTCCAGGCCGCGCCGACGACGGAGGCCGGCAGCGGGTGCGCTTCCTTACTGATGGCGAACCCGGCGAAATCGAAGAAGATCTCATGGTCCATCTTGTAGCGGGCAGTGACATTCAGGCTCACCGGTGCGCTCGGGATGAGCATCTTTTTGTTATTCAACGCGACCTGCTGGCCGTTCAGATAGATGCAGAATTGCTGGTGGCCGGGATCGCATACCAGGCGGATCCAGGCGATATTGCCGGCGCCCCCATAAATGTAGCCGCCACCCTCTAACTCACTGCGGGTAATGCTGACTTCGGAGCGGTTGTCGCTGGGACGGTAGTCAAATTTCAGGTATTCGTAAGGATGGCCCGGCGGTCCGAGAGTGATGGTCGTGCTCAGCGTCGGATGGTCGTCATATTGCACCAGCCAGAAATCCATTGTCCAACTGCTATTAGGCAACGCATCGCCGCACACCAGACTATAGGTGGCAGCGGTGTTGGCCGGGACAGTGAGACGCAGGCGCGTGCCGTGCTGTTGCCAGCCTCCCCGCGCATCCCCCTCCAGTGCCGCCGCTTTCCAGGTGCCCGAGATGGTGAGCGGTCCCTGGTCGATGCCGGCTTTGGCGGTCTCCGCCGAAAACGCCACACTACAGGCGAGCCAGAGCAGGCAGAGCATGAACGGGAAGAGTGCGGATTTCCGCATGGTAAGCATCCTCCATAACGACGAGTCGGTTGAGTAATTTCAGCGTATTTGTCCAGTCAGCGCCGTATGGCCGGTCGGAAGCATCATACCCGGCAGTCAGCCACTGGACATTCATGTATGCGTAGTATATCATATTTACAATTACTCGGGAGTGCATCATAGCGGATTCCCCTCTGCCGACCGGACCGGCACTACAAGAGCGCCTTATTTTCAGGAGATGATTACATGCGAACCACGCTGCTCACCCTCATCCTGGGCATCCTACTCGGCGTCGTTACATCTGCCGCCCTGGCGGTCTCTGACACCGATATGGGCGATATCATTAAAAAGGCATATGAAGGCGACGTCGCCACGCTCAAGCTCATCATGCAGGAAAATCCGTGGAAGCTCTACAATGTCGATGAGAAATATGGGGCAACGGCGCTGCATTGGGCGATTGCGCGCGGCAAACTGGATGCCGCCGATTTTTTGCTCACGAAATATATCGATATCGATCGCCCGGACAAATTCGGGCGCACCCCGCTGCACTGGGCGGTGGTCGGCAAAGCGAAGGACACCGTCGCCTGGCTGTTGAATAAGGGCGCCAATCCCTGGGTACCGGACCTGCAGGGGAAGACCGCCCATCAATGGGCGACCGACTTGAAGTTGCCGGAGATCGAGGCGCTCCTCACCGACGCGGAAACGAAAACCCCGCTCACCCCCGGCGTGGTGACCTGGCATTATCCCTACGACACCGAGAGCGTGCTCCCCTCGTATGTTGTCCGGGGCGACCTGGTCTACGCCGTGCGGCATATTTCGACGTGGACCACGCGTGATATCTGTGATGCGCTCAACCTCACCAATGGCGCGGCCCGCTGGTCCTATACCGTTCCCGATAGTGACCACTGCCTCTGGTGTGGGCAAAATGCCGACACCGTGTTCCTGCTCTGCAACAACCATATCTATGCCCTCGACCCGGCGAAAGGCACGCTGCTGCGCACGTTGCCGTGCCAGATTCGTACGCTGCCCGGCGCTATGGATCAACATGGCGCGGCCATTGATGGCAACCAACTTTTCTCCTGGACTTCCGAGCAGGATCCCGCCACGAAGACGGTTACCCAATCACTGGTGGCCATCGATCTGACCACCGGTAAGGAGCAATGGCGCACCGCGATGGGCACGCTGGAGACGGCTCCGCCCAATTACTACAGTGGCATGTGGAATACAAAAATGTCCCCCATCGTGGATAAAGATCTTGTGCTGGTTCGCACCGTATTCCATGAGTTGGACAAGCGCGACCCGAAGAAACCCACCGAGCGGATCCAGGTAAGTCTCGCCAGCATTGACCGGCAGACCGGTGAAGTGAAGAAGCGCTTCGAACTGCCCATGGCGGAGAATCCCCGGTCGTATTTCAACTATGAGCTTCCCCGGCAAACCCCGGGCTTCAACGCTGAAAACGTGGTGCAAGGCGATGGCAACGGCTATATCGCCTGCTACTTGAAACGCATGGGATGGCCGGGCTGGCGTATTCCGATCAAAATCGGCACGACAATCCAATGCCCGGCGTTCGTTGGCGACAATGTGGTGTGCTGCGCCCAGGATACTCGGAATACGATCATGGCGCTGGTGGCCAAAACCGGACAGCGGTTGTGGAGCCACCCAATCACCCAGTCGGACCTGGTCTGCAACCCGCCGTTCGCCTATAAAGACGCCGCAATCATTCAACTCGGCGCGGGCACTCTCATTGCCCTTGATATGAAAACCGGTGCGGAACTCTGGACGAGCAGTGCACGCCCGTGTGACCTGAAGACGTGCCGCGGCACGCTGTACATCCCATCGCAGGTCACCGACCGCGGGATTCTGCTGCAAACGAAAGGCGATCATGCCACCTGGGCTACCCCATGCACCCGGCTGGTCTTCTGGCAGCCTCTTGCCGCAGCAAAGTAAGCCTGAAATCTGCGCAACGGCACGGCATCCCGCTATCGGAACCGTGCCGTTGCACAAGTTCGAACGATAATTGCATCGGCATGCTCAAATAGTTCAACAACCTTCCCTTTGTGCATGCGCATGAGTAAGCGCAGGAGCATGAACATCGGATTATCTGCCCATCCCCCCGCCTCGTACACCGATATAATGCCTTCATCAACGCCGATTCCGGCGTGAAGGGTACAAGGAGGGGTACACCATCATGTCCGACCAGCAGAAGGAAAAGGGTTCCTGGCAGCCGCCGGCACAGCATGAGGCGCAGCAACCGGGACATGAAGAGGAGATGCAGCCCAAGCCAGAAGCCACCAGGCCGCAATATGCCGGCAGCGGCAAGCTGAAGGAGAAAGTGGCCATTATCACCGGGGCAGACAGCGGCATCGGGCGGGCAGTGGCCATCCTCTACGCCCGCGAAGGCGCCGATGTCGCCGTGGTCTATCTCAACGAGCATGCGGATGCCAACAAAACGAAGGAGTTGGTGGAGAAGGAAGGCCGGCGCTGCCTGCTCATTGCCGGGGATGTCGGCGATGAAGGATTCTGCCGGCAGGCGGTACAAAAAACGCTGGACACCTTCGGAAAACTGGATATTCTGGTCAACAATGCCGGCGAGCAGCATCCCCAGCCCAAGCTGGAAGATATCAGCGCCGACCAACTGGTGCGCACCTTCCGCACCAATATCTTCGGCATGTTCTTCATGACGAAAGCCGCCTTGCCGCATCTGCAGGAAGGGGCGGCGATCATCAACACGGCCTCCATCACCGCGTACAAAGGCGAGCCGCAACTGCTCGACTATTCGTCCACCAAAGGCGCGGTCGTCTCCTTCACCCGCTCGCTTTCGCTCAACCTGGCACAACGCAAGATCCGCGTCAACGCCGTGGCGCCTGGTCCCATCTGGACCCCGTTGATCCCGGCGACCTTCACCAAAGAGCATGTGGAGCAGTTCGGGAAAAACACCCCCATGCAGCGCCCCGGCCAGCCGGAAGAGGTCGCGCCCAGCTACGTCTTCCTGGCATCAAACGTCGATTCCTCCTACATCTCCGGGCAGACCATCCATGTGAACGGCGGGACGATTGTAAACGGATAACCTGCTCAGGCGGCACTGCTGTCGACCTTCCAAACAAGGATCTTCCCTGGTCACCTGATATATCGCCGTGACCAGGGAGGATTTCTGTTCAAAAGCCTACTGTACAAACTCACTGCTTGTGACTATAATTGTAATCAGTCACATACCCATGACCCGGCATGGGAATCGCGACGCAGGATGCTGACCCACGGAGCCTGGGTATTCTCTTGCTGCGATTCTACCCCCGAATTTACCGGAGAGGAGATCAAGATGGTGTGCCTCACTTCTTCACGCGCTTACGTGCGCCTGTTCATTGGCCTGCTGTTACTCAGCAGCTTGCTCCTTCCCCGCGCGCTCCCGGCGCGCCCGCTCACATCGAGCGAGCTCAGTCGACTGACCACGCAGATGCAGAGCGATAATCCGAAACAACGGATCAACACCGCCATGCAACTGGGGTACGCGCATGATCCACAGGCGGCGGAGGTGCTGCTGACCGCCTGCCATGATAGTGACGCCGGGGTACGCGAGGCGGTGGTGAACGCACTGGCGCTCACCAACTCGGTGAAAATCTTTGCGCCCCTGCGGGAGATGGCGAGCGATGCCGAACCGCGGGTGCGCGTGGCCGTCGCCCGCGCCCTGGGTAGCTGCATCCAGCTCTACTACTGGGTGCCCGGCTTGCCGAATTACACCAACTGGGCCAATGTGTATAAGAACCCGCAATCCGTCGCTGCGGATATCCGCGAGAAAGGGCAGGCGGCGTTCAAGCAGGTGGGCTGGGCGGAGAATATCGCGACGCTGCTGGGGATGCTGAACGACACGGACATCCGCGTGCGCCTCGATGCCGCCCTTTCGCTGTATTCCTACGGTGACCAACGCGGGGTGCCGTCGCTGTACGAAGGCATGCAATTGCCTGACAAGGAAGCGCGCCTCTATTACACCCGCATGATTGCGAACAACTAGGAGTTTGCGCGCAACCCGAAAGCCGTCGCCACCGCCCTCGCCACCTTCCCGGCAGAGAAGGACCGGGATATGCTCTCCGCGCTCATCGCCTTACTGGGCAATTCGCAGGATACGCGGGCGATCGATCTCCTCACCGCTGCCTTGACGCAAAAGGAGGCCAGCCTGCGCCCGGCAATGCTCCAGGCGCTGGGGAATACGCAGAATCCACGCGTCGTCGGCACGCTGGTCTACTATCTGATCGATACCGACCCCGCAGTGCGGGCGCAGGCGGCGCGTTCGTTGGGATCATTCGACGATGCACACGCGCGCGCAAACCTGTTTAAGGTGCTCACTGACCCCAACCCGCTGGTGCGCCAGTATGCCGCCATCTCGCTGGCGAATACCCGCGACCCCCGTGTGGTCAAGGAGCTACTGGCCCAGTTGCCCAGGGCGGTGGGATGGGATCGCGGACTGATCATCGATGCGCTGGGTCGGACACGCAGCACCGCCATCGTCGCGCCGCTCTTAAAGTATAAGGATAACCCGCAGTTTCAGCGAGAAGTCTACCGTGCGCTGGTCTGGTGCCCGGACCCCCGCGCGGAGCGTGTGGTGCTCGCCGCACTGCATGGCAAGAGTGAGATGCTACGCCAACTGGTGCTGCAGGATATCTCGTCGTGCCAGTATAAGGATCGACCCGCGCTGGTGGGCAGCCTGCTGCATGATCCCTCGGTCGAGGTGCGACGGCGGGCGACGACGACGCTGGCGCAATGGTACCACCAGGATAATTTCGACCCGCTGTGCTTCCTCCTGACGGATAAGGATGCCATCGTGCGGTGCACGGCTGTGGAGGGGCTGCGAAATAGCGCCGATAAACGCGCGCTGCCGGCGCTGCAGGAGCGCATGACTGGCGATGCCGACATCAGCGTACGCGTGGCCGCGGTGCGAGCGGTGCTGAGCCTGTCCCCCAACGGCGGGGCGGACACCTTCCGCGCGCTGGCAAAGAGCCCGAATGTCGCTATCCGGCGGGCTGCCGTCGAGAATGTCAACGTATATGTTGCCCATGTCGAGGATGTGATGCTCACCCTGCTGAAGGACCCCGATGCCGGGGTGCGCGCCGCCGCCGCGGGCCGCGCCGGCTATTCCCAGCAGGCCGCGAATACGCTGATCGCCTTGCTTAAAGACCCCAGCGTGGATGTCCGCGTCAGGGCCATCAACGGTTTGATGTCGAAACGAAATTTCCCGCAGGTGGTGCCGGCGCTCCTCCCGCTGGCCACCGCCCCCGAAGGGCGCATCCGCCAGGTGGTAATGCAGGCGCTGAGTGGGTATACGGAAGGCGAGGTCAGCGACGTGCTCTATGCCGGCACCAGTGACCCGGAGATGGAGGTGCGCATTGAGGCGTTGCGCAGCCTGGCGCGGAACGGCGACCCGCGCGCCGTGACGGTCGCGACCGGTCTGCTCAAGGAGCCGGCCACGCCGGTCCAGTTGCGGAAGGCGGCGCTGGAGGCCTGTTATTACCTCGGCGATGCGCGCACCACCACGACCGCGCTCGACTTGCTGAAGGCGCAATATACCGGAGGAGACCTCCTCACCGGCATTGGCGCGATCCGTGACCCATACCATAACCTCTACATCTACCCGGATGAGCCGCTGGATGCGGTGCTCGGACAGGTGTTGTGCTGCAGAGCGGATACGCTGTTGCCTGCGGTGAAGGCGATGCTGGCCGATGCCAATCCCGAGCAACGGGCGCTGGGGGTGGCGCTGCTGGTGAACTCCCCCGACCCACGCGCGCTGCCGCTGTTGACAACGGCGCTGGGCGATAAAGATGCCCGGGTGCGGCGGCTGGCGGCACGCGCCTTGCGCACGCTGGGTGATGTGCGTGCGCTGGACCCCCTGGTGGCCACGCTGCAGGATGCCAACGAGGGCGTAGTTGCTGAAGCGGCACTGGCGCTCGGTGCGCTGCAGGACACCCGCGCCGTCGAACCGCTGCAGGCGTTGCTTGATGCCCCCAACGTTGATGTACGCTTCGCCGCGGTATGGGCACTGGAGAAGATCGCCGACCCGCGCAGCCTCGACACCTTGCAGGAGGTGTATCCGGATGCCGATCCCCAGACGCAAGTGGAGATCATCACCGCCTTCGGGCGCATGGCCGACCGGCGTGCCGGCGACCTGCTGCTCTCCGCGTTGAAGGACGACACGGCGGAAGTGCGGCTATGCGCCATCACCGCGCTGGGGAAGATCAAGGAGCCGCGGGCCGTGGAGGCGCTCTGCGAGATCGCCAAACAACCGCTGCCGACCAACAGCACCAGACGCCGCATGCAGCGCACACAAGAGACCATCCCCGGCATCCGCACACTCGGTTATGCCGATCCGCGCGACATCCCGTTCGACGCTGTGTATGAACAGGAGGAAGCCGCACGTGCGCTGGCGGCCATCGGCGACCCGAAAGCCATCCCTGCGCTGGCGGAGTGGCTGCGCAGTGCGGATCGGCGATCGGATGATGTCAAAACAATCGTTGACACATTCCATGACCCGCGCCTACTGGACCCGCTTATCGCGCACCTGGCATCAGACCAGGAGTCAAGCGTATCCAATGCCGTCTATTGTCTGACCCCTTCGCCGATACGGGAGATGGCCATTCCCCCGCTGCTGCAGGCGCTGCAAAGCCAGAATGCGACGTTGCGACTGCATGCCATGCGCGCCATCTCGTCGATCATCATGGCTCAGGCCTATGATGCCGGCAATGGCACGCTTCCTGCGGCTGCGAAGGACCCGCGGCTGCTGCCCACCCTGCGCGCGCTGCTGCCCGGCGCTGCCGGCGAAATGCGCGTGCGGCTGCTCACGGCACTGAAACTGCTGGGAGATACCCAGGGGACGGACACGCTTCTGGCTGCCGTGCACGACAAAGACACCGGGGTGCGCAGTGCGATGCGGGAGGCGCTCTATGCCTGGCGCGACGCGAAAGCCGTCCCGTCCTTGTGTAAATTGCTGAAAGACTCGGATGCCGAGATACGCAGTGCCGCGTATTATGCCTTATCCGATGTCGCGAATCGGCATGAAGCCGGCATGGCCGACCAGCTTGTCCCCCTGCTGGCCGATACCGATGGCGGCATCCGCTGGCGCGCCGCCGTCCTGCTCTGCACGCTGGGCGATGCGCGCGGCGTCGATCCGGTCATCGCCTTGCTCAACAAGAAGAATCCCGGTGCGGTCGGCGATGACCAGCCTTCGCGTATGCAACTCCTCTCGGCGCTGGTCAATATCGACGATCCGCGCGCCAGGAAGGCGATACATGAGGTTTCGGTTAAGTCAACGCCGTCGATGATGAGCAGCATTCTCTACTCTCTCTGGCGCAGTAAAACGCCCGGCACGCTGGAGCCCGTCCTGGAGTCCGTGCAGCATGAACTGACCCCCTCCCCCACAGCGCCGGAACGCTGCTATTCACCGACCATGCACCTGCTCCTCGCCTACATGCGTAGATACTATGAGCGAGCGCCAACGTCGACTGTCACCTCCATGTTCCCCGGCAAGCTGGCTGACCCGCGTGTACAGGAACTCTGCCTCACATTGTTGCACGCCACCGCACGCCATGTCTCTTCGCAAGAGGCTTACCGGGGAGGCGGGTTGGACGTGACCCTGCGCCAGCAGGCCATCTGGGCGCTGGGCGTGTCCGGCGCAACGCGCACTGTACCCGAGATCATCAACGCGCTGGACAGCGGCACCATCGACGAGCGCAAAGAAGCCGCCATCGCCCTGGGCCGCCTGAAAGACTCCCGCGCCGTCGCCCCGCTCATCACCGCCCTCCGCCACCTCGGCGCCGACGCCCGCCCGGCCGTCGCCGATGCACTGAAAGCGATCACCGGCCAGGACTTCGGCAGCGATGCGGAGCGGTGGCAGGCGTGGGTGAACAGTGCTAAGTTATGAATTTTGAGTGTTGAGTTCAAAGTGCTTTATCCGATACCAATGCCTTCAACCGCTACCGGGCAAGGCACTTTGAACTTGGAACCAGGAACTTATACGTCATCCTCAGACGTCGGCACCAGCACGTCCGGCAGCAGCATCATGCGCCGCTGGAAATCCAGCAGATCGATGCTGATGAAGAGGAGAATGAGGAGGGCGGGAATGAGGAGGGACGATAGGACGAGCGCCAATGTGCTGATGGAGATACCGGACCATCCCGGCAGGTAGGACGTCACGAGCTCGAGGCAGCAGGCAACGCAGAGAAACGACACGAACAGATACCAGTAGGCGGACAACATTGCCGGCACAGTGCGCCGGCACTTGCAGGAGGCGAGCAATCCCAGCGCCGCGGAGAAGGCGCCGACCAGGAACGTGACCAGGTACATCAGCGCCATCACCGGTATCCCCGCGCAACAGGCGACGCAGCTCATTCCACAACAGCGGGTTCCCATCCGGCAGGTACCATGGCATGATAAGGGTAATTCGGTTTGCCGGCTAGGCATTCCTGCCCACATATTCGGGCGGGGCTGCTGCCTACCTTCCAGACAAGAGTCTTCCTTGGTCACCTCATCCAGATTCGGATGGGTCGAGACTCTTGTTTGGAAGGTAGGCGGTAGCCCCGCCTGATTACAGATACTCCCTATGCGCGCACAATCGTCCGATCGATCTCGATGCTGCTGAACTGCGGCAGGTAATCCACATTTTTCTGCAGCATCGCCTGCACCATCGCTTTGATCTCCGCCAGTGAGAGGGTGGCGGCGGTGAGGGGGTCGTAGGCGATGGCCTGGAAGACCAGGCGGGGGTCGCCGGTGAGGGCGGCTTCCACGGCCATTTCTTCCACGGCCACGCTGATCTGGTTGAGCGCCGCGCACTGGGGTGGCAACGCGCCGACGTGGATGGGGTTGAACCCGCGGCGGTTGGCGAGCACCGGCACTTCCACGCAGGCGCCTTCCGGCAGGTTGGTGATGAGGCCGGTGTTGGGCACATTGCCGTTGAACTCAAATGGCTCGCCGCCCAGGTAAGCGTTGATGATGTAGGCCGCGTACTCGTGCCCGCGCTGGAGGTCGAGCGGCTCCGGGTTCTCCAGCCACTTCTGCGTCTCCTCGCGCCAGGTTTTATTGCCTTGCAGGTAGCAATCAATGATATAGCCGTATACCCCGGGATTCCAACCGGTGCCGTGCGTGCAGTATTTTTCGATGAGGTCGGGTCGCTTGCGGAACCACCAGTTGTATTCGGAGTTGTGCCCGCTGGACTCGGTGACGTAGCGGTCGAGGTGGAGGAACATCTCGTTGCGCACGATCTCCTCGTTGTAGATCTCCGGTTTGGCGACCGCTTCGCGGATGAGCGGGTAGGCGTCCTCGCCCTTCCAGCAGAACTTGAGATACCACGCCTGGTGGTTGATGCCCGCGCAGACGTAATCGATCTCCTCCATCGGCGCGCCGATCCACTGAGCGAGCATCGCCGCCGTCCCCTGCACGCTATGGCACAGGCCGCTCACCTGGATGGAGGACGAGCGCTGCATGGCGCGGCAGAGCATGGCCATGGGGTTCGTGTAGTTGAGCAGGATCGCCTTCGGACACACCCGTTCCATGTCGCGGCAGATGTCGAGCATTACCGGGATGGTGCGCAGGGCGCGGAAGATGCCGGAGGGCCCGCGGGTATCGCCGACGTTGGTGTCGACGCCATATTGCTTGGGAATCTCGATGTCGTGCCGCCAGATATCGATGCCGCCGGCCAGGATGGTGCAGAGCACGGCATCCGCCCCCTCCAGCGCCTCCGCCCGGTCCAGCGTCGCCTCCACCTTCGCCGGGTAGTGCCCCTCGGCGATAATTCGCTCCGTCGCGCGTCGCGCGAACTCCAGCCGTTCCGGGTTGACATCCATCAACGCAATCGTCGCATCCGCCAGCAAGGGGAAGGTCAGCAGATCACGCACTAATGTCCGCGTAAACCCAAAACTCCCCGCCCCGATAAAGGTAATCTTCGCCATCATCGTTCCTTTTCAAAGAGAGTGAACACCCAACCGTTTCCCTATTCGTCATAGCAAAGCGAACTCCTGCGATATTTTGTCTTTTTCACCGCAGAGACACAGAGGAGGTGTGGGAGTGTGGGTGTTTGGGGGTGTGGGAGTGCCTAAACGTGGTAAGTTTACCTTACAGACGCCCCCCTAACCACCAGCAGAAAAATTGATTCGCTTTTCGACCGCTCGCAGTTCGGCAACAAACAGCGAGCCGTTCACCACTTATCCTGCCCGCCCAATACTCCCACACTCCCAAACCCCCATACTCCCACACCTATTTCCCCTTCCGCTCGCGTTTCTTCGCCAGCAACGTGCCGGTCACATGGGTGGGGCCGGCGGGGGCGGGCGGCGGCTCGGGGGCCTGGGTTTCCGGGGCGGCGGGGTCGGCAGGCTGCTCACCTGTGGTGAGCAGCGTGGGGGCGGCGATGGGGGCGCCGGGCTGGTGGCGCACTTTCGTTTTGGTGTTGAGCAGGCTGCCCAGGGTGGCCGTCTCCGGGCCGGCGGCGGCGGGGGCGGGCGTGTTCCAGGAGGGCAGGCGGCCCATGATGGCCTGGCGGATGATGGCGAAGAATTCGTTCCATGGCAGCAGAATGCGGCGCATGCCGACGTCGAGCAGGAAAAGCACGGCGAGGATGGCGATGAGCGCCGGCCAGATATCGCGCAGCAGGCGAGACTGGAAACGCAGGCGGCCAAAGATATCCTCCGCCGCCGGGTCCTTCTGCCCATTGGTCTCGTCCGCCACCTCGGAGAGCAGGGCGCCGTTCGGGGTGAGCGTCTGGAACTCCGGCGAATAGGGGACCACCAGTGTGGCCATCTGCATCTTCTTGTTGTCGCCCTCGCCTTGCTCTTCCACGGTGACGATGTAGGTGCCGATCTTGCGCGCTTCGAAATTGGCCTCATAGCGCCCGGGGGCGGTTTGCGACAGCGGCAGGATGTCTTCCGCTGTCAGCGGGGTGTCTTCCGGGGTGTCGGGATTGACATAGGCGAGGTGCGCGCGCAGGTTGAGCAGGTTGCGGAACTCGCCGCCCTTGCCGATGGCCTCCACGGAGATGGTGGCACGCCCGTGGTTCTCCATCACGGTCGTTTCAAAGTCCGCCTTGCCGGCGCGGCGCAGCGTCCAGCGCAGTGTTTGCGCCCAGAAAGAGGCGTAGTTCCCCCACCCCAGCCAGTGCGCGCCCCAGTGCGCGGTGGCGTCGGAGGTGAAGGCCACCGAGCGGCCCAGCCCAAACGGCCACGCGGCCAGCACCGGATCATCCTTCGGCGAGGAGAGCAACAGCCGCGCGGTGGGCGCGCCTTCTTTCTCGCTGGTGAGCACATACCCCAGCAGCGGGGGCGTGCTCTCCCAGGGGACATTCTGCATGATGGGATGGGTGTTGTCGTTCAACACCACGCGGAACGGCTCTTCCACGATGGGCGGTTTGCTGATGGTCTGCTCATCACGCGTGAGGTAGCGCGGCAGGTCTTCCGGCTTGTTGGCCGTGTAGGACTGCCCATGCCCGAGCACTGCGATGGCGTTCATGAACTTACTGGCCTCCGGCCCGTCGATGCCGGTGGCGATGGTGGACACGGTGACGCCCTCCGCCACGAGCTGGTTGAGGGTGGCCGTCAACTTATTTTTATTACCGCCGGATCCCCCGCCGAACTCAAATTCCGCATCGCCGTCGCCGACCAGCACGATATGCTTGACGCGCGCGGGCGTGTTCTTCAGTACGCGCGCCGCTTCCGCGAGATACGGCTCGTAGCTGGGAGGGTCGCCGAGGCCGCTGAGCTGATCCATCTGGTTTTTCAGCGCCGCTTTATTGGTCACCTGTGTCATCGGGATGCGCCAGTCACTGAAGCTGCCGGTATTATTAATGCCGCTGCGACTCCAACTCCCCGAGCCGGCGCAGCCGAGTACGCCGACGTAGTCGATGGGCGAGAGCAGGTCGACGGTAGACTTTGCCGCCTCGATGGAGGTATTGACAATCGATTGGACTTCCAGGTCTTCGATGATGAGCGCGATAGCGACCGCGGGGTAGCTCTTCTTCTTTTTGATGTCCAGCGAGACGGGCAGTGCCGCTTCGACGGGTGTGTGGTAATACCCACCGGCGCCGAAGCTCTCCTCGCCGCCGACCATGCAGAAGCCCATGCCGGTATCGCGCACGGCACTGTGGATCACCGCCATCTGGGTGGGCGACATCTTCCACGCCGGCACATTGGCCAGCACCAGGCTCTCGTATTGCGCGCTCTCCGCCAGCGTCTGGGGAATGCGCTCCGGGCCGCCCAGCACCACATCCAGATCCTGCGCCTGCATGGCGTGCGCCAGGTACTTCCCGTCGCCGGGCGTGCCTTCCACAATGAGCACCTTGGGCTTGCCGGAGACACGGGTGTAGGAATAGGCGACATTGTTGTCCGGCACGGTGTCATGCCCGGCCGGCACCTCCAGGAAGGCGCGGTAATTGTTGAGCCCGCTCTTCGGCACCGATTGCTCGAAGGAGACCACCGTTTTGCCCGGATGCAGGTGCACAAGGCGCGGGCCGGCCACCTGCTCGTTGTTGCGGAAAAGGGTGATATGCGCGTCGGTATCCTGCAGCGATTCCGCCACCACCGCGACCTGGAACGGCTCCCCCTGTTTCACCTCCGCAGGGGATTGGGCATGCAGTAGCAGCACTTCCCCTCTGGACGTATCGCGCGCCAGTGGCACCACCGAGATATGCACATCGTTCGTATGCGCCAGTCCCGCCTGCGCCAGCGCGTCGCCCAGGTTCTCGTTGCCGTCGGAGAAGAGGACGATCTGCTTGCCGGCGTCCTGCGGGAAGCTGGCCATCGCGAGCTGGATACCGGCGGCGATGTCGGTGCGCGAGGTGCCGGGCAGGGAGACGATCTTGCGGATCGGCGAGGTATCATCCTGCGCGTGGTCGAGCAGCGCTTCCGCGCCGAAGGCGACCAGCGCGGCGGAGTCATCGTGGCGCATCCCCTTGGTAGCCTGGTGGATGTAATCCAGTACAATCTGGCGCTGGGTGGGGACAATGCTGTCCGAGACATCGACCACGAAGACGGTGCAGAGCTTGGCGGTGGGGCGCACCAGTTGAATGCCCGCCAGCGCCAGGATGAGCAGGCTGAGCAGCACCATGCGCGTCACCATGGCGATGACGCCGCGCCCCCGCCCGAGGTCTGCCAGGCTGGTGCGCTGCACCCACCAGGTGAACGCCCACGCCAGCGGCAGCAGCAACAGATATTGCGGATGAGAGAAATGCAGGGTGATCATCGCAAGGCCACCCGCGCCCACCCCTCGACGGTGCCCGCCGGAAAGATCATCTCAGTCAAAAGGCCATCCATCTCCAACTCCTCAAGCCTCCGCTGTGGTTGATGTTCTTAATTCGCGTTCGAGGCGCAATTCCCTTCTTTCCACGCAGGAGAGGATGCATCAACTTTCGTGACATTCTCGGTTCGTGCTCATAATCGAATCATCACTCCCTCGCGCTGTCTTGCGGTTCGTTCGAGCACGAGCACGATTCAAGCCGGCGTAGGCTTCACGGAGCACCTGTAATTGCCGCCGAGGATGTACACAACAGCTTGACGCACCTGCAAGAGATTCGAGCAGAATTATGCCGTCGCATTGGCGTTCCAGGCTTAGGTTGTTGTTTAAGACAAATTAAAGAACCGTTTACCAGGCAGAGAAGTTTCGTTGAACTTCCGTTGAATTAGGTGGATTATACTACGTTTGCGAGGTAAGAGAGAGCGAGCGCAATTGGCACGTGGCGCATGAACGCGTTGCGTGCCAATACTTTTTCAATTCCACTTCCCCACCCTGCAACTGTGTGTGAGTGGACAACAGACGACCAGCCCCCGGAGGTCCGGGGGCTGGTCTGCTTGGTGATCCGACATTCCTATGCCTCTGCAACATCCCATTGATGGCTCTCTCCCTCGATGTGCGAAACAGCCCCCGTTTGTTGAAAAATAGATCGATTGTTGAGTATTTTGTGCCATCTACGGTATTTTCTTTTGAGAGCGATTGGCTATACTACGGGTGTGACGGGCAAACCGCCCGTGAAAAAATCACATACAACGCGCCGCAAGGTGACAATGAACCAAACTCCTGATGCACGCGGTTAAGCAGGTCGGCGCACCCCTCCTGGAACCGAGTACGTGTGGACAGTTCCAACAAAGCCCCCGATGGTACCCGGGGGCTTTGTCATTTCTAGTCCAAGGTTCCAGGTCTCAAGTCTAAAGTCGCTGCCCCTGGCAACCGCTCGTTCACTCGATGGCCATCAAAATCGGCTATTGCCACACCCCTCGTCCTCCATGCCGTCCCCAGTTTGACGAAATAGCGATGAATTGTTGATTTCGCGGTGACATTGCGATAATCTTCGTGTGACATCGATGGGTTATATTACTAATGTCACGAGCAGACCGCTCGAAAAATAACATACCATGCACCGACAGGTGACGCATTGTGAATCTCCTGAGGCACGCGGTTAATCAGGTCGGCATACCCCTCCTGAAACCGAGCACGTGCGGACAGTGACGACAAAGCCCCCGATGGTACCCGGGGGCTTTGTCTTTTGGTCTCCCCGGTTTTCGGCCGATACTCCGCGCTAAATCACAAGTATCTCTATCCGCCACGTGGTATAATGCTTATAAAGTCGTCGTCGGTAAAGACACCGTTGATGAGGATCAGTGATGCGAGATCTCTATTTTGAAGCCCACGAGGATAAAATCGATGGCGGGTATACCGCCTCGGCCATCGGGTATGGCATCCACACCCAGGCCGATACCCTCGCCGAGTTGAAGCAGCAAGTCCTCGATGCTGTCGATTGCTACTTCGGTGATCGCGAAGAAGGCCCGACAGTGGTGCATCTTCGCGTGATCAGTGAAGAGGTACTGATCCGGTGAAATTGCCTCGGGATGTCAACGCACAACGACTCGCTAATCTGGCTCACATATTCGCGTCACCACACAACGCGACGGCGAACATCACGAAGTTATCCCCCATCATCAACCGATCAAAATCGGGACATTGCAATCCATTCTCTCCAGCATAGCTCAACACCATGGGCTCACGACTGAGGAATTGCTCAACCTGCTTCAACTGTAAACGCAACCCCCACTTCTTTCGGGAATTATCTCTTTGTGCCTTCGTGTCTTCGTGGTTCAAACCCTGAAATACGGTTGTGTAGAGAGTCAGATGCTCTCATAGGGTTCAATCCCGCTCGGTGAGCCTGCCATCCCCCGGTTGACGAAAAGTCGATAAAGTGTTGAAGTCACGGTGATGTTCCCGGTATGTTCACGTGACATCGGTGGGTTATACTGCAATTGTAACGAGCAGGCAGCTCGAAAAAATCGTATTTCATGCACCGCAGGTGACGCATTGTGAAAACTCCTGATACACGCGGTTGCTCAGGTTATCCTGAAACCGAGCACGTGCGGACTGTGAAGCCAAAGCCCCCGATGGTACCCGGGGGCTTTGTCATTTGGTGTACAGCGGCGTTCCGGAATCCGGCATCGGCGCCGGACACGTGTTGTCGCGCACCGACGGGTGATCGAGACGCGGAACGCCACGGCGGGTCGTTCCCTACGCCATGCGCATCAGCCCTCCTGGCGCGTGATGTATCAGCCGGGCTTCACTGCCTCATCCGGCCACACCTTCATCAGTAATTGTTTGGCCTGGCGCAATTCGTCTGCAGAATAGCTTAATCGATTGAGCGTACTGAAGGGGACGGTGACGCCGGATTTCTTCACCAGGGCATCCAATACCACATCGCATAATGGGCGATCAACTTTTCCCGCGCTGCCGAAGTGTAACGCTTGTGCGGGCGCTTTGTTATCCAATAAGGGGATCATCGCGTGCATGATGTGCGGATCGTTCACCACGGGAAGTGCTTCGCAGAGGAAGATCATTTCATGCACATTCGCGGTTTTGACGCTCTCCAGGACCGCCGCCGTCTTTTCCTTCGATCCGAGCGCTGCCAGGGCGATATCAATGCAATACGCTACTGGAACATCTGGATTGGACATCGTTACATTCGTTTTTGCCTCTTTGGCAGAAAGGCGTAATTCCTGGAGAAAATCCACCACCTTCTGGTCATCCGGAAATGCGCTGCAGAGCAGGATCGCATGCGCCGAATTTGATGATTGCTTCGTGAGGTATCTCAGCAGGTTGCGGCGTAAGGGGAGTCCACCATATTGCTGCACATGGGCGAGCGGTATATTATTATACAAGGTAGCCACCGCAGCGCTGGCAATGCCAGACTTCTGATCAGCCGTCATGGCTGTCAGGATGGCAACCGCCTCCTCATCGCCGACGCTACCCGCAAGTGTCACCACTTCGGTTCGAACAAAATCATCCTCATCAGTAATATACTTTACCAGATATGGCAGCGCCTGTGCTTTTCCATACAACGGCTTCATCAGCGAGAAATCTCTGCTTCGCACAGCCTCCAGGGCCGCGATGACCGTGCGTTCCTCGATTTTGCTCTCTGCCGCCCGGCACAGGGAACATGTCAGGCAGAGACCAATCAGCAGCAAAACCGGCAATTTCCGCATACAACCTCCTTGCTGGTCACGGGCATGAAATCGTGCCTCGTAGGTATGGGTATCAATTGGTTTCGTCAATGCATAACAATGAATTCAAACAGTAATATCCCTCATCCTGCAATCTTCACCTGCCCCACCAGCCAGAAACTCCCCACCCCGGCATGGCATTCTATCCCCGTTGCCACCGATGGGTAAGCGGCGGTTTTCCAGAAGTCGCAGTTGAAGTCGTCGCCGATACACACGGGGAACTCGACCTGGGAGGAAGAACCGGCATCAATGGGGAGCGTTATCACCCCCGAGTTGTCCGGCACAGGGGCGCAGCCGTGGTTCAGCAGCAGGCGGGTGGTGAATTCCCGCGGCGTGAGCGCGTCATTGTGCAGGGTCAGCGTCAGGGAGAACGGCTCCCCCACCCTCACCGTGGCGGGGCTCTGCAGCGTGGCGCGGAGCGCGTCGGCGCCGGCGCGAATGGCCAGCCGGTCAAGCGCGGGTGCATAGCCGTCGCTGTCCCCCTGGCAGGAACCGCCGTACAGGTCTACGGCAAAATGATCCTCACTCAGCGGATCGCTCCAGCGGAGGGTGCGCCGTTTCCAGTCCTCGAGCCAAGGGTGATTCTCCAGTAAAGCCAACGGGTGGGCATCGAGGAAATGCGTGAGTGCCGGATAGTTGAGCAAGTGAAGCATGCGCAGCATTTGTCCGGTCTGCGCCATCAGGAAGCCATGGGCGGCGTATAGGCGGTGGGCCGGCAGGTTGTCGAGGGTGGTCTGCAGATGCACCGCCAGATACCCCAGGCGCGCGGCACGCGCCAGCGCATATGCGACCATCTTCCTCCCGATGCCCCGCCGCTGGCAATGCGGGACGACGTTGAAATTTTCCAACTCGGCAAACGGGTACAATCCGCACTCCAGCCACGCCCGCGCGACCACCTGGCCATCCAGCCGCGCCACCAATGCCCCGTCCCCCTCCTGGTGCAGCGCGCTGCTCCGGATGTCCGGCCAGCGCACCGCCTGCCGGGGACTGTCCCCCTGATAACTCTGCGCAATCTCCTGCCCATGGCGCGAGCAGGCATCGACGAAGCCGAATTCCAGGTTCATGCATCAACTCCTCATCGGGGATATTCTTGCTGTATCGAATAGAGGTGATCGGTTGCTAAAGGCAAGCGAGCGTGAGAGGCAAGCAGGGTGGCGTCTCGCACTCCGAAGGGACAGCGCTGGGCGCTCGACAGTGTGGATCATCCTCCCTTGACAATTGCATCTCTGCTTGCTATGTCCCTCAAGGGTACCACAATTATGCAAAAAATACAGCGATGGCTGATATCCCAAATCCTCCAGCTAATTTCGAGCCGTTCTCGATTGCCGGTTCTCTCTCGGGAAATCGGTCACATTTTTCTGGCACAGACCATACCTTTTGGTATCCCTTTCCCCGATTCGTAACAGGAAGCG
>Ga0272448_1001244_pt1 | contig 35004 bp, 49 predicted proteins | sample YNPCB0191_FD_202220 | JGI IMG/M metagenome (GOLD analysis project Ga0272448, IMG submission 202220) | Hot spring sediment microbial communities from Yellowstone National Park, WY, United States - YNP-CB-019-1 | ecosystem: Environmental > Aquatic > Thermal springs > Hot (42-90C) > Sediment...
TTCTTCGGTTTTACAAAAATTAGCAACGGCAGAAATTGGCACAAAAACTAAAGCAGATGGAACAGTAACAGTTACGAGACAACTTAAAAAGAGAGCGGTTTTAGCCAAGACTTTTAAGAAATACGGTGGTCGTAGAAAAAAAAGAACATAGATTTAATATGCCAGCAAAATCAAAACACCAACAAAGAGCATTTGCTATGGCTCTTGCAGCAAGGCGTGGCGAAATCCCAGTTAATCGTTTAGGAGGAGCAGCGAGACAACTTTACTATACAAAATTGACTAATGAGCAATTAAGAGATTTTGCTAAAACAAAAATTAAAGGTCTTCCTACGACTACGAATAGAAAGATAAAATAATATGCCAAAGGAGGGCGAAATCTTTAAAAAAATAAACGATGAACTTTGTGAATGGAAGACACAAAAGATTAGGATAGTTGAGGGACTTTCTTTTAATCAAAAAGAAACTCTTGAAAAAATCTACCGTTTTTATAATTCAGTTTATAGAGAAGGAGAGTATGATTCCGAAGGATACAGAAAGTATTTTTTCAATATAGTTAAAAATCCTTGTTATGTAGCCACAAAAGCAATTGATTTTGATACAAAAGATATTCATTTGTTAACTCCGCCAGGTCAGAATCCGATTAAAACTTGGATGGCAGATAGAGATTTAAAATACTGGATGAGAAAAGAGAAATTTGGAGAGATTTTAAATAGAATATTTTATGAATTGCCAATTTTTGGTTCAGTTGTTCTAAAAGTTATTGACAATGATATATATTTTATTGATTTGAAAAATTTTATTGTTGAGCAAAACGCTGATTGGTTAGGAGGAAGTCAATATATTATAGAACTTCACTATTATTCTCCAGAAGAATTAAGAAAAATTGGAAAAAAATTAAAATGGGAGAATATTGAAGAAACCATTGAAACCTGGCGAGAAACAAAAGTTCCTTATATTAGGATAATTGAAAGATATGGAGAAGTTCCAGAAAATTGGATAAAAGATAATGGCGACCCAGCAAAGTATATTTATTCAAGAATAATTTGTTATTCAAAAGAATCAAAACCTGCGCCAGAAAGAAAATATGAAGTTCAAACAGCGGGATACATTTTACAAGCGACGTCAATTGATTTTGATAAAGAATTTTGTTATTGGGAAACTCATTGGGAGAAATTACCAGGTAGATGGCTTGGAATAGGAATGGTAGAAAGATTATTTGACCCTCAATTAAGAATGAATGAAGAAATGAATTTAAGAGTAAAATCCTCTTACTTTTCTGCTCTAAATATATTTCAAACTCCAGACGAAACAATAAATAAAAATCTTTTGACAGATGTTAAAAATGGACAGATAATTATAACAAGGGCAGGAATTACAAGGGTTCCAACAGAAGAAAGAAATTTGAGTGCTTTTGAAACAGAACATCGGCTTTGGTTAATGAATAGAGATGAATTGACAATGACTTATGATGTTATTAGGGGAGAAAGATTACCATCGGGAACCCCATTGGGAAGTGCGATTTTGGCTTCAACAATGGCAGGTTCTTATTTTGACCAGATTAGAGAAAATGTGGCTTTAGATATAAAAGACCTTTTAACAGACAAAATTATTCCCAATTTTATTAAACAAAATGGCGAAGAGCATTATCTAAAATTGGTTGGCGAGGATTTAGAAAAATGGCACGAATGGGAAACTGCTTTAGAGGCAGAACAAGAAAAATGGAGATTTTTTGCTCAAAATAGGCATTTACCCACAGCATTTCAATGGAATTTAATAAAAACCGCTATTAAAAATAAAAAGAAAAAAGAAAGAGAAAAAGCAATTCAAATTCCCAAAGGATATTATTCTGATTTGAATTATTGGCTTGAAATTGAAATAACTGGTGAAACAACAGATATAAGAATAAGGGCAGCTAATTTACAAATGGCATTACAGGCAATCACAGTTGACCCAACATTATTAACTGACCCAACTAAAAGAAAGATTTTTGCCCAGATTTTGGAAATGGGCGGAATAAGAATAGAAGATATTGAACTACCAAAAGCAGAAGAAGAAAAAATTCCAGCAGCAATTCCTCCAAAAAGAGCGGGTGGAGGAGTTTCTGTTCCTCAAATTCCCCTAACTCCAATTATGGGGAAAGAAGCAACTACGATGTAATATGGAAAAAAAAGATAGAGAAAAAATTTTAAAATCATTTACACAGCTACAAACGGAGGCACTTAAAGATGAGTTTGATTTCATAATCCAAGAATTAACAAATATTGAAAAAATTACTACTTTTGAGGAATTGGTAGGAAGACAGGTTGCAGTAAAAATCCTAAAAGAAATTATGTTTCGGCTTAAACTTTTGAAAGAAAATCCCTTTGAGAAGAAAAAAAACGAGTATGAGTAAAGGTCGGGGTTTTGTCTCTCCCTTAAAAGAGACATAAGAGTAACCATAATCTCTTAAAAATATGGTAGAAGAAGAAAAAACTTTTGAAGAACCTCAAAAATCTTTTGAGGAACTTGAGAAAGAACTAAATGATGAGTTGACTTCAGAGGAATTAAGAGAGAAAAACAAACAACTTTTTGCACGGGCTAAAAAGGCAGAAGAGGTAAAAAAAAGATTAGAAGCAGAATTGATGAGAAGGGAAATAGAAGAAAAAAAGAAATCAGAAGAAAAACCAGAAGAAAAAGTTTCTCCAGATATGACTGATTTAGTAAAAAAAATCTCTGCCTTAAAAGATTATAGTTCAGAAGAGTTGGATTATATCTCCCTTATTTCCAAAGCAAAAAATATTCCCCTTGAGGAAGCGGCTCGCAGTGAGGAAGTTCAGCTCTATATACAAGCGAGACGTGAAAAGGTCGCCAAACAAACAACACCTCCTCCACCTTCTACGAAAACCTTACCCGAAAAGAAAGAATTCTCTGAATGGACAAGCGAAGATATAAAAAACGCTGCATTAGAAGATTTAGAGGAATTCAGAAAATGGGCAAAAGCGCAAAGAAGGTAGAGGAGTAAAATACAATGGCTTCAAACAATTTAACGGCTACAAATCCAGATCTTTGGTCAGCGTTGCTCCAGGTTCCCTTAAGAAAGAGTTTGGTTGCTGCTGAAACTTGTGATACTTCTTTTGAGGCTGATTTAACCTATGGTAGTCAGATTCATTATCCATATCATAGTGATTTGAGCACTGGAAATTATACTCCTGGAACTGATGTAAGTATTACTGATGTAACTGCTACTGATGAATATTTAACGGTAGACCAGAAAAAGTATACCGCATTTTATATTGACAGGATTGAAGAAATCCAAACGCGATATGATTTAATTGCTACTTTTGCTGATGAAGCCGCTTACAGATTGAAAGATACTATTGATACTGCCATTTTTACTCAAATTACTACTGCTGCTTCAGGATTGGACGATGGAGATATTGGGGGAACTTCTGGAAGCGGAATTTCCGCTACTACCGCTAATATTATTCAAGTCTTTACTGCTGCTAGAAAGAAATTGAGAATAATGAATGTTGAAGAGGTGGCTGATTGGATTGCGATTGTGCATCCAACCATCGCTGCTATTATTGAAGAGTTGGCTACTGGAAAAGGCTTCCAAGTTGCTGATGCAACTTTGAGAAATGGATATGCTGGTGATTTTATTGGCTTCAAGGTTTATACTTCAAACAACCTTCCAAGCGCTTCTTATGGGGGCGCAACCTGTAAAGTAGCATACTTTGGAAAGGCAAAAAGTATTCACTTGGTAATGCAAGCGGCGCCAAAGATGGAAATTAAAGAGGAACCAAAAAAACTCGGAAGGAACTTTATTGCTTGGTGTTTATACGGATACAAGGTCTTTACGAAAAATAGTAATAGATTCTTAAAAGTTTACTTCAGAAATACATAGTTGATTGTTTCTTTATAAACTGCCCCCGCCTCTCCTTGCGGGCATTAAAGGGGGGCAGAAATAAGGAAATAATCGTATAAAAACATCTTTATAGGACTAAAAAATAATAAAAAGGTTAATTAAAAATTAAGAAAAATATGCCAAGAAAATTTAAGTCAGAAGAAGAAAAAAGAATCTGGATAGAAAAAATGAAAGAATTGAAATTAAAAAAGAAGATGGAAAGACAAAATCAATCACAATCCCAAACTCAACCACAAATACAATCACAAGATAAACCCAATTTACCCCCACCTGAATCTGGGTATATTTGGGTTAAAAGTCGCAGTGATATTCTAATGCTTCCTCAATGGTTAGCAGATGACCTTATTAGAAAGGGAGAAGTAAAAAGAATATGACACTAAATGATTTAAAAAATGATGTTTATTTTCTTACTAACTCCTCATCAGCAACTTATTTAGATGATGATTTATTAAGAAATCTTAATAGACATTATGACGATGTTGTAACTTTGATTTGGGATTCGGTAGGAGATTGGAGTTTTGATGATTCAAATAAACCTAATTTACCAATTGCTGTTTGTAATTTAGTTGATGGTCAGCAACAGTATTCTTTACCAACCGACGCCCGTAAAATTGAAAGAGTAGAAGTAGAGGATGATGAAGGAAATTGGGTTTTACTAAAACCAATAGATAAGTCCCAAATAACCGTAGCCTTAGATGAATATATGAGTACTGCTGGACTTCCTGTAAAGTATAATCTTATAGGAGAGAATATATTTCTTTATCCTGCCCCATCTTCCTCTGATGTTACTCTAACAAAGGGATTAAAAATATATGTTTCAAGGAGTGTTACTCCTCTATCTGCTTCTGGAGATGAACCAGGATTTTCTTCAGAATTTCATAGAATTTTAAGTTTAGGCGCTGCCCAAGATTTTTGTATTGCTAATGAATTGGCTTCAAAAGAGGCAGATTTAAGAAGGGAAAAAGAAAGATTGATGGTTCAATTAAAAACATTCTATGCCCAAAGGCATAGAAATGTCGGTAATCGGATGATGCCCCATCGAGAATTTTATTTATGAAAATTGTATACTTACTTAATTCTATTTATGAGTTTCGTAATGGCTGTTTCTTTATAAGAATTCATATTCCCGCTGTTGAACTAAAACAAAGAGGACATAAAATAAGTTATGCGATATTGGGTTCAATAGAAGACGAGAAAAAAATGATAGAGGAGAATGATATACTGGTTTTTACAAGATTATATCATACCGACCCTTTCAAATTGTTATATAGAGCAAAGGCAATGGGAAAAAAAATAGTTTACGAGATTGATGATAATATCTGGACAATTTCGCCAGTAAATCCAGTTGAGCCAATTTTTAATCAAAAAGCAGTTCAAAAAACGATAGAAGGACTAATAGAAGAGGCGGATTTAATTACGACTACTACTGATTATTTAGCCAATATCCTTCGGAAATTTAATAAAAATGTTTGGGTTTGTCCTAATGCAATTAACCGCGATATTTATAAAGAAAGAGAAAAAGAAAATAAAGAATTGAGAATTGGCTGGTCTGGTTCTGTTACTCATTTTGATGATTTGTTATTGATTATTGATGTTATTAAAGATTTACAGGAGAAATATAACTTTAAATTTATTTTAGAAGGAATTACTGGTCAACCTTTATTTTCTGAAGTAACAAGTTGGAATTTTTTAAGAAAAAAGGGGTGGCGTTCGGAATTGAATACTTTTTTTGATAAAGCTCTTCTTTTTTGGGAGAAATTACAAAAGATAAAATATACTCATATTCCATTTTATATTCCCTTTCTTTATCCCCAAATTTTAAGAGATTTAGATATAGATATTGGATTAGCGCCATTATTAGATAGTGAATTTAATAGTTCAAAATGTTTAACAGAAGAAACTCTATTGATGACCGATAAAGGTATTAAAAGAATAAAAAATGTATCTCCAGAAGATAAAGTATATCAGAAAAATTTTGAAAGGGTGGAAATGAATATAAGATATGAGAACCAAGATATTATAGAAATTGAAACAGAAGATGGATATAGATTAAAAGGAACACCAAATCATAGAATTTCTTCAAATAAAAAATGGATTCAATTAAAAGATTTAAAAATAGGCGATAGTGTTGATATGAGTTTTCTTGATTTTCCTGCATTACCTTATCAAGAAATATCAATGCCATTTTTATTAACGAAAAGGATAAATAAAAATTGGAAAGTGGGAAGAATGATGCCACTAATAAGGATAGATGAAGATTGGGGAAGGTTTTTAGGATATTTTTTGGGCGATGGTTCTTTTCACAATAATGCAATTGCAATTTCTTGTTCTACTGATTATCCAGATATTATTTTAGATATTGAAAGATTGGCGAAAGAAATAGGATTATCAACAGCAACTACTAATAAAAGAATAAAAGATAAAAGATTTCCAGAAATGAATAAAGATGGGAAGGGTAGGGATATTAAAATTTCCAGTAGAAATTTGAGTATTCTTTTAGAAAGTTTTGGATTGAGAGAAAAAAATGGGAAAAAAATTGTAAAAACTCCAGATGTTATATTTAAATCTCCGAAGTCAGTTGTAAGGGAATATATTAAAGCATTGTTTGAAACAGATGGAACTATTTCATTAAAAAGTGGTTCTTGTTCTTTTACGAGCAAAGACGAACAATTTATTAGAGATTTACAATTTCTTTTATTGTGTTTTGGTATAAAATCAAAGGTTAAAGGAGGATATAATAAAGTTTATTGCAGATGGTATTGGCGGTTATCTATTAAGGCGAAAATGTTGGAAAAGTTTCAAAAAGAAATTGGATTTATTTCTGAAAAGAAAAATAAAAAATTATTACAGATTGTTAACAGAAGAAGAAGTAATAATTGTGATAAATGCGAAATGGTTGAAAAGGTTAAAAAAATTACTTTTAGCAGAGCAGATGTTTATGACATAGAAGTTCCATTTGAGAATTATTATATTGCTAATGGATTTGTATCTCATAATAGTTGTATTAAATTTTATGAATATGCTTCTTTGGGAACAACAACATTGGCTTCGGATGTTCTGCCCTATAATAAAGAGGTAAATTATTTGGCTAAAAATACTTATAAAGATTGGTATAAAAAATTAGAAAAATTGATTGTAGATAAAGAATTTAGAGAGAGGATACTAAAAGAACAGCAAAGTTTCGTTTTTAAAAATAGAGATATAAAGGTTGTGGGCGAAAAATGGGAAAACGCCTTTAAGTCATTGATTTAAGATGGCAACATTTAACAAATAGCATAAGTAATTAAAGAATATGCCAGATTGGTTAAGCGGCTGGCAATACCGCAAAAAAATAACAATAGATGAAACAAAGATTGATGATGACCTAACTGATTTTCCTGTTTTGGTGAAGCTAACTTCATCTAACTTTGATTTTTCAAAAGCCCGCTCTGATGGATTCGATGTCAGATTTTGTTCAAGTGATGGGACAACGCTCTTAAAATACGAGAGAGAAAGGCACGATGCCACAAATCAAGTAGCGGAATATTGGGTGAAAATCCCTTCTGTTTCCTCTTCCGCTGATACAGATTTTTATATCTATTATGGCAATGCTCCAGCTTCAGATGGCGCTGACCCAACCAATGTTTGGGATAGTAATTTTATTGGTGTTTGGCATTCAAAAGACGCTACATCTTATGAGATAAATGATAGCACATCAAATGCTAATCTCGGAACTAAGATGTTCACGAATGAACCAATAGAAGCAGATGCTAAAATAGGGAAAGGACAAGATTATGATGGAGTAAATGATGCTATAGGTATTGCTGATAATGCAAGTATAGATATAAACTATATAACAATTGAAGCTTGGATAAATTTAGATAAAATTGGAGCTGAACAAAAAATTGTTATTAGGGATGGAGTTGGCACTGGGGATAGAATGTGGCAATTTTCTGTTTGGGGTGCGGCTAATAAGTTAGATGTTCTAATTTGGAATACTGGAGATACAATAGGAGAGGCAATTAGCACTACAGTTTTTATTACTGCTACAGATTACTATGTTGTAGGGACGTTTGACGGAAGTAATGTAAAAGCCTATGTTAACGGGGTATTAGAAGGAAGTGGAGCTCTATCTGGAACAATAAAAACAGGAAATGAACCAATATTTTTTGGTGGAGGTAAGACTAATAGTAGTGATACAATTCCTACTGGTTTTTGGTTAGATGGCAGAATAGATGAAGTTAGAATTTCAAACATAGCTCGTTCTGCTGCTTGGCTCAAAGCCTCCTATAATTCAGGCAATAATAGTTTAGTGAGTTATGGGAGCGAAAAGAGTTATGGGAGCGAAGAAAAGATTTGGGAATACTCATCAAGAAATATCACATCTTGGAATTATCAAAATAAAAATAAATAATATGCGACCACCAATAATTGAAATAAATGATTTTAGTGGCGGAATGACTTTAAACGAAAAATTAGGCAGAACTAACCAATTTCATTTTGGTTATGGTTTAGATTTCAGTTCAAAACCTGGATATTTAGCCCCAGGAATTGGATGGACAGAAAATTATTTATCGGGAGATGACCCTACTACTGAATTTGGTGGCATAGTGCAAACAGTAAAAGATGGTAATATATGGTATGGGGGAGGAAATAAAAAACTGTATACAGGATTTTGGGCCCTAACAGAACAAGCAACAAGCGACCAAAATGGAGCTATTAGAGGATTAATTGAGTATAATGGTTATCTTTATTATCCTCAAGATACAACTATTGGCAGAAAAGATTTAAACGCAGTAGAAAATTCAGGTTTTACTCATAATTGGCAAACTGGATTAACATCCGCCGCGGAGCATCCAATGAAAGTTTCAGCAGATGGAAAACTATATTTTGGACACGGTAGATATTTGGCTTCTTTTGATGGCAATACATTTCAACAAAATGTTTTAGATTTAGCTGACGCAAAATGGGAAATAAGATGTTTAGAAGATTTTGGTTATTTATATTTAGCGATAGGGGCTTCTTATCGTGCTATTTATTATCATATAATGTCTAAAATCTTTTTATGGGATAGATATTCAAGTAGTTGGAATGATGAAATTGTTATTCCCGAAGATAGAATTTTGGCGATGAAGTTCTATAATGGATATTTATGGATTTGGGCAGGTTCTTCCGCTAATTTATATGTTGTGCCTGATGGCTCAAGAAAAGCCACAAAAATGTGGTCATTTGTAAAAGAATCTGGCAGGGTAGAATTAACAGTATATCCTAATAGTGTTGTAGCAAACAAGGGAACATTATTTTTTGGGTTATCTGATGTAGGAACTTCAATTACTTCAATTTCGCATCCTCAAAATCCAACAGGAATTTATAGTTTTTCTGCCGAACCAGAAAAATTTTCTTTGAATTTAGTTTATTATATGAAAGGATTTTATGAAAGATTTAAAAGTATATCTTTATTGAGGTCAGATGGAGATTCTTTAATAGCAAGTCGTTTTTATTACGATGGGATATCTAATAGATATGAAGTAATACGACAGTATAATCGTGGAGATAATGAACCTCTTTATATAAATGAGGCAGTATATGAAAGTTTTAGATTTGAAGCCCCTAAAAATAAAAAAATATTTACTGAAGCATTTGTAATACAATATGAACCACTTGAGTCTGGTCATTATATACAGTTTTTATACAAAAAAGATAATGAAACGAATTATACATCTTTAGCAACTATTCAAGGGACAAGCTTTGTTAATACTTATGAAAAAATTATTTATAAAAGATTAAGAGCTGATTCCTTAAAATTCCAAGTAATATTAAGGGGTTCAACTTCGTATGATACAAGACCATTTATAAAAGCAATTTACGTTACAGGACATTTAATTAGTAAAGTATAATATGCCAAAAGAAGAACAAAAAATTGAAGAATTAATAGAACCATTAAAGGTTCAAGAACCAGTTCTTCCAGCTCCTATTTCTACTCCCGAGTCATACAAGATTAGAACTTCTAATTTAGAAGATGATTTAAATTTAATTAAAACCTCTTCAACAATTCCTACCTATACTCCAAAAACTTCATTAGAAAGAATAGTGGTTTATGTATCGGGAACCACTTATCGTTTATACATTTGGGATAATATTAATAAAACTTGGCGATATGTCGCCTTAACATAATATGCCACAAACATATACAATACAATCAGGAGAAACTTTATCAGGAATAGCTGCTAAATTAAAAACATCAGTTTCAGAATTGATGAAATTAAATCCCCAAATTAAAGACCCAAATCTTATTTATGCTGGGGCAACTTTGAATATCCCCACAATTACTCCAATAACCCCAACAGCAACTTCTTTTTATGCTGGTCAAATAGGAACCTGGATGTTGCCTGAAAATCCTAATGTAGGATATTCTGGAGTTTGGAAAGAGGGATATGTTCCTTATGTTGCTCAGACTACAACTCCAATTATCACTTCCGATAAACAAAAACAATTTCAAGAACTTCAAAATAAAATCAACGAAACAAGAAATAAAATTACTGAATTACAAAATAAACTTCCGCAAGATATTCAAAATAAGAATTTATTAACTCAAGATAAAGAACCAAAAACCATAGATATTTCTGACCAATTGATAAATGATTTAAATGCTCGGCTTTCAAGTCAGAATTTATCTGATAAAAATGCGGCATATCTTGCTACAATAAAACCACTTATTGATATATTGCAAACCGATTTAGAGGCAAGAAAAAAAACAACAGAAGAAAGACAAGGATGGATGGATAAAATGGCTGAATTATTAGGTAGACGAACAAAAACAGAGGAATTAATGACAGCAAGAGAAGAGGCTGATATAGAAAGTAAGGTTGCTGAAAGAAAAGCCTTATATGATGAGGCAACGGTGCTTCAAAAACAAATTACTGATTTACAAGCAGAAAGAGATAAAACCTTATTAGATGTTGAAGGAAAACCAATTCCAATGGCTTTAATTAGAGGAGAACAAGAACATATAGAAAAAATGTATGAATCAAGAATATCCAATTTAAATGCTCAATTAGGATATAAAATGGCAATGTATCAGGCAAAAAGTGGAGAAATAAACGAGGCAAGAACTTGGATAAATGATTTAGTTAATGCTGCTACTTATGACCAAGAATATGATTTTAAAGTTTTAAGCACAATGCTTAATTTACATAATGATGAGTATAATGAATTAGGAAAAGATGTTAGGGCAGAGATTGGACAGATTGTAGATTTACAGCAACAAATGCTTAATTTAAATCAAACAGAAATGAGAGAAAAGACTGATATGATGATACAAGCAGCAAATAAAGGAATTACGCCGCTTTCTTTTGACCAATTAAAACAAATGAGTTTAGAAGAAGTAGCAAATTGGGCGGCAAGTGAAATAGCGGCACTGCCAAAAACGGTTCAGGAATCTCCCGATATTATAAATTATTATGCTAAACAAGTAGCAAGTGGAGCAATAAGTTTGGAAAATGTTCCAGCCGAAACGAGGAATGCAGTGGTAAAAGTTTTAGCTCAACCAGTTCAACCAAGAGATTTTACCGATGAGGAATTTAGGGAGGCAGCAAAAGATAATAAATCTCAAAATAAAACTTTTGAACAAACCATTGCAGAAATAGATGCAAATCCACTCATTAAAAATAAGGATAGAGCAAAACTTATTGCTTCAGAAATTTATGGAAAGACCCAACAACAAAAACCTTCTTTATGGCAAAGGATTTTTGGTGGTGGTCAAACAACTAAAATTCAAAAGCCCCAATCATCACAAATTCAAGCACCACAACCAACGGTTAATCTAAAATCATCAATAGAACAATATTTTAAAGACCTTAATTCAAAAATTCTGGAATTTAATAGAAACTTTTTAGGCAAATAATATGGGGTTTATTGATTTAGGAAAACCAAAAATTGGAACAATACCAGCAACTGGAATAACTACTGAAGGTGGATTTTCTTCTTTGGGATTGCCATCAACTATTTTAGACGTAAAAAAACCATTACAAACAAGTGAGGGTTTATTAAATTTAGCGGAACAGCAAGGGGGAACGGTCGCTCAAACTGCTCAAAATATTGTTAGTCCAGAAAAAAGTTTTTTAGGAAAATTGAGTGATACTTTTAAGTCGGGGCTTACTAATGTTATTAAGGTTTTATCTATCCCCTCCAATATCGTAGCGGGAGTATTAGACCCCAACAAAACCATAAAAGAAGCAATTGATGCTGGAGAAATGTCCTCTGATGTCTTAATTGGTGATATTAAACCGGAAACAACTCTTGGTAAAGTTGGATTGTTTGCTGGAAAATTGGCAGTTGATGTCTTGACTGACCCATTAACTTATTTAACTTTCGGGGCGGGATCAAGTATTTTTGGAGCAAGGGCAGTGGTTAAAGTGGGTGGAAAAACACTAACAAAAGCGGGTGAGGAATTTTTACAAAAGGGAATTCAAATGGGACTAAAGGGTGGATTATCAGAAGATTTTGTTAAACAAGCAATGGCTAAAATGTTAGAAACCAGTCCAGAATTAGCCGAAAAGTTTGTTGATAAGGGCGGGATTAAATATTTTGGAAAAACAATTTTAAGCGGTCAAAGAATTAAAACAGCGATTGAAACTATCCCTATTTTTAAAAAAATAGACCAAGCAACAGCACCGATTAGAAATACTATCGGAGCATTATTTAATAGAGATGTTGATGTTAAATTTGGAAAATTGCCGCAGGAATTTATTGATTTGAAACAAAAATATCTTGATTTAGGAGCAGTAAAACAAACTGAAGCAATTAACAAAATAGTTGATATAGCAAGAGCGAATAAATTAACTTGGCAGGAGGTAGATTTAATAAATTCCGCCATTGAAACTGGCACTGTCAGAAAAGTGGCTGATGAGAGATTAAAAAATATCGGGCAGTTGATAGAAAAAGAATTAGGAATAGCGAGGAAAGTAGAACAGGCAAGAGGAATTTTAAAATCAGAATTGGATAATTATGTGCCACATATTTTAGTTGATGAGCCGCTTAAAAATATCCCATTTAAACCAGGACAAACCAGAACTACTTTACCATTTGCTAAAAAGCGAACCATAGAAGGAGCGATTGAAAATATTAATGCTGATTTTGGTAAAGAATTTTTTGACCCCAATATAGTTAGAACTGCTGCACAAAGATTGGTAGCATCAGCAAGAGCAACTACAGCTCACGATTTCTTTAGAGAAGTTGCTTCAAAATTCGGGACAGTTGCCAAAGAAGCGCCGTCAAATTATGTAGAAACCAGTATTAAGGAATTAAAGGGATTTAAATTTCACCCAGCTATTGCCAAGCAACTTGATGGTTTTAGGGGAGCAATGATTACAGATGAGGCAACGAATGTTTTATTAAGAGCGTTTGATAAAGCCCAGAATGTATGGAAAGCGTCCGTGACTTCTATCTTTCCAGCATTTCACGGCAGAAATGCCATTTCTAATGTTTTTCTAAATTATTTAGATATTGGATTAAATGCGCTCAATCCAGCACGGCACGCTATTGCTTCTGATTTATTACATAAAAATCATCAATATGAAAAATTAACCCGTTTGGCTTATGGAGTAGGTAAGGAAGCAACAAAAGCAAAAGAAGAATTGGCTAAATTATTATCTTCAAAAGTATTAACCGATAGATTTGGAAATTCCTATACTTTTGGAGAATTAAGAAATCTGATCAAAAATAATAGAGTTGCTTTTGGAAATGATTTTCTTGGAATGATGGATATAAAAGATACGGTTGCTGAAAAGTTAGGAGCGACTGCTTTGAAGCCGACAGAAAAAGCAGTTAAATACGCCAAACAAGCAATTCCCTTAAGTAGTGAATTCGTTGGTTATAGGGCTGGTAGGGCAGTTGGCAATATAATAGAACAACAAGCGAGATTGGTTAATTTTATAAGTAATTTAAGAAAAACTGGAGACCCATTATTAGCAGCTCAAAGAACAAAGCAGTTTCTTTTTGATTATCAAAATTTGTCTCCATTTGAAAAAGCATTCTTAAAAAGATTAATTCCCTTTTATACTTTTACACGAAAAAACCTTGCGACACAAGTTTCAGCACTTTTAACTGCACCAGGAAGAATTGGGACAGAAGTTAAAGTATTAACAACCATCGGTGATGTTTTAGGAGGACAAAAATTATCCGAAGAAGATAAGGCGAAACTACCTGATTGGATTAAACAAGGAATAGGATTTTTAGCTGAGAAGAAAGGAGAGACTATTACTATTTTTGGAAGTCTTCAAACACCATTTGAACAACCATTTTCTGCTCTTCAGCCAAATCAATTACTTGGTTCAATTTCGCCATTTATTAAAGTTCCATTAGAGCAAACAAGTGGATATAGTTTCTTTTATGGTAAGCCATTAAGTGAGGTTGATAATGCGGCTGGATTTAAAAATGCTCCACAAGCCATTAAAGATTTTATCGGTTTCAGAGAAATAACTGGCAAAAGAAAAGATGGCACACCATTTACTTGGTATGTTGCTCTAAACCCAGAAAGAATGAATTTATTGACAAATTTACCGCCAACAAGTAGGGTTATTTCTGCTCTTAAACAAGTTAGTAATCAAGATGTGGCAACTGGGTATAGACTTCTTCAACAATTGGTGGGTATTAAACCATATACTTTTGATTTAGAAAAAGAAGAGAGAAAAAGGGAAATTGAAACAAAAAAGAAATTAGAAGATTTATTAAATCGGGCTGGGGTTATTTATAAGTTTGAAATAACGGGAATTCCAAAAGAGAAAAAGTCGCAACAACAAAAAGTTGGTGGTTTTGGAAGTTTAGGTCAATGAAAAACTATTTTTATATTTTATTTGTGATTTTATTTTGGATATTTATTATTGGTATATTTACTAATTTTTTCGGTTTTTATCATTCTATTTCTAAATCATCTGTTTATATTGATTGCGGAAAAAACATTTCAAGTCAGTATTGCAATGGTGAGTTTGATGAATATCAGTGGGATAAAATAGATAATGCAAGTCGTATAATAAATCCGTAAAAAACGGGGAATTAACGAAATCATTTTTGTTTATTCTTTATTAAAAAAATTACTAATATGAAAATTCTTGTTTATGATTATGGGTTATGCACATCTCACGCCCAAAAATTGGCTGAACAAGGCAATATGGTTTTTTATTATGTGCCCTGGCAAGATGCTTTTCCTCAGTCAACCAAAGCTCTAATTGGTGAAGGATTAGAGGGTTTGCATAGAATAACAAACTTCTGGGATTATGTAAATAAAGTTGATTATATTGTCTTTTTTGATAATTATTGCGGAGACTTGGTGGATTATTTAAGAAAAAAAGGATATAGGGTTTTCGGTGCTGGTAGGGCTGAACAATTGGAATTAGATAGAATAAAACAAAAAGACATATTAAAAACCGTAGGATTGCCAGTGGGGGAATATAAAATTATTCACGGATTAAGCGCCTTAAGAGAATATTTAAAAGAAAACAGAGATAAATACATTAAAATCAATGCTTTTAGGGGAGATGTTGAAACCTTTCATCATAAAGATTATAAAAGTTCTTTACCCTTATTGGACCATATTGCTTATAAATTAGGTATCAAACAAGAAGAATTAGATTTTATTATTGAAGATACAATTCCTGGTGTTGAACCTGGTTATGATGGGTTTGTAGTTGACGGAAAATATCCTGAAATAACAATGTATGGTTATGAACTAAAGGGAGCAGGTTATATTGGAAGAGTTGTTTTAGATGCCGGGTTGCCACCTGCCATAAAAGAAGTAAATACAAAATTAGCGCCATTTTTTAGGGCTACAAAAGCAAGAACAATATTTTCTACTGAAATTAGAGTAGGAAAAGATAGAAAAGGTTATTTAATTGACCCTTGTGTTAGAGCACCAATGCCAGTTCCTTCAGCAATAGAAATAGAGATTTATAAAAACTTTTCAGATATTATTTTAAATGCAGCAGAAGGAAAAATGATAAAACCCCAACCAATTGCTAAATACGGAGTAGGGGTTTCTTTAGAATCTGAATGGGCAGAAAATCATTGGTTAGAAATAACAATTCCAGAAGAAATAAGACAATGGGTTAAATTAAGAATGGCAGTTAAGCTTGAAAATAAGTATTATGCTGCTCCTGGCTTTACTTCAATTTGTTCGGTTATTGGATTGGGAAATACGATAGATGAAGCGGCAGAAAAATGTAAAAAGAGAGTAGAAATGGTTGATGCTTATATGCTTGATAAAGATACCAGTGGAATTGATAAAATTAAAGAAATAATTGACGAAGGGAGAAAATACGGCATAAATTTTTAGAAAGTTTATGATAGAATTACCTCAAAACATTACAGAATTAAGCGCTCTCACGATTGTATGTATCTTTCTCATAGATAAGATTTTTGATTACTTTAATAAAAACAAAAAAAAGAATGATGAGGATGTGAATAGAAAAATTATAGGTGAAATGGCAATGACTAATAATAATCATTTAATTCATATTCAAAATTCCATTGAAAATTTAAACAATACAATTAAAGATGGCAATAAAGAAATAGTTGTCTTATTAACAGAAATCAAAACATTATTGGAAAACAAAAAATAGTTCTTTAAAAAATAAAGAGGGATAATATGAAATGTATTATTGTTTGTCTCGGACACATTATTGGTTCTTGTCCACATTGTATTGCTGACGAGAAAAATAAGGATTGTTCAAACTACAAACCAGTAAGAATATGGATTTTTGCAGTGAAAGGAGGTGAGAAAAATGAAAAAAAATTTAACTCTAAAAGAAAGGGTGTTTAGATTTTTAGTAAATTCTAATTGGGTGATTGTGGAGGATACTGCCCTATCTATGGCGGGCGAGTTAGATAGAGATAATAGTACTATCTTTTACAACCCTATTTACGGGGACAGAGTGTTAACTATTATCCACGAAATCCTGCATATTTTCTATCCCAAACTTTCTGAAAAAAGGATAGAAGGAGAAGCCATAAGGCTATATTACTCATTGAACCAAAAAGAAATTAAGGCTTTACAAACATACATTGCTTGTTTGCAATTGAAATAAGGAGGAATTGAAATGATTGATAACATTATAAAAAAGAAACTTATCAATATGTTGTATTATGGGGAGTGGAGATGCATAAAAAACTCTAACTTACTTGTGCCATCAGAAACCGATGTTAATGAGAAAATTGTCTATTACAACCCTTATTTAGGCAATGTTGTAGTGAGCGTGTTGGGTGAATTATTGGGAGTATTATTTCCGTCATTGCCCAAAACAAAAGCAAAGGAGTTAGCGAAAGATTTATATAACTGCTTGCTTGCCCAAGAGAAAGATTTCTTTCTGTTTTGCATCAATAGAGCAAAAGGAGGTGGTTGATAATGATAAGAGAGAGAATTTTACAATCCATTTATGAGTATAAAAAGAGCAAGCAATGGCACAGCCCATATGACAATCCATTTGACATTCACGCATCCGAAATACACGATTGTTTGCGAGAACTGTATTTTAAAAGAACAATCAAACTTGCTCCAAATAGAACATTAGAGAGAAGTTTGTTGCTATACGAAACAGGCAATATCTATCACAGAGCCATTCAGGCATTGTTTCCACAGGTAGATATTGAAAAGGATGTAGAAATCAACTTTGGGGAGTTTAGGTTAATAGGCAGACCAGATATAGTTTACAATGGTGTTATCTACGAACTAAAGGCTTATTCATATTTACCCGCTCAACCATACGAGCAAACAGAATACCAAGTAGAGGTATATATGAGGGGTTTGAAAAAGCAATCCGCTGTGATAGTATACATTAAGAAATCCACATTAGAGATAATTGAGTTTGAGGTGCAAAGAAATGATTTGAGGTGGCAGGATATTAAAACAAGAGCCAAAAAATTGGTAGAAGCGTATAAGGATAAGAATGTGCCAGTAGGAGAGTTTTCGCCCTCCTGCCGTTATTGTGTTTTTTACAGCCATTGTAAAAAACTAAAATACTATTAGTTCTTTTTCAAATTCTATATGACCCATATAGAATTATGGGGGCTTGGGGTTTCAGATAGCCGATAAGAAAGGTGGATGTCTTTAAGACAAAATTGAACCCGCCAAGCCCCCCCTTTTTAAAATCGCACTATATCCGTTATAAGCCTCGTAGAGAGGCGTTTGAGTGGTAAGTAGTATAAAACCTTACTTTAACCATTTTTTAACAAATTATGTTAACACCAAAATTTGGGCCCCCATACAAGGGAGCAAAAAAAAGTGATATTAGTCAAGTATTTGGCAACATCCAGCCATTTGACAACAAACCACACACAGGGGTGGATTTCTCGCCATACAACGGCTATGGTAAGTTTTTATGTGCGCCAGAAAATTGTAAGATTGTAAAAGTAGTGGATAGTTTAGAATTATCAGATAGTTTAGAGCCTCTACAAAGAGGATATGGCATAGTAATGAAGGGAGTGTCTTCCCCTTATTATCACCTTTATTGGCATTGTTTGCCTGTTTTTCCTGTTTGCGAAGGGGATTTTGTTGAGCAAGGGGAGATAGTAGCACAGATGGGTAATTCGGGTTATGTTTTTCGTAATGGTGTTTTTGTGCCTCCCGAAGAAAGAACAAAAACAAAAGCAGGAACACATTTGCATTGGGAGGTCTTTGAAGATTTAGATAAAAGAAAATACATTGACCCCCTAACTTATTTAGATTGGAATTTACCTGTGCAAGATAACCCCAATAATGTTATTAGTGCGATTAGCAATGTAATATCCAAGTTGCTAAAAATAATTAAAAAATAATGTATGCCAAAACCTTGTTTTTATTGTAATGAACCTATTAGATTTTCTGAACCAAGAAGTTGGGGCGTGGAGTTTGACGAGGAAGGTAATGAAATAGGATATTACCATTTAGATTGTTGGTTTCAAGATGAAAAAGAGGGTGATGTGGATAACAATGATTGATTTTTTAGAGGATTTAGGGGTAAAATATATAAACCGCTATCCGCTTATCTCATAGAGCCGTCGGCAGGCAATGTGAGCCACTACGGATATGCAGGAGTGCACCACAACTCCATTTTTTGTAAAGCCGCCCTCCAGTCTCCTCTCTTTGATGAGAAACAAGAAGGGTATCTTGTGGAGGCTGGAGGGGTAATGCCATACAAAGGTCAAAAAAACAAAAAGTATGCAAATAAAAAATTCTTTGGATAAAGAAACTATTAAAAAGATTTTACGGAGTTTTCTGTATTGTTGCACTTCTGGATTGGGCGCAGGATTGGTGGCTTATTCCCAAACAAAAAATGCAGAAACAGCCATTCTTACAGGTCTTGGCGCTTTTGGCACGATGATAATCACTTTCACAAAAGAATACAGAGCAGGCGAAGAACAATAAAAAAGGTCTAAAAAACAAAAACTATGAAAAAAATAATTTTGCAAGACACTGCTTTTTCTGAAGAAGAGGAATTGGAAGAATTAGAAGCAGAAGAAGAAACAGAAGAACAAGCAGAAGAAGAAACAGAAGAACAAACAGAAACAGAAGAACAATAAAAAATCATTGTGTAAAATCATACAAGTGGGGATATTGGCATTGGGATTGTTATTGTCGCCATTATCCACATCGTCTTCTTCTGTTAACACCCCGTCAATCCCTGTAATAGATAATATATACCTTACAGGCAATGCTTCTGTTTTTATTAGCAATACTGAACGATTAGTGTGGGAGAAGGCACATAAGTATTGTCTTAACTTTCAATTTTTTACTGCTCTTATTGAATGCGAATGCGATAAGGATAAGCACGAAAAGTGTGTAGGTGATGGGGGTTTGGCTTTCGGCAGGGCACAATTTCATCTCAACACTTTTAACGAAAATTGTGACGGGAGTTATTATTCGGAAGAAGACCAATTAGAATGCGCAGCAAAAATGATAAGTAAGGGAATGGGCAACAGATGGACTTGCTACACAAAAATAATGAGAAAAAAAGGATAAAAAGGGGGGCTGTGGATAACTCCCACTTGACAAAATTCTTGATGGGTGTATACTGATACTAATAGTATGCGTAAAAGAGCAAAAAAATCACAATTTAATAATTGTGTTGCTTGCAAGCAAATCATTGGGATTTGCCTTGCTCTTTTACACAGCAAAAAGTTCCGTTCTTTTAGGACGGGCTTTTTGTTTTTAAACAAATCAAACCCGCTCCTTTAAGGAAACGAGCTGTTAAAAACTTTTTAGTTTTTAACTTCAAAAAACTTTCCTTCAAATAGAGGACAGATTAGGGTTGCTAATATGGAGAAGTTAACCCGAAATAAAGTCCTGGAACGGTTCACGCCCAACCGACAGGCAATCTCCATCTGTTCTCTATTAAGGGTTTGCATAAAGATAGAAACTCTAAAAAACTGTCTCTGGGAAGTAAATATGGAACTCCTAATAGAATGGAGATAGAAAGGGGCGTGGTAGAATTTAGTATAAAGATTGATTGAGGGTTGTGGATAACTGGACTTGACAAATAAATTGGGGAAAGTATAATGAAAAAAGAAAAAAGAAATCTATGCGAAAAGACCAAAAGGGTAGACCACCAAAAAATGATATAAGGCAAAAAATTGAAAGATTAAGGGATGAAAACTACTCTTACACTGAAATCGCTCAAAAACTGGGAATGAAAAGCAGACAAGCGGCAAGGCATTATATGGTTTACAAACCTAAAATAGTTTGATTTCTACTTTTGTAGATGTAGATAGATAAAAAATGACCACAAATAAACAAAAGACAATCCCATTTAAAAGCCCGCTGGTCAATTAGGGATTGTCGGCGGGCTTTTGAGTATTATAAATTTGATATTTTTTTGCATTTTTTGCAACATTTTTGTTATTTTTTCGTCTTATATATAATAAGACGAAAGTGATTAGATGTCAACTAATCAGCCTCCGATATGCAATAATGCCAGGAGGTTCTTTTTTTATTTTCCATCTTTTAAGTTTGGGCGGGGGTCAGGGTTTTCACCTCGTTTATTAACACCCCCGCCATTTTTTATTTTTCATTATTTAATTGGTTAATTCTCTAAAAGTTGGCGTCAAAATCTTGATTAGAAGTTAATTAAGACTTTTTATTGAGCGATATTAAATATCCTATTTTTTCGGCTAATACTTGCGACCTTTCATTTTCTTTTACAGGATAAAGAGGGTAAAAGAAAAGTATTTTTTCTAACTCTAACTCACTATTCCATAACTCCTGCTTTATTAAATCTTTCATTGCCTTATTTTGAGCTTTATCTGAAATACAAGCATCAATGATAGTTAAAATTTTTCCCGATAAACCTTTCCTCCAATAAGATGTTTCTGAATTAAACAAACAAATTGGACAAGTATCACCAAGACATTGGACCCCACAATTATGACTAATACTTTGAAGTTCTTTTTCCATAATTTTTGACTTGACTAAACTTGACTTGACGCCAACCCTTAAAGAACTAACTTTTATTTTTCCAAGTTTTTTTAGGCGCTTTATAATCTCTTAATAATCTCCAAAAATGGGTATAAAGAGTTTCAAAGGAAATTTCGCCTCGTTCGTATCTATCAAGAATAATTTTTGCCAATTCCTTTTTATTTCTTCTATTAAACTTTGTAAAGAAAAACTTTTTTTTCTTTGTTCTATACTTTTGTCTGCCTTTTATTTTTAAAATATCACTTTCTTTCATATTTTTTATTTTTCATCTTTTAATTGAAACGATAATAAATAAAATTTATCAAATAAATACTTACAACGAACAATTGCCTCGTCTGTTTTTATTCTTTTAGTTGGAACAAATAACAATAAAAACCTTTCCCACAAACTGATTTTTAGGGCTTCCTCTACATACCTTTTGCCAAAAATTGATTGGTTATATTTTTTCATCTTTTAATTGTATTCCAATACTTTTAAGTAAATCTTCTTTTTGGGTTATTCTTATTTTTGCTCCCCAAAGGTTTGTTCCCCAAAGGTCTGCTCCTTGAAGGTCTGCTCCCCAAAGGTTTGCTCCCCGAAGGTCTGCTCCTTGAAGGTCTGCTTCCCGAAGGTCTGCTCCTTGAAGGTCTGCTCCCCAAAGGTTTGCTCCTTGAAGGTCTGCTTGCCGAAGGTCTGCTCCCCAAAGGTTTGCTCCCCGAAGGTCTGCTCCTTGAAGGTCTGCTTCCCGAAGGTTTGCTTGCCAAAGGTTTGCTCTTTGAAGGTTTAGTTTATTTTTCTCCACTATTTCTTTTAGGGTTTCCGCCTCTGTTTCCATAATCACCTCGTTGGTGTATCTATTTTTAATTTGATATTTGCTTTTTGACATAGTTTTATTTTTATTTACTTATTTTCTGCCGACAATTTTATTTTTCATCTTTTAATTGAAACGATAATAAATAAAATTTATCAAATCTTCTATTAAATTCTTCTTCCCAAATCTCTTTTTTTCATATTATTTTTTTTGTTAGTGTATTCTTCGTATTTTAAATCTTTTTCGCCCCCACTTAAATTCCATCCAATCTTTTATTTTAGCTTCTTTGTTAAGCCATTTAAGAACAATTTCTAAAATTATTTCTTTTTTGCTTTTTTCTTTTTGCATAATTTTTTATTTTTCATATTATTTTCTCTTATCAGCCCCCTTGAAAAAGGTCGCTCAAAGATGCTTAAAGATGTTTGGTTGGTGTTAGGAGTTATTAAATTGTAAAAGGGGGCTGATAGCAAAAAACAATTACTTATTTTTTTCCCAATATCTTTTCAAAAATACTTGTGCAAACTCCTCTCTAAACTTCTTTCCTCCTTTGGTTAAAAATCCATTGCCTTCTAACCATTCCAACAATTCCCCTAAATCCAAACAAGAGATATATGGAAAGTATTTCACAAAGTCAAGTATTTTTTCATTTTTTATTTTCATAGTTCTAATTTTTATTTTTGGGGCGGCTGCCTGCTCGGGTTTTTTACTTTGCGGATTTTTTGCTTTATTATTGTATCCGCTCCGCCGCCCCTTTATTCTATTCAAAAACATTATTTTTCATCTTCATCATATTGCCTTATCAACTCTAATAATTCTGGATATCTAAATTCTTTCTTGCATTTTGGACATCTCAACATACTATGATTGCATTGTTGTTGAATTTCTTCCAATCGCCTTTCTTTTTCTTCTTCATCAATGTGTTTGGGCAAATACTGGGTATATACCTTATACCAACTAATGTTTTTGCTTTCGGGTAGTTCATTAACAACCTCATCAAAATTCTGTTGGGGAAACTTCTTGTAAAATTGGATACATTTCCAAAGATGAACTGCTGACATTTCCAAGTCTTTGGCTAATACTTCTACCATTTTTTCACCATAGCCTGCCCTTTGAAAATTCAATTCTTCTTCCATCACTCTTTTGCCCAATTCCCACTTTCCTTTTAGCATTTCTATGCGGGAATTAAACATTGTTTCTGTAATAATTGCTCTGCATTCTTCGCAAAGGGCTTGATACCAATCTAATTGATTGAGGGTTATAAGTTCATTGTTCATAGTTTTTTTTAAATTCTATATGGGTCATATAGAATTCTATATTGCCAATATAGAATTCGGTAAAGGGTAAATATTATTGCTTTCACGCCATTGTTTAATTTTTTCTATCTCTTCTCTATTAGCTTCCAAACAACCATTAGGAACTTTATTGCCGGGCATTAAAAATCCTATTCTGTGTCCTCCTTTTACTCTTGTAATATGGGTATAAACTGAATTGTGGGAGTAATAATCATTCCATTCCTTGTCCGTAATAAACTTTGTTATCCAAATGTGAGCTTTTCCCATAATAATTAAAAGTTAACCTTCCATCCCTCCCTATTATCTAATCTGACTATTCCTTCTTCTTCTAAATCTTTTAGTATGGTATCGTAATCTTTTTCTCTATAGCGCATAATTATATCAATGGGGTCTTCATCAATAAACTTCCCAACGGTTTCCAATGTCCATTTCTTCAATTCCAAATAAGGAAGGATTTTGCACCATAAAACGACCTTTTGAATGGGATATCCGAGTAATAATCTGGCAACTCGGATATTTCTTTTAATAAAACTTTCTTTTTCTTTGTTATTACTGAAGTTTTTGCCAATGGCTTGCGCATAGGCAAAAACTATTTTTAAATCTTCTCTGGACTTATAAGAACCAACAAGTTTATCTAATTCTTTTAAAGAATTTTTATCAAACCCCCTTTCACAGCCGTCAGGCTGTAGAGATTTATCTCTTATATTTATTTTTTTATTATCTATATTATTATCTATGTTTAGTGTTTTCACTAAATCTGGTTTTAAGTTTTCCGTAAGTCTGCCTTTAACCAGTTTCAGGTTAGAATGTAAAATCCTTTGTCTTCCATCAAACCATTCTTGTTGGATATATCCTTTCTTTTTTAAATCTGAAATGTATAAACTAACTTGGGTTTTTGATAAATTGAAAAAATTAGCAAAATATTCATTAGAGGCTATGCAACCTTTTTCAGTATCTAAACTATCTATTTCTGCCCAAAGTAATTTTTCTTGAAAGTTAATATCTTGAGTAAACCAAATCTCTTTTGGTATCCAAATTCCTTTAAACTCTCTTTTTAATTTTTTTTCTTCTTCCATAAAATCAAAAAAGACAGGGCGAAGGAAATATCGTCTTTGATATCTTTCTCCCTGTCTTTTTTGATGACGATATTTCCTTCATATATTTTAATTTTAATTTCCTAAAAAACAAAAATCAATACCTAAACTGTGGATAACTAAATTCTATCTAAATTCTATATGGTCCATATAGAATTTCTATATTGCCCCCAAAAGGGGCAACCAAGAAACCCTATAACGGAATGTCTTTAATATCAATGTCTTCTTCTGTTTTAACTTGTTCAAATTCAATGTTTTCTGGTTGTTCTTGGTCTTCAATAATTCCTACTATTTCTTCGGGAGGAGTGGAAGACGCCTCATAATAATTCTCTACTTCGGCAATCTTATTAGCAACCTCTCTAATCTTATTAGCAATTAAATTCATATCATCTACCTCTCTTAATCGTGCAAAAGAAGGATAATAATATTCGCCCAACCTACCTTTTTCAATTTCTGCTCTAATCTCCAATAAATACTGATAAACGTGTTCATTCTGACCAAATTCGTCCCAGAAATTAAATAAATTCTGCAATCCTTTACCTTTTACCAATAACTTCACTACTTCTTTTTTGGGTTCTAATAGAAAGTAAAGCACTTGCACCATTTTCAATTCAGGATACTTGGGTCTTAACTCTACGCTTGTGCCCACATCAACCATACTTACTTTGCCTTCTCTTCTTTCAAACAATGTCATCTTATCTTTCCAATTATTATGTTCATTAGAAAACAAACCATAATCCTTTCCCCAACCAATAAAACTTCTTCTTACTTTCAAAACCGTGCCTTGTATTTTCTCTCCTAACTTTACTTTGAGATAATTGCCTTCTTCATCTTTGCGGAAAAGGTAAAACATCCCTTCTCTGCCATTAAAACGGATAATGGGCAAAACATATTTAGGGCGCTGTTTAATAAACTCTTCCCCACTCATTTTGATTAAATCATCATTCATATTTTTTACCTATTTTTAACGACCTTTTTTAACTCTAAATGAAATTTTTCTAATGCTCTCACAATTTGTCCCCATCTAAACTTATTAGGGGTATATCTAATAAGCTTGACATCAAAAGGAACACTTAAAACCCCTAAATATACTTCTTTGTAATCAAATACCCTATAATAACTTTCTAACTGATACTGATAACGCAAAGGAATTTCATTGTTTTTTATGGCTGTAAAAGGAAATTTCGTCTCTACAATAAAATTCGGAAAAACAAAATCAGGTTTGGCTACTAAAATTATTTCCTCATTGAGCTGATATTCTTTTTTCACCTGATATTCATAATCAACTTTCATTTCGCTAAAAATCTGATTAAGCATACTTTCAAATGCCGAGCCCGTAATCATCATTCTACACCCATCTAAATTAACTTTTTGAGGTTCAAAGAAGTTTTGGGGGGTTAAATATCCTTTGATAATTGAGTAGATTTCAGAAGCAAAATAACGACCGAAAATTCTTGGTTCTTTCTGTTCTCTATTGATATAGTTATAAAAGAGCTCGTTAATTTTCATTTTTTTGTGGCAAATCTAATTCTTTTTCTGTCTGTGAAGAAGTAATAACTCTATTGAACGCCTGTTCTGTAAATCTCATTGATAATGCGAATGCTTTTTTGGCTACTTTTTCAAATTCTTCTAATGTAATACCTTTTTGTTGATTTGTTTGAGCATAACTATTCATTAAACTACCAAAAGGCATCCACAATGCTTCTCTTAGCCATTTTTCGTCCCATTGATTTTTAGCAATTATTTTGTTCATAGAATTGTTAAAATTAAACGACCTTTCGGTGTGTCGGGGAGGGGCAATTACACCTTCCTAGGTTATGACGAGCAGTGCGTGGATGCTCACCCATCATACCATTTGCTATCAGTGAGTGTAATCAATACCCTCCCCCGACATCCACCCACATTATGAATGGTGATACTCACCCCAACCGGGCAAATCCTCAATCGCAATACCTGCATTTCTTATTAGATTTTCTCTTGTCTCTTGTATTTTCTCTTGCCACTCTCTTAATTGTTCTATAATCTTCACTATTATACCAATCATCCATTTTCTCTCTTGGGAGTTCAAATTCATTCTTTCTATCTTTTCTTCTATTTTTGCAAATCGTTCATTTGCCTCTGCATCATCAGTAAAGCCACTGATATAGTCATCTCGTAGATATTCTAAATCAGTTGCGATTTGAGCCAGTTGGATTTTTCTTTTTTCTGTTATCATATTTTTTAATTTTTTTTACCGACCTTTTTTATTCTTAATTCTCATTATACTCTTCTCATTTTTCTTGTCAAGAGGAGGGGCTGTGGATAACTTTTGAGGGCTTGACATACAGAAATGCAGAGATTAGAATTAATTAGAGAAATATGGCAACCGAAAACCAAAAAAGAGTTTTTGCGAATGTTTTAGAAAGGGTCCGAAAAGGGCAGAAGGTTTCAATTTCCGCGGAAATGCGAAAAGTTGGTTATTCAAAGGAGACCTCAAAAAAGCCAAGTAAAATAACAAAATCACTTGGATGGAAAGAATTGTTGGCTCAAATTCAAGATGAACCGTTGTTAACCCGTTTAAACGAAATCGCATTAGATAATAAAGATAAGCGCGCTAATATAGAAGCGATTAAAGAAATTTTTAAATTAAAAGATAGGTATCCTAAACAGAAACTGGCAGTAGAGATTTTCGAAGAGGAGTTGTCGAAATTAAAAGAAGAATAAATAAGGAGAAAAGGGTATTGCTTTTGTTGTCTGTGTTGCAGGAAGTAATTATTTTGTTTTTATTGCAGGGAGTAAATATTTATACTTGCACACACTTGCAGGAAGTAATTATATTGTTGTAGGGAGTAAGTATTTATATACGATGATTTATACACGAGGGAGAAGTATTTATATACGAGGGAGTAAGTATTTATACACGCAGAGTAAGTATTTATACACACACACATAAAAAAAGACAAGAAGGTAAAACAAAAATATACTTCGTAAAATATGCGTTATGCGAAAAATAGGAGATAATACTATATATCATTTAATGGTTGTGGGGGTTTTTCAGATGGGGGGGGAGGAGAGCCCAAGTTGGAAGGGAAATTAAATAAAAGATGACTATCCTCCCCGCAAGAAAAATGAAAATAGACAAAGCAAGAAAAATGAAAATAGACAATACGAATAAAATTTTAATTACTGGAGCGTGCGGTTTTGTGGGACATCATTTTGTGGAGCATTTTTTAAAAGAAACAGATTGGAAAATAATTATTTGGGATAAGTTAAGTTATAGTTCTTCGGGATTTGATAGATTAAGAGATATTAGCGTTTTTGATGATAAAAGAGTAAAAGTTTTAACAGTTGATATGAATTTGCCCATTTCAGAAGGAGTAGCAAAAGAAACAGGAGATGTTGACTATATTGTCAATCTTGCCTCGGAAAGTCATGTTGATAATTCTATTAAAAATCCTGTTCCTTTTATTCAGAATAATGTTAACTTGGTTTTAAATATCTTGGAATGGGCAAGGATTTTAAAAAACTTGAAAAAATTCATTGCTTTTTCTACGGATGAAGTTTATGGTCCAGCGCCAGAAGGGAGATTGTATAAAGAAGGAGATAGGCATTGTCCCAGTAATCCTTATTCAGCCTCAAAATCTGCTCAAGAAATGATTTGTCGGGCTTATGCCAATACCTATGGATTGCCAATAAATATATCCAACTCGATGAACATTTTTGGAGAAAGACAGCACCCAGAAAAGTTTATTCCTCTTTGTATTAGAAAGATTTTAAAAGGAGAAAAAGTTTTAATCCATTCAAATCCAGAAAAAACAAAAGCGGGTTCAAGATTTTGGCTTCACGCAAGAAACATAGCCAAAGCAATTCAATTTATTTTAGAAAACACTAATGAAAAATTGGATAAGTATGATGCTTCGAAAGGGGTTTTTAATATAGTTGGAGAAAAAGAGGTTGATAATTTGACATTGGTTAAAATGATTGCTGATATTCTTGGAAAACCATTGAACTACGAGTTAATTGATTTTCACGGAAGTCGCCCTGGACACGATTTGAGATATGCTTTAGATGGTATCAAGTTAATAGATTATGGATTTAAATATCCCAGAACTTTTGAACAAAGTTTGAAAAAGACAATTGAGTGGTCAATTAAAAGTGAAAATCAAAGATGGCTGAACCTATAATAGTTTATACAGCAATCACAAATGGATATGATTTGTTAAGAAATGATATTTTATGTTTTACCGAAGAAGATTTTACTGCTCACAGATTTTTACCTGAACCGAATTTAAATTCATTGATTTTTAAAATCTTACCACATAAATTTTTTTATTCTGATGTTAGTATTTATGTTGATGGAAATATCTATTTACAAGTTGAGCCAGAAATTTTAGTAAAAGAATTTTTAGGAAAAGCCGATATTGCTACTTGGAAACATCCTTACAGAAAATGTGTTTATCAGGAAGGACCATATAATTTTGTAAGAGTAATTGGCGATAAGGAAAAAGAAAAAAAGATAATTTTAGAACAATTAGAACATTACAAAAAAATTGGTATTTCTGAAAATTTTGGCTTAGCCGAGCCAAATGTAATTATTAGAAGGCATAATAAAAAAGTAGCAAGGTTTAATGAGGCTTGGTGGGCAGAAATTTGTAGATGGTCTTACAGAGACCAAATAAGTTTTACAATAATAGCAAGAGAATTCCCTGATTTAAAAATAAATTTGATAGATGGTAATGTGAGACATCATCCATATTTTAAATATATTTCTCATTTGAAAAATGCTTAAAAATGGAAAATGACCTAATACAATTTTATAAAGATAAAAAAGATGGAATGCCAAAATCTGCTGCCTTGAAATTGTATGGAGATAAATTAGGTAAAGATTTTATTGAGGAAGAATACGGAGGAAAACAAAAAGCAGAATTTGAATTTGAATTAAGACAACCTTATGTTGAAAAACTTTTAATAGAACAAACTGAACTTTTAAAATCACTTAATGAAAGAATTGAAAATCTTAAAATTCCTGAATATCTTAAATTTCCTAAAACAATAAAAATTGAAAAACCAGATTGGTGGAAAGAGCCGCAAGTTATTGTTAAGCCGCCAGAAGTAGAAGTAAAAGTTCCTGAAATTAAAATTCCTGAGATAAAAGTCCCTATAACTGAAGTTGATTTAAAAGCGCTGGGAGAATTACCAAAAGCAATTAAAGAAGCAATATTAAGAACTGATAGAGAACCCTTACCAGTTGTTTTAATAGACCCTGAAAGAATGACAAAATATAGAGCAGAAATGACTGCAATTGCCAGAGCGCCAGAAAATATTAGAGCAAAAGGCAATACTTCAAAAAATGGCACGGGGACAGATTACTATCTTTTATTGGATGAAGACGGTCATTTACAAGTAGATGTGCTTTCTGGGGGTGGGGTAGGAGATGGCACTCTTACTATATCAACAGCGGGAACAAGAGTTCAACTTCCCAATATATCTTGTAAAAAGGTTTTTATCCAAGCCCACGAAAGCAATACAGGAACTATTGTAGTCGGTGGTTCTACCTGTGTTGCTGCTTTGGAGGGACGACGGGGGATAGCCTTATACCCCAGTCAAGGTCAATGGTTTGAGGTCAACAACCTCAACCTACTTTATGTTGACGCCACTGATAACAATGACAAAATAACTTACATCTATGAAAACTAAAATTATAATTTCAATTATTTTAGGACTAATCGTTGGAACAATAGTTTCTTTGGGTTTATCAGTTAATGCACAACTTTCAAGTTTATGGAGATATAGTGGAAGTGCTTTATTTCCCAATGTTTCCATTTGGGAGTTGGGCTCTTCGGCTACAAGAATTGCAAAAGGATGGTTCACTAATTTAGATAGCACAAATGCTAACATTGGCACACTCTCTATTTCCTCCGTTGCTTCCGGTCCCTTAATTGTTTCCACCTCAACCAATCCTTTTATTAGAATAAAATACGATGAAAACACAGGTATTGGTTGGCTTGATTACGATAAAATGAGTTTGATGACTAATGGTGGTAATAGATTGGTGATAGATAGTGCTGGCAATGTGGGTATTGGCACAACAACGCCCACCAGTTTATTGGATGTGGCAGGCACTGCGCAGTTAAGAGGTTCATCAAATACAATAGGCTTGTATGTGAATTCAAGTGGTTATGTGGGGGTTGGCACTACCACGCCGAATAATCTTTTGAGTGTTTATGATTTGATTGATTTTAATAATACTGATTACAATACTAAATTGGGTTATCAGGCAGGCAAGAACATTGTTTCAGGCGCACAATACAATACTTTTCTTGGCTATCAGGCAGGTTATGCCAGTTCAACGGGTAGCACCAGTGCAGCGGATAATAATACAGGGATAGGGTATCAGGCTCTCTTTTCCAACACCACTGGCTATCGCAACTCAGCAATGGGGTATCAAACCCTCTATTACAATACCACTGGCAATTATAACTCAGCAATGGGGTATCAAACCCTCTATTACAATACCACTGGCCAAGGTAACTCAGCAATAGGATATGCTGCTCTCTCTTCCAACACCACTGGCAATTATAACTCAGCAATGGGGTATCAAACCCTCTATTCCAACACCACTGGCTATGGTAACTCAGCAATGGGGTATGCTACTCTCTCTTCCAACACCACTGGCAATTATAACTCAGCAATGGGGTATCAGGCTCTTTTTTCCAACACCACTGGCTATGGTAACTCAGCAATGGGGTATGCTACTCTCTCTTCCAACACCACTGGCATAGGGAACACAGGTCTTGGATATTCTGCTGATTATGGCTATCAACCATCTGCTCCTTCGGGCACAGCAAATGGTTCAGGAGGCAGTTTATCAGCAGGCACATATTATTACAAAGTAAGTTATGTACTCAATGGTTCGGAAACAGTTTTAAGCAGTTATTCTTCAGGCATTACCACTGTTGCCAATGACAGTGTTAATCTTACTATTCCCACTTATTCTGGCAGTCTCAATTGCACAGCCAGAAAAATATACAGAACAAAAGTGTCAGATAGCGGCAACCAATACACCAAACCTTATTATTTACTCACCACTATCTCTGACAATACCACTACTTCGTATTTGGACACCACGGCTGATGCTTCTTTGGGCTCTGAATACAATGGTCCTGATTATTCCATAATGTTAGGATATGGTGCCAAAGCGCTCACAAGCAATCAGTTTGTGGTTGGCTCTACTGATGCTCCCATTACCCAGCTCTACTTGGGAAAAGGCATTATTTCCTCCAGTCCACAGGATTTAACCATTAACACCACAGGAGGAGATGGTTCAAACAAAGCAGGGGGTAATATGCTCTTGGCAGGAGGCATTGGCACGGGCACAGGGGCAGGGGGATACATTGCTTTCAAAACAGCCAGTGCTTCTTCCACCAGTGGTTCTTTCCAGAACACCCTATCAGAGAGAATGAGAATTACCTCTGATGGTTATGTGGGAATAGGAACAACAACACCTACCAGTTTATTGGATGTGGCAGGCACTGCGCAGTTAAGAGGGGCAGCAACTACAACGGGTTTGTATGTGAACTCAAGTGGTAATGTGGGCATTGGCACGACGACGGAACCGACATATAAATTGGATGTGAGAAGCGGCTCTAATGCGTCTCAACTGCATTTTGCTAATAGCGGCGATAGTGGTGGTTATCTCGTTTCTGCTGGGGCAGGTAATTTTTATATGTCAGCCGGCAGTGCCTATAATGGTTCAAACTGGGTCGCAAAAAGCACAGCATCTGTTGTTAGTGGTGGAATGGATGGGGTTTTTTCAGTATATACTAATAGCGGTTTAACAGTAGGTAATACTTTTTCGTTATCAGAAAGGTTAACTATAAAAGCAACAGGTAATGTGGGCATTGGCACAACAACACCCACCAGTTTATTGGATGTGGCGGGCACGGCGCAGTTAAGAGGGGCAGGGGGCACAACGGGCTTGTATGTGAACTCAAGTGGGTATGTGGGGATAGGGACGACAGCACCCTCAACCACATTGCATATTGTTAATGGCACAGCCACAACTACAATGGCAATAGGTTCAGGCAACATCACTACTAAAAGAGGAAAATTATGTCTCTGGAATGGAGCAAGTTATACCATTATGGAATTTGCCGCTGATAGTATTACGCCAATTTATTCCACAAGCACTACTTGCCAATAATGTATGGAAAAAGAAGACATTTTGAAAATTTTAGCCGTGTTAACAGGAAGCGCAATTATTGTAGGAGGTTTAATTGTGGATTTGTCCACAAAAACACAGCCAATGACTTATGAGGAATACCAACTTTTGTTAAAGATATATAATTATGAAATTCAGCAAGCAGGTGGACGGGTAGATTTAGCAGATGTTAATAAAAATAATGTTATTACCAAACTAAATGAGAGATTAAGCCAAAGAGCGATTAAGGCAACAACTACAATTGAGGGTGTAGAATTATCACCTGTGGATTATCAGAATTTAAAGACGGGATTGTTTAAAAAGGCGGAAATTCAATAAATATGAATTTAAAAGAGCAAAAACAAAAATTAGTTAGTGAGTTTAATCAACTTCAACAAACCGTCCAGCAAATTGAAATTAGAAAACAAAGAATTTTGGGGCAGTTAGAATTATTGGAAGAATTAGAAAAAGAGAAATCAAAAAATAATGGAGATAAATGAAAAAAAATTACAAACAATTATTGGTTTTGAACCACACCCTGCTCAACAAGAAATTCTAAATTGTCAAGGAAGAGAAATGATAGTTTGTGCTGGTAGAAGATTTGGAAAATCATTATTAACCTCATATATCGGTTTAAAAGAATTACTTGGAAAAAGAAAAAGAATTTGGATTGTAGCGCCGAATTATGATTTAACCTTAATAGTTTTTGATACAATTTTGAAATGGCTTTTGAAAATTGCGACTTCGGGTAGAACTGTGGAGGTTAAAAAAAGACCTTTTCCACAAATAACAACTGCTGCTGGTTCAATTCTTGAGTGTAAATCAACTGAAAATCCTGTTGGATTATTAGGAAGGGCAACAGATTTAATAATTGTTGATGAGGCTGCCAGAATTTCAGAATCAATTTGGAATGAATATTTATTTCCAACAACGCACGATAGAGCAGGAAGAACAATCTTTATATCTACACCCGCGGGTCAGAATTGGTTTTATAAAAAGTTCCTTCAATTAAAAGAAGAAAAAGCGGCATTTCAATTTCCTTCAAATGTAAATCCGCATTTTTCACAAGAAGAATGGGAAAGAGCAAAAAGATTATTACCAGAAAGGATTTTTATGCAAGAATATTTGGCGACATTTTTACCAGAAGCGGCTTCATTATTTAGAGGAGTAGATGAAATAATTCAACAAGATGCTTTTTCAGCGCCTATTGCTGGACATTACTATATAATCGGAGTTGATTTAGCAAAATATCAAGATTTCACAGTTTTTATAGTAATGGACAAAACAACCCATAAAGTTGTTGCCTACGATAGATTTCAAGAAATAAATTATCCACTACAAAAAATGAGATTGATTGCACTTGCAAAGAAATATAATAATGCTAAAGTAATTATTGATTCAACTGGATTAGGAGACCCAATTGCCGATGATTTAAGACACGAAGGACTTTTAGTGGAGGATTTCAAATTTACAGGAAAAAGCAAAATGCAATTGGTAGATAAATTATCAATTTTCATTGAGCAAAAAGGAATAATTATTCCTCCTATTCCAGAACTAATAGATGAATTAAAAATATTTTCCTATGAGATAAGCGATGCGGGAAATATAAAATATATAGCCCCACGAGGTTTCAGAGATGATTGCGTTATGGCTCTCGGACTTGCCGTGTGGGGTTTAATATCACCAGAACCAATGAGAGAAATTAGAAAAGAATATTCAGGATTTAAGAGGAGGTTTGATTATGATTAGGGGAAAAATAAAAAGAATTTGTCAATATTGTGGAAAAGAATTCTGGACTTATAGGGCTTGGTTAAGATTAGATTTCAGAAATTTTGTATAATTTGTGGATATGTGGAGCAAAAGAAAAATTAGAAGCCCATCATATTATCCCAATCGAATATAATATTTCAAAGGTCGATGATATAAACAATGGCATAACTCTTTGTAGGGTTTGCCACTATAAAATTCATTTATTCTACAATGGCAAAGAAAAAATTATGGATGCAGTCTGCCGTTAAACAAAAAGGCGCCCTAAGACGCCAACTTGGAATTAAACCAGGACAGAAAATTCCTTCTTCGGTTTTACAAAAATTAGCAACGGCAGAAATTGGCACAAAAACTAAAGCAGATGGAACAGTAACAGTTACGAGACAACTTAAAAAGAGAGCGGTTTTAGCCAAGACTTTTAAGAAATACGGCGGTCGTAGAAAAAAAAGAACATAGATTTAATATGCCAGCAAAATCAAAACACCAACAAAGAGCATTTGCTATGGCTCTTGCAGCAAGGCGTGGCGAAATCCCAGTTAATCGTTTAGGAGGAGCAGCG
>Ga0272448_1001245_pt1 | contig 34928 bp, 26 predicted proteins | sample YNPCB0191_FD_202220 | JGI IMG/M metagenome (GOLD analysis project Ga0272448, IMG submission 202220) | Hot spring sediment microbial communities from Yellowstone National Park, WY, United States - YNP-CB-019-1 | ecosystem: Environmental > Aquatic > Thermal springs > Hot (42-90C) > Sediment...
AGCGTGAGGCGTTCGATTTGGTCGGCATACGCCCCGTCGGCCACCCGGACCCGCGCCGCCTGATCCTGCCCGACGATTTTCCCAACGATGCTCACCCGCTGCGTAGGGAGTTTCAGTATAACCAGTTGTTTGCGTTCGAGCCGCAGAACGCGCCTCCTCGAAAGGACGCCCCGGAGGGCGCGACAGTCGTGCCGATGGGGCCGTTTTATCCGACGCTCGAAGAACCGGCGTATTTCAGGCTGTTTCTGGACGGCGAAAAGGTCGTCGGCTCGGATTATCGCGGCTTCTACAACCATCGCGCGGTCGAAAAACTCGGCGATTCGGAACTCAACTACAACCAGATACCCTTTGTGGCGCAGCAGATATGCGGGATATGTGGACAAGTGCATTCGTGCGCTTACTGTGAGGCGGTCGAGCTGGCGACGGGTATCGACGTGCCGATGCGCGCGAAGTATATCCGAAGTCTGCTGCTCGAGCTCGAACGCATCCACAGTCATCTGCTGTGGGTCGGCCTTGCCGGCCACATCATCGGCTTCGACACCGTACTGATGCAGCTCTGGCGAATCCGCGAGCCGGTAATGTGGCTTATGGAGCGCGTTACGGGCAACCGCAAGCACTATTCCTCAAATCTGATCGGCGGCGTCCGCTTCGACATCACTCCCGAGGCCGAAGAGGACATCCGCCGCGTGATGGACAAGGTCGAGACCGAGTTCAAGGCCGTGGTGGACGCCGTCGCCATCGACACCCAACTGATGTCCCGGCTCAAAGGAGTCGGCATTCTCACCGAAGAGGACGCGCGTGCCATCGCGGTGGTCGGGCCGACCGCCAGAGGCTCCAACGTCGCCATAGATGCCCGCGTAGATCACCCATACGCAGCCTACGCCGAGCTCGGCGTCCAAAAGCAGGTGCAGGACGGCTGCGACGTCTGGGCCAGGACGATGGTGCGGCTGATGGAGGTGTTCGAGTCGATCCGGCTCGTGCGGAAGTGTCTCGACGATATGCCCGGCGGGCCGGTTATGGCCGCAATCGAGAGGCCGCTGCCGGCAGGCAGGGTCGGGCTGTGTTCCGTGGAGGCCGCGCGCGGCGAGGCCCACCACTACGTGCTTACCGGCGACGACAACCGACCCTACAGATGGAGAGTCCGAGCCCCCACCTATCCGAACCTGCAGGCGGTGGGAGTGATGATCGAGGGCGAGCAGCTCGCCGACGTGCCGATCTGCATCGGCAGCTACGACCCGTGCTTCTCGTGCACGGAGCGTGTCGAAACACTTGAGCTGAACACCGACCGGATCAAGGTCTATTCGAGAGAGGAACTGGAAGAGCTGTCCAGACGCAAGACGCTGGGCTGAGAGGCGCTTATGTTCAAAGCGAAGCTGAAAGAAGCCGTGATATGCTTTGGGGCGGGGCGGGTGACGCTGGACTACCCGTTCGAGCCGGTCAAGGTCCCGCCGAAGTTTCGCGGCAAGATCGAGTTCGATCCGCGCAAGTGCATCGCGTGCGGCGGCTGCGCCAACGTCTGCCCGCCGCGCTGCATCGTCATAGAGGACATGGGCGAGGTCGCCAAGCTCACGTTCCACCTCGACCGCTGTATCCAATGCGCGCGGTGCTACGAGGTCTGTCCGGAGGACGCCATCTGGCCCACGGAACAGTTCGAGACCGCCACGCCCGATAAGAATGACCTCAAGTCGGAGATGATGGTGTGGATGTCGAGCTGTCAGAGGTGCGGGCGATGCTTCGAATACGACAACGCAATCGACCGCTTCCCAAGCAAGCGGTGGCGCGGTCGGGGGCCGGGTGAAGCCAACAAGCACGGCATATTTCCCACAAAGCCGCCCATCGCCTTCGGGCCGCCGCCGCTGGTGAGAGAGGAGGAGCCATAATGCCGTTCGGACTGTGCAAAAAGATGTTCGGCAAGTCGCTGTGGCTGTTTCACACGAACTGCGGAGCGTGCAACGGATGCGACATCGAGGTGATCGACGTTCTTACGCCGTACTACGACGTCGAACGGTTCGGGATGAAGCTGGTGGGCAGCCCTCGTCATGCCGACGCGCTGGTCGTCTCGGGTTCCGTCAGCCGCCAGGTCGCTCCGGCGCTGCGCCGGCTGTACGAGGCGACTCCCGACCCGAAGATCGTCATCGCGGTCGGTTCGTGCGCGGTCGGCGGCAATATCTGGTTCGACACGTACAACATTCTGGGCGGGGCGGACAAGGTAGTGCCGGTGGCGATGTATATTCCCGGCTGCCCTCCGAGACCGGAGGCGATAGTCTACGGCGCGGCGCTGGCGCTGGGGCTCGTGCCCAAGAAGGTCGCCGCCCAGCACGAAAATCACATTCCGCCGGGCTTCGATCTGGACGGTTATCTGGAGCAGTGGAAGGACGTGCCAGCCGTCACGCGTTGACCCGCGTCATTTCGAGCGGCGCGAGAAATCTGCTTTCTGACGGTTGCGAAAAGGGCGGATTTCTCAGTGGGTTCGAAATGACATTCTGCGGGGCCGCCGCGCTCCTCATGAACAATATGGGCTGAGCTGAGGGGAGACAACGAGATGCATCTGTTGGTGCCGGCAGTCGTTGGAATACCATTCGTCGGCGCGGTCGTGTGCCTTGCGGCAAGGGACAAAGCGTCGAAGTATGTTGCGGCCGCTGCCGCCGTGTTGACCGCCGCCGCAGCGGTGGCGATCTCGTGGGGGCTGCCGACCGCAACATCGAAGCTGTTTGTGGCGATGCCGTGGCTCGGCAAATCGGCGGCAGGCGGCGTCTTCGGCTACAAGCTCGATCCGCTTGCGATCGTGATGCTGCTCGCGTCCACCATAATCGGCGTCGCGATCGCGATCTATTCGGGGGGCTACATGTCGCCCGGCAACGCCGAGCACGCCACAAGGTCCGGCCAGGCCCGCTACTTCTTTTGGCTGATGCTGTTCGTCGGATCGATGGTGGGTATCGCCATTTCACCGACGCTGCTGCAGCTTCTCATCTTCTGGGAGATGACCACGCTGTGTTCGTGGGCGCTCATCTCTATCTACGACAACGCCGAAAGCCTGAAAGCGGGCATGAAGGCGCTGGTGATGACCAGTTTCGGCGGGCTGTTTTTCATCGGCGGTCTCGTCTGGATAATGAGCGCGACCGGCTCGATGAGGTTCTCCGCGCTGGGATTGATGGCGCCGGAAGCACGAGCGGGGGCGTTCGCGCTGCTGCTTATCGCTGCGTGGGCCAAGAGCGCGCAGCTTCCATTCCAGACCTGGCTGCCCGACGCGATGGCCGCGCCGACACCTGTGAGCGCTTACCTGCACGCGGCGGCGATGGTTAAGGCGGGCGTGTTTCTGATCGCGCGGCTCGTGCTGGCGGGATGGCATTTGCCGACATATATGGGCTATGTGGTCGGCATCGGGGCGCTGGTGACGATGTTCGCCGCGCTGTATCTCTATTTCTTCCAAGACGACCTCAAGAAGCTGCTTGCGTATTCCACTATCGCCCAGCTTGGCTACATACTGCTCGGTTTGGGAATCGGCAGCATGGGCGCAACGATGGCCTCGCGCGGAGCGGTATTGCACATACTCATGCACGCTTGCGCCAAGACGACTCTGTTCCTGACCGTCGGCGCGATTGCCTACGCGATCGGCACGCGGAGCATATCGAAGCTGTCGGGGCTGGCTCGCACGATGCCGATAGCGGCGGTCGGTTTCTTCGTTGGAGCATTCGCGCTCACGGGCGTGCCACCGCTGGCCTGTTTCTGGAGCAAGATGTATGTGCTGGCCGGCGCACTGCAGGTGAAAGGCGGGTTTGGGCCGGTCGTGCTGGTGCTTGTGCTTGTCGAGAGCCTTATCTCGTTCGGCTGGTTTCTGTGGGTCGGTCAGAAAGTCTTCTTCGGCGCCCCGGCGCGCGGCCTGACGGCTCGATCGCAGTCCGAAAAGGAGGACGAACCCGGCGGCGACCGGCAAGCCGCCGGAGCGCCGGACCCGCCGCGGAGCATGGACTGGGTGCTGATCGGAATGGTCGTGCTCACACTTGCGGCCCCGCTGGCGGGCATACCGATTGTCTCGCATTTGATCGTGCGTTAGTACGGGCCGGGATAAGTATGCTTCGGGTCGGAAAGCCTACCGAAGCATACCTATCCCGCGGAGGCTGAAATATGATAGGTGTCTACGTCGAGATAGCGTTTGTGCTGCTCCTGGTGGGCGGGATTGCGGTAGCAGCCGCTCGGTCGTGGAAAGCGGCCGGGTGGATCGCGACCGTGTTTACAGGCGCGGCCACCGTGCTCGCGTGGATCGCGGGCGTGAGTGTGCTGACGAGCGGACAGACGGCTCAAGCGCACGTCGTCGGGCTGCCGCGGTTCGGCAGCGAGCTGGCAGTGTCGCTCGACCCGCTCGGCGCGCTGTTTCTGTTGATCATCACGGCAGTCTCGTTCGTCGCCACATTCTACTCCGTGGGCTACATGGGCATCTATCGAAGCGAAAGCCCCGCGCGGTTCTACGGGCTGCTGCAGGTGTTCGTGGCGGGAATGGTGAGCGTCGTCTGCGTGGCCGACTGGCTGTTTTTCATCGTCGGCTGGGAGCTGATGACCCTGGCCTCATACTTCCTAGTCACATTCGAGCGAAGCGATCCCAAGGCGGTAAGGGCGGGGTTCAAATACTTCGTGATGACCCACGTCGCGACCGCGGGCCTGCTCGTGACGGCAGTCGTGCTATGGCGCGCGACCGGATCATTTTCCTTTGCGGCGCACACGGCAGGACTCGGCGATTTGGGATCGGGGCTGAGGAACCTTCTGCTTGCGCTTTATCTGATCGCTTTCGCGACAAAAGCCGGCATATTCCCGCTCGGCGACTGGCTCCCCGACGCCCACCCAGCCGCTCCGTCGGGGGTGTCGGCGATACTTTCGGGCGTGATGATAAAGCTCGGCGCGTATGGTGTTATCAGAGTGTTCTGGGGAATGCTGCCGAGCGCGGGAACCAGGGCCGAACTGATGACCTGGGGCGTGATCATCGCGGCGATCGGCACGCTTTCGGCATTCGTCGGCGGCCTGACCGCGATGCAGCAGAACGACTCGAAACGCCTGCTTGCGTTTTCGAGCATCAGCCAGACCGGCTACGTCTTCTTGGGATTGGGGATAGGGATCGCGTTCTGGGGGCACGCCTCCTTGGGTACTCTCGCTCTTCTTGGTCTGCTCGGCGCGGGATTCCACATCATAAACGACGCGACCTACAAGTCGCTCCTTTTCATGAACGCCGGCTCGATACTCTACTCGACCGGCACGCGCGACCTCAACAAGGTCGGCGGCCTTTCTCGCGTGATGCCGATAGCGTCCGCGGCGGCGCTCATTGGAGCGCTCAGCCTGGCGGGCCTGCCGCCGACGAACGGTTTTGCCTCGAAGTGGGTGATCTACCAGTCCTCGATGTCGGCCGGGCTGCGGTTTGCGCCGTTCGTGGCGGCGGCGGTGATAGCGTTCTTCGTGAGCCTCAGCACGCTAGCATATGCGCTCAAGCTCTATAACACGGCGTTTCTCGGACAGCCCGCCAGGGGCGAGCCGATCCCACTGCCCAGGACGATGACCGTAGCCCAAGCCTCGCTGGCGCTGTGCTGTCTGGCGGCAGGCTTGGCTCCGTTCTGGGTGCTTGGAGTCGTGGGCCGCGTATTTGGAGCGGGCCTGTCGCAGACATTTGCGATCAGCGCCGCCGGCGGCCTCAGGACTCCGGCATCGGGCGGCGCGATGGCGGCGGTCTGGAGTCCGGTCGTGTTGTTCGGCAGTCTGATCGTGTGCTTCCTGATTGCCGAGTTGATCAGAGCATCGGGACAGGCACAGACCCGCGCGGTCCCGAACTGGTATGGCGGCGAGGAGCATACCGACGACGAGGTGCGTTTCCGTGCTCACGGGATATATTCGCCGTTCAACGCAGCGTTCGAGAACATTTATCCCCACCTGCCCATTCCACGCCTGCCAAGCTTGTCGAAGGCGCGGGCTGTGTTGGATCTGGACTCATGGCTGTATGACCCGTTGGTTCGCGTCGGCGGAAGGGCGGTCGATAAGGTCAGCCGCTCCCACGTCGGCATTCCCCAGCTCTACATGGTATGGCAGGCGGCCGGAATGGTCATCGTCATCGCCGTGTTGGTCTGGGTTGTGAGGTAATCGGGAGGTAACGCATGTACGTGACCACCGCGATAGTAAGCGGAGCCGTGGCGCTTCTGACGGCGCCGTTGTTCGATGGAGCGGCGCGGAAGGTGAGGGCGATCATTCACTCGCGCAAAGGCCCGCCCATTATCCAGCCCTACATCGACATTCTGAAGCTGCTGGGCAAGGAGGACCTGCGCTGCACGCCGAGCACGATCTTCCGGTTCGCGCCGGCGGTCGCTCTGGCGTCGTTTTTGATAGTTGCCGGCCTGACCCCCATCGGTGCGGGCGGTCTGGGCAGATACGGCGACATGATCGCCTGGGTCTACTTCCTCACGCTCGGTGCGGCGGCGATTATGCTGATGGCGGCAGCGTCCGGCAATCCGTTCTCCAACGCCGGTGCGGCACGCGAGGTGATGATGCTGCTGTCGGTCGAGCCCGTTGTCGTAACGGCCCTGATAACGGCCGCGATCAAGAGCCATTCGCTGCGCCTCGTCGATATGGTGACGGCGAACGTCGCGGGTGGGCCGTCGGTGTCGATGGTCACCGCAGGAATTGCGTTTTTCCTGGCATTGCAGGCGACGATGGGCAAGCTGCCGTTCGACATCGTCGAGGCCGAGAGCGAGATCGTCGAGGGGCCGCTGCTGGAACAGAGCGGGCCTAACCTGGCTTTGCTGAAGATGGCGCTGCTGGTGCGGCAGGTCGTCTACGCTCTTCTGCTGGTCACGCTCTTCTGTCCCTGGCCGATCGTCGAGCCCTGGCCGGTGGCTGGGTTGGCGGCGCTCGTGAAGGTGCTCGTTTTGTTCGTGGTCGCGGCGGTGATCGAGGCCGTCAGCCCACGAATGCGCATCGACAGAGCAATGACCTACATGGGCAGGATTCTGTTCGTAGCGCTCGCCGCGCTGGCGTTTGCGGTGATTGGGGTGTAGATATGGTCAACCAGAACCTGGTTCACACACTAAGCCTGATGATGATCTTCACGAGCTTCGCGGCGGTCGAGGCGAGAAACCTGCGCCACGCGACGATCGCATATCTGTGTCAGGCGCTGCTGATATGTGGCATTCTGGCGGCTTACTCCGTCCAGAACTTCGCCCTGATCTACTGGGCCGCGACCGCGCTCGTCACCAAGGCAATACTGATCCCCTGGTTTCTATGGAGATCGACGGAGGGGGCCGAGCAGGAGACCAGGCCGATCATAGGTTTCGGCATATCCGCGGTGCTGCTGATCGTCGGGCTTTCGATTATGTTCAAGCTGACCCACACGCACGCCTCGCTGTTCATCAACGTCAAGGGCGGTATGGCGAAGCTGCTCGCAACCAACTTAGCGGTGGCGTTCACGGTATTCGCGCTGGGGCTGTATGCGATCCTGACTAGGCGGGATGCGATCAAGACCGTGATTGGGCTTTGCCTGCTGGAAAACGGCGTCCACTTGAGCCTGGTCAGCCTTGCCCCGACGATCAAGGAGACGGCGCTCGCGGGCATCGCGACGGAGGTGGTTGTGACCGTCTACCTGCTGCTCTACATCATCGGCGGCATAAGAGAGAAGTTCCAATCGACCGACACGTTCAAGCTGTCGGAGCTCCACTGGTAGAGGTGCATCGATGTCCAGAGAAGTCGAATCGGTGATTCCGGCGCTCGTGACTATCCTGCCGGCGGCTGCGGGCGTGCTCATACTGTGCCTAGGCCGGTGGCTCGGATGGGTCCGGGAGGCGCTCGCACTGGCGGGGGCGCTGGCGGCGTTGGCGTTTTCCGTGATAGTCGCTGTCTCCGCGTTCGGCGGCGAGACGTTGACCTCGTTCGGCAGCCAGATCTACGCTGACTCGCTGAGCGCGCTGCTTGTAGTGCTCGTATCGAGCATCGGGCTGCTGGCGACGATCTATTCGCTGAGATACATGCGCCACCAGGTCCACGAAGGCGGCCTTCCCCACACGACCTCCGAGGGCAGGCTCACGGCGTACTACGGCTGGCTCATGCTCTTTGTCTCCACAATGCTGTGGGCATGCTTGTCGAACAACATCATAATGCTCTACGTAGCGGTTGAAGCGTCCACGATCGCAAGCGGACTGCTGGTCGCGTTCTACTGGGACAAGCGCGCCCTGGAGGCCGGTTACAAGTACCTGATGCTGCTCACCGTCGGCATCACGTTCGCGCTGTTCGGCTGTGTGCTGGTTTACGCGGCAGGCGCCGCGGCGCTCGGTGGACATAAAGGACTGCTGCTTTCCGAACTGAAGACCGTGGCGGGCGGGTTCCCTGTGACGACCGTCGTGCTTGCATCGGCGTTTTTGATAGTCGGGTTCGGCACCAAGGCCGGAATCGCGCCGTTTCACCCCTGGCTGCCCGATGCCCACGCCGAGGCCCCAACGCCCGTTTCGGCTCTGCTTTCGGGAGTCATGCTCAAGGTCGCGATTTACGCTCTCGTTCGAACGGTCAGTCTTTTCTTTGCCGATTTCTCGCCGGTCGCGATGTTTTTGCTGGGTTTGGGAGTGTTCACGTTGATCATCGGCGACCTGATGGCGCTGGCGCAGGACGACCTCAAGCGCATGCTCGCGTATTCCTCCGTAAGCCAGGTTGGCTATGTGCTGATGGGGTTCGGGATCGGCACGCAGCTCGGCATCTTCGCGGGCCTGTTCCATCTGGTCAACCACGCGATTGCAAAGGCGCTGCTGTTTTTGGCGGCGGGCGCGGTCATCTACTCCACCGGCGCAAGAACGCTTTCGCAGCTCGGCGGCCTAGCCAAGAAGATGCCCGTTACGGCGTTTTGTTTCTTCGTCGGAGCGTTCGCGGTGTCGGGCTTGCCGCCGTTCAACGGGTTCCAGAGCAAGCTTGCGCTGTTCGTGGCGGGCGCCTACGCTAATGACTGGTGGGCGGTCATTCTGGGAATCGCGGCCAGCCTCGTGACCCTCGTTGTGCTGGTCAAGGCCGCCAGAACGATATTTTGGGGCAAGCTCTCCGAGGCCGCTTCGGCGACGAACGTCAGAGAGGCGCCGGCGAGCGTCTGCGCCGCGATGGTGATCCTGGCGGCGCTTTGCCTGGCCATCGGCGTCTACCCGAGGCTTGTCTACTCGCCTCTGAAGGCCGCGTCGGCTGTCGTACAGACGACCAAGACCCACAATCCACAGGTATTGGCGGTGAATATCGATGCACGGAATGGCAATCGCTGAACGGTTAGTTAAGGACGCATCAGCCCGCGCACGCGAAATGGCCGGCTCGACGGTCAAAGCCGTGCAAGTGAAGGTGGCCGCGTGGTCGCACCTTCACCGAGGCGAGCTTCAGACCGCGTTTGAGAGAGCAAGTAGGGGAACCCCGGTCGAGAATGCCGAGCTGCGGATCGTCGTTGTCGAGCCGATCGCCAAATGCCGGGACTGCGGCGCCGACTACGCGCCCGATTCCCACGCGCTGCGATGCCCGTCGTGCGGCTCGGTTCGCGTGATAATGGACGAGTCGAGCGAAATAGAGCTGGAGGCCGTGGAGTTGACGCAAGACCGAAGCTGAACCGCAGAAAGGATGTGGCAGCAAGATGGCTGGTAAGGCAAGAGTGCTCGTCATCGACGACGACGCGGACGTCCTCGCCACAACGCGGCTGTTTCTTGAGAGCCGCGGATATGAAGTGCTGGTCGCGGCAGGGCCGGAGCAAGGCATGCACGAGCTCGAATCCGGCAAGCCGGACGTGGTCGTGCTGGACATCATGATGCCGCACAGCACCGAGGGATTCCACTGGCTGTGGAACGTCCGGCGTCACACGGACAAGGCCATAAGGGAGGTTCCCGTGGTTGTGGTCAGTTCCATCCACCAGACGACGCCCATGCGCTTTCGTGAGGGCGAAGCGGACGAGACGGGTGACTACCTTCCCGCGCAGGCATTCCTCGACAAGCCGGTTGACCCCGACCAGCTCGCGGCGAAGATCGACGCCCTCGTCAACAAGACCGCACAGTAGGCGCCGGCCATGGCCGATCGCGAGCTGACTCAGGCTCCGGGTGACCTCAGCCTGTCGCAGATCGAGCTTATCGCACGGATTCGATGGCTGATCGACCTGCGTTGGGGCGCTTTCGTGGGCGTCACGGCCACCGTTCTCATCACACGCGAAGTCTTCCATCCTCCGCTGCCCTGGGGCTACTTGCTCGCAACCGCGTTTCTGATACCCCTCTACAACCTGTTCTTTCACTTCGACTGGCAGCGCGCCAACCGCGTGGGCAGAGAGCACCTTGAGCGTACGTCGTCAGTGCTGGCAAACGCTCAGATCGCATGCGATCTCGTTGTTCTGGCCGCCTTGATCCATTTCTCCGGCGGTATCGAGAACGTGTTCGAGTTCTACTTCGTCTTCCACATGGTCATCGCGAGCATTTTGCTGTCGCGGCGCGCTGCGTTCGGGCAGGCGACACTGGCGCTGTGCCTGTTCGCTTTCGTGGCGGCGGGCGAATATGTGGGGATTCTGCCCCACTACAACTCCCCTATCGGCGTACGGCTGAGCGGGCTGCACACCAATTCGATGGCGCTGCTGGCCGTGCTCTGGACGATGGCCACATCGCTTTACGTTACCGTCTATCTCGCGACGTCGATTTCCAGCCGTCTTAGAAAGCGCGAGGAGGAGGTCGGCGCGTTGACCCGCGAGCTCGCCCGCCACGCCCAGGAACTCGAAGCAGCCTGCGACCGGTTGTCCGAGCTCGAGCATGCCAAGTCAACGTATGCCCGCAATGTAGCTCACGAGCTCCGCGCGCCGCTGGCCGCCATCGACCAACTTCTGCGATCCGTGACCGACGGCCTGCAGGGTGAGACTTCCGATCAGGCCAGGGAGGCGATCTCGCGCGCCCGCGCCCGCACGCGTGCTCTGCTTTCGCTCGTCAACGATCTGCTCAGCCTGGCCGCGGCTAGGCAGGTCCGCGTCCTTGGACAGTGGAGGAACGTGGATGTGCGCGAGGCGCTTGCGAGTGTTGTCGATGGGGCAATGCCTTCGGCAAACGCCAGGCGCATCACGATAGAAACGCATATTGACGAAAACGTTCCCCCGATCCATGCGGATGCAAAGGCTGTAACGGAGCTGCTCGATAATCTTATCAGCAATGCGGTGAAGTACTCGTTCGACGGCGGCAGGGTGACTGTGCGGCTCTGCCGCGAGCCGGAAGGCATTCTGATCGAGGTCGCCGACTCCGGCATCGGCATAGACGAAGCCGATCAGGAAAAGCTGTTCACGGATTTCTACCGCGCCGACAATGCCCGCAAGTTCACCTCGGAAGGAACCGGGTTGGGGCTGTCTATCGTCAAGAGCATCGTGGAAGCGCACGGCGGCACCATAGTCGTCCGCAGCCGCAAGAACGAAGGCAGCACATTCGCCGTTTTCCTGCCCGTCACGCACCCGCCGAAGAATGCCGGAGGCCCTGAGTAGGCGGGCATTGGCCGCCGTATCGAAGGGCCGACTACGCTCAGCATATCCGCGGCAGCAGCTCTCCCGACGGCATTGCCAGCATGCGCGACGTGCCGATCGCGGTCTTGACGGTCACGCGCCCCGCCGGCCCGGGCCGCACTTGCCCGACGATTTCGGCTTCTTCGCCGTATCGCCTCGATCTCACGACCCCAAGCGCCTTCTCGGCATCGCCTGCGGCGACGAAGATCAGCATCTTGCCCTCGTTGGCGACGAAGAACGGTTCGATGCCAAGCGCCTCGCAGGCAGCGTTGACGGCCGGATTGACGCGCACGCGGACCTCATCGATCTCTACGGCAACCTGAGATTGCGAGGCGATCTCGTTCAGCGACGATGCAATCCCGCCGCGCGTCGGGTCGCGCATGGCGTGAACTTCGCAGCCGGACTCGATCAGCCCCGTCACGATGTCCACAAGCGGTGCGACATCGCTGACAACGGCCTCAGTATCGAGCAGCTTCTCCCGCGCGAGCATCACCGCCGTGCCGTGGTCTCCGACCGATCCTGTCAGTATGACCTTGTCGCCGCATCTCGCCGACCCGCCCGATACGCCCGCTCTCCGCACGACACCCACGCCGGAAGTCGTTATGAACACTTTGTCGGCCGAGCCGCGCGGGACGACCTTCGTGTCGCCCGTGACGATACCGACCTGTGCCTCCTCGGCAGTCCGGCGCATCGACGCCGCGATCGCCCGAAGCGCATCGATCTCCAACCCTTCCTCGATAATGAACGATGCCGATATCGCTATCGGGCGAGCGGCGGACGTGAGCAGATCGTTGACCGTGCCGGCGATTGCGAGCCTGCCGATGTCGCCGCCGGGGAAGAATATGGGATCCACGACGAATGAGTCGGTCGTGAAGGCAAGCTCGCCGCCGTCCGCGCGCAACAGGGCACTGTCGTCTCCGGAGAAGTCCGCTCCCGCGTAACCGGCGACGAAGACTTCCTCGATAAGCTCCTTCATCGCACGGCCACCCGACCCATGACTCAGCATAATTCGATCGCCAACCACTCTATGCTCCTTCGTATCTATGCGCCGCCGCGCACGCGCCCTCGCTCGAAACCATGCACGGGCCGACCGGCGCGGTGGGCGTGCACGTCCTACCGAAATGCGGGCACTCGAATGGTCGGATCAGCCCTCGCAGCACTTCTCCGCACCTGCACGTCGTCGGCTTCGGCGGCGGCACATCAGCGAGCCCGGCCGCAAACCGTTCGCAGGCGTCGTGCGCGGCATACTTGGGCGCAAGCGCGACCCCGCTGCCTGGAATGCAACCCAGCCCGCGCCATAGTGCGTCGCACGTCACGAACACCTCACCGATCAGCTCCGCGGCGCGAGAGTTCGGCTCCACGCGGACCGCGCGCGGATACGCGTTGTCGATCGCCGCCGTCGCCTGCTCCAGACGCGTTAGAATCGCCTCTACCGCAAGCAGTATGTCAACCGGCTCGAATCCCGCTACGGCGCAAGTGACACCGATCTTGTCTGCAATGAAATCATAGGCTCCCGATCCGATGATCGTCGTCACGTGCCCGGGCAGAAGCAGCCCCGATATGTTGATCTCGTCACTGGACAGCAGCACGCCAAGGGCTGCCGGTAGCGTCTTGTGCGCGCAGTAGACTGAGAAGTTGCCGATGCGCTCGTCCGAGGCGACCTTGATCGCCAGCGCGACGGCGGGCATCGTCGTCTCGAAGCCCACCCCGAAGAAGACGACCTCTCTTTGCGATTCGGCGCGCGCGATTTCGACCGCGTCCATCGGCGAGTAAACGACCCTCACGTCCGCGCCCTGCGCTCGCAAACGCTCCAACGAGGTCACCGACCCCGGCACGCGCATCATATCGCCGAAGCACGCCAGCGTGACTCCCGGCTGCATGCCCAACGCAAGATAGCGGTCGATATCGCGCTGGTCGGTGACGCAGACAGGGCACCCGGGCCCGGAGATCAAACTGACGCCGGCCGGCAGCAGCGACTTGAGCCCGAACCGCGCCACCGCCATCGTGTGCGTCCCGCACACCTCCATGATCGTCGCCTGCATGCCGGCAAACCGCTGGATGCGGTGGGCTATGTCGCGCACGAGGGCCGGGTCGCGGAACTCGTCACTGAGCCGCATCGTAGACCCCCCTCAGCAGCGCGAGTGTTGACTTCGCCTCCTCGTCATCCACGATCGCAATCGCCAGCCCCGCGTGGATCAGCACATAGTCGCCCACGCGAACGCCGTCGAGCAGGTCCACGCGAACCCGCCGCGTTATGCCGTCGAACTCCGCGGTCGCGACGGGCCCGTCTATCTGCGTCACCCGCATCGGCACGGCTAAGCACATTTGTCATTTCCTCCCGCCGCGGCCACCGCCACCTGCCCCAGCGATATGCAGGCGTCGTTCGGCGGCATAATACCGTGAACCAAGACCTCGAAACCGGCTCGCTCAAGGGATTCGCGCAATCGCATCGCGATGATCGCGTTCTGAAACACTCCACCCGAAAGCGCAACAAGCCCTATGCCCGACCGCTCTCCGACGGCGCGGCACGCTTCCGCCAGCAGCCCGACCAGACCATTATGAAACCTCGCCGCAATTAGCGCGTTATCGGCGCCCGCGATGCAGTCCTCGACTACCCTGCGCACAATCGGAATCGTGTCGATTACGACCGTCGACCCGCCTGTCTCGACCGCACCCGTATAAGCGCCCGAACAGCCCTCATCAGCGGCCATTTCGAGCTGGGCCGCCGGCTGTCCTTCGTAGGTTCGCTCGCGGCACACGCCGCAGATCGCGGAAACGGCGTCGAACAGCCGACCCGCGCTCGATGTGAGCGGGCAGTTCAGCCCCGTTCGAAGCTGGTGCAGCACAACATCAAGCTCGAGCTTTGATAACTTCAAGCCGAGCTGCTCGCCAACACGCACGCAGTCGTCGCCGAAAGCCGCATGCAGATACGCCATCGCCATCCTTTTCGGGTCGCGAATCGCCGCCTCACCGCCGGGCATCCTGACTTGCGCAAATCGCCCCGCGCGCTCGAAACCCGCAAGGTCGGCAATCAGAATCTCCCCACCCCAGACGGTGCCGTCCGGGCCGTAGCCCGTGCCGTCAAGGGCAACTCCGATGCACGTCTCCGACCGCCCGTTCTCGGCCAGACACGCGGCCACATGCGCGTGATGATGCTGAACGCCGACCACCCGCTCAGCCGGCAGCTCGAGCGCAAAGCGCGTGCTGAGGTAATCCGGATGCAGATCGTGCGCCACGACCGCAGGCGTGCGGCCAAACAGGGCCAGGAAATGCGAGACGGCGTAACGGTAGTAGTCCAGCGTCTCCGCCGTATCGAGGTCTCCGATGTGCTGGCTGGGGACAGCCGTATTGTCCCAGGCAAGGCAGAAAGTGTTCTTCTGTTCCGCGCCGACCCCGAGAATGCAGACGCACTCAACGGGCATCTCGATCACGTTCGGCACGTAGCCTCTGGCCCTTCGAATCGGGATCGCCGCCCCGGCAGGCATCGGACGCACAACCGAATCGTCACACGGCACGTGAATGTCTCTGTCGTGCATGACAAACGCGTCAGCAAGCCCAGACAGCTTCGTCCGCGCGGAAGCATTGGTAAACACAAGCGGCTCCTCAGCCAGATTCCCGCTGGTCATCACCAGCGCCGGCGGGCCATGCTCGAAAAGCAGTTGATGCAGCGGTGTATACGGCAGCATGACACCGAGATGTGTATTGCCCGGCGCGACCGCCTCGGAAATCCCCGTCCCCATCCGCCTGCGCGCAAGCACAATCGGCCGCTGACGCGACCCAATCAGCTCGCGCGCCAAGTCGTTCAGTTCGCACAGCCGCTCTGCCTCGTCGAGATCGCGCACCATAAGTGCGAACGGCTTTGCGACACGGCCTTTTCTTTGGCGAAGCGTTCGGACTGCATGGTCGTTGGTCGCGTCACACGCCAGGTGAAATCCGCCGAGCCCCTTGACGGCTACGATCGCGCCCGCGTGCAGCAGCCTTGCAGCGGCTTCGAGCGCTTCGGTCTCGCAGGCAACTCCGCCGCTCTCCAGCCAGACGCGCGGCCCGCAGTCGGGGCATGCTATAGGCTCGGCGTGGAACCGCCGGTCCGCCGGTTCGGCGTATTCCGCCGCGCACCGCTCGCACATTGCAAACGCGGACATCGTGGTGTTGGCGCGGTCGTAGGGCACACGGCGGACTATGGTGAACCGCGGCCCGCAGTTGGTGCAGTTGGTGAATGGGTAGGCGAATCGGCGGTCGGAGGCATCGCTGATCTCGCGCAGGCAGTCCGGGCACGCGGCCACATCCGCCGGAATGACGCTGTCAACCGAAGACTGCGCGCGGCTGTCGAGTATCTCAAAGCCGGCGTAACCCACGGGGTCGGCTTCGATCGCCGCCACCGACTCCACTTTCGCCAGCGCCGGCGCCTCGACCGCCAGGTCCCTCAGAAAAAGCTCGATGGATTCCGAGGAACCTTCCGCGTCGATCTCGATGCTGCCCGACGTGTTTCGAACCCACCCGGCCAACCCGTGACGGTTCGCCAGCCGATAGACGAACGGTCGGAAACCCACGCCCTGCACGACGCCCGCGACCCGGATTATCCTTCTGACTGCGCTCACTTATTGTCCATACCGCGCAAGATCGCAGGTTGTTCCGGCGGAGCCGGAGCTGCGGCTAGACCTCTACTATCCGGCCCGTCTCCAGCGACTCTATCGCCGCCGCGATCACCTTTTGGGCCTCGAGGCCGTCCGCGCCGGATCCGTCGATCTCGTCGGGAGAAGCGCCGTCAGCAATCTGCTTGAGAAAACAATGCAGCCGGTCGGCGAACGTGTCGTTGAAGTCCCTGAACCCGCCGAAGACGGGATTGGTGTAGACCGACTTCACCGGATCGCCTGCGGGATACAACGTCACCTCGCGCCACATATCCTCCAACACGAAACGCCCGCCCACTCCTGCGACCTCGCAGCGTTCCATAGGATGTCCGCGCTCGATATCGTAGCTGCTCGTCAGATGACCCACCGCTCCGTTGGCAAATAGGAAGTTAAACGAAGCCGTCGACCAGATGTCGCGCCCGGGCGCCTTCATGCCGAAGCACTGCACCCTTGCGATGTCGCCGCAATAGTACCGCAGCATATCAACCGAGTGCGGATTGAGGGCCTTGAGGTGAAAGTAAGGCGAATCGAACTTGCCCTGCCGTCCGATCCAGAGCGCCATGTTGGCAAACAGCAGCGATCCGAGCCTGCCTTCGTCGAGCCACTGCTTCGCAAGCCGCGCTGCGGGCGTGAAGCGGTGGTTGAAATCGATTCCAAAGCAGCGATTGCGTTCCCGCGCGGCCCGAACCATCTCCGCAGCCTTGTCGATCTCGTTGCAGATCGGCTTTTCACACAGAACATGGCAGCCCGCTTCGAACGCTTGAATGGTAGGCTCGAAATGGTCGCTCGAGTACTCAAATCCGCCCGTGCAGATGCTCACCACGTCCGGCTTCAGCAAACTAAACATTTCAGCCGCACTCAGGAACCACGGCACTCCCAGCCGCTCCCCCGCGCGCCGAGCGCGTTGCTCGATGATGTCACACACGCCGACCAGCTCAGCCAGCGCATCCGCCTTATATATATCCGCGTGCAGATTCCCAATCGGCCCCATGCCGACTACACATACTCGAAGCATTCGTCTTTACCCAGTCCTTTGGTTGCAACCGAGTCAACGCGCACGAAGTCGATTCGCGCGGGCTGCATTCCCGGTCTGTGTAGGCAGACCTCGCACGCGATTGCTCCCGATTTATTGGAAGCTGCCGCCCGGAGCTTCACAAATCCTTCTGCCCTCTCTGCGTCTGCAACTCCTTCGCCTGCAGCGCCTCGGCGGCCTTGGGCGAGCCGATGTGCAGTGTGTCATATGCTTCCTGAGAAGTCTTGAATTGAACGCCCTTGCCGTGCCAGTTCAGGTTCGTGTAGATGGGGTTGGTGCGGCCGGTCTCGCTTTCGCGTTTGGCGATCCAGTTCTGCATCCGCTCTTCCAACATCTTGACGACCTCGGGGTTCTCGTCGGCGACGTTGCAGTTCTCTTCGGGATCTTTCAGCAGGTTGTAAAGCTCGATTTCGGGTTTGAAGTGGAAGTCGGGTTCGAGCGCATGAATGTATTTCCACTCGGGCGTTCTCCAGCCGTGCTTTCGCATCCATGTGCACTCGGTAAGATAGTACTCCGGTTCCTGGACGCGCGGCTTGCCCTCGAAAAGCGGCACAAGGCTGCGACCGTCGAACTCGATCGAGGTCTTGATCCCCATAAGCTCGAGGATCGTCGGCATAATGTCCTTCATATGGACGTAGTCGTCGAACCTCAGCCCCGGTTCGATCCTGCCGGGATAGTAGAATACGAGTGGGATGTGCAGCGTGCAATCGTAGAGGCCGTGGTGGTCGAACCAGCACTCGTGATCGTAGAGCGTCTCGCCGTGGTCGGAATCGATCACTATAAGCGTCTCTTCCTCGATGCCCAGCGACCTTACCGTCGCAAAGATGTTGGCGATGCACGCGTCCATATACGCCACCGCCCCGTCATACTGTGCGATGATGTAGTCCTTGTCCTTGCAGTGCGGTGGGAACCAGCTCGCGAAATAGTCGCAGAACGGCTTGAACGACATCACCGGATCAAGCGAGTGGTTGGACTCATCGAACTCGTTTCCATCGTAGAATATGCGTTCGAACGGCGCGGGAGGCAGATACGGCGAGTGCGGGTCCATGTGGCGCAAGAACAAGAAGAACGGCTTATCCTCGCCCGCCAGTCTCTTGAGCTCAGGAATGGCAACCGCGTTGAGGTTCTCCGCCTTGTGACTCCGGCCTGCTTCCCACGAACCCCAGCCGGAGAAATCGATATACTTCTGGAACCCACGCGACGCCTGGTTGCCGCTGAACCCGACGCAGGTCGTGTTGTAGCCGCGTCTGCCCAGCACCTCAGCCAGCGTCTTAAGGTGTTTGCCGAGCGGGCCTTCGTGCCGTAGCGCGACGACATCCGTGCCGAAAACGTCCATGCCGGTGAACATGGACGTATAGCCCGGCGTGGTCGGGATCGATGGACTGTAGCAGTTGTCGAACACGGCCCCGCCGTAGGCCAGCTCGTCTATGTGAGGTGTAGTCAGCTTGTCGTAGCCATACAGGCTCATGTGGTCCGCCCGCAGGCTGTCGATGCCAAACAGGATCAGATTCGGTTTCTTTTTCATTGAACTCCTCTAATTCTTGTGTCGGATGCGCAAGGCTTAACAATCACAAAGCACATCCGTTGTTCTTGCGACGTTTGGAACCAACCTTCAGCCCTGAGCCTTATCTCGCTCCCAGCGCCTTCAAACAAGCGTTGAGATAGCCGTAGCTCTCCGCTGCAATTATCGACACCTCCGGCAACGTCAACTCTCCCGCGCCGATCACCTCCAGGCATACCGGCCCGTCGTATCCGCCGTCGACCATAACCTTGCAGTAGGCCATCAGGTCTATGTCGCCACGACCACAAGCTTGATCGGCCGGCGCGCCCGGCGACGGGCCGGGTCCCTTGCAATCGCGTATGTGGATGTGTTTCGTGCGTGAAAGCACTGCTTTGAGGGCCTCTGCCGGGTTCTCGCCCGCGCGGTGGATGTGGCTTGGGTCCATATCGACCCCGAACGCCGGAGATGTGATCTTCTGCATGGCGCGCAGCGTGGTCGCCGTGCTGTAGATGGACGCGCCCACGTGCGCTTTGCAGCACAGCGTCACTCCGTAGCATTCGGCCTTTTGTGCCATCTTCGCGATGAGATCGGTTTGTCGGACGAAATCTTCTTCGACATCGGCTTTGCCGCCCGGCCCGATGTTGATCACGGGAATGCCGATCTCCGCTCCGGCCTCGAATGCCTTCGTCAGCCGGTCCTCGTCGAGTGCCGCCTCCTCCATCGCAAGAAACTCCAGTCCGTTATCTGCCGCGATCTGTTTGAGTTGGCCGGCCTGCGCTCTCCAATCGTCGAGCACAAGATGCTCGCACATTCCCTTGATTGCCGATATCTCCACGCCGTCATAGCCGGCGAGCTTGATGTGCTTGGCGGCGGTCGCGAAATCAAACCCGCCGAACAGCACCGAATTGACGCCTAGTTTTATCATCGCAAAGCTCCTTGTTGTGTGGCTGCCATGGTCATGTTTTGGCGTCCGGCGCAGTTGACCTTCGTATAATGCTCGGAATATGCTATCCTGGAAAGGCAAACAGACTTTGGGGAGCATTGCGGCGAATGTTGGTAACGGTCATCGGTAGAGGACACGGTGGAACGAGAGCGATATCGCATACGTTGTCTGCCAGCGGCGTATACATGGGCGCCCAGTTAAATGCTTCGGGCGATCTCGTCCCGCCGGAGGATATGTATGAAGCCTGCCGAGTGATGTCGCGATACGTAACGCATCTCCGCGGCGTGGAGTGGGATTTCTCTAGTGTCGTCAAAGGACGCATCAGCGCAGCCTTCAAACGGCTGATCCGGTCGTACCTGTCCTCCGTGCTCGAAAGCGACGCCGAGCACAAAGGCTGGAAAATCCCCGAGACGACGCTCGTCTATCCCTGGATCGCGCGCATGTTTCCCGATGCCTACTACATCCATTGGACCCGCGACCCCCGCGATGCCATATTGGGCGCGCACGTAACCGATGACCTGTCCCGCTTCGGCATTCCCTACGAGCCGACCGACGACGTGCGCCTCCGCCGCGCCATAAGCTGGAAGTATCAACGCGAGATCGTCAAGGCTACGCCCCGCCCCAAACACACGATTGACGTTCGATTCGAGGACTTCGTTCTCAGGCAAGATGAGACGCTTGCCCGACTTGAAGCGTTTCTCGGAATCCGGCTCGCGAAGATAGACGTAAACCCCGAAGCCGTCGGCCGGTGGCGCAGCGACGAAGGTGTCCACGACTTCGACTTCCTGCGGGAAGACATGAAGGAGCTGGGCTATTTGCCGTAGCACACGCGGTCGTTTTGCTCGTCCGCGGCTCAAACTCCCGACCTCAATCCGCCGGCTCCAGAACGCCGAGCTGCCGGAGGTGGCCCATCACCGCTTCCAGACACTCGCCGGCCGCCAGCCGCCCTGAGTCAACAACAAGCGCCGGCGACTCCGGCGGCTCGTAAGGCGACGAGACGCCCGTAAACTCCGCGATCTCGCCGGCGCGCGCCTTGGCATAAAGCCCTTTAGGATCGCGAGCCTCGCACGTCTCCAGCGGCGCGTCCACAAAGACCTCGATGAAACGATCGCTGCCTATGATCTCGCGGGCCTCGGCGCGATCGGCGCGGAACGGAGAGATGAACGACGTGACCACGATCAGCCCGGCGTCGTTGAACAGCTTCGCAACCTCGGCCACACGCCGAATGTTCTCCGCGCGATCGTCGGCTGAGAATCCCAGATCGCGATTCAGACCGCGCCGGACGTTGTCCCCATCGAGCACAAAACACGCGTGTCCCTGCTCGGTCAACCGCTTTTCCAGCGCATACGCGAGCGTGGACTTGCCCGATCCGCTCAGTCCGGTCAGCCACACGGTCACCGGCCTATGCCCAAACAGCCTTTGTCGATCGCGCGCCGAAACGTGCCCGACATGGCGGGTGATGTGACGATGCTGCGCACTCTGAGCTTGTCGAAGGGCATCTGCGGCGTACCTGTGCGACCTGTCGATCACGGTCCCCGCGCCGCACGTGAAGTTCGTAAGAGGATCGATCACAATGAAGCTGCCTGTCTGCCGGTTGCGGGCGTACTCGTCGCACAGGATAGGCCGCATCAGCTCCATGCCGATCCGACCGATTTCGTTGAGATTAAGCGTGTCGGCCGGCTCGCGGTGCAGCGTGTTGGGGTCGATCCGATACTTCAGTTCGGTCAGCCGCCCCCGAACGGTCCGCGTTGTGTGCTTGATTACATACTGCTTGCCGAGTTCGAGCGGCCTCGTGTCCATCCATATCAGCATCGCCTCGATGTCGGTTGCGACCCACGGCCGGTTCGCCGCGTGCGCGATCATATCTCCGCGGCTCAGGTCGATCTCGTCTTCAACGCAGACGACAACCGACTGCGGGGGAAATGCGTGGTCGGTCTCCTCTCCCGCCGCCAGAATCCGGCTGATGCGCGTCGTCCTCCCCGACGGCAGCGCCATCACCTCATCGCCGACTCGCAGTACACCCGACGCCACCGTTCCGCAGTAGCCTCTGAACCCGCGATGCGGCCGCAGCACATACTGCACCGGAAAGCGGAGGTCGATGAGGTTCTGGTCGCTTGCGATGTGGACGTTTTCAAGATGCGAGAGTAGGGATGGCCCGTCATACCATTGCATGTTCGCGCTTCGTTCGACTACGTTATCACCTCGCAGCGCACTCATCGGAATGAATACCACATCGCGCGCAGGCAGCTTCGCGCAGAACTCGCTGTATTCCTCGCGGATACGCTCGAAGGCCGACTGCGAATAGCCCGCCAAATCCATCTTGTTGACCGCCACGACCATGTGCGGAATCCCCAGCAGCGACGCTATGAATCCATGCCTTTTGGACTGCGTAACGACGCCTTTCTGCACATCGATGAGTATCACCGCCAGGTTGGCGGTAGAGGCCCCCGTGACCATGTTGCGGGTATACTGCTCGTGGCCGGGCGTGTCGGCTATTATGAACCGCCGCTTGGGCGTGGCGAAGTGCCGGTAGGCGACATCGATGGTGATGCCTTGTTCCCGCTCGGCCCGCAGACCGTCGGTCAGCAGCGCGAAGTCGATTTCCTCCCTGCCCGCTTTGATCGAATCGTTGGTCAGAGCGGCCAGATGGTCCTCGTATATATTCTTGGAGTCGTGCAGAAGCCGTCCGATCAGTGTGGACTTGCCGTCGTCCACGCTGCCCGCCGTCGTGAACCGGAGCAGGTCCGCCTCCCGCACCTGCTGCAAAAAGGATTCCAGAGTCGATTGGGTCATTGGCTTTGAGTAACGTTGAATGGTCAATAGGGCCGCAGGGGCTGCGGCATTCAACATTCAACACCGAACACTAACCGTCAGAAATACCCTTCCCGCTTTTTCTGCTCCATCGAGCTGTCCTGATCGTGGTCGATGAGGCGCGTGATGCGCTCGGAGTGCCGCGCGACCATCATCTCCTGCACTATCTCCTCCACCGTCGTCGCGCCGGATCTTACGGCCCCCGTGCATGGATAGCATCCCAGCGTTCTGAAGCGGCACATCACGGTCTGCGGCTTCTCGCCGTCGTTGAGCCGGGTGCGTTCATAGACCGGCACCAGCCGCCCTTCCCGCACCACCACTTCCCGTTCCTTGGCGAAATACATCGGCACGACGGGTATCTGCTCCGCCTGAATGTAGAGCCAAACGTCGAGCTCGGTCCAGTTTGAGAGGGGAAAGACTCGAATGCTCTCGCCCTTCTTGATTCGGCCGTTGTAGAGGTTCCACAACTCCGGCCTTTGGTTCTTGGGATCCCACTGGCCGAATGCGTCGCGAAAAGAATAAACCCGCTCCTTGGCGCGCGACTTCTCCTCATCGCGCCGCGCCCCGCCGAATGCAGCGTCGTAGCCGCCCTCGGCAAGGGCGTTCAACAGCGCCTGAGTCTTCAGCAGCGCGCAGCACTTGACCGTCCCAAGCTTCCACGGATCGACGCCTTGCGCGATTGCCTCCTCGAACCGATACACCCTCAGGTCCGCGCCGATTTCGCGGCAGAACGCGTCCCGGAACTCATACATCTCGGGGAACTTCATCCCCGTATCGACGTGCAGCAGCGGGAACGGTATCTTGGCCGGCGCGAACGCCTTCTGCGCCAGTCGAACCATAACGGACGAGTCCTTGCCGACCGAATACAGCATCACCGGCCGCTCGAACTCGGCCGCGACCTCGCGGATGATGTGGATGCTCTCGGCCTCGAGTGTCTCCAGGTTGGAAAGGTGGAGCTTTTCCATACAACGCGAGTATAGCAGCCCCTGCCGCAGCGGTCAACGCGCGGTCGGTTCGCGTAAACGCTCAGTCCGCTACAACCAGCCGTGGGCCGTCATCGCGAGGTCGGATACCGAAAGATATGCTTTCTGCTACCTTTAAAAGCAGATTCCTCATATCCGTTCGGAATAACAGGCGTGGGCAGCACTCCTCATCTCTGTGCTCTTACCGGTTTTGCGACAGCCGCAGCCCTGCAGGACGCGGCACGTGTTCGCTTTCGCCTCTTATGCGTTGTCCTTGACCAATGCCTTCTTGCCCTTCGCGCCGAGAAGGGGGGTGTTGTTCAGCGAGAGCTGGTTATTGGTGATCATGTAGTTATCCGCGTCCTTGGCGCAGGTAATTCCAACTTCGCAGTGGTGGATGTAGTTGTTGGAAACGATCGTCCGCTCCTTGGAATCGATCCTTATGCCGGTGAAGCCGGGCGAGCCGAAAAACTCGCAGTCGGATATGATCGCGCCGGAATCCTGATTGATGACGATGCCTATCGAGTTCATCGAATCTCGAAAATAGCAGCCCGTGATACGCGCAAACGCGCCTTTGTTGAGTTCGATGAGCGCCTTGGCGTTCGCGGCCGTCATCTCCGTGTCCGAGATCACCACGCGGGTGCAGTCGTTGATCTGAAAGCAGTAGTCGGACATCGCTTCCACCCAACACTGCGTCAGATAGCTCGACAGCGCGGGCCCATGGTTACCCGGCTCCTTGAGAAAGAACGTCTTGCCGAGGATCATGAAGCTCTTGGAGATCATCAGCCCGTCGGTGGACCGCATATGGAAGCATTTGCGGTGAGTGCGATAGTAGGCTTTCTCGTTATCCGCGGGACCGCCGGCAACGAAGCAGTGGACGTTTTCGATGCGAATGATATCGAGGCTGCCGTCAATGTGCACCATCGTATCGTGCACGAACCCGTTGAGCTTGCGGATCACGCTTTGACCGCAGTTCGCCCCGCCTTTGGGCGTGCCGACGCCCACAAAGGCGTTGGCGAACGTGATATTGTCGATGTAACCCGCGCCGTTGCCGAGCAGCGAGATCGTCTCGGGGCACTCCTTGGGGTTAGCCAGATCGCCGTTATCCGGATAGACGAACACGATGTCGGAGACTCTCGATTCCGTGGGCACGCGGACAGCCGGCGCATCGTAGTGCCTGACCACGATTCTCGTGCCGAACGGTTCGCCCAGCATGGCCTGGTTGACGCCCATATCTATCGCACCGCTGATCACGTAATCGCCCCTCGGCACAAAGATCGCGCTTCCCGCCGGCGAATCCTTGAACGCCTTTCGCAGGGCCGCAGTGTCGTCCGTCTTGCCGTCGCCCTTCGCTCCGAAGTCCCGTGCGCTTGCTATGTGTGAACTGATCGGGGCCGCTTCGGCTTCGTGCGGCAGCAATGCCGCGCCCAACGCCATCAATCCCGCCGCGGACGCACCCTTTGCCAGAAACTCTCTTCTGTTCGCCGTGATACCGTCCATTCAGTCTCCGCCTCCCTCGCTGCCGCTTTCGACCGCTTTCGTGAAGGCCGCGACCATGCCGGCCAGCATATCGACGGTCCGAGCCGATTCGGTCTCGGTGACGACCGCGTCCGGATTGCCCGGCGGTTCCGGATCGGGCATCATGTGAACGTCCACCATCTCGTTCCAGCTATACACGCCGAATCCATCGGCAATCCGCGCCGCCTGCTCGGCATGCAGACGGTTCATCTCAGCCTGCGACCTGGCGCCGCTGATCATGTCCTTGCCCCAGCTCGGGCTGGATCTGTAGGTCAACACAACCTGCGCGCCCGTCTGCTTCTTGAAATTCAGCACAGCCTTCTCCTCTTCGCCTGTCAGCGGGGCCGTGGCCCGAATGACTACGATATCGGCGTGGCGCGCAGCCGAGGGGTTGCAACCGGTGTTGATCCTGTAGCCGACCGCGTGCGGATGCTTGCATTGCATCTGATACGGCATTTCTGTGGCGATCAGCAGGTCCGGAAACTTCTTTTTCAGCCGCGCTTTGATTTCCGACAGCGCCGTATCCATAACCTGTGCCCTGAACTCTATGTGATCCTCCACAGCGCCGGGATGCGCGGCTTTGCCGACGCAGTGGGCGCCCAGATCGAACAGCTCCTGGTCGCGCAGATCGATCTCGTCGAACCCGGCAAGCTTGGTTCGCCAGACCTTGTTGAGCTTGTTTATGTCCTGGCAGTACTTCGCCCTGAGCCAGAGTCGAAACATCTGCTGCGTGACCGCGTCGAAGCTGCCGGTCCATTCGAGCTCGCACGTAAGCGCAACCACCGGGCAAGATTTGCCGTTGCGCACCACATGCAGTATTGCGCCGTCCTTGAGGTAGCGTTCAATGTAGTCGGTGCCGTAACGGGTCGCGGCCTCGATCACGGCGGGATCATAGGGCTTGGTGCGGCCTCGTTCGCCGTCCCGACCGATCCCGATATCGAGATCGACGCCGTACATGTTCTTGATGCCCGCAGCCCTGCCGGGGTCGGACACGTCCACCCACACCTTCAGGCTGAGCCACGGCAGTATCTGCATCCCGGCCTTTTTGGCCAGCTTGTGGCCCCGGTCGAGCCAATACCAATCCCTGTCAACCATCTGCGACCATTCCGAGTCGAGAAAGACCGCGTTTACTCCCATCTTCTTTAGCCTGGTGAAATCCTCCAGGATACGGTCGTCCGAGCTTCTCCACGGCTCCCACCAGTGCGTGAAGTAATACACGCCTACCAACGGCCTTCCATCGCCGAGCCGGATGGCGTCGCCCATTGCTCCGACCGCGCCGCCGAACAGCACGGGGAGCACCAGCAGACACAGCGTCACTCTGCTCAATTGCGTCTCCTTGCACCAAAAGGATATCTCATTTTCACGGTTCCTGCGGGCGGATAGTGAAGCTTCGATCGCTGCCGCTTCACCTCGTCCAACGTCGCGTCCACATCGATGTTTACGCCTATTACGCGATAGCTCAGCGGCTCCATTCGTATCGACCCTTTCGGGTTCGCGAGATCAACGACCTGCAGCCGGACCGGCGTGAGAGGCTTCGTCCAATCACTCAGCTTTACCGGCTGCGTTGGGTCGAGTTCCAGCTCAGGTTCCCAAAGCAGTTCCTTCAACGAGACTTCGGCTTTCCGCGACCCCGGATTGCACAGCACGACGAATCCGCGCCCGTCCACCATATGCGCCGCGCCATCCGGGTGAATGCCGTCCGGCACCGGCAGCACGTGCTGATACTCCCGCAGATACGGCCTCGCCGCCTTGAAAAACGCAGTCCAGTCCATAAAGAAGCTCAGGACTTCAGGCCGCAGCATCCGCGGGTCCTCGCCCCATTGGTAGTCCGCGCGCACGGCGATCGTCGTAAACATTCGGCTGGCAAGCTCATCCAGCGAGCGGTCTTCAAACCACGCCCAGCCGCAGTGCGGAGGCACGATTGTGCGGTAAGGCCACGCCCAGTTCACCTGATACGCCGCCGACCGCGTCACCAGATCACCCGCTCGCAGGCTGTGTCGGCTGAAGAAGCGCTTGTTGACGTCACCCTCGGGCTTCTCGGGCAGGATATTCGACCACGCCCAAAACTCGCCCTCGCCGAAATATATCTGGTTGATATCGCTCAGAAAATGGATGTTGCCCCACCAATAGCACGCGCTTCGGGACGTAGAGTGATGCACGAATGTCTCAAAATCGGGATAGCGCTGCCGAACCGCGCGCATCGCGGCGATGGTCTTTTCGTCCACCGTCCTGTCGTGGAACAGCTTGCACAGATCGGTCTTTTCGATAAGATCGGACACGATGTCGGCGTGCTCGGACGCAGCGTCGTTCATCCACGTGTGGTAACGCATCCCATACCGCCTTAGCAGACGGCGCAGAGGATCGAAACCTTCCGGGAACCGCTTTGGATCGAACCGCCAGTCCCCCGGGCCGGCCTCCCAACCCATGTCCAAGTGAAACTCCTCGCAACCAACCGCAGCTACGTAGGGCAGAATGTCGATCAGCCGTTCGGCCGTCACAACGTCCCTGCTCGCGGGCTGTATCCCACCCTGCCACAGCCAGAACTGGTTCCAACTGAAAAACGGATCCTTTCCCCGTTGGCAGGAATACTCCTCGCCCACAAACCGCCGCAATCGCACAAACCCGTTTTCGACCGGCCCTGCAAACGGCCATAGCAAAAACCTGCCCACGGGTTCGGCTTCCAACGCTTCGACGGCATGATCGAGCATCGCCAGGCGCCCGGTCTGCACTCGCTCCTCTCCACCGACGCCCGCCACGAACGCCGCCAGCCCGACCCTCGCTTCCGCGTCATAGCAGAGGTGGTCGGACTGCGCCACGTACTCGAATCTCTGCCGCCCGTTCACATTGGGCCTGCCGTCGGAAAACCCTCTACCGAACGTGTTCTTGGGCATCACCGGCTTCAGCGAGTGAACCGTAGTCAGCACCTGCGCAACGGCGCGGCCCGCCGCACGCCAATCTTTCGGCACGTTGAACTGCTGCTCGATATACGGCTTGTCCCGGTACAGCCTTACGCGCCACGTAAGGGCCTCCGGCGCGCTCAAGCGAAACTCAGCCTCCGCATACAGACTGTGCTGCCGTGGCAGCCACGAAGCCACGACGAACTCCGCTCCGTCCCTGAGCACCGCGCCCTTCTCATCGACCACGACAAGGCACGCCGACGCATCCGACAGCAGCTCACGCCCGCCGTCCGTTCGAATGCTAGCTATCCGAACATGCCGCTCTCGATCGACAACGATCTTGACGTCGGCTGCCTCGTTGGAAAGCTCGATGGTCTCGCTGCCGTTCGTGATGCTCGAACGAATCCGCGGCAAGCCCCAGCTCTTCTTCGGCACACCTGGGGACGCGCGAAACTCCGGCACGCCTTGGCCCTCGGCAACCGCCGGCCGGGGCGCATTGGGATCCAATACAACGTAGGCCGGCTTATTCGCCTCATCGGCCCGGACCATGCCAATCCCTCCCGCGCATACCACAGCCAGGCATGCAGCGACCCGAAGGCGTCTCGACATCACCGCTTTCCAACTCCAGCCGCATCCTGTCTGGGCGTCGGCTTCATACCTGAGTTGTTGGCGATCACGATGTCGGCATCCTTCGCGCGCTCGTCCTTGAAGATGCGCTCATAAGCGGAGTTTTCGAACACGTTGCCCGTAATCGCCGCCTGCTTGAGGTCTTTGCCAAAGCTGAAGATCGGGCTGAGCGGGGTGACGACGCAGCCGGTCATAGTGAAGCTGTCCACCGCCTGCAGGTCGATGAACGGCGTTGTCGGGTTCTCGAACGCCCTGCCGATCCGACAGCCGGTCAGCAGCAGGTTGTGGCAGGCCTTGGCATCGATCGCCGGAGCGCCGTTGGTCTGGATTTCGGCGTTGGCAATTCTCATGCAGACGTTGGGGTTGTTGAGCAGCACGGACTGGTAGTGATTCCAGAAGTATCCGCCGGTCACGGCGACTGTGTGGCCGGTCTTGCCTTCCGCCCTCCATCCGTTGACGCAGGCATCCGTCCCGCAGTCCACGAACGTGCCCCAGCACCCGCCGTTGGGGTCTTCGGCGAGCTCAAACGCGGTGTGCGCCTGAAACGCCACCAGGTGGCTTCCGCGCAAACCGTCGTTGCGCCCGAACTTGAACGCCGTCACGTTGGGCCGATTGAGGTTGTTCCAGACCTCGATGTTGCGAAGTGTGGGAAGGTCGAGCGTCAGGGCCACGTATACCCCGGTCCGGCGCGGCGACACAATGAAGACGTTCTCGATGTTAAGCCGCCCGCAGTTGGACTTTCCGTCCGATATGATGCCATCGTAGCAATACCGGATAAGCACATTGGAAATCGATATCCCGCCGCCGCTCAGCAGGATGGTCGGCGGGTGCTTCTCGCCCGTGCTCTCGTCGTAGTCGAACATCAGGCCGTGCACGGCGGCGCCCTCCTGGGCGGTTATCGCCGGGCCGGCAGCGTGCTTCACGAAGATGATCGGCATGGGGGCGGTATCCGCAGGCCACGCGCCGGGCTCATTGCCCATGATCGACTGATTCCCGATAGTAAACGGCTTCGTGACCACGTAGCGGCCCCTTGGAAAGTGGACAGGCAGGGCCTTAGCCTTGCCTTCGTCGATCGCCCTTTGGATCGCGGCGGTGTCGTCGGTCTTCCCGTCACCGACCGCGCCGAAATCCTTGACGTTGACGCAGGTCGCCGATTGCGCCGCCCACCCGGCGCCGGCCAGGCAAACGCACGCAAGCGCCGTACACAGCATGGGGAGTCTGCTTCTCATAAGGCATCCGTCCTTTCTCATAGACCGGCGCTTAGGCAGGCCGCAGCGGGAAAACCGAAGCGCGGCGAGGGGGGATATCGCCGCGCTTCGACCCAAGCGTACGTGCTATACAGTCGCCACGCACGCCTCGCCGGCCTCTGACGCCGCCATAATTAGGCCGGTCTCGTGCGCAAGCAACGCCCCTGCCACGGGGCCGCCTGCCCGCTTGCTCACGAACTCTACGGGGTATCCGCTGTCGGCCATCTGACGCGCCAGCACCGCCGAATCGACTAAAACCGGCCCCGAACCGTCCAAATGGAACCTGGGCAGCGCCATCGCCTCGCCGCAGGTGAGGCCGAACGTCGTTATGGCATGCGCCAGCACCGCGCTGCCATTTATGATCTTGCGCCCGCCGGGCATGCCTATGGTGCAATAAGGCTTGCCGCCGCGCATAATCAGCATCGGTGACATGTTGTGCTGAACACGTTTGCCCGGAGCGATCGAGTTCGGCCCGCCCGGAATCGGATCGAATCGCGACATGCCGTGGCCCAGCACCAGCCCCAGCCCCTTGACCGCGATCATCGATCCAAACCAGCTTCCGTGCGTTGCCGTAACCCCAACCACGTTGCGGTCCTTATCCACGGCGACCAGATGAACCGTATGCTCCGAACCGGCCGCGCTCAGCGGCGTATCCACCGGCGCCGCACCGATCTCGATCTGCCGAAGAATTTCTCTCGCGCGACGTCTGGAGAGCATATCCTCCATCGGCACGTCCACATGCAACGGGTCGCCCATATACGTGAACCGATCGCGCCAGGCATGCCTAGCCGCTTCGATCAACAACATATACTGCCTGCTCGTTCCGAGGTCCGACGGCGCAAGTTGGGTCTCCTTGAGCACGTTCACAATCTGCAGCGCCGTTATTCCGCCCGCCGGCGGAGCCGGAGTCAGAACCTCGAACTCGCCGCATTGCACCGCCACTGGTTCCTCCACCCGCGCGGTCACGCTGTCGAAATCCGATTCGTCCAATATCCCTCCGCCGCGTCTGACCCTATCGAGAATCATCCGCCGGATTTCGCCGCCGTAAAACGACATCGGGCCGTCCCTCCGCAGACAATCGATCAGCGCCGCTAGGTCTTTCTGAACCAGACAATCTCCTTCTTTGGGAACTCCGCCCGGCAGGAAAGCATCCACCGACTCCTTGTCGGCGTGAGCGGCAAAAAGCGAGAGCGCGTTTGCCAGGCCCGGCGGCACACGAAATCCATCCTCGGCGAGCCGCTGAGCCGGCGCGGCAACCTCGTCAAACGACTTCGTACCGTACCGCTCCAGCGCGAGCGTCAGCCCCGCCAGTATCGGCGGCACGGTCACGCACAGGCAGCCGTATTCGTTGATGCCCGGCCCGCCCCCGTTTCCGTTGCCGGCAATGTCCCAGTTGTCGGTGCACTTTTCAAGTGGGAACATGTCCGGCGAGGCGGCGGCAGGAGCTGTGCTGTCGAAATCGACCGCGAACGCCCGGTTGCGTTTGGCGGAGTATAGGATCATCGTGCCGGCGTAGCCGCCCAGGCCTATATTGTGCGGCTGCACAACACACTCGGCAAGCACTGCCGCCACTATGGCGTCAACGGCGTTCCCGCCCGCGCGCAACACATCCGCGCCCACACCGGCAGCCACGGGGTCGGCTGCCACTACAACGCCGTTCGATGCTATGACGTCTCTCATCTTCCCCCATCTCAGCGCACGGCCAGATGCGCGAAGCAAAATCGAATCAGTTTCATGCGGTCGCTATACCGCTTTACTAATACGATTATATCCCGGCTTTCCGCATTTGACAAGGGGGAATTGCAAACTTTTTTTACGCGCTGGAGCGTACGATCAACTCCGGCTGCACCACAACCGAGGTTCCGGTCAGGTCCTCGCCGCCGACCATCCGCAAAACCAGGTCAACGGCGTGCTGAGCCATGACGTCGTGTCGGATGTGAAGCGTTGTCAGGTCATACGCCGGATCGGCCGAGGCAGGCACGCCGGCACAGCCGATGACCGCGATGTCCTCGGGAATCCTGACGCCCCTGTTGCGCAGCGCGGACATGGCGGCAAGCGCAATGACATCGTAGAGACACACCACAACTCTCGGCCACGGCTTGTCGGCAAGCATCTTGTCGATTATCTTCTGCATGAGGGCGGGATCCGTCTGGGTTTCGATGTCGATTTCCAGGTTCGTCATTTCATCGACCGGTAGGCCCAGTTCCATTGCCGCGCCCACGAACGGCCCCCGCGCGGACCTGTCTCGATAGTAGCGGCCCTTGCGAGTCGCAATGCAGATTCGATCGTAGCCCCTGTCGGCGCAAAGCTCGGCGACCTTTCGAAAACCGTCGGCATAATCGGGGGTCACCGACGGCACCTGACCACACCGCCGGTCAAGAGTCACTATCGCAAGGCCCTCGTTGTATGCGCTTGTGATCTTATCTTCGTCAACGAACGAGTCCCAGATAATGACTCCCTCGACCTCCCGACTCCTTACAGGCATCGCGAAATACGTCCCGATGTCGGCCCCATCCTCACGGCGCTCGTGCGTCGTATATATCTGCAGTCTCTGCTGCCTGGCTTCGGCGGCACGATACACCGACGCGACAACCGTCGCAGCGGATTGCCTGTAGTTGCTGAGCGCGCTGATGTCGTAGACGGCCAGCCCGATCGCCCGCGACGCTTTCGCCGCCAGCCGCCTAGCCGCCTCGTTGGGGATGTAATTGAGGTCCGCGCACGCCTGCAGAACCCTCCGTTTAGTGCTTTCCGGCAACCCCGCGTCCAGGTTGTTGACTACGAATGATACCGTGGTTTGCGACACGCCTGCGGCCTTGGCGACGTCCTTCATCGTCACGCGGCGCGGTCTTGTGCTTTTCCTCTCGTTTTCCATATATAATATCCTACTCCTTAACCGAGCGTTCGTCAACCGACGGGCATTAGGACAAGCCGGCGGACGGGCGAATGCTGAATCGAGTTCAGCGTGACGAGATTCCGGCAAAACTTAGCCCTCTCGGCCTGCGTCAGTGCCGCTTCCGCAAGATCAATTCCGGTAGTTTTACCAGGTTGACATATAAACTGCAAAGTAGCACACTACATAGTGGGAAGGTAGCGACGACCGCCGGCCAAACAAAGGGAATCCGGCTGTTTCTGCGCAGCCTTGCTCGATAGGAGAACCTGAAGGAGGTAGTTGGAAGATGAGGAGACCTATCGCACCCTGGGCATTGTTGCTCACCGCACTCATCGTAGTGACTCTCGGAACTGCTGTATGCGCAGACACGGTTTCCGTGCGCTTCTGGTCGAATGGCGAGCTGCGGCTCGTCGAACGTGCCGTTCCTCAGGGCATGGCGCCCCTCGAGGCTGCCGTTCGGGCGCTCGTCGCCGGCCCCGCTGCCGAAGAGGCAGCAGCCGGGTTGGCCTCAAGCATCCCGCCCGGCGTCTCCGTCAACTCGATATCGACAACGAACACCGGGGTCGAGATCGACTTGTCCTCGGAGATACTGACGGGCCTGGACGAAGCGAACCTTAGCAGTATTTTCGAGCAGTTCAAAGCGACCCTTGGCGATTTCCCCTGGGTCGGTTCGATCAAGCTGACCTGCAACGGCAGTCTGCTATCGTCCTATCTGCCGGCTGCGCCCAGCGTGGGCGCTCCTGCGGCGCTTGGGCCGACGCCGTCCGGCGTAGGTTTGAACGGCAAGAAGATCGCCATTGGCCCCTCGCACGGCAGATACTGGGTTGGTTACTGGGCGTGGCAGCGCTCGGATCCGTGCGGATTCGGGGAGGCCGTCCTCGAGGACACCAACAGCGTACGATTGTGCCAGTTCCTGAAGCAGTACCTTTCGCAGGACGGCGCCACTGTCTACTCGGCTCGCCAGCTCGATGAAAGCGACTGCTGCAACTCCGACACGGGACTCGCGTGGTGGAAGATGTGCGCACAGACTTGGCTGCATCACGCCGGACTGCCGTGTTCCGTGTGGGCGAGCTACTCCGGCAACTGCGGAGCCGACACCGCCACCAGCCGTTCCAGCGATGACATTCGCGCCCGGCCGCTGTATGCGGACTACTGCGGTGCCGACATCTACATAGCTCACCACACCAACGCGGGCGGAGGCGGCACCGCGACTGGAACCGAGACCTATCGCGATACCGCGATGGAGCATCCGGAATATGAGGACGCCAGCTACAACTTGGCGACCGCCGTCCAAAACAGCGTCGTGTCGGCGATACGCACCACATTCCCCGAGGAACCGAGTTGGGCGAACCGCGGCGTGAAAGACTCCGCCGGCGGCTTCGGCGAGATCAGAATACCGAGCCGTCCGGCCATACTTATCGAGCTTGCCTTCCACGACGACTGCTCGCGCGACGCCTCATACCTTACAGACGATTTCTTCAGATCGATAGCCGAATGGGGAATCTACGCGGGAGTATGCAGCTACTTCGGCAACTCCCCCACATGGGATAAGTACTCCTGTGAATATGTAAGCGATACTATTCCGTCCACTATGCAGCCTGGTCAGAGCTATAACGTCAGCATTACCATGCGAAACAGGGGCGTGTGCTGGCTCACATCGCGCGGCTTCCGACTGGGCGCGACAGGCGACAGCGACCCGTTCGCCAGTTTCAATCGGGTCGACATTTCCGGAACCGTCAAACCGGGCAATACCTACACGTTCAACTTCACGCTCACCGCACCGAGCAGCCCCGGAACATATACCACCGAATGGCGCATGGTGCGGGACGGCTACGCCTGGTTCGGTCCGACCGTCAGCAAGCCCATTGCCGTATCCAGCGGCCCCGCCGATCCGCCAGAGAATCGCGGTATCTCCATCGGCAACTACACCTACGATTGGACCGGCAACCCAACCTACTTCAGCGGAGGCTGGGCCACGCACACCGGCTGCGGCTATACTGCTTGGTACACCTACGTGGACAACACAAGCTGCACGAACTTCAACCGCGAAGCCAAATGGCAGCCGGGACCGAGTTGGTCCGGCCGAGGGTACTGTGCAACCGATGTGCAGGTGCCCTGTAACTACGCAACCGTGAACGCCGGCTACACGCTCACCAAAAACAACAACAGCGACCAGGGCACCAGGAACTGGCTCGACCAGTGCCCTCGCAACGGTTGGTATAACATATTCAACACCACGATGGACAACCTGGCGGATTCCTGCGGATGGCGTATCCACACATTGGATACCAGCGGAGGATCGGGCTGCAACGGAAACTGCGGCTACAAGATACTCGGTGCGGCGGGGCTGCATCTATACGGCTCCCGCTGG
>Ga0272448_1001248_pt1 | contig 34897 bp, 22 predicted proteins | sample YNPCB0191_FD_202220 | JGI IMG/M metagenome (GOLD analysis project Ga0272448, IMG submission 202220) | Hot spring sediment microbial communities from Yellowstone National Park, WY, United States - YNP-CB-019-1 | ecosystem: Environmental > Aquatic > Thermal springs > Hot (42-90C) > Sediment...
GGTCATCGCCGACCGCTATGTGGCCGACGCCCAGGCGGAAGTGGCGGCCTACCTGGACGCCGTTGGCGATGGGCGCGTTCCGCTGGCGCTGCGCCTGCTGGAGCGTGTCTCGCCGCGCCCTGCCCTTTGGTTCGTGCTGGACGCGCCGCCCGCCGTGGCCGCCCACCGCAAGGCGGGACAGGAGTCGGAGGCGTTTCTGGCGCGGCAGGCCGCCTGGTACCGACGGTTGGCCCAGGCGGGGCGGGCGCGCGTGCTGGACGCCACCCAGCCGCTGGAAGCCGTTTCGGGCGAGGCGGTGCGCCTGTCGCTGCTTCGCTACTATCGGCGCTATCGGACATTCGTCAACGGCCTTTTCCTATTCAACCCTCGGGCCAGGCGCCCGTTCCTGGAGCAAGGGTAGATGCGCGTGCTCGTCGTAACGAACATGTACCCGACGGCGGACAAGCCCGCCTTTGGCACGTTCGTGCGCGACCAGGTGGAGTCGCTGCGCGCCCTCGGGGTTGACGTGGACGTGTTTTTCATGGACGGCAAGGCGAGCCGCCTGAACTACGCGCGCGGGTTTGCCGATTTGCGCCGCCGCCTGCGCCGACACGCGCCCTACGACCTCATCCACGCGCACTATGTGTTTTCGGGGCTGGTGGCGATAAGCCAGCGCCGATTGCCTGTGGTGCTCACGCACCATGGCATTGAGGTCGTCCTGGGGTGGCAGGGCCACCTGTGCCGCTGGATCACGCCCCGCGTGGACGCCGTCATCGTTACGTCGCGCGGGGTGAAGCGCGCGCTGGGCGACGAGGATGCCGTCGTCATCCCGTGCGGCGTGGACATGGCGCGGTTCGCGCCGATGCCCCAGGCCGAGGCACGCGCCCGTTTGGGGCTGCCGTCGGACGCCAAACTCGTTCTGTTTGCGGGCGAGCCGCGCCCCGAGAAGCGGCTGGAGATCATCCAGGCGGCGGTGGGGCTGCTGGCGGCGGAGGACAGCCGCGTGCAATTGGTCGTTGCGTCCAATCGCCCGCACGAGGAGATGCCGCTGTACATGAACGCTTGCGACGCCCTGGCGTTGGCGTCGGATTTTGAGGGGTCGCCGATGGTCATCAAGGAGGCGATGGCGTGCAACCTGCCCATCGTCTCGGTGGACGTGGGCGACGTGGCCGAGATCATGGGCGACACCGAGGGGTGCTACCTGTGCGAACGCACGCCAGAGGACATGGCGGCGAAACTGCGCCTGGCCCTGGCGCGCGGGGGCCGCACCGACGGTCGGCGGCGCGTGGCGCACCTGTCGCTGGAGGCCACGGCCCGACAGATTCTGGCGGTGTACGAGCGCGTGCTGGCCACGCGACGGGAATCGCGGGTTCGGTGAGGACGACATGAGGATTCTGGCGGTGCTGGGCGAGGGCGGGCACACGAAGGAGATGGTGCGCCTCGTAGAACTCCTGGGCGAGGGGTACGAGTTTGGCTATGTGCTGGTGGCCGACGACGACCTGTCGGAGAAGAAGATCACCGTGCCTGGGCCGATCTTTCGGGTGATTCGCCCGCGCGACAAGGCCCACAACCTGCCCAACGATGTGCGCAAGTTCCTGGTGTGCGCGTGGCAGGCGTGGCGCGCGGTGCGGCGGTTCCGCCCGCTGGCGATGATCAGCACAGGGCCGAGCGTGGCGGTGCCTGTGGCGCTGGTGTGCAAACTGACGGGCGTCAAGGTCATCTTCGTGGAGACCGGCTCGCGGGTTACGGCCCTGTCCACCACTGGCCGAATCATGTACTGCCTGGCCGACCTGTTCCTGGTGCAATGGGAGCCGCTGCTGGAGAAGTATCCGAGGGCCGTCTATGCGGGGAGGCTGTGGTGATGATCTTCGTAACCGTGGGCACGACCGATTTTGACGCCCTGGTGGAGGAGATGGATCGCATCGCGCCGCGGCTGGGCGAGGAGGTCGTGGCGCAGATCGGGCGCGGGCGCTACGAGCCGCGGAACCTGCGCTGGTTCCGCAGCGCGCCCTCGCTGGAGCCGTACTACCGCCAGGCCGATGTCATCGTGTCGCACGGCGGGCTGGGGACGGTCGTAGAGGTGGCGAGCATGGGCAAGCCACTGGTGGCCCTGAGCAACCCCGACCGCTACGACCGCCATCAGGACGACCTGCTGGGCCACATGGAGCGCCAGGGCCACCTGATTTGGTGCAAGCGCCTGGCCGACCTGGAGTCCGATTTGCGGCGGGCGCGCTCCATGGCGTTCAGGCCCTACACGGTGCCGCCCACGCGCATCCACGAGGTGATTCGGGACTACCTGGCGCGGGTTGCCGCCGGAGCGCGTCGCGGCGATAGCCAGGGGGCTGCGTGAGGGAACAACCTGCGATGCACCTCGCAGGTGCGCCGCAGGTGGCGTTGTCGCCGAGGGTGCGGAGGGATACGGGTTCTGACTGCTCCGTGCGACTCCGCGGTGAGCAATGCGCCGCTGCCGTATCCAGGCGGCGCGCTGAATCGTTAGAAAAGGGGGAAACAACATGGCTGTACCTTTCGTAGATTTGAAGGCCCAGTACGCGACGCTGAAGCCCGAGATAGACCGGGCGATCCAGGCCGTGGTGGATCGCTGCGATTTTATCTTGGGGCAGGCCGTTTCGGAGTTTGAGGCCGAGTTCGCGCGATTCTGTGGGGTGCGCCACGCCATCGGCGTTGCCAACGGCACCGACGCGCTGCGCCTGGGGCTGCTGGCGGCGGGCATTGGCCCGGGCGAGGAGGTGATCACCGCCGCCAACACGTTCATCGCCACGACGGAAGCCATTAGCCAGACCGGCGCGGTGTTCCGCTTGGTGGATGTGGACGAGCGGACGTACAACCTGAACCCGGCCCTGCTGGAGGAAGCCATCACGCCGCGCACCCGGGCCATTCTGCCCGTCCACCTGTACGGCCAGCCCGCCGACATGGAGCCGATCCTGGACACGGCGCGCAGGCACAATCTCCTCGTCATGGAGGACGCGTGCCAGGCTCACGGCGCGCGGTACAAGGGGCGCCGCGCCGGGAGCATGGGACACCTGGCCGCCTTCAGTTTCTATCCGGCCAAGAACCTGGGCGCTTACGGCGATGCCGGCGCGGTCGTAACCGATGACGAGGCCCTGGCGCGGCAGTTGGCCCTCCTGCGCAATCACGGCCAGAAGAGCAAGTATGAGCACGTCATGGAGGGGTATTGCAGCCGGCTGGACACCCTGCAGGCGGCGGTGCTGCGCGTGAAGTTGCGCCACCTGGACGAATGGAACGCCCGGCGGCGGCAGGTGGCGGCCTGGTACGACGAGCGGCTGGCCGATTTGCCGGTGGTGCGGCCCTTCGTGATGCCGGGCGTGGAGCACGTTTACCATCTGTACGTGATTCGCACGGAGCGCCGAGACGCCCTGCGCGACTTCCTGGCGGGCCGCGGCATCGGCACGGGCATGCACTATCCCATCCCGCTGCCGCTGACCGAGGCGTACCAGGGGCTGGGCTTCCGCAAGGGGCAGTTCCCGGTTACCGAGCGCCTGGCGGGCGAGATTCTCTCGCTGCCCATGTTCGCCGAGATGACCGAGGCGCAAGTGGATGAGGTGGCGAGCGCCATCCGCGAGTTCTTCAGGGGGCCTCGCTAGTCGGGCCAGGATTTCGGGCACCCGTGAGACTGTCATTGCTGAGCAGCGAGGCGGCGGGCGGCACACCTCACCCCCGGCCTGCGGCCGCCCCCTCCGCCCGCGGAGAGGGGGACTGAGGGGGTGAGGTCAGGCGAGATGGCTTGGCTTCGCTCGCAATGACGCATGGAGAGTGGGCATGCGGTCCACCAACACAAGATGAAGCCGACTCCGCCTCCGTAGGCAGTTTGGAGCGCGGCGACTTCCACCTATAATCAACCCGTACCCTGAACAGCATGGAGGATCAAGGAACACATGGGACGTAGAACATGGCTTTGGATCGCTGTGTTGGGGGCGCTGCTTGGCCCCCTGATGATGCCGTTGGTGGGGCCCGTGGCGGCCGCCGAGCCTGAAGCGGGCGACACGATCGTTCTGAGCGGCGTCCGAGTCCTCGGCGACCCCGACGGCGTGGACGCGGCGGTGATTCCGGGCGGAGGACGCCCCGGTATTTACATCGCGCGAGACTCGGACAACCTGGACCCGGGCTTCTATCCCATCCTCGGCGGGCACCAGACGTTCACCTGGAAGCAATTGGAGCCTTCCGAAGGCGTTTACGACTGGAGCAGGATAGACAATTACCTGGCCGCGGCGAGCGCCAAGGGAAAACCGGTCGGCCTGCACATCGTTACGTACAACGGACGGCGGGGCGGCGTGGTCATCCCCGACTGGGTCCGAACCGCATGCCCTGGCCTCATCTTTACCGCCACGGCCAGTTCGGGCTGCAATACAACCGCTTTCCCGCCGCTGGAGGCCATCAAGTATCACAATACCTGCTATCAGACCCGCTACGAAAACTTCATCTACGCCCTGGGCGCGCGGTACAAGGACGACCCGCGCGTGGAATTTATCCTTGCGGGCACCGGACTTTATGGCGAGACGCAGCCGGGCGACGATTGTTACGATGCCGCGTTTCAGAACGCGGGCTTGACCTTCGACGAGTGGCGCAAGTACGTGGACAAAATCGCACTCGCCTATGCCAAGGCGTTCGGCGGGACCGGAGACAGCACCCGCCGGCCGTCCAAGTCCGTCATGATCATGGACGCGCCCACGTACACGCACCCTTGCAACCGTTTGGAGATCATGTCCGACGTGGCGCCGATGGGCGTTGGCAACATGGTGGCGGGGCTTCTGGCCGATGAAGACAATGTCATCATCCCCGACAAAAAAGGCTTCATCAACTGTGGCCGCCTGGATCCGCTGATCTCCGTGCAGGGAACGCTGCCGGTGGGCCACGAAGCCTACTGGTATCTCACGCCTCACGAGTACCTGGCGTACTGGGGGCTTCTGGGAGCGCTGGGGCATCAGGTGGACAACCAGTCGCATCCCGTGGATTATCTCACCGTGGACTACACGCTCACCGACTGGCGCGGGTGGATGTTCGCCGACGCCGCCGGCAACCCCCGCACCGAGGTGATGAACTACTTCCGCTGGGCGTTGCCTTACTTCGGCAAGACGGCCGCCAACGCCCCCAGCGCTTGGGTGGCCATGCGCGACTCGGGCTACACGTATTATCCCCAGAAGGGCAACTACTCCTACTATCTGTATCAGGATGACTCCGTTGGTGGCGGACGCACCAAAGTCGTTACCTACCGCCGCGGCATAGATCCCGAGGATGGCAGCCAGGCTGCGCTGGTCAACTCGCTGGTGCCCAACGGGTACTCAACGTACAACACGAATATCCAGACCAACGTCAACCTGGGCGGAGCCTGGGCAGGCAAGGAGTCGTGGATTGCGCGCCGCACCGACCAGGCCAGCGGTAATCCCCGCATGTGGTTCAAGATTGACGACGGGTTCCTGTTCGGCGGGCGCAACACCGTTACCATCAAGGTTACGTACTTTGACTATGGCACTGACGCTTGGTTTCTAAAGTACGACGCAGTCGGCCCCACGGAGGGGTACGCAGGCACAGTAACGAAGACGAACTCGCGCACGTGGAAGACCCAAACCTTCGTCATCACCGACGCGCGCATGGCCAACGGCCTGGTGAGCGGCAGCGACTTTTACCTGCACTGCAACAACGACGGCGACGAGTACATCCACTTCGTGGAGGTGATCAAGGGCGGCGGCAGCAGCGCGAACTTCAACATCCCGCTGCGCATGGGCTGGAACTTCGTGTCCGTGCCCCTCACCCTGGCCAACACGAACGTGGAAACCGTCCTCGCGCCCATCAGCGGCTCCTACGGCAAGGTGTACACCTACGACGCCTTTGACACGGCCGACCCGTGGAAGGTGTACGACGTGAGCCTGCCGCCGTTCCTCAACGACCTCACGCAGATCAACAACACCAAGGGGTTGTGGCTCTGGGCCACGCAGAACGCCACGTGGACGGTCAGCGGCTCGTGGCCCGCGTCCACGGCCATCCCGCTCAAGACGGGCTGGAACCTGGTGGGCTACCCAGGCCAGACGGCCCGGTCGGTGGCCGACGCGCTGGCGACCATTGCGGGGAAATACACAAAGGTGTATACTTACGACGCCTTTGACGATGCCGACCCGTGGAAGGTGTACGACACATCGTTGCCGCCGTTCCTGAACGACCTGTCGCAGATTCAGCCGGGAAGGGCCTATTGGATTTACGTAACGCAGGATTGCACCTGGACGGTTACGAATTAAGGAGCGCCGTATGAAACGAGTGATCAGACTACTCCTGGTTGGGGTGTTCATCGCGGCCCTGCTCGTTGGGTATCTGCTTCCGGCGACGCCCGTGAGCGCCGTGCCCCCGCTGCCGTGCAAGTTCTACGGCACGGTCAAGCAGGGGGGATCCAACGTGCCCCCCGGCACAGCCGTTAGCGCCTGGATCGCGGGCGTGCAGTACGCGACGATGTATGCGTTCAGTTACGCGGGCGAGACGTGGTACAACCTGGACGTCCCTGGCGACGACCCTGACACGCCCGGAATCAAGGAGGGTGGCGTCCCAGGCGACATTGTCTCGTTCAAGGTGGGTGATGTCTGGGCCGACCAGACCGGCACCTGGCAGACGGGCGGCAACGTCAACCTGAACCTGACCATCGCGGCGCCGACGCCCACGCCCACCATTACCGGCACGCCGCCGACGGCCACGCCCACGAATACGCCGACGAATACGCCCACGGCCACCAACACGCGAACGGCAACGCCCACGGCCAGCAACACGCCCACGCGGACGCCGACGCCCTTCGGCACGCCCACGCCCACGCCGCCGCCCGTCAAGGTGCGCTTGCAGCGTTCCGCCTCGGGGTTCCCGCAGGTGTGGGATTCATACATTGTGGAGGACCAGCCGGATGCCAACTTCGGCCTGGACGCCAACCGCCACTTCAAGATCAAGCCGGGCCTGCCCAGCAAGAAGGGCCTCATCAAGTTTGACCTGTCGGGGCTGCCTTCGGGCATCACCGTGGTGAAGGCTCGCCTGGGGCTGTTCTACCTCACACGGTGGGGCGTGCCCGGGAATTTCACCTTGTCGGCCTACCGCCTGAACCGCAACTGGATTGAGGATCAGGTTACGTGGAACCGCGCCACGTCTGCGGGCGACGGGTTCTGGGAGGTTCCGGGGGCTGCGGGCGTGCCGTCCGACGTGGAAGGCGCGCCCTCCGGTTCTGTGATCATCGGCGACACCGACAACGTTCGCTACGAGATGGACATCACGGCGCTTGTGCAGGGCTGGGTGAGCGGCATCCCGAATCATGGCGTGCTGCTGGTGGGAAGCGGCCCGACGGCCGACATCCGAATCTACACGTCGGAAGAACTCAATGTCAACTACCGTCCCTACCTGGACATCTGGTACGTGTACGGCGCGCCCACCTCTACTCCTACGGCCACGCCCGCCGGCCCGTCGCCCACGCCGGGGCCCTCTCCGTCAGCGACCGTCCCGCCGTCCACCATCGTGCTGCAGGACGGGTTGGACGGTTACGCGGGCACGCGCGACGTGTACATGCGCGAGGATGACGCGAACACCAACTACAACACCGAGTTCCAGCGCTCTGAACTGAAACTCAAGACGGGCAACCCCCGCATGCGCGCGCTGTTGTCCTTTGACCTGACCGGCCGCTTGCCGCAGTGCGTGATCATCACCTCGGCCGTGCTGGAACTGACAACGAATTACTATACCAGCGATCCCACCCGCGCCATGACGGTGTCCCTGTACCGGATGAGACGGCCCTGGGTGGAGGATGAGGCCACGTGGAACCAGGCGGCGCTGGGCGATCCATGGGGCGTGCCTGGCGCGGACTCAGCCAGCGACCGCGATTTCACGGCCGTCGCCTCGGCTGTGGTCGCCAACACGAACGCCAAGTACTCGTTTGACATCACCAACCTGGTCCAGCAGTGGGCGAACAATCCGGGCGAGAACTATGGCGTCCTTCTTATCGGCACGGGCAACCAGACCGTGGAGCGGCGGTTCTGGTCGTCGGAGTATTCGCAGTCGGTGAGCCCGCGGCCATTGCTGCGCATCAACTGGCAGCCGTGCCCGCCGACGCCCACGCCCACATCCACGCCGACGCCCACGTTCACGCCGACGAATACGCCCACGCCCACGTTCACGCCGACGCCCACGCTCACGCCGACGAATACGCCTACGCCGACGAACACGCCCACCGCGACGAACACGCCCACGGCGACCAATACGCCCACGGCGACGCCGAGCACGGGGCGCATCTACGGCACGGTGTGGGATGACGTAACCCCCGACGGCGCGCAGACGCCAGGCGAGCCACCGCTGAGCAGCATCCAGGTGCGCCTGTCGGATTTGGCGGATCATGTGCTGCGTACCACTTATAGCAACGGTCTCGGGGCCTACGACTTCCCCGACCTGACGCCAGGGTGGTATCGCGTGTCGGTGGTGATTCCGGCGGGTTACTACGCGACCACCGAACCGTCGTGGGACGTGCAGGTGCTGGCGGGCTGGACGATACCGATATCCTTCGGTCTGGCGCCGATGGCCACGCGCACGCCGACGCCCACGCCTCGGGCGCCCAAACGCCTGGTGCTGCCGGTTGTCCTGAAAAATGTGCGGAAGTAGCAGGCACGTTCCTTGCACATGTCGTAGGGGCAGGTCTCAGACCTGCCCCTACGAGACTTGCCCCGCGCGGTTGACAATTGGTGCGAAATGGGCCAAACTGTGCCGACGAGCGCGATCTGATGTGTGAGAGAAAGGCGCACATGCTGAAATCCTGGCTTGCCAAGGGCGGGATGCTCGCATCCATCGCCCTGATTCTGATACTCGCGGCGGTGTTCGCGACGCCTGCCCGCGCCGTGCCGCCTCCGCCGTCCACATTCTACGGCACGGTGAAGGTGGACGGCGCCAACGTGCCCGACGGCACGCTCATCACCGCCTGGATTGATGGCGTGCAGTACGGCCAGGGCACTACGTACACCTACGCCGGCGAGTCGTGGTACGGGCTGCTGGACGTGCGGGGCGACGACCCGGATGTGCCGGGCAAAGATGGCGGCCAGGAGGGCGATATCATCGTGTTCCGCATCGGCGCGCTGGAAGCGGAGCAGACGGGCGTGTGGCATTCGGGGGTAACGGCGCTGCTCAACCTGACCGCCACCAGCGGCCCGACGCCGACGCCTACCCCGACGCCCACGTCCACCTTCACGCCGACGCCGACGATCACGCCCACGCCCACGCATACGCCCACGCCCACGGTTACGCCCACGCCGTCCACCGGCGAGATTCGGGGTCTGGTGTGGCACGACCTGAACCGCAACCTGACGCCCGACGCCGGCGAGCCGCCGCTGGCCGATGCCATCATCACCCTCAAGAACGCCAGCCAGCAGGTCCTGGCGACGCGAGTTACCACGGAGACCGGCACCTTCCGATTTCCTGACCTCACGCCGGCGGTTTATTACGTGGTGGAAACCGACCCGCCGGGCTACCGCTCGGTTTCCAGCAACAACAAAGCGGTGATCGTAACGGCGGGCAGCATCGTAACCGTCCAGTTCGCCGACGAGTCCATCAACACGCCGACGCCGTCGCCATCGCCGACGCCGACGGCGACGCGCACGCCGACCATCACCCGCACGCCCACCATCACGCCGACCCCCACCAACACGGGAACGGCCACGAGGACGCCGACGCCGACGGCGACGCGCGTCCTGGATCTGGGCAGCGCCGTGGCGGTTACCTGCAACTCGTATGTGGTCGGCGACACGCGCGGCAAGCCCAGCAACGTCTCCGCCTACTCGTGCAACCTGGCCTGGGCCGAGACCGGGCCGGAGCAGGTGTATGTCATCACGATTACAGCGAAGAGCACCTTGAGCGCATGGGTTTCGGCGTTGGAGCCGGGGGCCGACCTGGACGTGTTCCTGCTGTCCGCGCCGTATCCGAACGCTTGCGTCGCCTACGGCAACTGGCTGGCCAGTTACTCTGCCGACCCCGGCACTTACTATATTGTCGTGGACGGCTACATGGGGTCCGTCAGTTCGTATCGGCTGGACGTTACCTGCGAAGGGACGCGGTTCAAGGTTCGCATTCCGGTGCTGTTCAAGGGTATGTGAACCTTGTCCTGCATGAACAAACTGTCATTGCGCCGCGCGGATTCGTTCATCCTCTTTTCATCCAGCGTTTGTATAATGGAGTGGGAGAATGCCTCGGTTGCGCCTGCGCGCCGGCTGAATTGACACGGCCTCTGGGGCCGTGATACAATCCTGCCCGCGCCGCTGGCGGCGCAAACCGCGGGGGCCATGTCGGCGCCCATCGGGAGGTTGTCGGTGAGGTTGCTTGTGCGAGCCGTCGCTATAGCCGCAGGAATCGTGGCGCTCACGTTGCTCTTCACGTCGGTGGCGCTGGCTCAGGAATGGCCCTGGGCGCAGATCAACGCCGACGGATTCGGCACAACCCAGAACACCGAAGTGTCCTCGCTTGCGGCGCACGGCGGCGCGCTGTACGCGGGGGCGGCCAACGCCGCGGGCGCCGAGATATGGCGCTACAGCGGCGGGGTGTGGTCGGCGGTCTCCACGGGCGGCTGGGGCGCGGGCGGCGCGCTGCCTGTCCCGTGGGCCATGGCGTCCTACGCGGGCAGCCTGTTCGTCGGCACCAATCAGGCGCAGGTTTGGGCCTACGACGGGGTTACGTGGGGCCTTTCGGGCACCCTGGGCGGGGCCACGGTCAGCGTTACCAGCCTGGCCGTTTACGGCGGCAACCTGTACGCTGGCACATGGAACGCCGCGACCGGCGCCGATATTTGGCGCTTCAACGGCGCGGTCTGGACGCCGGTCATGACGGGCGGGTTCGTGGGCCAGGGAAGCCCCGTAACGACGACCATCATCTCCGCGCTCCACGTCCACAACGGCTTGCTGTACGTTGGCACGGGCGACGGCGCGGGCGCGGCCCAACTGTGGGCCTACGACGGCACGACGTGGACGCGGGTAGACGGCGGCGCGTTCTCGGGCCGGGTGCGCGTCAACGACCTGTGCTCCTACTCGGGCAGCCTGGTCGTCGCCGTGGATCATCAGATATGGCTGCTGGATGCCATGGGCCTGCGCCTGCTCCGCCAGATGGATGGCGCTGCCGCCGTGGCGGAGGTGGAGCCTCTGGGCGGCCTGCTCCTTGCGGCCGTCCAGTATGCCTCGCAGGGGCCTGTGGTGTGGGCTTACGACGGCGGGCAGTGGCGGCCGGTCAGCGCCCCGGGCTTCGGCGACTCCGACAACCTCGCCATCGCGTCCATGCTCGCCGATGGCGGGGCCATCTACGCGGGGACGCTCAACCCGCTGGACGGCGGTGAGGTCTGGAGCCAGGCGCTGGTGCTGGATGTGGCCAAGACCGACTGGCACGACCCGCTGTGTATCGGCTGGCGGCAACGGTACACGATTCAGATTCAGAACACGCAGAACTACACGCTTACCGGCGTCGTGGTAACCGACACCCTGCCGGTGAGCACGCTCTTTCTCCCCGGAGACTCAACGCCTGGCGCGGTGCAGGTGTCGCCGGGGGTCGTGCGGTGGAGCCTGGGCACCATGTCGCCGCTGGAGACGCGCACCCTATACATGGAGGTTCACACCTACAGCACGATTCGGCACGACACCATCATTACCAACACGGTCTGGGCCACGGCGCAAGAGGGCGTCAGCGACTGGGGCGTGGCCGAGACGCTGATGATTCTGTGCGCGACGCCAACGGCCACGCGCACGCCCACCGCAACGGCCACATCCACGCCGACGCGCACGCCCACGCCGACGCCGACCCACACGGGTACGCCCACGCTCACGCCCACGGCCACGCCGACGGCAACGCCCAGCGGCACGCCGACGCTCACCGCGACCGCCACGCCCACCGCAACCCCCACCCTCACGCCGACCGAGACGCCCACGCCGACGCCCACGCGGTACGCGGCCAGCGTTGCGGGGCTGGTGTGGTACGACGCCAACCTGGACGGCGTGTTTGACGTGGGCGAGGTGCCGCTTCCGGGCGCGTACATCCGCATCAGGGACTCGCAGGGCAACATCGTGCACGAGTACGGCCCGACGGCATCCGACGGCCGGTATGTCTTCCCCGAGGTCCTGCCGGGCGACTACGTCGTGCAGCGGACGAACCCCCCGGGGTATTTCTCCACGACGCCGGATGAGGTGCCCATCACCCTCGCGCCGCGCGGCCTGGCCATCGTGGACTTCGGCGCCGCCCAACTGTGGCGGTTGTACGTTCCGTTCACCTATATCGTCAAGGCTCAGAAACTGGCCGAGTGGCCGTAGGAGCGGGACCGCGAAGGCAACTGCGTGGTCCGGGTGCCGCTCGTGGCCGCTGAGGCTCCGCATCTAAACGACGCTCTCTTCCTTCGCAAGAGATATGCGGAAAACTGTTGTCATAGGAGATCGGTTGGTGGAACGACAAGTGAAGGTAGGAGTTCTGGGTGCCGGTTACTGGGGACCCAAACTCATTCGCAACTTCCACGAGATACCCAGCGCGGATATGGCCATGGTGTGCGACCTGCGCCAGGACCGCCTGGCCCATGTCCGCGAACTGTATCCGGCGGTGCGCGTAACCACGGACTACCAGGAACTGCTGCGTTCGGACGTGGAGGCGGTCGCCATCGCCACGCCCATCCCGACGCATCACCGCCTTGCCAGGGAGGCGCTCCTGGCCGGCAAGCATGTCCTGGTGGAGAAGCCCCTCACCGCCAACAGCGAGGAGGCCGAGGACCTGGTGAACCTGGCCGAGAAGCGGGGTCTGTCCCTCATGGTGGGGCACACGTTTGAGTACAACCCCGCGGTGGAGTACCTGCGCCGCATCATCGCTGCGGGGGAACTGGGCCGCATCTACTACATCAACGCGACGCGGGTGAATCTCGGCATCTTCCAGCCGGATATCAACGTGGTGTGGGACCTGGCTCCCCACGACGTGTCCATCCTGCTGTTCATCCTGGGGATGCTGCCGGTGAACGTCAGCGCGCGCGGCGCGGCCTACGTGCGGCCCAAGATTCACGATGTGGCCTACCTGACGCTGCACTTCCCCAATGAGATCATGGCCGACATTCGGGTCTCGTGGCTGGACCCGTGCAAGATTCGCCGCATCACCGTCGTGGGCAGCAAGAAGATGGTGGTGTACGACGACGTGGAGCCCACCGAGAAGATCAAGATTTACGACAAAGGCGTGGACGTCCCGCCGTACAGCGACACGCTGGAGGAGTTTCACCTTTCCTACCGCTACGGCGACATCACCACGCCTGCCATCCCCAACGTGGAGCCGCTGCGCGTGGAGTGCGAGCACTTCCTGCACTGCGTCCGCACGGGCGAGCGCCCTCGGAGCGACGGCCGCGATGGGCTTGAGGTAGTGCGCATCCTGGAGGCGGCCACGCGATCGCTGCTCAACGGCGGCATGAGGGAGCGGGTGCGGCTGTGAGCGGCGCCAGGATTCTGTCGGCGTTGGTGCAACTGGGCGCGCCACAGGAGATTGACGAGGGCGTGCTTCTGGGCTACCCCACGGGCCGCGACATCCTCGACCGTCGCCTGGTGGTGGGGCCTGGCGCGCGGCTGCGCTCGGGCACCGTGCTGTACGAAGGCTCGGTCATCGGCGCCGACTTCCAGACGGGCCACAACGTCGTCGTGCGCGAGGAGAACCGCATCGGCGACCATGTGTCCATCTGGAGCAACTCGGTGGTGGATTACGGCTGCGTCGTCGGGCATCGGGTGAAAATCCACACGGGCGTCTATGTGGCCCAGTTCACGGTGATAGAAGACGACGTCTTCCTGGCGCCGGGCGTCATCATCACCAACGACATCCATCCGGGCTGCCCCGAGTCCAAGCGGTGCATGAAGGGCCCCACCATACGGCGCGGGGCGCAGGTGGGCGGGAACGTAACGCTCCTGCCGTACGTGGAGATCGGCGAGTTTGCCCTCATCGGCGCGGGCAGCGTGGTTACGAAGGATATTCCGGCGCGTTCCGTGGCCTATGGCAACCCGGCGCGGGTCGTATGCCGCATAGACGACCTCACGTGCGAGACAGGGCTGACGGACAAACCTTACCGGTAGGTGGCTTCCATGGGCTTTCGCGGAAGCCTGGGGTGCGCCCCAGGCTTTGTTTTTGAGAGGGTTGCCCTCCCCGCGGCCCTCGCGCTTATCAAGCGATGGGGCTGGTACGAAACTTGCATCTACGTTCTTCGCCTGCAAGCGCCATCGGTTCCTGCGAACCCCGATGGCCTGACGTAAAGGGGAGGATCTATCATGGCACGCCGAAAGGATGACGGCTGGATTGATCTGAAAGCCGAAAAGCGGAACACCTGGCTGCGAATCCTGCTCATCGCGGCCATCGTGCTTTTGTTCGGCGCGGCGCTGTTCCTGGCGCTCAAGGGGGCGCTGGCCCCTGAGCGGCAGCAGCAACCGACGACCGGCGAGACGGTGGTGCCCCACGTGGTGCGGCAGGAGTCGCGCCTGACCCTCAATCTATCGCCCAACGAGTCCATGCGCATCGGAACCTCTACCCTGCGCATGGAGGCCATCCTGACCGACCTGAACGGCAACCCGCTGGGCGGGCGCAAGATCGCCTTCACGTACAACGACGAGTGGAACTACGCCTACTACGCCCGCACCGACGCGCAGGGCCGCGCCGTGTACGAGATGCCCATCGTCAACGACCTCCTGCGCAGCGGGTTCTGCGGCTCCGGCGGGTTCCGCAACACGGCCACCAGTTATCAGGCGGTGGCCTACTTCCAGGGCGACGCCCAGTACACGGGCAGCCGCGCCACGGGCATGTTCATGGTCGGGGGCGGGGCCGACGCCATCCCCACGCGGATGGAGATCGTCTCGCTGCCCAGCCAGGTGTCGCGGGGCGATTCGGTTACCGTGCGCGCCCGCCTGCTGGACACTCAGGGGAAGCCCCTGCCCGCCGGTCGCACCATCTACTTCTCGGGCTTCTACGATCAGAAGAGCGCCTCCACCGACGCCGACGGCTACGCGCAGGCGACGCTGAGCGCCTCGGGCGCGGAGCATGGCAACAACACGATTACCGCCGTGTTCACGGGCGACGTGGCGCAATTCGCCGGCGCCAAGTACGACGGCTCGGCGGCCAACCGCGTGGTGTGGGTGGCCTCGCCCCCGCGCAACGTCCCCAAGCCGCCCGCCATCGTGTACTGGATGTACGACTGGCGCAACGTGAACCCCAACGACATGCCCGAATACGGCCCCTTCGGCTCCATGAACATCGTAACATGGGACGCCATTGATGGCGACTTCAGCAGCCTGCGCGCGTACCTGGACAAGGCGTCGCAGATGAAGATCACGCTCCCGGACGGGCAGCAGATTTCCAAGCCGGTGATCCTGCACGTGTATTTCTACGGCGCTCAACTGGACGGAACGGTGATTGATTTCACGCCCGAGCGGGTGAAAAGGCTCATCGGCGGGAGTTACATCCTGCAACCGGCGGGGTGCGCCAAGTCCCAGGTGGCTCCCAAGTATGACGACCCCGTCTGGCAGGGGGAGTACCGGAAACTGATCTACGCCCTGGGGAAGGAGTTCGGGAACGACCCGCGCCTGGCCGGCGTGGTCATAGGCATCGGCTTTGACGGCGAGGCGGTGGCCACCAAGAACATGGGTGGGTGCAACTATGAGGGGGAATTGCTCAAGCAGGTTACGCAGGATGAGTTTGAGAAACTGCTCCTGGATGCCGAGAAGTGGCACCGCGAGGCGTTCCCCAACAAGCCCATCTACCTGGCGGGCCTGCCCTACAATGTGGACTTTGGCGCGACGCTGAACCCGCCCGTGGGCCTGAAGACCAACATCTGGCAGCCCAACGGTGGGTCGCTCACTTACAAGAGCAACGCCGAGCGCACGGGCGAGTCCGTGATCTGGCTGCGCAGGCCCCTGTTGCCCCGCGCGGGCGAGACGGCGGGCGGCATGCACATCATGCCTGGGCCTGCGGGCGCGTACTGGATGTTCCTGGCGGCCATGTCGCACAAGATGGACTTTATGGACATCCACTCGGACGTGCTTGGCGTATTCGCCGCTGTCCCTGGCTTCTCCAACTTCGTGAATACGCATCTGGGCAAGAATGTGGAGACCACGCCCAGCGTTTGGATTGCCCTACGCGAGGCGCAGGATACGACCCGCAAGGAGGCCACCGGCTGCTGGACGTCGGGCCTCTACGGCGACTACATGTTCTACCTGTATCGGTTGGAGACCGCGCCCCAGAGCCGCACCGTCGCCGTCAAGAACACCGACCTGCCGTCGCCTGCGCGCAGTCAGTACTTCACCAACCCGCGCACCGAGGACATGCAGCGCCAGACCTCGCCTTCCTACACGGCCCGACGCACCGACCAGGCCAGCGGCAACACCTACATGACGTTTGACATAGACAACGGCTGGCCCTTCGCCAACCTGCCTCCCCAGGGCGGCCTGACCTACAAGATTTCCCTCGTGTACCTGGACAAGGGCACGGACAAACTGTCGCTGCAATATCCCGATGCCCAGGGCGGCGTCAAGACGCTGGAAATCCAGAAGCGCGGCACCAACATGTGGGTGCAGAAAGACTGGATCATCACCGACGCCTACTTCAACGATCAGTTGCCGGGGATGGCTGATTTGCGCATCTGGAACAACGGCGATGGCGACGAGACCATCCACTTCCTGGACGTGGCCGGCTCGTGGACGGGGTTCGAGCCTACGCCCACGCCGTGGCCCACCCGCACGCCCACGGCGCAGCCCACCGCCACAGCGCCGGGGGCACCGCAGCCTCCGCCGCCCACGCCGACGCTGGCGCCCAACCAGGCGGTAAAAATTTTGCAGGAAGGTGTGAACGGATACATCGGAACTGAGGACACGCTTATTGACGCCTGGGACGAGAACAAGACGAACGGCACGGCGAGCCGAATCGCCGTGCGCCAGGGCGATGTGCGTGCTTCGCTGATCACGTTCCACGCCATAGACCTGCCGCCGGGGGCGCGGCTGGAGTCGGCTTCGCTGGAACTGTATGTGGAGAACCGTAGCAACCCCAACCCGATGACCGTTACGCTCTACAAGGTGAACAAGGAGTGGAGCGACGACGCCGCGACCTGGCTTCGCGCGACGAACCAGTTGGCCTGGGCCGCGCCGGGCGCCAACGGCATCCCCGACGACCGCACGGGCACCCCGCTGGATTCTCGCACCCTGAGCGACGCCAGCGCGTGGTACACGTTCAACGTTACCGACGCGGTGCAGGAGTGGCTCCAGAATCCGTCGGCCAACAGGGGATTCGTCCTGAAGGGGGCGGGCAGCGTATCTGTGGAGTACCAGTTTGCGTCGGCCAACCATGCGGTGCCGGATGTGCGCCCGCGCCTGGTGCTGAAGTACACGTTGCCCACGCCCACGCCGACGCCGACCGCCACGGCGACGCCGACGGCTACGCCCACCCTCACGCCATCGCCGACGCGCACGGCGACGGCCACGTTCACGCCCGCGCCGACCGACACGCCGACGGCGACGCCGACGCGCACGCCCACCGCCACGCGGACGCCCACGGCCACGCCGACGCTCACGCCGACGGAGATCCCGACGGCTACGCCGACCCATACGGCCACGCCCGCGCCGACGGCCACGGATACACCGACGGCGACGCCTACTGCCACGTGGACGCCCACGCCCACGGCGACGCATACGCCGACGCCTACCGACACGCCGACGCCGACCGCGACGTGGACGCCTACGGCTACGAATACGCCCACGGCGACGCATACGCCGACGCCTACCGACACGCCGACGGCCACGGCGACGCCTACAGCCACATGGACGCCCACGCCCACATTCACGCCTGCGCCGACCGACACGCCCGCGCCCGGCCATACGCCTTCGCCCACGCCGACGGCGACGCCGACGCCCACGCCCGTGCCCGAGACCACGCAGACGCCCGTGGCGCGCCCGACATCCGAGCCAACCGAGACGCCCACGCCCCTGCCGACGGCCACGAGCACCAAACTGCCGCCGTGGTGGCCCACCTATACGCCGACGCCGACCGCCAGCGCGACCGGCACGCCGACGCCCACGCCGACGCCCACGCCGACGCGCACGCCCACGGCGACGGCGACCAACACGCCTACGCCGCTGCCCTGGTACACGCCGCCCTGGGTGCCGACGCCGACACCCACGCCGACGGCGACGCCGACCGTGTCGCCGACGGCCACGCCCACCGCGACGTGGACGCCTACGGCCACGTTCACGCCCGCGCCATCGGCCACGCCGACGCGGACGCCCACGGGGCTGCCTTCGGCCACGCCAACCCGCACGCCGACAGCCTACCCTTCGGCCACGCCGACGGGTTATCCTACGGCCGCGCCCACGCAGACGCCGCAGTCCCCGTCGCCCTCGCCGATGCCCACGTGGACGGCCACGCCGCTGCCCACGGTGCCCGGCGCGACGGCGACTCCGTCGGCCACGCCGTGGCCCACGATGCCGGTCTGGACGCCGACGCCCGCGCCCACCGGTTCGCCGTGGCCTTCGGCGACGCCGCTGCCCAGCCCGACGGCATGGCCCACGTCGCCCGTGCCCAGCCCAAGCCCGACGCCGTGGCCCACATCGGCGCCGCTGCCCACGGCCACGCCGCTCCCCACGGCGACGCCGCTGCCCTTGGGGCGCTACACCGTGCAGCCCGGCGACACGCTCTACTCCATCGCGCTGCGCTACGGGACGACGGTGGACGTGCTGGTGGCGCTGAACGGGCTGGCCGATCCGTCCTTCATCTACGTGGGCCAGGTGCTGGTGGTGCCCGAAGGCCAGCCGCAGCCGCCCGCGGAAACCCAGGTCTATATCGTCCAGCGGGGCGACACGTTGTTCTCCATCGCGTGGCGCTATGGCACGACCGTTGCGGAACTGGCGCGGCTCAACCGTATCGCCAACCCCTGGTTCATCTACGTGGGCCAGAGCCTGCTCATCCCTGCGGGCGGCGAGACCGAGAGTCGCATTTACGTGGTGCAGCCCGGCGACACGCTCACGTCCATCGCCCTGCGGCACGGCACGACGGTGCAGACGCTCATGCTGCTGAACCGCATCACCAACCCGTGGTGGATTTACCCCGGCCAGCGGCTCCTGCTGCCACAGGCGCAGCCGCGGCCCGGGCGCGTCTACACGGTGCTCCCCGGCGACACGCTCTACTCCATCGCGTGGCGGCACGGGACTACGGTGGAGGCCCTGGCGGCTGCCAATGGCATCACCGCCCCATGGGTGATCTACGTCGGACAACTACTGGTCCTCCCCTAGGAGGCGCGTTGAGGGGAAGGGGCTACGGCTCCGGAACAACGCGCAAAAACAGGAGGGGTTGCTGAGCAGGCAGCAACCCCTCCGCCTCTTTCTGGCCGCATTGTCCCGTGCAGATATGCGGGTGTGTCGGGCGCGCCGCGGCTCGCTTCCGCTCTAGCGCCCCATTTCGGCCAGGGTGTCCAGCACGAAGCGGTCCACGGCGTCCTCCACCAGGTCCACGGGCGTGGCGAATGGCTGAATCCCGGCGCGCTGGAGGGCGCTGCGCGTGTCGTCGTCCATGCTTCGGGCCAGCGCCACCTGGCAGTCGTGCAGCACGCCGATGGCGCGGTCCAGGTCCCCGGCGTGGCCGGTGGGCGGGGCCTCGCGCAGTTCGCTGTGGATGATGTCGCTCTCGTGCACGGTGAGGACGGCGTAGTAGGCGGCGCCGGCGAACGTCTCGCGGACGGTGAGGCCGTCGTCCGTGGCGACTGCGACCCTCGCAGTGATGCGAGCGTGATGGTGCTGGTGAGCGGGTGTGCTGTCAAGGGACATGGCGCGCTCCTCCGTGGTATCCGTGATGGCCTACCGTATGCGGGAGGGGCCGATTTGTCAAATTGGCCGTCGCGCGGGCTGGCGTCATCCACGAATCACACGAATCCACACGAAGGGTGTTGGGCCTGGCGTAGGGGCGACCCGCGGGTCGCCCCTACGCGGTGCGCCGCGCGGCGATGCGCGCCCGCGCCTTTCGTGCCTTTCGCGCCCTTTCGCGTCCTTCGCGATCCGAACGTCCCTCACCCTAACCCTCTCCCAGCGGGAGAGGGAACGACGCCCGCCCCGCGCGCCTCCCGCCCTACCGCCCCGCCTTCGCGCGCACCTCCTCCACCCACGCGGCGTGCTTCTCCGCGTCGGGGTGGCCGATGGCCCGCTCGTAGTCCACGCACACCTGCATCAGGTCCGCGGCGCGGGCGTAGTCGCCCAGTTTTGCGTACTCATCACCCATGTTCCAACAGTGGCTGGCTTCGCCTCGCTTGTCGCCGATCTCGCGTGCGACCTGCAGCGCCTTCTCATAATACTCAATTGCCTTGCGAGGCTCACCGAGAGCAGAATAGGCATTCCCCAGGTTGCCGAGGTCCGCCCCTTCCCCGCGGCGGTCCCCGATCTCGCGGTGGATTTGCAGCGTCTGCTCGTAGAACCCGATGGCGCGGCGGGGGTCGCCCAGGGCGGCGTAGGCCAGCCCCAGGTTGCCGAGGTCCGCCCCTTCCCCGCGGCGGTCCCCGATCTCGCGGTCGATCTCCAGGGCCTGCTCGTAGAACCCGATGGCGCGGCGGGGGTCGCCCAGGGCGGCGTAGGCCGGCCCCAGGTTGCCGAGGGCGTTGCCTTCCCCGCGGCGGTCCCCGATCTCGCGCACGATCGCCAACTGCTGCTCGTAGAACCCGATGGCGCGGCGGGGGTCGCCCAAGTGGCGATACGCAATCCCCAGGTTGCCGAGGTCCGCCCCTTCCCCGCGGCGGTCCCCGATCTCGCGGTCGATCTCCAGGGCCTGCTCGTAGAACCCGATGGCGCGGCGGGGGTCGCCCAGGGCGGCGTAGGCCAGCCCCAGGTTGCCGAGGGCGTTGCCTTCCCCGCGGCGGTCCCCGATCTCGCGCACGATCGCCAACTGCTGCTCGTAGAACCCGATGGCGCGGCGGGGGTCGCCCAGGGCCAGGTAGGCATTCCCCAGGTTGCCGAGCCAGGTCCCTTCATTGCGCCTGTCGCCGATGGCACGGGCGATCTCCAGGGCCTGCTCGTAGAACCCGATGGCGCGGCGGGGGTCGCCCAGGTCGGCGTAGGCACTCCCCAGGTTGCCGAGGATGCTCCCCTCCGCGCGCCTGTCGCCGATGGCACGGGCGATCTCCAGGGCCTGCTCGTAGAACCCGATGGCGCGGCGGGGGTCGCCCAGGTCGGCGTAGGCACTCCCCAGGTTGCCGAGGTGGACCCCTTGCGCCTGTTTGTCCCCCAGGCGCCGCGCCGCCTCCAGCGCCGCCTCCAACACCGGTATCCGCTCCCGCGGCGTCATCCGCAAATCCAGCACGTACACGATCCTGCCGGGGAAGTCGCTCAGCCACCGCGCCGCGTCGGCGTCGCCCTGCGCCCGCATCCACGCCCACGCCGCCCGCAGGTGCGGCAACACCGCATCAAACCGCCGCAACCCCGCCACGGCGTCGGTCTCGTACAGGTCGTCGGCCGCAGCGCCCGCCGCCAGGTAGTATCCGGCATGGCGGCGCCGCGCCCCGTCCAACCCCTCCGGCGCCTCGGCCATCGCGTACTCCCGCAGCAGGTCGTGCAGGACGTAGGTCCCCTCCTTCTCGTTGTACTCCACCAGCGACCACCGGTACAGTTCGGTCAGGGCGTCGCGGGTTTCGTCGCCGGGCAATTCCCACACCGCGGCGGCGGCCTCCCGCTCAAACGGCGCGGGGAACACCCCGAGCAGCCGCCACCGCCGGGCCAGTGCCGGCGACTGCTTCTCCAACTGCCGCACGCTCACCCCCAGCGACGCCCGCACGCTCCCCTCGCCTTCCACGTCCAGATGCTTCAGCCGCTCCGCCTCCAGCGCCGCGATGTATTCCTCCACCCGCCACGTGCGATTCTGCACCAGAAACGACGCCGCGATGCGCAACGCCAGCGGCAGGCGCCCGCACAGGTCCGCGATCCTCGCCACCTGCTCGTCCGGCACCGCGCGCCCGCCCGCCTTCAGGATGCGGCCGATCAGTTCCCGCGCGTCCTCCGGCGCCAGGACGTCCAGGTTCTTGTCCAGGCACGCGCCTGGGAGGGCGAACCGCCGCCGCGACGTTACGACGACGGCCCACCCCGCGGGCGGCGGCAGGAGCGGCCGCACCTGGTCGGCGTCGGCGGCGTTGTCCAGCAGCAGGAACCCGCGCTTCCCCGTCATGCCCTGCCGGCACAACGCCTGGAGTTCGCCCACGGAGTCGGGGAGTTTGGCCGCCGGCGCGAAGGCGCGGACCACCTCGGCCAGGACCTGCTCGGGGGTCTTGGGCGCGTCGCCGGCCTGGAGGGCGATCTCCAGTTGGGCGTCGGGGTAGTCGGCGGCGAGGAGGTGGCCCACCATGCGGGCCAGTTCGGTCTTGCCGATGCCGCCCATGCCGCGCAGGCCGGAGATGAGGGCCGAGTCGCAGCGGCCGTCGGGCTTGAGGGCGGCGGTGAGTTCGGCGATGTCGGCTTTGCGGCCGGTGAAGTCGGCCACCGGCGCGCCGAGGGTGTGGAGGGTGGGCGGCGGCGCAACCAGGCCCTCCATCAAGCGACGCAGGTCGGCGTGGCTCTCCCAAATCGCCGCCAGTATGGCGTCGCGCGAGTTGAGAACCGCCTCCAGGACATCGGTCCGGCTCTGCGCGACCGCCTCCTGCAGCAGGAGCACCGCCGCCTGGGTCTGCTCCAGCATCGCGCGCAAGTCGGCGCCATCTTCGCGCACGGCCGCGGCGACGCGCTGGGCGATTTCCTCGGCCGTGATCGCCTTCTTGCCGCGCAGGCGGTCCACCATGTCCTCAAACCGCTTCTTCACGACATCCTGGCCCAGCATGGCGACAAGAATGGCCATCGCAGCGTCGGGCGAGGCCGCTCCCTGGAAGACGGCGAGGATGGCCACCGCAGCCGCCGTGATTTGCAGGCCGTAGGAAGTAACCAGCCCCGCCAGGTTGGTCATCTTCCGGATATTCTCACGGATGGATTGGGAGATATCCGCTTTTTTCTCGGATTCTGTCATGCGTCTCCTCCCTGTGCCTCGCCAACCTTACCGGCGGCTAGGGATAGCCGCCCTACGACTCGCCGCCCGCCGACCGCCGACGGCCGACGGCGGCTAGGGATAGCCGCCCTACGACTCCCCGCCGACCGCCGACCGCCGACGGCCACCGGCGGCTAGGGATGGCCGCCCTACGACTCCCCGCCGACCGCCGCCCGCCAACGGACACCGGCGGCCACGGATAGCCGCCCTACGACTCCCTGCCGAACGATGCCCGCCAACGGACACCGGCGGCTAGGGATAGCCGCCCTACGACTCCCCGCCGACCGACTCCCCGCCAACGGCCACCGGCGGCGGGGATAGCCGCCCTACGACTCACCTCCCTGTGTCCCACCGGCGGCTAGGGATAGCCGCCCTACGACTCGCCGCCGCCCGACTCCCCGCCGACGGCCACCAGCGGCTAGGGATAGCCGCCCTACGACTCCCGGCCGACCGCCAACGCCGACGGCCACCGGCGGCTTGGGATAGCCGCCCTACGAATCCCCGCCGCCCGCCAACCTTACCGGCGGCTAGGGATAGCCGCCTACGACTCGCCGCCGCCCGCCGACGGCCGCCCGCCGACGTCCACTGATCGCTGACGGCCACCGCCCGCCGACGTCCACCGGCGGCTAGGGATAGCCGCCCTACGACTCGCCGCCGCCCGCCAACGGCTGATCGCTGACGGCTATCGGCTAATGGCTGCCGGCTATCGGCTATCGGCTATCGGCTCCCCGCCGCCCACATTCTACCCCACCCCCGCGCGGCGCGTCAAGGCGCATGTGCGCATTCGCATTGACACGCGCACAGCCCTGCGCTACAATGGCGCCGGCACCCAACGGATGACTTCTACCCCGCAAAGGAGGCAACCATGGACGACGTGTACGAGCACCTGGCCGACGCCCTGAACCGCCTGCCCAACGGCTTCCCCCGAACGGCCACCGGCGTGGAACTGCGCATTCTGCAGAAGATCTTCGCGCCCGAAGAGGCGGCGCTGGCCGCGCAACTCACGGGCCAGATGGAACCGGTGGACAGCATCGCCGCGCGGGTGGGGCTGCCCGAGGAGGCGGTGCTGCAGGCGCTCAAGGCCATGGCGCGGCGCGGCCTGGTCTGGGGCGACAAGCACGAGGGCAAGCGCCGCTTCCGCCTGGCGCCGTTCGTCGTGGGCATCTACGAGGCGCACCTGGAGCGGATGGATCACGAGTTCGCCCACCTGTTTGAGGAGTACATGGCGGCAGGCGGCACGGCGGGCATCATGGGGGTTCAGCCGGCGCTCCATCGCGTGGTGCCGGCGCGGGGCGCGGCCAAGACCGAATGGATTCTGCCCTACGACGACGTGAAGGCGCTGCTCATGGAGGGCAAGACGTTCCGCGTGCGCGACTGCATCTGCCGCGTGCAGCAGAAACTCATCGGCAAGGGGTGCGACAAGCCGCTGCACACGTGCCTGGTCTTCTACACCATCCCGCTGCCGCCCGAACCGAACGACATCACCCTGGACGAGGCGCTGGCCCTGCTGGACATGACCGAGCGGGCCGCGCTGGTGCACACCGTCAGTAACATGGCGAAGGGCGTGAGTTACGTGTGCAACTGCTGCGGGTGCTGCTGCGGCATCCTGCGGGGCATCACCGAGTACGGCCTGGCCGATTCGGTGGCCGCCGCCAACTACTACGCGGTGGTGGACGAGGCCGCCTGCACCGGCTGCGGCATCTGCGAGAGCCGCTGCCAGGTGGGGGCCATCGCCGTCGGCGACGCGGTGGCCGCCGTGGATCGGGCGCGGTGCATCGGGTGCGGCCTGTGCGCCAGCGGCTGCCCCGAGGGGGCCGTCGCGCTCCACCTGAAGCCCGAGACGGAGATCGTCCACCCGCCCGAGGACTTCGCGGCGTGGGAGCAGGCGCGGCTGCGCAATCGCGGCATGGCGTGAGCCGACGCCCGGCATGGGCGCGGCGTTGCATCTTCGCACACGGAGGTGTTCGTATGGGCGCAAATCCCTACCGTCTCCCCGAAAAGGGCATCCCCAAAGATCAAGTCCTGGCCGCCATGCGGGCGCTGCGCGACAAGGACGTGAAGTGGCAGGACGGCCGCCTGTTCAGCCTCGTGTACTACGCCGGCGAGGAGATTACCGACGTGCTCAAGGAGGCGGCGCTGCTGTTCTTCTCCGAGAACGGCCTCAACCCGTCGGTCTTCCCAAGCCTGCGCCAGATGGAGGCCGAGGTGGTGGCCATGAGCGCCGACCTGCTGGGGGGCGACGAGCAGACCGTGGGCAACATGACTTCCGGCGGGACGGAAAGCATCCTGCTGGCGGTGAAGGCGGCGCGAGAATGGGCGCGGGTCCACCGCCCCGACATCCGCCAGCCCGAGATGGTCCTGCCGCTGACGGCGCACCCAGCCTTTGAGAAGGCGGCGCACTACTTTGACGTCCGGCCGGTGCGCACGGCCATCGGTCCCGACTTCCGCGCCGATGTGGAGGCGGCGCGCGCGGCCATCACCCCCCGCACCATCCTCATGGTGGGGTCGGCGCCCGCCTACCCCTTCGGCGTCGTGGACCCCATCGCCGATTTGGCCGCCATCGCCCAGGAGCGCGGCATCCTGTTCCACGTGGACGCGTGCGTGGGCGGGTTCATGCTGCCGTTCGTGCGCAAGTTGGGCTATCCCGTGCCCGACTTTGACTTCCGCGTGCCGGGCGTTACGTCCATCTCGGCGGATTTGCACAAGTACGGCTACTGCGTCAAGGGGGCGTCGGTGATCCTGTACCGCGACGCCGCGCTGCGCCGCCACCAGTTTTTCGCCTACACCGACTGGCCGGGCGGCATCTACGCCTCGCCGACGATGGCGGGGACGCGCCCCGCGGGGCCGATTGCGGCGGCGTGGGCCATCCTGCACTACCTGGGCGAGGAGGGCTACATGGCGCTGGCGGCCCTGGTGATGGACACCGTGGGGAGAATCCGCGCGGGCGTGGAGGCGATTCCGGGCCTGCGGGTGCTGGGCCAGCCGCACATGAGCATCATGGCACTGGCCTCCGATACGCTGAACATCTACGAGGTGGGCGACGAGATGGCGCTGCGCGGGTGGCACCTGGACCGCCAGCAGTTCCCGCCCAGTCTGCACGTAACGGTGATGCCGGTGCACGCGGAGGTGGCCGACGCGTTCCTGCGGGATTTGGCCGAGGCGACCGACGCGGCGCGGCGCATCAGCGCGGCCAAGGTGCGCGACCGGCTGCTGGTGGGGCTGGCCGGCGCGGCGACGCGGCTGCTGCCCGAGGCGTGGGTGAGCCGCCTCATGGCGGGGGCGTCGGCGCTCCTGGGCAAGAGCGCGGGGTCGGCCTCGGGTCGCTCGGCGGCCATGTACGGCATGATGGGCACGCTGCCGAACCGCGGCGACCTGCGCGAGTTGGTGCTGGACGTGCTGGACGGCCTCACCCGTGCGGGTAACCGCGAATAACGCGAATGGACGCGAAGGTAAGAAGGACACAGAGAACCGCGAAGGAATGCGAAGGTAAGAAAGGACAGAGGGAACCGCGAATAACGCGAATAACGCGAAAGGAGGAAAGACACAGGGAACCGCGAAGGAACGCGAAGGTAAGAAGGACACAGAGAACCGCGAAGGAACGCGAAAGGAGGAAGGACACAGGGAACCGCGAATGAACGCGAACGGACGCGAATTCAGAGGGGGAGGCAGTGTGACTGACCTATTGCTCAAAGATGAAGTGTACGCCATCGTTGGGGCCGCTATGGAAGTGTACAACGAATTGGGAACGGGGTTCCTGGAGCCGGTCTATCAGGAAGCCCTGGAGTGGGAATTGGCGCGGAGACGTATTCCCTACGAAGCACAGAAGGAGATCAACATCTCGTACAAGGGCCATGCTCTGCGCAAAACCTATGTTGCCGACCTGGTTGTCTATGGCCAAATCATCGTTGAGATCAAGGCCGTTGCTCAACTGACCGCGGTTGAGGAAGCGCAACTTCTAAACTATTTGAAAGCAACTGGTCTGGAGGTGGGGCTGTTGATGAACTTCCATGCACCGCACAAGTTGGAATGGAGGCGTATGGTAAGAACGCAGAGAGCCCAACCTCATCGCTCCTCCACATCCTGAATCCTGACCCATTCGCGTGGATTCGTGTTATTCGCGGTTATCGTACTGTAAGGAGGCGGAGATGACAACAGCACAGGAGAGGCCGCTGTCGCGGCTGGTGAAACTGGTCTACGGTTCGGGCGAGTGGAGTTACGCGTCCTTCGGCACCCTGCGGCAGATCTTCTACGCCATCTTTCTGACCGATGTCGTAGGGCTGGACGCGCGGCTGGCGTCGTTCGCGGCGCTGCTCGGCATCATCTGGGACGCGGTGAACGACCCGCTGGTGGGCGTGTTGAGCGACAAGGTGCGGTCGCGGTGGGGGCGGCGCAGGCCGTTCCTGCTGTGGTTTGCCATCCCGTTCGGGCTGGGGTTCCTGGCGTTGTGGTGGGCGCCGCCCTGGAAGAGCCAGGCCGCGCTGTTCATCACCGTCATGCTGGCCTACATGCTCAGCGACACGTTCCAGACCCTGGTGTCGGTGCCCTACGCGGCGCTGACGCCGGAGATCGCGCCCGACTACGACGAGCGCACCAGCGTTACCGGCTACCGCATGTTCTTCAACCTGCTGGCGTCGCTGGTAACCGCCGTGGTGGGGCCGATGGTGGTCAAGAGCACGCTGGCCGCTGGTGGCACGCTCCAGCAGGGCTACATCACCGTCGCGGCCATGTTCGGCGGGCTGGCGGTCATCCCGTGGCTGCTCATCTTCGCCGTCGTCCGCGAGAAGCCGCGCACCGCTGCCCAACTGGCCGAGACGATCTCGTTCCGCGAGTCGGTGCGCTCGGCCTGGGCCAACATCCCCTTCCGCTTCGCCACCGGAATCTACATGCTCAACTGGATCACCTTTGACCTGGTGGCGCTCATGTTGCCCTTCTTCCTCACCTACTGGGTCTCGCAGGGCAACCTGGTGGCGTCGCTGGACTTCCTGGGCGGGCCGATGGCCGTGGAGTCGGTGGTGCTGGGGCTGCTGCTCATCACGGCGGTGGTGTCGCTGCCGTTCTGGACATGGCTGGCGCGGAAACTGTCCAAGCGCACGGCGTACATCATCGCCATGATCTTCTGGGCGGTGGTGCAGATGATTACGCTGCTGGTGCGGCCCTTCCAGACCACATTCGTGCTGGCGCTGGCGGTGATGGCGGGCATCAGCGTGGGGACGGCGCACGTGCTGCCCGACGCCATCTTCCCCGACGTGCTGGAGTGGGACGAACTGCGCACGGGCAAGCGGCGCGAGGGGATTTACTACGGCATCAAGAACTTCGTGCGGAAACTGGCGGGCGCGGCGGCCATCTTCCTGGCGCTCCAGGTGCTGGGCTGGTTTGGCTACCGCAACCCGCCCGAGGGGGTTACGCAGTTCGCGCAGCCCGCGTCGGCGCTGGGGGCCATTCGGTTCATGCTGGGGCCGATGGGCGCGATCCTGCTCGCGTGCGCGATTGTGATGGCGTGGTTCTATCCCCTGACCCGGGAGCGCCACGCCCGCATCCGGCGGCTGCTGGCCAAACGCAAGGCCCGCATGGGGGCGTAGACCTGAATCCGCGAAGGGCACGGGGGCGGCAACGGCGCTCCAGAGCGTAGAGCAGGTTTCCATACCTGCCCTCTGCCCTCGGCGGCTATGGAAAGCCGCCCTACGTGTCTTGGCATTGCACCAGCAACCCGCGGCGAGCACAGGGCAGGTTTCCATACCTGCCCTCTGCCCTCGGCGGCTATGGAAAGCCGCCCTACGTGTCTTGGCATTGCACCACCAACCCGCGGCGAGCACAGGGCGGGTTTCCATACCTGCCCTCTGCCCTCGGCGGCTATGGAAAGCCGCCCTACGTGTCTTGGCATTGCACCAGCAACCCGCGGCGAGCGTAGGGCAGGTTTCCATACCTGCCCTCTGCCCTCGGCGGCTATGGAAAGCCGCCCTACGTGTCTTGGCATTGCACCAGCAACCCGCGGCGAGCGTAGGGCAGGTTTCCATACCTGCCCTCTGCCCTCGGCGGCTATGGAAAGCCGCCCTACGTGTCTCCAGTCGCGCGCCGCCCCTTGCCCGTCAGCGCGCCTTCCACTCCGCGGAATCCGGATAGAACAGCGGCTGGCCGGCGATGGTGAACTCCAGAATCCGCGCCTGGGTCTTGGCAGACGTGAGCCAGTCCACGAACTTCATCGCCAAGTCGTACTTCACATTGGGATGTTTGGCGGGGTTGACGGCGATGACGCCGTAGGGATTCCGCAAGGTCGGGTCGGGGTTCTTGTCCGGCGCCTCGCCGCCGAAGAGGATCGCCAGGTTCAGTCTGTCGCGCATGGACAGGTAGGTGCCGCGGTCGGCCAGCGTATATGCGCCCTTCTCGCTGGCGAACAGGAGCGTGTCGCCCATTCCCTGGCCCAGTGAGAAGTACCAGCCCGAAGACGGGTCGGGGGCGATGCCGGCGGCCCGCCAGATGGCCTTCTCCTTGGCTTCGGTGCCGGAGCCGTCGCCCCGAGATGCGAAGGGGGCTTGCGCCTGGGCGATGCGGGCGAAAGCCTCGGCGGCGGTCGCGCTGCCCCCGACGCGGGCGGGGTCTGACCGCGGCCCTACGAGGATGAAGTCGTTGTACATCACATCCCTGCGGCTAACGCCATCGCCGCTGGCCACGAAGGCATCCTCCTGGGCGCGGGCGTGGACAAGCACCACGTCGGCGTCGCCCTTGGCGCCGATGGCCAGCGCCTGGCCCGTGCCCACGGCGATAATCTGCACGTCGCAGTTGTACCGGGCCTCAAAGTCGGGCAGGAGAAAGTCCAGCAGGCCCGAGTCGGCGGTGCTGGTGGTGGTGGCGAGGACGAGTTTCTGGGGCGGTGTCGCCGCGCCGCAGCCGTGAAGCGCCAGCACAACGGCGAGGACGAGCGCGAGTCTCTGGGCCATGCGAGGACACCCCATCAGTACACCATGTCCCCGCGCACAAAGGCGCGCGTGCGGGGGTCTTTGGGTGATTCAAAGAAGGTCTCGGCGTCGGCGGTCTCCACGCACTCGCCATCCAGCAGGAACATGACCCGATCGGCCAGTCGCCGCGCCTGGAAGACGTTGTGCGTAACCAGGACGACCGTCGTGTGATTGTGGTGGCGCAAACGCTTCAGCGCGTCCTCTATCACCGACACGTTGTACGGGTCCAGGTTGGCCGTCGGCTCGTCCAGCAGGAGCACCTCGGGTTCCAACACCAGCGCCCGCGCCAACGCCACGCGCTGGAGTTCGCCGCCCGACAGGGTGTGCGCCGCCGCGTGGGCCATGTGGGCCAGCCCCACCATCTCCAGCGCCTGCTCCACGCGTGCGCGCACGTTGTCGGCTCGGCGGGCGCGCAGGCCGTAGGCCACGTTGTGGAAAACGCTGGCGGTCAGCAGGAGCGGGCGCTGGAAGACCATCGTAACGCGCCGTCGCAGGTCCAGGGGCGGCGGCCAACGCACCGGTTCTGACCTCCCGCCGAAGTACAGCACGCCCTCGGTGGGCGGCTCCAGCAGCGCCAGCACCCGCAACAGGGTGCTCTTGCCCGCGCCGCTAGGCCCCACGATGCCCACGAGGTCGCCCGCGTTGATGGTGAGTTGCTCCACGCGCAGGACGGTGCGCCGACCGTACACGACGCGCAGGTTCTCGCCCTGGTACACCCATTCGCTCATGCGGTCTTCCCCTGGAGGCGGAGCATGAGGACGTTGCTCAGAAACGACAGCAGGAGCAGGATGAGCGCCAACGCGATGGCCAGGCTGAAGTTGCCGCGTCGGGTCTCCAGGACGATGGCCGTGGTGAGGACGCGCGTGGAGCCCTGGATGTTGCCGCCAACCAGCATGACCGCGCCCACCTCCGAGATGATGCTCCCGAAGCCGGCGATGACGGAGACGACGACGCCAAATCGGGCCTCGCGCAGCACGGCCAGGGTCGCCTGCCAATGGGTCGCGCCCAGGGAGATCAACTGCTGGCGCAGGTTGGGGTCCACGCCCTTGACGGCGGCCATGGTGAACCCGGCCACCAGCGGGAAGGCGATGATGACCTGGGCCACGACCATGGCGCCGACGGTGAACAGGCGCGGCACCCACGGGGCATTGAGGCTACCCAGGGGGCCGCTCTGCGACAGGAGAAGGTACACGAACAACCCCACCACGACGGGCGGGAACCCCATGCCCGTGTAGAGGAGCGCGACCATGAGCCTGCGGCCCACGAAGCGCGAGAACCCCAGCCATGCGCCCAGCGGGATGCCGATGGCGGCGCTGAGGAGCAGGGCCGTGCCCGACACGCGCAGCGACACGGCCACAATCTGCAGCACCTCGGGGTCCAGGTGCCACAAGAGCAGGGCCGCCTGTTTGAGCCCCTCCCAAATCTCGTTGATGGCGCACCTCCCTCGGCGGGACCTGGCGTCGCGGGTTGGGCGAATGCAGGATTCGCCCCAGCGGCGCTCCGGATGTCCTCGGTCTCTCCGCGCAAAACGAATCGGCTGCCCGGAAAGAGCAGCCGACATGGACAAAGGGCTGCGGTTCTCCTTTCCGAGCACGGGGGGCGTGGGTGTTTCCACCCGCACCGTTGGCCCGAGGGGTTGCCCCCTGGGCGCTGCGGCTGCGCGCCATGGGCCGTCGCCTTTAGGCCGCGCAGCTCGGAGAGCCTGGCCGATATTCGGTTCTTCGCGCACAAGTATATCGCAAAGGGGGGAGTTTGGCAAGTACGGGTTTTCACGATTTGACGGGGCCTGGGGCGCTCGCTAGAATGGATTCGTCCGCCGACGGCACCTCGGCGGGCAAGGATGGGCGCCGAAACCATGTGCTTCAACGCGGAGCACGCCGCGACCGAGGAGAATCCGCGTTTGCCCTCACGGTCTCCACGCGTTCAGCGGTGAGAGGCATCTGTGGCTACTGTTCTTCAGCAAAGGAGGGAATGCCATGAGCCAAGATTCTCGGTTGGTGGGCGCGCACACGAAAGAGGAAGCCCTGAATCTCTTCGCACGGCATGTGTCCTCGGGCAAGGTCCGCTTTTTCCGCGACGCCGGCATTGAGTTCGCCCTGGGCAGGCGCGAAGGGCCCTACCTGTGGGACCTGGCGGGCGAGAAGCGGCTGATTGACTGCCACTGCAACGGCGGCGTGTTCAACCTGGGCCACCGCAACCCCGAAATCATCGCGACCCTGGAGCGTAGCCTGCGGGAACTGGACATCGGCAACCATCACCTGATCAGCGAGCAGCGGGCGGTGCTGGCCGAGCGGCTGGCGCAACTGGCCCCCGGCAATCTGCCGTATACGGTCTTCGCGGTGGGCGGCGGTGAGGCGGTGGATTTGGCCATCAAGGTTGCGCGCGGGTACACGCGGCGGCCCAACATCATCTCGGCCAAGGGCGGGTACCACGGCCACACCGGCCTGGCCCTGGCCGCGGGCGACGAGAAGTACCGCGCCCCCTTCGGCCCCATGCCGCCCGGATTCTATCAGGTCCCCTTCAACGACATCGCCGCCCTGGAGCAAGCCGTGAATGACGAGACGGCGGCCGTGATCTTTGAAACCGTCCCCGCGACCTACGGCATGCCCATTGCGGACTCGGACTACTTCGTCCAAGTGCGCGCGTTGTGCGACCGGACCGGCGTGCTGATGATCGTGGACGAGATCCAGGCGGGGCTGGGCCGCACGGGCAAACTCTGGGGCATCCAGCATTTCGGCGTGGAGCCGGACATCATGGTCATCGGCAAGGGGCTATCGGGCGGCATCTACCCCATCGCAGCGACTTGCTTCCGCGCAGAGTTGGAGACCGTCTTCCATAAAGATCCGTTCATCCACATTTCCACCTTTGGCGGGGCCGAGGTGGGGTGTCCGGTGGCCCTCAAGGTGCTGGAGATCAGTTCCGACCCCGCTTTCCTGCGCCATGTGGAGGAGATGGCCGGCATCTTCGCCGAGGGGTTCGCACGGCTGAAGGAGAAGCATCCCGCCGTCCTGGTGCGGTTGCGCCAGTTGGGGATGATGATGGGGATAGAGATGGTCAACCCGTACTGCGGGCCGCTGTTCTCCAAGGCGGCCTACGAGGCCGGGCTGCTGTCGGTGTATGCCTACAACGACACGCGCGTGGCGCAGTTCCTGCCGCCTCTCACCATAGATCGCCCGCTGGCCGAGGAGATTCTCCAGCGGGTGGATGCGGCCCTTTCGGGCGTGGAGGCGTTCCTGCAAGGAGGCGCCCATGACTGACCTGGACATAGATTTGGAACTGCTCCGGGCGTTTGAGGCCGGCCTGGACCCGCGTCATCCGGAGCGCAGCGCCATCCCCGCCAGGGTGCTGGGCTACGGTGAGATCAGCACCACCCTTGAGATCGGCGCCGAGAGCCAGCGGCACGTCGCCTACAAACGCCTGCCCATGTTCCGCACGGTGGAGGAGGCGGCCGCGTACCAGGCGCTCCACGAGGACTACGTGAACACGCTTCGGGAGCGCATCGGCCTGCGGGTTGTGCCCGACAAGGCCGTGTCGTTCGTGGACGGGCGCAGCGGGCGCGTGGTGGTGTACATCGCGCAGCAGAAGTTGCCGCCCGACGCCATCGGCCACCGCGCGATGCAGATGCTCCCCCTGGACGACGTGCAGAGACTGGTTCAGGCCGTCCTGGCCGAGGCGAAGCGAGTGTTTGATTTCAACCGCCAGCACCAGGGCGAACTGGAGTTGGGCCTGGACATCCAGATTTCCAACTGGGCCATTGTGGGGTTTGACCCCCGCCAGCCGCGCCTGGGCGATCCGATTGAACTGGTCTACTTTGACACCAGTTCGCCCATGATGCGGCGCGGCGGCGTGGAACAACTGAACCCCGAGATTTTCCTGCGAAGCGCGCCCTCGTTCCTGGTCTGGATTCTACGCCTGCTGTTCCTGGAAGATGTGATGACCCGCTACTATGACTTCCGCAAGGTGGCCGTGGACCTGGTGGCGAATTTCTACAAGGAGCAGCGGGATGAGTGGGTTCCGGCGGTAACCGACGCGGTCAACGGGTTCTTCGCGGCATGGGATGGCGGGGGCGCGATACGGCCGCTCACGGTGAAGGAGGTCAGCGCGTACTATCGGGAGGACGCGCTGATTTGGCGGCTGTACCTGGCGTTCCGCAAGGTGGACCGGGCACTGCGGCTGGCGCTGGGACGCGAGTATCCGTACATCCTGCCGGCGAAGGTCCGGCGATGAGGCTGGCGGCGCCCCTCACCCTAGCCCTCTCCCAGCGGGAGAGGGGACAGTTCGCCCGACGCTGAAGCGCCGGGCTGGCGGCATCCACGAATAACACGAATCTACGCGAAGGGCAGGACGACGCATCCGCGGGCGGAGAGGGGGAAGCCGAAGGCTGGGGGTGAGGTGCGAAGCCCTGCGGGCTGGCGGCATCCGCGAATAACACGAATCTACGCGAAGGGTATTGCGCCCGACGCTGAGGCATCGTGCTGAACGGACAAAGCCCCTCCGGGGCTTCGTCCTTGTAGCGTGGGGGCTTTAGCCCTGCGCGCCGCCAGCCCTCACCCTAACCCTCTCCCGCCGGGAGAGGGGACGGCGGGCGGCCGTGCTCTTCGCGGCTTTCGCGCCCTTTCGTGTCCTTCGCGATCCAAATGCCCCCGGCGCGGGGTGGGTGCGCGGCAAATCCGTAGTTCTCCGCGTGCTCGGCGTCCTCGGTGGTGAAAATCCCGGGCATGCCGCGCGGGAGTTCAGCCCCGCACGTGAACCCCTCACCCTGGCGCTCTGGCGGCGGGAGAGGGGATGGCGCTAGCCGGACGGCACGGCGAAGAACCAGTCAAAGTCCGCGTTGACGCCGGGATCGCTGAAGTCTATGTTGCCGTTCCAGCCGCCCAGCCCGATCCTGGGCGATGTCATCGTGTCGGCGATGAGCGAGCCGAAGT
>Ga0272448_1001250_pt1 | contig 34879 bp, 28 predicted proteins | sample YNPCB0191_FD_202220 | JGI IMG/M metagenome (GOLD analysis project Ga0272448, IMG submission 202220) | Hot spring sediment microbial communities from Yellowstone National Park, WY, United States - YNP-CB-019-1 | ecosystem: Environmental > Aquatic > Thermal springs > Hot (42-90C) > Sediment...
CGCGCGGAAGCGCCCGATTGAGGCCTCCCCCGCCGCGCCGCAGGCGCGCCGCCCGTCCCGCTTGGTTTCTAGGAGAGCCTAGCAGCTTTTCTTGGACAGGCATGACCGGACGTATACTTTTCCAGCGGGGACGGGTCCGGCCATGGCGTACGAGGTCCGTTGCTTTCACTGCGGCAAGGCGTACGACGCGGAGAAGGCTCAGGCCTGCGCCTGCGTGGGCGCATCGAGGACCTTCCTCTGTCCCCACTGCGGGAAGTGCTTCTGCGCCGCCCCCAAGGCCTACCGGGACGCCTTCTGGAAAAACGCCCCCGAAAGCCTCTGGAAGGCCCGGATGGCCCAGGCGCCTCCCCCTTCCCCGCCCGCCGACCCGGCGGCGCCGGGCCGCCCGCTGGTGCTGGTGGTGGAGGACGACCGGGAGGTCCGGGCCTTCGCCCGGGCCGCCTTGGAATCGGCCGGTTTCTCGGTCCTGGAGGCGTCGGACGGAGAGGAGGGGCTCCGCCTCGCCCTTTCCCGCAAGCCGGACGCGGTCCTCACCGACGCGCTGCTCCCCCGGCTGGACGGCCGCAAGCTCTGCGCCCGGCTCAAGGAAAACCCCGCCACCTCCGCCATCAAGGTCGCCGTCATGACCGGCGTCTACAAAGCCTCTCGGTACGCCCAGGAGGCCCGGTCCCAGTTCGGCGCCGACGCCTACCTCCTCAAGCCGCTGGACCCCAAACGGCTCCAGGAAGTTCTCCTCTCCCTCCTGCGTTAGTGGGAAGGGGCGACCTCCTTCGCCCCTCTCTCCCAAGGGAGGATCCCATGCAGGTCAAGGCCATGGCGGTGATGGAGCGCGGTGGAACCCTCGTCCCGTTTGCCTACGAGGCGCCGCCCCTGGGTCCCCACGACGTCCTCCTCGAGGTCCGGGCCTGCGGCATCTGCCACAGCGACCTCCACATGGCCGACGACGACTGGGGCATCGCCCGCTTCCCGCTGGTCCCCGGCCACGAGGTGGTGGGGGTGGTGCGGGAGCGGGGCCGGGAGGTCTCGCACCTCTCGCCGGGAGACCGGGTGGGCGTGGGGTGGCAGCGATCCTCTTGCCTTCACTGTCCCGACTGCCTCTCGGGCCGGGAAAACCTCTGCGCCGAAAGCCGGGGCCTCATCGTGGGGAGTCCCGGAGGGTTCGCCGACCTCCTCGTGGCCGATTCCCGCTTTTGTTTTCCCCTGCCGCCGGGCCTTCCCGACGAGGCGGCCGGTCCCCTGCTCTGCGGCGGCGTGACGGTCTATTCGGCCCTCCGGCACGCGGGAATGACCTCCGGTCAGGAGGTGGGCGTCGTGGGGCTGGGCGGACTGGGGCACCTGGCGGTGCAGTTCGCCGCCCGCCTCGGAAACCGCGTCACGGCCTTCACCACCAGCGAGGACAAGGTCCCCTTCGCCAGCCGCCTCGGGGCTTCCCATACGGTGGTGGTGCGGGAGGGAGAGAAGCCCCGCACGGAGAGGCCCCTGGACATCCTCATCCAGACCGTTCCCAGAGATCCGGGGCTGGCGGACTTCCTGGACCTTCTCGGGTCGGACGGCACCCTCACCTTCGTGGGCGTCCCCCTGGAGCCAATTCCCCTGCCGGTGGGATCCCTCCTCTCCCGGCGGCGGCGCATCATGGCCAGCCCCATCGGCGGGAGGGCCCTGGTGGCCGAGACGCTGGACGTCGCCGACCGATTTGGCATCCGCCCCGTCGTGGAGACCTACCCCCTCGCGGAGGCCCAGAAGGCCTTCGATCGTCTCCGGGAGAACCGGGTCCGGTACCGGGCGGTCCTCCTCCCCTAAGGGCCGGAGGGCACGTCCCTTCCGCCCGGCCGCTTTTCTTTGCCCTTCCCCTTCGGTAGAGTAACGAAGGCGCGGGGTGGGCGCCCCGAGAGGAGGGTTGTCGCCGTGAGATCGGGTGGCCGCGCCGCGCTCCTCGGACTCCTCCTCCTTCTTTTCGCCGCGCCGGCGGCGGCCCTCGATCCGGACAAGGCCCTCAACCAGTACGGGCTCGCCGTCTGGACCGCCGATCAGGGACTTCCCCAGAATTCCGTGGCCGCCCTTCTCCAGGACCGGGAAGGGTACCTCTGGATCGCCACCCAGGAGGGGCTCGCCCGCTTCGATGGCCAGACCTTCGTGGTCTTCGATAAGCGCCGGGAGCCCCTCCTCACCTCCCCTAGCGTTCTCTGTTTGCTGGAGGGCCGGGACGGAACCCTGTGGGCAGGCCTGGAGGCGGGCGGGCTGGTGGGGCGAAGGCAGGGGCGCTTCTTCCGCCCCCAGATGGAAGGCCCCCTGGCCGCCGAGAGCGTCAACACCCTCTGGGAGGACGGCGAGGGCACCCTCTGGGTCGGCACCACCGAGGGGCACCTTTACACCTGCCGGCAAGACCGGATCGCCCCCAAACCCGCTCCGGGCCTTAAAGGCACCTGCATCTATGCCCTGGCGGGAGACGGCGAGGGCCGCCTCTGGGCGGGTACCAACGAGGCGGTGGCCCGTTACGGGGAAGGGGTCTGGGAGACGGTCCTCTCCGCCGGAAAGGAGCCGGACTGGTTCTACGCCCTCCTCCCCGAAAAGGACGGCCTCTGGGTGGGAAGCTACCGGGGCCTCCACCGCTGGGAGAAGGGCGCCGCCCGCCGCTGGGGGGAGGAGTCGGGGCTCCCCGGCTCCACCGTCACCGCCCTGCTTTTCGAAAAGGGTTCCTCCACCCTCTGGCTGGGAACCTCCCGGGGGCTGGCCCGCTTCCGGGAGGGCCGCTTCGAGGTCCTGGACGAGCGGGAGGGGCTTCCCAACGGGAACGTGGGCAGCCTCTGCCTGGACCGGGAAGGGGGGCTCTGGGTGGGGACCAAGGGGGGCCTCGTCCACCTCTACGACGCCGACGTGGTCACCGTCGGGCGGAGGCAGGGGCTCCGCTCCGAGGTGGTCCTGGCGGTAGCGGAGGACGAGGGGGGCGCCCTCTGGGTGGGAACGGAGGGCGGCGGCCTCGTCCGCCGGGAGGGCGGGCGCTCGGAAGTCGTGGGAAAGGAGCTGGGGCTGGAGGGGACCTCCGTTCCGGCCCTGCACCCCGAGGGCGGCGCCCTTCTCTTCCACGTGGACGGGCGCGGGATCTTCGAGTGGAGGAATGGAAAGCTCCGGCGCCTCCACCCCGAGATGGAGGAACTCCGCCACTATTCCATCTCCGACCTCCGAAGGCTCCGGGACGGCCGCCTGGCCCTCGCCGCCTCCTCGGGGCTCTACCTCGAAGAAGCGGGCGGGAAGCGCCTCCGGAGGATCAAGCCCGACGACCGCTGGCCCAGCCCCATCGTCAACGCCCTCTGGGAGGCCCCCGACGGAACCCTCTGGGCCGGCGGGGAGGGAGGCCTCCTGCTCTTCCGGGAAGACCGGCTCGTTGAGGTCCGCGGAAAGGCCGACGGCCTTCCCGACGTCCGGATCAACGGCCTCTTCGCGGGGGAGGCGGGGAGGCTGTGGATCACCACCTCCGGAGGTCTGGCCCTCTTCGAGAACGGGCGTTTCCGCTCCCTCACGGCGCGGGAGGGGCTCCCCAACGAGACCCTCTTCGCCGCCCTGGAAGACCGGCTCGGCCACCTGTGGCTCTCGTCCAACGGGGGAATCTTCCGGGCCAAGACGGAGGACGTTGTGAAGGCCTGCCGCGGGAAGCTTCGCGCCGTCCCCTTTCAGGTCTTCGGCAAGGCCGACGGCATGGCCAGCGGGGAGTGCAACGGCGGCACCCAACCCCCCGGCTGGCGGTCCGCCTCGGGGCGCCTCCTCTTCGCCACCATGAAGGGGGTGGCGGTGGTGGACCCCGGGCGGTTGCGCCCGAACCTCGTGGCCCCGCCGGTGACGCTCGAGGGAGCGGCGGTGAACGGACGGCCCGTTTCCTGCGAAAATGGACTTTTGCGCATTCCCCCCGGCCGGCACCGACTGGAAATCCGCTTCAGTGCCCTCACCTTCTCGGCCCCCGAGCGGGTCCTCTTCCGCTTCCGGATGGAGCCCTTCGACGCCGAGTGGAGCGCTCCCCAGGGCTCCCGAACGGCCGTCTACACCGCCCTGCCTCCGGGTTCCTACACCTTCCGCGTCACCGCCTGCAACAAGGACGGCGTCTGGAACGAGGCGGGGGCGTCCCTGGCGGTGGTCCAGGAACCTCGCCTCTACGAGCGAAGATCGGTCCAGGGATTGGCGGCCCTTCTCCTGATCCTGGTTCTGGCCTCGGCCCTGTGGGTCCGGGAGAAACGGGCGGAGGAGCGGGAGCGGGAACTTCAGCGCCTGGTGGCCAGGCGGACGGCCGACCTCAACGACCTCAACGCGAGGCTCGAGCGGCAGGCGGCGGAGCTGGAGGAGGCCAACCGGAGGCTCGCCCTCCTCTCCCAGCAGGACGACCTCACCGGCCTCGCCAACCGGAGGACCTTCGACGAGGCCCTGGAGAACGAATGGCGGCGGGCCCTGCGATCGGGCCAGCCTCTGGCCCTCCTCATGGCCGACATCGACCACTTCAAGGCCTTCAACGACGCCTACGGCCACCTGGAGGGAGACCTCTGCCTCTCCCGGGTGGCCGCCGTTCTCCGGGAAAGCGTGGGGCGGGCCGGTGACCTGGTGGCCCGTTACGGCGGCGAGGAGTTCGCCGTGATCCTCCCCGGCCTGGACCTTCCCGCCGCCCTGGCGGTGGCCGAGAACCTGCGCCGCCGGGTGGAGGTCCTGGGCATTCCCACCGCCGTCTCCGACGCCGCCCCCGTGGTCACCCTCAGCCTCGGCGCCGCTTCCTGCGTTCCCGCCCGGGAACGGTCCCCCCGGGACCTGCTGGCCCGGGCCGACGCCGCCCTCTACGCGGCCAAGCGAAAAGGCCGGAACCGCGTGGAGGGGGCGGACGGTCAGCCCCCCCCGGAGCGTTTGCCCGGGTAGGGGCAGTCCCTCGCCAAGGGGCAGGCGGCGCACCGGGGGGCCACGGGCCGGCAAACCTTCTGGCCAAAGGAGACCAGGAGGCCGTTGACGGGAATCCACCACCGCCGGGGCAGGATCTTCCGGAGTTCCAATTCGGTCTCCTCGGGCGAGCGGGTCTCCACCACACCCCACCAGTTGCAGATGCGGTGGACGTGGGTGTCCACGCAGATCCCCGGCTTGCGAAAGCCTTCGGTAAGGACCAGGTTGGCCGTCTTCCGCCCCACCCCCGGCAGGGCCAGGAGGGTCTCCAGGTCCGCCGGGACCTCTCCCCCGTGGCGTTCCAAAAGCGCGCCGGCCAGGGCCTTCAGGGTCCGGGCCTTGGTCCGGTAAAAGCCCACCGGCCGGATGGCCTCCTCCAGAACTTCCAGGGGCAGGTCCCGGAGGGCCGCCGGCGTGGAGGCCAGGGGGGCGAGGCGGGCGGCGGCCTTCTCGGTGACGGCGTCCCGCGTTCGCAGGGAGAGGATGGTCGCCACCAGGATGGAGAAGGGGTCCCCTCCCTCCTCCCGGATCCGGCCCACCACCGGCTCCTCCTCCCCTTGGGCCCACCGGTCGAGGACCGTCAAGAAGCGCACGAAGGTCTTCACCGGAAGGGCCGAGGCTGGCCGGGGCCAGCGGGAAGGTTTTTTCGCCCCTTTCCCCCTCCCCTTCGCTCCGGGTGAAAGGCGAAGTCGGTCACCCGCAGGATTTTGGACAGCCATGGCCTCTCCTTCTGGGGCCGAACCCGGCGGGGAGGATAGCCGCCCCCGCGCCCGCCCGTCAAGCGAAAAAAAGCCGGGGCCGAAGCCCCGGCGAACCAAGGGAGGAATCTTCCGCCGGAGGGCGGAAGAAGAGGAGGGGTCAGAGGGAGACGGCGGGCAGGTTCCCCAGGCTTTCGGCGATGGCCGCCTCGGGGTAAGTGTAGTCCTCCAGCGTCCCGTTGAGGTAGGCCTCGTAGGCCGCCATGTCAAAGTGGCCGTGTCCCGACAGGGAGAAGAGGATGGCGGCGGACCGGCCCTCCTCCTTCAACTCCCGGGCCTTCTTCACCACCGCCGCGATGGCGTGGGCCGATTCGGGTGCGGGGATGATGGCCTCGGTGTGGGCGAAGAGGACCGCCGCCTCGAAGATCGCGCTCTGGAGGACCGCCTCGGCGCCGATGAGGCCGTGGTGCAGGAGCGCGCTCACGATGGGAGCGGCCCCGTGGTACCGCAGCCCCCCGGCGTGGACCGCCGGAGGGACGAAATCGTGGCCGAGGGTGTACATCTGCATGATGGGGGTGAGCCGGGCCGTGTCCCCGTAGTCGAAGGCGTACCGTCCCCGGGTCAGCGTGGGGCAGGAGGCGGGCTCGGCGGCGATGGCCTCCACCTTCTTCCCCTCGATGCGGTCCTTCACGAAGGGGACCGCCAGCCCGCCGAAGTTGGAGCCGCCGCCGTGGCAGCCGATGACGTAGTCGGGGTAGTCCCCCACCTTCTCCATCTGCTTCTTCGCCTCCAGGCCGATGACGCTCTGGTGGAGGATCACGTGGTTCAGCACGCTTCCCAGCCCGTAGTTGGTGTCGGAGCGGGAGGCCGCCTCCTCCACCGCCTCGCTGATGGCGATGCCGAGGCTGCCTGGCGAATCGGGATTCCGGGAGAGGATGTCCCGCCCCGACTGGGTGAGGGTCGAGGGGCTCGCCACCACCTCGGCGCCGAAGAGGCGGATGAAGGTCCGCCGGTAGGGCTTCTGCGTGAAGGAGACCTTGACCATGTACACCCGGCAGGTCATGTCGAACTGCTTGCAGGCGAAGGCGAGGGACGACCCCCACTGGCCCGCCCCCGTCTCGGTGGTCATCCGGGAGATTCCGCTGATCTTGTTGAAGTAGGCCTGGGGAACGGCGGTGTTGGGCTTGTGGGAGCCCGCCGGAGAGACGCCCTCGAACTTGTAGTAGATGCGGGCCGGCGTACCCAGCGCCTTCTCGAGGTTCCGTGCCCGGATGAGGGGGGTGGGCCTCCAGAGGGAGAGGATGTCGAGGACCCTTTCCGGGATGGGAACGTACCGCTCCCGCGACATCTCCTGCTCGATGAGGGGCGGGGGAAAGATGGCCGCCATCTCCTCGAAGGTGACGGGCTTTCCCGTGGCGGGGCTCAGGGGAGGAGCGAGATCGAAGGGCAGGTCCGCCTGGATGTTGTACCAGGAGGTGGGCATTTCCCGGGGTTCCAGGGTGATCCGTTCCGAAACCTCCCGTCCGTTGAAGGGTTTCCGCCGGGGATCCTGTGCCGTCGTCATGGTCTTCCTCCTTCCAAGGGACCTGCCCAAGAAAAAAGCCCTCCGTTTCCGGAGGGCGTCGTCCGCGTACGGTGGACCGGCCTACACGGCGGCTCCGCGCCCTCCCCGAAGAAAAACGGGCCACCACCATCCCAAACGGAGGGTGGAAGTCGTGGTCGCCGTGGAGGGTCGTCCGCTCATGTCGCTCACCGGTCCTACCTTACGTGAAGAGGTCGGTACCTGTCAAGGGGGCATCCCCCATCCCGCCTGTGGGGTCCATGCAGTGCGGCGGGGCCTTCGGCCTTGCCCTCCAGGAAGAAGAGGAGGAGGAAGACGACCACGAGGACGAGGCCCAGCATGAGGAAGACGTCCAGAAACCCCTGGGTGGCCGCTTGGAGGAGGACTTCCCGGTAGAGAACCCCCCCGGCGGCCTGGGAAGAGGAGACGGGGTCGAGGCCGGAGGTGGTGAGGAGGCTGGCGCCGGTGTCCCCGAGAAACTCCCGAACGGCGGGGTCCAGGGCGGAGATCTTCTCGCCGAGCCGCAGGTGGTGAAACTGGGTGCGCTGGGAGAGCAGGGTGGAGGAGAGGGCGATGCCGATGGAGCCCCCCTCGTTGCGCACCAGGTTGAAGAGGGCGGTGGCCAGGCCCATCTTCTCCGGCGGAAGGTTGCGGGCCATGGCCGCCGCGAGGGGGACGAAGAAGAGCCCGATGCCGAGGCCGTGCAGGAAGAGGGTGCGGGCGAAGTAGGACAGCCCGGCGTCCAGCGTGGCGCTGGCGAGAAGCCACACGGCCCAGCCCTGGATGAGGAGGCCCACCGCGATGAGCACCCGGTTGTCCACCTTTCCCACCAGCACCCCCGCCACGCCGATCGTGACCAGGGTGCCCAAGCCGCCGGGGGAGAGGATGACCCCCGCCCAGGTGGCGGTGTAGCCCTTGAGGTTCTGCACGAAGAGAGGGACGAAGGTGAAGATCCCGTAAAGGGAAAAGGCGGCGGAGAACATGAGGGCCGTGCTCGCCGCGAAGGAGCGGTCCCGGAAAATGGAAAGGTCAATGAGGGGGTGTTCCGCGGTGAGGGACCGCCAGAGGAAGAGGAGGAGCCCCGCGGCGGCCAGGACGCCGAAGAAACGGATGAAGCCCGAGGCGAACCAGTCGAAGCGCTCACCACGGTTCAGCAGGACCTCCAGGCTCCCCAGCCCCACGGCGACGAAGAGGAAAGAGGGGTAGTCCACCCGCCCTTCGGGGCGCTTCAGGTACGGCGGGTCCTCGATGAAGACCAGGGCCAGCACCACCGCCAGCAGCCCCACGGGCACGTTGATGTAGAAGATCCAGGGCCAGGACCAGTTGTCGGTGATCCAGCCCCCCACCAGCGGCCCCAAAACCGGCGCGAAGACCGCCCCCACGCCAAAGACCGCCATGGCCTTGCCGTGCTCCTCCTTGGGAAAGGATTCCAGCATGATGGCCTGGGACATGGGCACCATGGCCCCACCTGCCAGGCCCTGCAGGACCCGCATGGCGATCAGGAAGCCCAGCGAGGGCGCCATGCCCGAGCCGTACGAGGCCACGGTGAAGAGGACGAGGCAGAGGATGTAGACCCGCTTCCGGCTGAAGTACGATCCCAGAAAACCGGTCATGGGCAGGATGACGGCGTTGGCCACCAGGTAGGAGGTGATGACCCAGGTGATTTCGTCGGTGCCGACGGCGTAGGTTCCCCGCATGTGCGGCAGGGCGACGTTGGCCACCGACGTGTCCAGCACCTCGATGAAGGTGCCCAGCATGGTGGTGAGCGCGATGAACCACTTCCGGCTACCGTTCTCGGCGGTCATGGTCTTCTTCCTTTGGGGGCCGGGGCTTCAGGGGGCGGTTGGGCGCTAGCGCTCTCCCTCGCCGCGGGTGTCGATCTCGCAAGTCACCGAGAGGCCCAGCCGGAGCTTGTGGTCGGGGTCGGTTCCCGGATCCAGGACCACCTTCACCGGAACCCGCTGGACGATCTTCACCCAGTTCCCCGTGGCGTTCTCGGGGGGAAGAAGGGAAAAGGCCGCCCCCGTCCCCGCCGCGATGCTGTCCACCCGGCCGGTGAAGGTTCGGCTCCTGTCCACGTCGGCCTTCAGGGTGGCCTTCTGGCCGGGGCGCACGTTCTTCAGCTGGGTTTCTTTATAGTTGGCCTCCACCCAGATTTCCCGGAGGTCCAGGGGCACCACGGCGAAGAGCGGCTGGCCGGCGGCCACCACCTGGCCCGCCTGGGCCGTCTTCTTGCTGACGTACCCGTCGGCGGGTGCCGTAAGCGTGCAGTAGGAGCGTTGGAGCCGGGCCGCCTCCAGGGCCGTTCGGGCCTCTTCGATCTTCTTCTCCAGCATGGCCCGGGAGGCCCGCGCCTGCAGGACCGTCTTCCGGGCGGCCTCCAGCTGGGCCCGGGTCACCGACTCGGCGGTCACCGCCTGATCGTACTTCTGCTTGGGTATGGAGGCCCTCCCGAAGAGGGCTTCGGCCCGGTTCCGCTCCAGGACCATGAGGTCCAGCTGGCTGGAGACGGCCTTTGCCTGGGCCTCGGCCTGGGCGATGGTGGCGGCGTTGGTGTCGAGGGCGGACTGGGCCTCGGCCAGGGCCGCTTCCGCCCTGGCCACGGCGTTGTCGTAGTCCTGGGGATCGAGCTCGGCCACCACGTCGCCGGCCTTCACGTGTTGGTTCTCCTCCACCAGGAGGCGCGCGATCTTGCCGGGCACCTTGAAGGCCACCGGGTAGATTCGGCCCGTGACGTACGCGTTTTCGGTCTGGACGAAGACCTGGTTGTGGCGCCAGCGCAGGTACCCGGCCAGGGCGCCCACCAGGGCCACCAGAAGGAGGATTCCGAGGGCGATGGACTTCTTCGAAAGGGCCATGTCAACTCTCCTTGCTCGGGGACGATGCGGCGTAGAAGCGGACGAGGTCTTCTCCCGCCGCGGCCAGCACGGCCGCCTGGCGGGCGTAGGCGTCGTAGTGGGTCTGCACCTCGCGGAAGCGGCTCTCGGCCAGGAGCGCCTCGGCGTCCAGGACGTCGGTGCTTTTGGCCAGCCCCTCCCGGTACTGGTCCTCGACGATGCGCAGGTTTTCCTGGGAGGCCTCCACGTCGAGCCGGGCGGTGGCCGTCTGCCGGAGGGCCTCCTCAAAGTCCCGGTAGGCCGAGAGGGCCGCCGTCCTCGCCTGCCTCTTGGCTTCCAGGAGCTCCCGCTCGGCCTTCCGGGCCTCCGCCGAGGCGGCGGAGATGCGGGCCGCCCGTTTTCCGCCGTCGAAGAGCTCCCAGGAGAGGCCCACAAAGAGCCGGTTGACGTGGGGGTGCGCCATGTAGCGGTTCTGTTCATAGCCGTGCCCCGCCTCCGCCAGCACCAGCGGGGCGTACTCCTTGCGGGCCAGGGCGACCGACTGGTTTAGGGCCGCGAGGCGGGCCTGAAGGGCCTTCACCGACTCGTTCTGCGCCTCGGCCCGGGCGGCGAGGGCCGGCTCGTCCCAGGGAAGGGAGGGGGGCGGATCCAGCGAGGAGGGAAGGGTGACGGGCGTCTCGGGGGGAAGCCCCAGGGCGCGGACCAGCTCTTCGAGAGCCGACCGCTCCGCCGCCCGGAGGGACGAGGCTTGGTCCTCCACCGCCCGCAGGGCCACCTCCGTCCGGAGGAGGTCGTTTCGGGCGACAAAACCCTGCTCGAAAAGGTCCTTCACCGTCCGAAGGTGGTCCAGGAGCGCCTTCCGGCGAAGTTCCACCACCTCCTGGCGCTGGCGGAGGGCCAGGACCGCCACGTAGCGGGCGGCGACCTCCGCCTGGAGGCGCCGAACCGCGGCGGCCCCCGAAAGGCTCACCGCCTCCTCCGAGAGCGTCCCCGCCTTCAGGGCCGTGCGGCGCCTTCCGCCGTCGTAGAGGAGGTACCGCAGGCTCAGGTCGTACTTCCAGTACACCTGATCGCCGGCGGGAAAGGAGAGGGGGCCAAATCGGAAGGCGGGGTCGTTGTCGAGGTTCACCCGCCCCCCTTCCAGTTGGGCGGAGGGCCAGTAGGCGGCGCGGACCTCGTCGGTGCGCCTCCGGGCCGCCTCCAGATCCAGGACGGCCGATTCCGCCGGAAGGGACCGCTCCGCCGCCAGCGCGAGGGCCCGCTCCAGGGTCAGGACCTCCTGGGCCCTGGCGGGGAGGAGGACCACCAGGGCCGCCCCCAGGAGGGCCGCTACCTTTGGGGCGCGGCCGCCGTGAAGAAGACGTTCAAAGCTCGGTCTACGCACGTCTGCACCTCCTCGGTGGGTCGGTGGTGAAATCGGTACCAGAGGGACGCATGGAGGATATCGAAGCAGAGCTGGGCTAGGAATTCCAGCGGTTCCCGGCGAAGGGCCTTCTTCCGCACCAGGGCCTCGAGGATCCCCTTCACCCGCGCGGTCTCCTGCTGGTGGACCTTCCAGAGCGCCGGGCCGAAGCGGGTCTCCATGTTCCACTCGAACCGGACCTTCTCCATGAGAAACATGGGCAGGAACATGGGGTGCTGCACGAAGACGGTGGCATAGGCCAGGGCAAGGCGGCGGAGGAGGTCCCGGGGATCTCCCCCCTCCTTGAGGACTTCCTCCGCGCTCCGCTGGAGCTTGGCCGCCCGGTGGAGGACCACCTGCTCGTAGAGGTCCTGCTTGGAGGGGAAGTGTTCGTAGAGGCCCTGCATGCCGATTTGGGCCTCGGCGGCCACCTCCTGCATGGTGGCCTCGTTGAAGGGCTTCCGCCCGAAGACCCGTTCCGCCGCCTCCAGGAGGAGCCGCCGCCGCTGTTCCCGTTCGATCTCCCGCCGCGTTCCGGCCATGAGCAAACTCCAGAATTTAGATTCCGAATATAGAATCCTTTTTCTTAAAAGTCAAGCCTCCCACCCGCCCCGCTCCTTCCGCGCCCATTCCGCCACGGCAAAGGGCCCCGGCTCTGCGGGCGGAGAAAAGGAAGGCGGGAGGCCCGGAGGCCTCCCGCCGGGGGTCCAAAACGGGCCTCCCCCTACCGGGCGAAGGAGGCGCTGTTGGAGAGTCCGCCGTCGGGGTTCACCACCGTCACCAAGACCGGGACCCCCTTGGGCAGCATGGCCTTGAGAAGGGCCCCGCCCTTGACCTGCAGGAGGGTGGAACCCTTGTACTCGGTCAGCGGGGCGTTCACGCCGTTGATCTTCACCACGCACCCCGGCTGGAAGCCGCTGCCGTACACCTTGAGGCGGAAGGGACCCGAAAGGGCCTGGACCCGTCCATCCAGTCTCGGGTTGGCGAGGGTCACGGTGGCGGAGGCGGAGGTGGCGGTCCGGGAGAGGGCGTCCACCACCTTGGCGTTCACGGTGTAGGTTCCGCTGAGGCCGGCGCTGTTCCAGACCACCGAGTAGGAGGGGCCGGCGGAAGACCAGCCGAGGAGCTGGCCGTTCACGTAGTACTCCACCCGAACCACCGCCGCGTCGTCCAGGACCGTCGCCGAGAGCGGCACCGTACCACCGTAGGTGCCGCCGTCCACCGGCGAGGTGAGGACGATGGAGGGCACCTGGGCCACGGTGATGGTGAGGTGGTTGTCCACCGCCGTGTAGACCTTGCCGCAGGCGTCGGTGGCGGTCACCGTCAGGCTGACCGGGTAGGTTCCGGCGTCGGTGTAGAGGTGCTGGGGCGCGGCGTCGGTGGAAGACTGCCCGTCCCCGAAGTCCCAGGCATAGGTGAAGGGCGGAGAGGCTCCCCCCACGCTGGCGTTGAAGTTCACCGCCAGCGGAGGAAGGCCCAGCGTGGCGCTGGCGCCCGCCACCACCGTCAGGTTCAGCGGGGCCACCACCTGCACCGTCAGGGTGGCCGTCCCCGAGTGGGCCAGGGAGTCGGTGGCGGTGAGGGTCACGGTGTAGTTTCCGGGGGAGAGGTAGTTGTGGCAGGGGGTGGGGTTGGAGCTGGTTCCACCGTCCCCGAAGTTCCAGGCGTAGGTGTACGGCGGAAGGCCGCCGGTGGCGCCGGCCTGGAAGCAGACGTTCACCGGAGCGGTGGCGCAGGAGGAGGAGGCGGTGATGGACGGCGTCACCGGCCCGTAGGCGTTGATGGGAAGCTCCGCCGTGGCCTTATTGCCGCAGGAATCGGTCACCGTGAGCACGCAGGTGTACGTCCCCACGGCGATCCACGTGTGCTGGTCGTGGTCCGCCACGCTGTGCGGTTCCCCGTCCCCAAAGTCCCAGTCGTAGGTGTACGGCGGCAGGCCCCCCGCCACCACGCTCCGGACGTTCACCGTCAGCGGAGCCGGGCCCACCGTCGCCGGATCGCCCAGCGCCTGCACCGTCAGCACCGGCACCACGTGGACGGCAACCGAAGCCGTCCCCGTGCGTCCCGCCGAGTCGGTCACCGTCACCACCGCCGTGTAGTCCCCCACCGCCAGATAGCTGTGGCTCGGGTTGGCGATGGTGTCCCCCGGCGTCCCGTCCCCGAAGTTCCAGGCGTAGCTGTACGGAGGCAGGCCCCCCACCGCCGTCGCGTCGAAGATCACGTTCAGCGGCGCGTACCCGCAGGGGCGGTTCACCGTGGCGGTGACCTGAATGGGATAGACCCCCACCACGATGGGGGTGGCGGAGGCGGCCGCCGCGGGCACGCAGCTGTCGGTCACCGTAAGCAGAACCTCGTAGGTCCCGGGGGAGGCGTAGGTGTGGAGGGCGTTGCCGGTGGTGGCGCTTTCTCCGTCCCCGAAGTCCCAGAGGTAGCTGTAGGGACCGGTCCCGCCGGCCACCGACGACGTGAAGTAGACGGTGAGGGGCGCGAAGCCCTCGGTGCGGCTGGCGGAGGCGGTCACGGAGAGGGGCGGGGTGATGATCACCGTGAGGTGGGTGTCGCTGAAGGTGTGGCCCACGGAGTCCATGACCGTCAGGGTCACGGGGTAGGTCCCCGCGGCGGCGTAGGTGTGGCAGGGGGCCACGCCGCTGCCGGGGGCCGACCCGTCGCCGAAGTTCCAGGTGAAGGTGTACGGCGGGGAGCCGCCCTGTGCCGTCCCCGTGAAACAGACCTCCGTGCCGGGAGGCCCGCAGGTCCGCGTGGCCGTCGCGTTGCCCGTCACGTTGAGCTGGGTCACCGTGATGACGATGTGGGTGTCGGTGACCACCGTCGCAGGGGCACAGGAGTCGGTGACCTTGAGGGTGACGTAGTAGGTGCCGGGGTTGGCGTAGGCGTGCTGGGTGGCCCAGTCGAAGCAGTGGTCCGAGCCGTCCCCGAAGTCCCAGTCGTAGGCGTAGGGCGGAATGCCTCCGGAGACGTTGCCGCAGCCGTCGTTGAACTGCACCAGGAGCGGCGCGGGGCCGCTGGTGGGGGTGGCGCAGATGTTGACCGCCAGCTCCTGGGTGGAGATGAGGATCGCCCCCACCGCCGTGTCGCCGTTCATGTCCTGGATGGTAACCGTGACGTTGTACTGGGTGCCGGGCGCCATGAAGGCGTGGCAAGGCCGCGGATCCTGGAAGTTGGGGGTGGGGAAGGTGCCGTCGCCGAAGTCCCACGTATAGGTCCACGGGAGCGCTTCGGGGTCCAGGTCCGGTGCCGTGGCGGAGAAGCAGACGTTCAGCGGGGCCGGCCCGCAGGTCTGGTTGGCGCTGATTTCGGCCACGAAGGGCTGGGCCGCCACCGGCACCGAGAAAATGCCGGCGAGGAGGAGGACGGCCGCCACCGCCGCCGCCCCGGCGCCGTTCCGGAAGCACCCCACCCATGGGCCGGCGCCGGAGCGCCGAGAGACTGCCCGCCGCTGGGTCTCGTTCATGCCCGCCTCCTTCACTTCCCCGCGCGGTGCGCGCAAGAACCATCCGAGCGGGATTTTTCCAGAAAAATAGGCCCGCTCGAATCCAATCCCTAAACTACAATTAGCAAATTACAACCGCCGGGGTCCGGAGTCAAGGGGTCGGGGGGGCCCAATCCCGTGATGGAAACCGAACAGGCGGTGCAAGTCCTTGATAACCTTGCAGATTCCAAGAATAACCCCGTCAGCTGCCAAGGGATTGTGGGCATTCGAGCCGAAGGCGAAGAAGGCGTGAGGGGTGGGGTGAGGCTCCAAGGGCTTTGCCCGTGGAGCGGGGAGGGACCCCGAAGGGTGGGCCGAGCGTTCCGACTGGATTTGCCAGCGGAACGCGGGGGAGAAGCCCCTCCCCGTTGGAGAGATAAAGCCTTTCCCTCGTGTAGCACCTACTTCACCGAAGGCAAGACCACTCCATCGCGGAATTTGGGGGGTGGAGCGGTCGGGCAGCCCTCCGAATGTTAATATCTTGAAACACGATTGCAACAACCGCTCCCCCGTGAGACACTTTCCGGGAACGCCGCCGGCCGCTCAGGGCCTCGGGGTACCCGCCATGCCCGACTTGACCCTCTGGATCGCCGAAGGGGAGCCGCCCTTTCCCGCCCTTTCCCGGGAGGAACGGCTCCTCGAAGAGGCCGCTTCGGCCCCCCTCCTGTACCTGTACCGCTTCGGCCGCCGCGCCGTGGTCCTGGGGTACGCCCAGGACGCGGAGGAGGCGGACCTGGAGGCCTGCCGCCGGATGGGCCTGCCGGTGCTGAGGCGACTCACCGGGGGGACGGGTGTCCTCCACGAGGAGAGCCTCTCCCTCTCTCTGGGACTGCCGGCGGGACACCCCCTGGCCGCCGGAGTCCACGGCCTGTACGGATCCTTCGTCGCCGTGGTCGAAGGGGTCCTCTCCTCCCTGGGGCTTCCCGTCCGGAGGTGGCGTCCGGACGACGGAAGCCCGCGCCGGCGTTCCCCCCTGTGCTTCGAGGACCACCGGGGCGAGACCCTTCTTCTGGACGGCCGGAAGGTCCTGGGATGCGCCCAGACCCGCCGCCGCTTCGCCGTTTTGGTCCACGGCGTCCTGCCCCTGTCGCTGGATCCGGAGGCGGCCGCCGCCGTCTTCCGCCTGGATCCCGCTCGCGTGCGGGCGGCCATGGCCCCCCTTCCCCTTCCCGCCGGCCTCACTCCGCCGGCCCTTGGGGAGAGGCTGGCCGGGGCCTTTGGCGCCCTCCTGGAGGCGGACCTCCGCCCCTGCCCCCCGCCGCCCCTTTCCCCCGCCCTCGAGGCGCGCCGCCAGGACCGGCGCTGGGTGATCCTGGATGGCTGAACCTCTCCCGGCAAGAGAATTGCTTTCCGGGGATGGGCCCGAAACAGGCCCGCCCCGGTTCCGACCTGGCCAAGAGGAGACGAAGATGCCCCGAACGACGATCTACGAGGCCGCCACGGAGCGCCTGGAGATCCTGGACCCCGAAGGCCGCGCCGACGAGCGGCTCCTGCCCCCGGCGCTCTCGGAGGAGGACTGGATCGGCCTTTACCGGAACATGGTCCTCATCCGCCACTTCGACGAGAAGGCCCTCAACCTCCAGCGCCAAGGCCGTATGGGGACGTGGGGCTCCCTCCGGGGCCAGGAGGCGGCCCAGGCGGGACTGGCCATGGCCCTGGAGGCGGAGGACTGGGTCGTCCCCTCCTTCCGGGAGCACGGCCTGCTCCTCCTGCGGGGGGTGCCCGGCCACCTGGTCTACGCCTTCTGGAAGGGGGACGAGCGGGGTGGGGCCCTTCCCGAAGAGACCCGGTGCCTGCCCCCGGCCATCCCCGTGGGAAGCCAGCTCCTGCACGCCGTGGGGGCGGGGCTCGCCCTGCGCCTGCGGGGAGAGCGGGGGGTGGCGGTGGGCCTGGCGGGGGACGGCGCCAGCTCGGAGGGGGACTTCCACGAGGCGATGAACTTCGCCGGCGTCTTCCGCCCGAAGACCGTCTTTTACATCCAGAACAACCAGTGGGCCATCTCCGTCCCCTTCTCCCGGCAGACCGCCGCCCGCTCCATCGCCCAGAAGGCCCACGCCTACGGAATCCCCGGCATCCAGGTGGACGGCAACGACGTTTTCGCCTGCTACGCCGCCGCCCGGGAGGCCCTGGACCGGGCCCGGGCGGGGGAGGGGGCCACCCTGGTGGAGGCCCTCACCTACCGGATGGGGAACCACACCACCGCCGACGACGCCCAGAAGTACCGGCCCGCCGAGGAGCTCGCCTACTGGGCCGCCCGGGACCCCCTTCTGCGGATGCGGCGCTTTCTCGAGTCCCGGGGGCTCTGGGACGGAGAACGGGAGGCGGCGTGGGCGGCGGAGGTCCAGGAGCGCGTGGAGGGGGAGGTCCGGGCCCTGGAGGCCATGGATCCACCGGACCCCTCTTCCATCTTCGACTTCCTGTACGAATCCCTCCCCTGGAACCTGGCCGAGCAGAAGGCCGCCCTCTTGAAGGAGGTGGGACGATGACCGCCGCCCGAACCGCCGCTTCCTCCCTCCACCCGGTGGACGAGCCCGCCGAGCGCCTCACCCTGGCCCAGGCGTTGAACCAGGCCCTGCGGTCGGAGATGGAACGGGACGACAGGGTCCTGGTCCTGGGCGAGGACGTGGGCCGGGACGGGGGGGTCTTCCGCGTCACCGAAGGGCTCCTGGACGCCTTCGGGCCCGACCGGGTTATGGACACGCCTCTGGCCGAAAGCGGCATCGTGGGGATGTCGGTGGGCCTCGCCGCCCTGGGCTTCCGCCCCGTGGCCGAGATCCAGTTCATGGGCTTCCTCTACCCGGCCCTGAACCAGCTCTTCGCCCACGTGGCGCGGTACCGGAACCGCTCCCGGGGACGCTTCCACCTCCCCATGGTCGTCCGGATGCCTTACGGTGGAGGCATCCATCCCCCGGAACACCACAGCGAGTCCTATGAGGCCCTCCTGGTCCACACGCCGGGGCTCAAGGTGGTGGTCCCCTCCACCCCCCGCGACGCCAAAGGCCTCCTGGCCTCGGCCATCCGGGACGAAGATCCGGTGGTTTTCCTGGAGCCCAAGCGGATTTACCGGGCCTTCCGCGAAGAGGTGCCCTCCGCCCCCTTCACCGAGCCCCTGGGAAAGGCCCGCATCCACCGGGAAGGGAAGGACGTCACCCTGGTGGCCTGGGGATCCATGGTCCGGACGGCCCTCGAAGCCCACGAGGCGCTCCAGCGGGAAGGGGTCTCGGCGGAGGTGGTGGACCTCCGGACCCTGAACCCCCTGGACCTGGACACCCTCCTCGTCTCGGCGGAGAAGACCGGGCGCGTGGTGGTTGTCCACGAGGCGCCGCGGTCGGCGGGCTTCGGGGCGGAGCTGGCCGCCCTCCTCCAGGAGCGGGCCCTCCTCCACCTGCTGGCCCCCGTGAAGCGGGTCACCGGCTTCGACACCGTCTTCCCCTACCCCCTGCTGGAGCACCATTACCTGCCGACGGCCCAGCGGGTGGCCACAGCGGCCCTCGAGACCCTATCCTACTGAGGAGGGACCCATGGCCTTCGAGTTCCGCTTTCCAGACGTGGGAGAAGGGATCCACGAGGGGCGCATCGTAGAATGGCTGGTGGCCGAAGGGGAGGAGGTCCGCGTGGACCAGCCCTTCGTGAAGGTGGAGACCGACAAGGCGGTGGTGGACCTTCCCGCCCCCAAGGCCGGCAAGGTCCTGGAACTGCGCTTCCGGAAGGGGGACACCATCCGGGTGGGGGAGGTCCTGGCCCTCTTCGCCGTGGAGGGCGACGAGGCTCCCCAACCGACCCCCTCTACCCGCCCGCCGGCGCCGGCCCTGCCCGCCGCCCCGGCGCCCGAGGTCCCGGCGCCCTCCGTGCCTAGCCGGGGCAAGGTCCTGGCCACCCCCCACACCCGGGCCCTCGCCCGGAAGCTGGGGGTGGACCTGGCGTCGGTGGTCCCCACCGGAAAGGGGGGCAAGGTGACCGACGAGGACGTCCGCCGGGCCGCCGCCGCTCCAGCGCCCGCCCCGCCTCCCCCCTCCCCCGTGGTCGGCGAGACCGGAGAGGACCCCTACGGCCCCGTGGAGAGGAAGCCCCTCTCCCACCTCCGGAAGGTCATCGCCGAGGCCATGGTCCTCTCCAAGCGGACCTCCGCCCACGTCACCCACGTGGACGAGGCGGACGTGACCGACCTCCACGCCCTTCACGCCCGCCTCAAGCCCCTGGCCGCCCGGGAGGGGGTCAAGCTCTCCCTCACCGCCTTCTTCGTCAAGGCGCTGGCGGCCATGCTGAAGGCCCACCCCCTCCTCAACGCCTCCTTCGACGGGGAGCGGGGCGAGATCGTGCTGAAACGGTACATTCACATGGGCCTGGCGGTGGACACCCCCGAGGGACTCATCGTCCCCGTGATCCGCCACGCCGACCGGAAGGGCCTCCTCGAGGTGGCGAAGGAGATCGAGGATCTGGCCCTGAGGGCCCGGGAGCGCCGGCTTTCCCTTGACGAGCTGAAGGGAGCCTCCTTCACGCTGACCAACATCGGCCCCATCGGCGGGCTCATCGCCACGCCCATCATCCACCAGCCCGAAGTGGCCATCTGCGCCTTCTTCGCCGCCAAGGAGCGCCCGGTGGCCCGGGACGGCCAGGTGGTGGTGCGGCGGATGATGAACGTCGCCCTCACCTTCGACCACCGCCTCATTGACGGCGCCGAGGGGGCAAGGGCCGCGGCGGACCTGGTCCGGCTCCTCGAAACCCCCGAATTCCTTCTCTTGAAAGGGTGAAGCCATGGTCGTGGGATCCTTTTCCCGGAGCACGGAGGTGGCGGTGATCGGCGGAGGCCCCGGCGGGTACCTGGCCGCCATCCGCCTGGCCCAGCTCAAGAAGGACGTCCTCCTCGTCGAGGAGGGGCCCTCCCTGGGAGGCATCTGCCTCAACGAGGGGTGCATCCCCAGCAAGGCCCTCATCCACGCCGCCGACTTCCTGGCGGAGGCCCGCCAGGCGGAGAAAATGGGGCTCGTCCTCGAGACCCGCGGCGTGGACATGGCCCGGCTCGTGGCCTGGAAGGACGGCATCGTCAAGCGGCTCACCCAGGGGGTCCGCTTTCTCGCCGAGAAGAACGGCGCCGAGGTCCTCCGGGGACGGGCCCGCTTCACCTCTCCCCGGAGCCTCGCCGTGGAGACCGAGGCGGGCGTCCAGGAGGTGACCTTTGACCGGGCGGTCATCGCCACCGGCTCCAGCCCCTTCTCCATGCCGGGCTTCGAGACGGACGGCGACTCGATCATCGGTTCCCGGGAGGCCCTCTCCCTCCCGGCGGTCCCCTCGCGGCTGGTGGTCATCGGCGGCGGGTACATCGGCCTCGAGCTGGGGAGCGTCTTTCGGAAGTTGGGGGCCGAAGTGGCCCTCGTGGAGTTCTTTCCCGAGCTCCTCCTCCAGCACGACCCGGAGGTGCGGGAGGTCCTCACCCGCCGCCTCCAGGATCTGGGCGTCGAGCTCTACCTGGGCCACAAGGCCCTCCGTCTGGAGCGCGGAAGCCCCGCCCGGGTCACCGTGGCCGGCCGGGACGGCGGGGAGAAGACCCTGGAGGCGGAGAAGGTTCTCGTTTCCGTGGGACGGGTTCCCAACGTCCAGGGGCTGGGTCTTGAAGAGGCGGGGGTGAAGGTGGGCCCCAAGGGCTTCATCGAGGTCAACGCCCGCATGGAGACCAGCGCCCCCCACATCCTCGCCGTGGGGGACGTGGTGGGGGGGGCCCTCCTGGCCCACAAGGCCTACCGGGAGGCCAAGGTGGCCGCCGAGGTCATCGCCGGCGAGCCTTCGGCCTTCGACAACGTCGTCGTCCCCGCCGTCATCTACACCGACCCGGAGATCGCCTGGGCGGGGCTTTCGGAGCAGGAGGCCGTCCAGAAGGGCCACCGGGTCATCACCGGCACCTTCCCCTTCAAGGCCTCCGGCCGCGCCATGACCCTCAACGCCACCGAAGGTTTCGTCAAGACCGTCGCGGACGCCAAGAGCCGGCGGATTTTGGGGGTCCACATCGTCGGGCAGGACGCCAGCGAAATGATCTCCGAGGCGGCCTTGGCCATCGAAATGGGCGCCTTCCTCGACGACCTCTCCCAGACGATCCACCCCCATCCCACCCTCAGCGAAGGCCTTCTCGAATCGGTGGAGGCCGCCCTCGGCGCCGCCGTCCACGTCCTCAACCGCTGAAGGGGAGCCTCCCCCGGAAAAATGTGGAAAGGTGTGACGCCCATCACTGGCCCTCGGGGCGAGAGGGGCGTATGGTGCCGTTATCCCGCTTCCTGCAGAAAGGGAAGGGACCTCAAAGGAGGAAATGATGATGTGGCTTCGCTGGAAATCCGCCGCCGCCGCCGCCCTGTCCTTGCTTCTGGCCGCCGTGGCCGCCGCCAAGGCTCCTCCGGCCAGCCGGCCGGTCTCTCCGGCCACCCCCGGACCCGCCTCGCCGTACATCGAGGCCGAAGTGGACAGCGATACGGGCCAGTTCACCTTCGGAGTGCCGGGAGGCCCCATTCTCCTTTACGGACATCCCCTCCCCTGGTCTTCCTTCACCTCGGTCCGGGTGGACGGAGCGGACTACACCAACAAGGGCAATTCCTTTGGCACCCTGATTCAGGCCCCGCTCACCGTCGGGGACACCAACGAAGGAATCTGGCAGGTCGGCTCCACCCCCATCCAGGTCCACCAGATCCTCACTCTGGTGACCGGACCGTCCACCGGCCACCCCGACACCTTTCTCATTCGCTACCGCCTGGAAAACACCGACACCTCCGCCCACGTCGTGGGCCTTCGGATCATGCTCGACACCGATCTCAACGACAACGACGGGGCCCCCTTCCGCGTGCCCGGCACCGGCTCGGTGACCACCGAGAAGGAGTGGGTCGGTCCCCGCGTTCCGTCGGGCTTCTTCGTCTTCAACGACCTGAACACCCCCAGCGTCACCGCTGAGGCCACCCTCCGCGGGGGGCTGGCCGTTCCCCCCCCCGGCAAGCTCCAGTTGGCCGCCTGGCCGGACGTTTATGGCACCGCCTTTGACTACACCGTCACCGACGGGAAAACCGTCACCAACGACTCCTGCTACAACGTCTTCTGGGAGAACTACACCCTCGCGCCGGGCCAGGCCGTCACCTTCTCCACGTACTACGGCCTCGGCGGCCTCCTGGTGGACACCGCCCCTCCGCTGGCCTCCTCCATTTCGGCTCCGGTGGCGCTGGAGTGCCTTTCGAACATTCTGAACCCCAACCCCTTCGACCTTTCCCTCTACCTGTCCAACTCCGCCCCGGGGGTGACCGTTTCCGTCACGGGCATTTCGGCCCAGCTGGTCCTCCCCGCCGGAATGGTCCTCCTTTCCGGATCCGCCACCCAGACCGTCGCGGACCTGGCACCGGGGGCCGACGCCCTCCTCTCCTGGACCGTGGCCGTGGACGGATCCCATACGGGCCCCCTCGGGTACACCATCCAGCTCCACAGCTCCAACGCCGGGAACAAGACCCTCTCGGGGACCCTCCAGGTGCCCTCCGGCTGTACGGCCTGCTACTTGAACCTTTCCGCATCGGCCGACAAGACCTCGGGGGTCAAGCCGCTGGCGGTGGCCTTTACCGCCACGGGGACGCCCACAAACTGTTCGGGTACGGTAACCTACGACTGGGACTTCGGCGACGGCAGCGCCCACGCCTCGGGCGCCTCCGCCACCCACACCTACACGGTGGCCGGGACCTACGTCTGGTCGGTGACGGCCACCATGGGAAGCGTGGCGGTGAGCAAATCGGGGACCCTCGTGGTGAGCAACGTTCCCCCGCCGGTGGTGACCTCCATGCGGAAGGTCTCCCCGCCCTTCAAGTTCGTGGTCGCGGGGAGCAACTTCCAGAACGGCATCCGGGTCTTCATTGACGGCGTCGAGTGGCCTTCCGTCGTCTGGAAGAACTCCGCCAAGGTCGTGATCAACGGCGCCGGCCTCAAGACCGCCGTGCCCAAGGGCCAGACCAAGGCCTTCCGCTTCCTCAACCCCGACGGCGGAGAGACCACCTTCACCTGGAACTGGTAACCCGCCTTTTCCCGCGAATCCATGGGGCAGGGGGCCCACGCTCCCTGCCCCTTTTTTCCCCTCTCCCCATTCGTGCTCCCACTCCTGCTATACTTTCTCCTCATGTGCGGCGTGGCGGGAGTCTTCGGAGACGAACAGGCGGTCACCCTTTGCGGCGAGGCCCTCTTCGCCCAGCAGCACCGGGGGCAAGACTCCTGCGGCATCGCCTCGGCGCAGGAAGGCACCGTGGTCCGCCACCGGGCCATGGGCCTCGTCCGGGACGCTTTGACTCCCGATCTCCTCGCCTCCCTGGCCGGATGGGCCGCCATCGGCCACGTCCGTTACCCGACCCAGGGGGCGGCCACGCTGGAGAACGCCCAGCCCCACCTCTTTCTTGAAGAGGGGGCCCCCCGTTTCGCCCTGGCGAGCAACGGCGACCTCACCAACCTCCCCACCCTGAGGACCCTTCTGGAGGCCCGGGGCCTCCGCCTGCAGGGAACCAACGACGGTGAGGTGATCGCCGCCTGCATCGGCCTCTGGGCCTTCGAAGACGGGCTGGGCCTCGAGGGGGCCATCCTCCGGTGGATCGGGGAGGGACGGGGGGCCTTCTCCGCCGTCCTCCTCACGCCCGACGCCCTCTACGCCTTCCGGGATCCCCACGGCTTCCGGCCCCTGGGGGTGGGCATCCGGGAGAACGCCTTCCTTCTCGCCAGCGAATCGGTGGCCTTCGACGTCCTGAGGGGCCGCTTTCTCGAGGAGGTTCCCCCCGGCGGGTTGTACCGCTTCGACCGGCAGGGTCTCCACCGCCTCCACGTCCCTTCCGGCGTCCAGACCCACCACTGCATCTTCGAACACATCTACTTCGCCCGCCCCGACAGCCGGGTCTTCGGCCAGCGGGTCTTCGAGGTCCGGCGCCGGATCGGCGAAGAACTGGCCCGCGGCGATACGGTGGAGGCCGACGCCGTCGTGCCCATCCCCGACTCGGCCAACTACATCGGCCTTTCCTACGCCGAGGCCCGGGGAATCCCTCTGGTGCTGGGCCTGGTCCGGAACCACTACATCGGCCGCTCCTTCATCGCCCCCGACCAGGTGATGCGGGACGACGCGGTGCGCCTGAAGTTCAACCCCCTCCCCGGCTTCTTCGAAGGCAAGCGGGTGATCCTCGTGGACGACTCCATCGTCCGGGGAACGACCATCCGCAAGCTCGTCCGGATGCTGAGGGAAAACGGCGCCCGGGAGGTCCACCTGCGGATCGGCTCCCCTCCCATCCGTTTCTCCTGCTACTACGGCATCGACACCCCCGTGCGGGAGAGGCTGGCCGCCGCCTTCAAGAGCCCTTCGGAGGTGGCCCTCTCCCTGGGGGCCGACAGCCTCCGCTACCTCTCCCTGGAAGGCCTTCGCCGGGCCGTGGAAAGCCCGGGGGCCTTCTGCTACGCCTGTTTCACCGGGCAGTACCCGGCCGGCGAGAAGGAGGAAGGCGACACGGTGGCGGGGGGCTAGGAAAGAGCATGGAAGGAGGGCCGCTAAGGAGGGGGCCGCTGCGGCAGCTCCCCGGAGTGGACCGTTCCCGCCGGCCAAAATCACCTCCCCGCTCCTCACTCCGCACCGCCGGACTCGCCCCCCGGGGCCTTTCCGGCCCTCCCCGTCCCCTCGTCGCGCCGCCTGCCCCCGCCCTCCGCCGCAAACGCCGCCTCCTACGCCCCGGAACAGGGAAGTGCGGTAGAATGGGTTGCCGCAGGAGGCTTCCGTGGAGTACCGGCACCGGCAGGTGGGTTGGACGCTCCTTTCCTTTCTGGCCGCCGGGGTTCTCCTGGCGCTCCTCCTTCCCCATGCGGCCGTACGTCCTCTCCCCAACCCCGCGGGCCGGATCGTACTCCTCCTCTTGCCCCTGGTCCTGGCGCTGGGGGGCGGCTTCGCCACCCTGACCGTCCAGGTGGACCGGGAACGGCTCCTCCTGCGGTTCGGCCTGGGGCTCTGGCGGCGGGCGGTACCCCTTCTGGACGTGGAGAGCGCCCGGCCGTTGAAGATTCCCGCGTATTGGGGGTACGGGATCCGCCTGGCTCCCAAAGGGTGGCTCTACCGCGTGGGGGGACGGGACGCGGTGGGCCTCCTCCTCCGGAGCGGCCGCCACGTGTACGTCGGGACGGACGATCCCGAAGGGCTTCTCGGTTCCCTCCGCCTCTTCGGGGTTCGGGTGGAGACCGGCGGCTCTGTGGCGGGGGGATCCCTCTAGGAAAGGCGGCCATGGAGAGAGGGCCCCTTCGCATCGTCATCGCCGGCCGGGGCTGCGGCGCCTGCCGGGAGCTCCTTCGAAGAACCCGCGAGGCCTGCGCCGCCCTCTCTCTCCCCGCGGAGATCGGGGAGGTCCTGGAAGCGGAAGCGCTGGAGCGTTACGGAGTCAAGCACCTGCCGGCCCTCTTCGTCGAGGGACGCTTGGTTTGCCAGGGATTTCTGCCATCCCCCGCCCTGCTGGCCGACTGGCTCGGGGAGATCTACCGGGCGGAGCCGCCGCCTCCCGGAGGCTCCACCGGAAACGGGGTACCCTCCGCCGGCCAGGGGACCGCACCGGGGAAGGAGGAGAGGGAGCCGTGAACCGGAAGGGTCCCGAGGCTCCGGCACCGGCGGGGGGAGCCCCACGGCGCGAGGAAGGGGGGCGGCTTCTGGCGGCGGTCCTCTCGAGCCCCCCCGTCCGGACCTCCGCCGGCATCGTGGCGGCCCTGGTGGTGACGGGGATCACCGTCCGCCTCCTTAGGGGGACCTGCTCCTGGCCCACGGCCGCCCTGGGGTACCTGGTGGGCGCCGCCTTCCTGGCCTTCGCCTTCCGGGCCGCCCCTCGCCCTGCGGAGGAAAAGGACGCGCCTGCCCCCCAAGAGGCCCGGCCCGCTCCGCCGGGCGGGTGGAGCCTGGCGGCCCGGCGGATCGAACAGCAGAAGGCCCGGGACTTCCTGCTGAAGCTCCACGCCCAGCGGGCTCTCCGCCCGGGGACCCCCCAGGCCATTTGGCGGGCGGAGATGGAGGACCTCCGCGCCTACGTGGCGGCGCGGCTCAAGGAGATGGGCGCTTCACCGCCCCCGGACCTGCTCCAGCGGATCCAAGAGATGGACCGGGCGGCGGTCCTGGGCAAGGATTACCCCGGCCGGATGGCCACCGCGCTGGCGGCCCTCATCGAGCGTCTTTGCCCGTTTCCCCGCTAGGCCCCGCCTCCATGAGCCGTTCCAGAGCCTGGCGGGCGGCGGCCTGCTCGGCGGCCTTGCGGGTGGCTCCCGACCCTTTCCCCGCGGGCTGACCGTCCAGAAGGACGGTGGCGCAGAAGCGCTCCCCCTTCGGCTCCGTCCGGTACGACGGGAGGGGAAGTCCCCGGGCCTGGCGGGCCTCCTGGAGGCGCGTCTTGGCGTCCTCCTCGAGGACCCCAAGCCCCCGCCGGCGGACGGGATCGGTCCAGAAGGCCAGCACCAGGCGGCGGGCGGCGGGGAGGCCCCCGTCGAGGTAGAGGGCCCCCAGCAGGGCCTCCAGGGCGCTGGCGAGGATCCGTTCCTTCCGGCTCCCTTCCTGGCGGCTCTCCCCCTTTCCGAAGCGCAGGGCCGGCCCCAGGCCGAGGGAACGGGCCACCTCCGCCAGCACCGGCTGGCTGACCCAGAAGGCCCGCATCCGGCTGAGGGTCCCTTCCTCCTCTTCCGGAAAGCGGCGAAAGAGCATTTCCCCCACCAGGAAGTTGAGGAGGGCGTCGCCGAGGAACTCCAGCCGCTCGTAGGAGGCCCGGCGGGGAAGCCCCGCCTCCACCGCCGCCGAGGGGTGGGTCAGGGCCCGCTCCAGCAGGGCCGGGTCCTTGAAGAAGCGTCCCAACCGGACCTGGAGGGCGTCCACGGGCCCCAAGGCCGGTGCCTCCCGCGGGGAGGAAGGGGGACGACGCGGGCCCGGGCCGCCGCCGGGATTCTTCACGGCCCCATCTCCCCCGCCGCCTCCAGGACCGTGGCCTCGGTGACGGGCCGCTCCTCCCGCTCGAAGCCCAGGAGCAGGGCGTTGGTGCAGAGGTTGTTCACCAGGCGGGGGATCCCGCCGGTGATCCGGTGGACGGCGGAGAGGGCGCCGGGGGTGAAGACCGTCCCGTCTCCCCCGGCCACCCGCAGGCGGTGGACGACGTAGTCCGCCGTCTCCTCCTCCGAGAGGCCGTCCAGGTGGTACCACATGCCCACCCGCTGGCGGAGGGCCCGGTAGGCGGGGTGCTTGAGCCGCCTCTTCAGCTCGGGCTGGCCCAGGAGAAGGATGGCCATCAGGTTCTCCGTGTCCAGTTGGAAGTTGGAGAGAAGGCGGATTTCGTCGAAGGTGGCCTTGCCGGGGATGAGCTGGGCCTCGTCCACCACCAGGACCGCCCCGCGCCCCTCCTCGTGGAGTTCCAGGAGCCGGTCGCTCAGGGCGTCCAGAAGGTCGGCCCGGTTGGGCCCCCGGGGAACCTCCAGCCGGAGGGCCAACTCCCGCAGGAGCTGGAAGGGGGTGAGGCGGGGGTTGACGACGAGAACGAAGCGGTCCCTCTCGTTCCGGTCCATGAGGGCCCGGGAGAGGGTGGTCTTGCCGCAGCCGATCTCGCCGGTGAGGACGGCGATCTCCCGCTCCTCCACGGCGTACTCCAGCCGGGCGAGGGCCTCCTCGTACCGGGGCGCCAGGTAGAGGAAGCGGGGGTCGGGTGTCTTTCCGAAGGGGCGTTCCCGGAGGCCATAAAAGGCTTTGTACATCGCGCCACCCCCCGCGAGGAACGGAGGCTCACGCCTTCGCGCCCTCCATCGTGGCGAAGAGCGAGGCGGTGTCGATGACCAGCACCACCTGGTTCTCCCCCACCTCCGTGGCGCCCGCCAGCCCCGGAAGGTTGCCGAAGGTCTTGCCGATGGGGTGAACCACCGTCTCCTGCTCCCCCACCATGTCGTCCACCAGGATGCCGGCGGCCTTGTCGCCCCGGCGCGCCACCACGATGAAGACCCGTTCGCTCTCCCGGGGTTCGGTCCGGGGGAGGTGGAAGCGCTCCTCCAGACGGAGGAGGGGAAGGGTGGCCCCCCGCAGGTGGAAGACCTCCCGCTGGTCCACGAGCTGGATCTCCGATTCGAAGGTGCGGAGGGTCTCCAGGACCGACGAGATGGGGATGGCGAAGGTCTGCCCGCAGGAACGGACGATGAGGGACTGGATGATGGCCAGGGTGATGGGAAGGGTGATCTGGAAGGTCGTCCCTCGGCCCGGCTCGCTCCAGACGGCGATGGAGCCCTTCATCCGCTCGATGGCGGTCTTGACGGCGTCCAGGCCCACCCCCCGGCCCGAGACCTCCGTCACCTCCGCGGCGGAGGAGAACCCCGAGCGGAAGATGAGGTCCAGCACCTGGTCCTCGTCCAGGGTGGCGTCGGCGGCAACGAGCCCCAGGGCCACGGCCTTCTCGCGGATCTTCTCCGTCTGGAGGCCCCGGCCGTCGTCGGAGACTTCGATGACGATGGAGTTCCCCTTCTGGTAGGCCCGGATGGCCAGGGTCCCCTCCCGGGGCTTGCCCAGGGCCACCCGCTCCCCCGGCGGCTCGATGCCGTGGTCAATGGCGTTCCGGAGGATGTGGATGAGGGGGGTGACCAGCTCGTCCATGACCGTCTTGTCCAGCTCCGTCTCCCCGCCGTAGAGGGTGACGGCCACCTCCTTCCCCGCCGCCCGGGCCAGGCGGCGGGCGGTGCGGTTCAGGCGGCTGTAAATCTGGCTGATGGGAACCAGCCGGATGTCGATGATGGCGCGCTGGAGTTCCGCCAGCTTCTTCTCCATGGTGCGGAGGTGCTTGGCGGCGTCGGCGGCGAGGTCGCGCTGGTCCGGCAGGGCCTTGAGGGACTGGACGATCCGCTGGAAGGCCGCCTTGACCAGGTTCAGCTCTCCCACGACCCCCATGACGCCGTCCAGCTTTTCAATGTCCACCTTGACGGTGCGGCCGAGGCTTCTGAGGTCGTCGGTCTCGGCCTCGCCGGGCTCGGCCACCGGCTCCTCGGAAGGGGACGCCGGCGCGGCGGGCGCCTGGGGCCGGCGGGCGGCGGTGAGGTCCTCCACCGTCCCGCCGGAGTCGGCCACCAGGGCCCCCACCGCCTCCAGCCCCAGGGTCGTGCCGAAGAGGAGCCGGAACTGGAGCCCGCCGGTGGAGGTCCCGTCCATCACCGGCAGCGTGGAGATCACCTCCCCCGACTCGGAGAGCCGGTCGGTGAGGGTGCGGAGGCGCGTGTCGAAATCGCTGAAGTCGAAGGAGACCCGGATGGCGACGATCCGGTTGCCCTCCGCCAGGTTCTCCTTGAGGCGGTGCTCCTCGTACTCGGTAAGGGACTTGAGGGTCTGCTCGTCCAATCCCAGGGCCGACGGGCTTTCGGGCGCGGCCGACGGAACCGCCCCGTGGGAGGCGATGCGGGCCTTGAGCGCTTCCACGTCGCTCTTCTCCCCGCCGGCGGCGGCTTCCCCCACCAGCGTTCGGAGGAGGTGGTGGACCTCCCGGAGCAGGGCGAAGAGTTCGGGGGAGAAGGGGGTCTTGCCCAGCCGAACCTTGTCCAGAAGACTTTCGGCGTCGTGGCTTAAGGAGGTGATGCGCTCCAGGCCGAACATGGACGCCAGGCCCTTCAGCGAGTGCATCTCCCGAAAGATCTTGTTGACCAGGTCGGGACGGACCTTCCGGCCCTCCTCGAACTGGCTCTGGGCGGTCTCCAGGTCCTCCGCCAGCGCTTCGAGGAGGTCCTCCGCCTCGGCGACGAAATCCTGCAGGGCCTTCTCCCGGCTCTTGTCCATGGGACCCCTCAGGGGAGGTGCCTCTGGACGAGGTCGATGAGTTCGCCCTCGGTGAAGGGCTTGGTGAGGTAGGCGGTGGCGCCGATGGCGAGGCCCCGCCGGCGGTCCTCCTCGGCGGCCTCCGTGGAGATGATGAGGATGGGCACGTCCCGGTAGACGGGGTGCTGCCGCAGGAAGGAGATGAGCTCCAGGCCGTTGATGTCCGGCATGTTGATGTCGGTGAGAATCATCCGGAAATCGTTCTCCGGAAGGAGCTTGAGGGCGGCGAAGCCGTTCTCCGCCTCGTAGACGTCCACCCCGAGGTGCTGGTCCAGCGCCGCGGCGATGAGGTTCCGCATGGCGTTGTTGTCTTCCACCACCAGGACCTTGGTCTTCATCGGGCCGCCCCTTGGTCCATTATGGCCGCCCCCCCGAAGGGTGTCAACGCCCCCGGCCGGGCCTTCCCCGGGCCTTCCTTCGCTGGTATGCTGGCCCACTTCGAGGAGGCTCCCCATGGCCCGCGTGATCCGGCTCGCCCACAGTCCCGACTCCGACGACGCCTTCATGTTCTACGCCCTGGCCAAGGGCCTCCTGGACACGGGGGACATCACCTTCGTCCACGAGCTCTGCGACATCCAGAGCCTCAACGAGCGGGCCCTCCAGGGAGAGCTGGAGGTCACCGCCGTTTCCTTTCACGCCTACGCCTTCGTGGCGGACCGGTACCTCCTCCTTCCCCACGGGGCCTCCTTCGGGGACGGCTACGGCCCCATGGTGGTGGCCCGGGAGCCCCTGGAACCGGCGGACCTCCGGGGACTGCCGGTGGCGGTGCCGGGCCTCATGACCTCCGCCTACCTGGCCCTTCGGCTCTTCGAGCCCGCCGTCGAGCCCCGGGTCATGGACTTCGACGCCATCCTGCCGGCGGTGAAGGAGGGAGCGGTCCCCGCCGGCCTGATCATCCACGAAGGTCAATTGACATACAAACGGGAAGGGCTCCACCGCATCGTGGACCTGGGCGTCTGGTGGAAGGCCCGCACCGGCCTCCCCCTCCCCCTGGGCGGGAACGTCATCCGGCGGGACCTGGGCCCCGATCTCATCGCCCGCGTGAGCCGCCTCCTCAAGGAGAGCATCGCCTACTCCCTCTCCCACCGCGAGGAGGCCCTGGCCTACGCCCTCGCCTTCGGGCGGGGACTCTCCCGGGAGGACGCCGACACCTTCGTGGGGATGTACGTCAACGACTGGACGATGGACTACGGAGAGGCGGGCCGCAAGGCCGTGGCCCTCTTCCTCGGGGAGGCCTTCCGCAAGGGGCTCCTCCCGAAGATGCCGGCGGTGGAGTTCGCCCCCTAGCCCCCCGTTTCCCAAATTCCGCGATGGAGTGGTCTTGCCTTCGGTGAAGTAGTTGCTACACGGGGGAAAGGCTTTTTCTCTCCAACGGGGAGGGGCTTCTGCCCCGCGTTCCGCTGGCCAAGCCAGCCGGAACGCTCGGCCCACCCTTCGGGGGCCCTCCCCGCTCCAGGGGCCAAGCCCGTGGAGCCTCACCCCACCCCTCACGCCTTCTTCGCCTTCGGCTCGAATGCCCCCAATCCCTTGGCAGGTGATGGGGCTATTCTGGGAATCGAAAAGGTTTCCATAGACTTGCACCGCCTGTTCGGTTCCCATCGCGGGATTGGGGCGTTTTGCTGTCAGGTGACATTCTTTCCGGTGGTCGTCGCCACCACCCCGCCGTGCTTCACCCCCCGGCAGGCCAGGAGGCCGTCGGCCAGCTTCCGGATCCGGTCGGAGGGCCCTCTCAGGATCACCACCTCCAGGCAATTGTGGGCGTCCAGGTGGACGTGGGTGGAACTGACCACCGTCTCGTGGTGGCGGTGCTGGATCTCCGTCAGGAGGTCCTGCAGGTGGTGCTCGTGGTGCTCGTAGACAAGGCTCACGGTGGCCGCCACCTCCGCCTCCGGGCGGTCCCACTCCCGCCGGACCAGCTCCCGCCGGACCAGGTCCCGCAGCGCTTCGGAGCGGGAGGGATAGCCCCGCTCCGCGATGAGGCGATCGAAGGACTCCACCAGCTCGGCCTCCATGGACACGCCGAAACGGATGACGCCGCCGCCCATGGCCGCTTCCTCCTGGGTCCATTGTACGCCCGCCGCCGACAACCCGCGCCGGCGGTGGTAGACTTTTTTTATGGGCGCCCGGCGGATCCTGGAGCGGCTCCTGCCGCCCTTCGGCCTCCTCGCCGCCGTCTACATCGGCGGGGTGGCGGGGTACATGTTCCTCGAAGGGTGGAACTTCGAGGACGCCTCCTACATGACGGTGATCACCGTGGCCACCGTGGGCTTCGGCGAGATTCACCCCCTGAGCCCCGTCGGCCGCTGGTTCACCATCGCCCTCATCCTGGGCGGCATGGGAACCATGCTCTACGCCGTCTCCTCCCTCACCGCCTTCATCGTTGAGGGGGAGCTGGCCCAACTGCTTCGGAGGGGAAAGATGGACAAGGCCATCGCCCGCCTCGAGGGGCACTTCGTCATCTGCGGCGCCGGCCGCGTGGGTTCGGTGATCCTCAAGGAGCTTCAAGCCGGCGGCCACAAGACCGTCGTCGTGGACCGGAACCTGGAGCGGCTGGAGGAGACCTTCGGCCCCGACCACGGTCTTCTGACCGTCGAGGGGGACGCGACCCACGACGCCGTCCTGGAACGGGCGGGAATCCGGCGGGCCCGCGGCCTGCTGGCGGCCCTGCCTGAGGACAGGGACAACCTCTTCGTCGTCCTCTCCGCCCGCTCCATGAACCCCGCCCTCCGGATCGTGGCCCGGGCCGACGAGGAGAGCACCCGGGACAAGCTCCTCAAGGCCGGCGCCGACGCCGTGGTCTTCCCCCACACCATCGGCGGGCTCCGGATGGCCTCGGAGATGCTCCGGCCCGCCGTCGTCACCTTTCTGGATCAGATGCTGCGCTGGGGCGACGGGAGCCTTCGGGTGGAGGAGGCGGTGGTCTCCGAGGGCTCCCCGCTGGCCGGCCAGAGGTTGTCCGCCTGCGACATCCCCGGCCGGACCGGGGCCCTCCTGGTGGCCCTGAAAACCGGCGGCCAGTTTCTCTTCAACCCGTCGGGGGACCGGACCCTCTCCGCCGGCGACGTCCTGGTCGTCATCGCCGACCGCTCCCAGCGGGAAGCCCTCCAGCGCCTCGGCTCGGGCAATTAGCCTTTCCGCCCCACAGGGCCTCGGCGCCGCCGCTTTTTCGCCAGGCGCTTGTCCGCCGAACGGGATCGGGGGAAACGATGGGCGGAAGGGCCGAAAAAAGCCCCGGCCACCGCCGGGGCTCTCTCGGTGCCCAGGGAGGGGGGGTTACTCCTCCGCCATGAACGGGTACGCGAAGTGGGTGGGCGGGACGAAGGTCTCCTTGACGGCCCGCATGGAGGTCCACCGGACGAGGTTCAGGTAGGATCCGGCCTTGTCGTTGGTGCCGCTGGCCCTTCCGCCGCCGAAGGGTTGCTGGCTCACCACGGCGCCGGTGGGCTTGTCGTTGATGTAGAAGTTCCCCGCCGCGTGGCGGAGACGGTTCATCATGTGGAGGGTGGCCTTGCGGTCGCCGGAAAAGATGGCGCCGGTGAGGGCGTAGGGGCTCGTCGTGTCGCAGAGCTCCAGGGTCTCGTCCAGGCGGGCGTCGTCGTAGACGAAGACCGTCAGGACGGGGCCGAAGATCTCTTCCTCCATGAGCCTTCCCCGGGGGTCCGTTGTCTCCACCACCGTCGGCTGGATGAAGTAGCCCACCGAGTCGTCGCAGCCGCCGCCGGCGAGGAGGGTGTACTCGGGGCGGGAGCGGGCGTAGTCAATGTAGCCCTTGTGGTCGTTGAAGGCGTTCCTGTCGATGACGGCGGTCATGAAGTTGCGGAAGTCGGTGGGAGGGCCCATCTGGATATCGCCGATCTGGCCGAGGAGGGCATCCTTCAGGGCGGGCCACAGGCTCCGGGGGATGTAGGCCCGGGAGGCGGCGGAGCACTTCTGGCCCTGGTACTCGAAAGCGCCCCGGACGAGGGCGGTGGCGGCGGCCACGGGGTCGGCGCTGGCGTGGACGAAGACGAAATCCTTGCCTCCCGTCTCGCCGACGATCCGGGGGTAGCCGCGGTACCGGGCGATGTTCTGGCCCACCGTCCGCCACATCTCCTGGAAGACGGCGGTGGAACCGGTGAAGTGGATGCCCGCCAGGAGCGGGCTGTTCAGGACCGGGTTCCCCACGGCGCCCCCGCGCCCGGGGACGAAGTTGATGACCCCCGGCGGCAGGCCCGCCGCTTCCAGGACCTTGAGGATGTGGTAGGCGGAGAAGACCGCCGATGAGGCGGGCTTCCAGAGGACCACGTTCCCCATCATGGCGGGGGAGGTGGGCAGGTTGCCGGCGATGGAGGTGAAGTTGAAAGGGGTCACCGCGAAGACGAAGCCCTCCAGCGCCCGGTACTCGGCGTAGTCCCAGATCCCCTTCGCGCTGTCGGGCTGCTGGTCGTAGACGAAGCGCATGTAGTAGGGGTTGAAGCGGTAGAAGTCGATGAGTTCGCAGGCGGAGTCGATCTCCGCCTGGAAGGCGGTCTTGCTCTGGTTCAGCATGGTGGCCGCGTTGGCCGTGGCGCGCCGGGGCCCGGCGAGGATCTCGGCGGCCTTGAGGAAGATGGCCGCCCGGTGCTCCCACGGCATCTCCGACCACTCCCGCCAGGCCTCCTGGGAGGCGGCGATGGCCTGCTCCACCTCCTTGGGTCCCGCCTGGTGGTAGACGGCGAGGACGTGGCGGTGGTCGTGGGGACAGACCGCCTCGGCGGTGTTGCCGGTCCGGACCTCCTTCCCTCCGATCACCAGCGGGATCTCGATCTTCTCGGAGAGCATCCGCCGGAGCTCGGCCTTGAGGGCCTTCTTTTCGGGAGAACCGGGGCCGTAGGCCAGGACCGGCTCGTTCTGGGGTTTGGGGACGTACAGGATGTTGTTGGCCATGAAATACCTCCTGGAGGTGGGGCGGGAAGGGCGTTGCCCGCTCCCTCGGCGCGGAAGGGCGCCCGGATCTTCAGTTTACCCGAGAAGGACCGCCTCCGGCAAATTCGGCAAGGCTCGCGGGCTCCGCACCCTTGACAGGCCGGGGAAGGGGGCCTTACAATGGCCCTCTGAGTGGGCGATTAACTCAGCGGAAGAGTACTATCCTCACACGGTAGGAGTCGCTGGTTCGAATCCAGCATCGCCCACCATCCTGG
>Ga0272448_1001251_pt1 | contig 34877 bp, 26 predicted proteins | sample YNPCB0191_FD_202220 | JGI IMG/M metagenome (GOLD analysis project Ga0272448, IMG submission 202220) | Hot spring sediment microbial communities from Yellowstone National Park, WY, United States - YNP-CB-019-1 | ecosystem: Environmental > Aquatic > Thermal springs > Hot (42-90C) > Sediment...
AGCTCTTCGAAGCGATCAATCCAGACCTCGATCAGATTTCGTATTTCCTGGACCGAGGCGTCGGTAAGCGTGCCTTCGTGGCGGGACGTGTAGCACACCACCTCGCAGATGCCGTCGGCGGGCCTGACCTTGTAGAGATCCGTCTCCTCGACCGCAGGCTTCGGCGCTGGGTGCTGCAGGGATGGAAACTTGTTTGCGAACGTGACGATCTCGTAGTCCGGCGACGGTATTTCCGTCGGAAACGCGCCGGGCTGGGTCGGACAAAGTGGGCAGTAGTCATCCGGCGGCAGGAACGTGCGGTCCTGTCTGTGGGTGGCTGTGATAACCCATTCTTCGAGTATCGGATGCCAGCGTAGCTCGGACATTACTTGCCCCCTATCGGATTGAGGATTGCAGATTGAATTGCAGTATGGGACGCCTTGCCGCGATGACCGAGGCCGCCAGTGTTGATACCGGCTCATCGGCTTGCCGGGCAAACGCAGTCACTGATCCCGCAGCAACGATCCCGGCCTCCCTCAAAAGCTCCAGCGGGTACGGCGTTTCATCAGCCTCTTTCAGCCCAATGCCGAAGCCGTCCGCTCTCGAGCCAACGATTGCGTCGGATGAATCACCTCAGGCGCGAACGCCTTTGTCCGCTTCCTTATCCGTGTCTGATCCGTAATCGTAGCCTCCGTCTTCAGCGTCAATCCGAGATATGCAATCTGAAATCTGAAATGCGGGCTTCTCGCTGAACTCGAAGTATATCAAGTATCGGCCGTCTTCTAGCCTTATCTTGCGTTTTGTCATCTTCATCGATCTTCTGCCCCGCAATGTTGCCTCGACCTCGGCGAGTTGGTCCGGCGTATTAACGCCCAACAGCTCACTCGGGTCGCACTCGATCGCCGATACCGTGCGTCCCTGCTCAATGGCAACCCGCACCATATCGGTCAGGTTATACTCACCGACCTCATTGATGGCCATCTTGTCGATGCTGCCGAACAGCCAACGCGCGTCGAACGCGTAGATGCCGCCGTTGACCTCGCGAATAGCCTTCTCGCGATCGCTCGCGCACTTCTCCTCGACGATCGCGACGATCCGGCCGTGCGAGTCGCGAACTATCCTGCCGTAGCCGGTCGGATCGTCGAGCCGGGCCGAGGCAAGCGTGACGACTGCTCCGGCCAGCACGTGCTGATCCGCGATTCGCCTGATCGTTTCGGACGTAAACAGCGGACTGTCGCCGCACATCACGACCAGGCTGCCCCGATAGGCGTCGAACGTGTCCTTTGCACACGCCACCGCGTGCCCCGAGCCCTTCTGCTCGGTCTGCACGACGTAGCGCACCGACGGTCCGATTTCCCGCCTTACCTGATCCGCGCCGAAGCCAACGATCAGCGTTATATCGTCGATCCCCGCGCCTCTAAGCGCATCGAGAACCCATCTCACCATCGGGCGGCCGAGCACGGGACGGAGAACCTTGGGAAACGGTCGGCCCGCTTCGCCGCCGAACCGCGATCCTCTCCCCGCCGCGAGCACGATTGCCGCAAACCTTGCCGTTTGGTTCATCACTGCCTCGGCAGCACGTTGCGAAACAGCGATCCGTCCGGCTTGAGCTCGCGAATGTCGATTGCGCCGCTGGTTTCGGAGACCGTGACCAGGTTGCCGCTCTTGAGCTTGTAGAGCCGACACATGCTTATCGCATCCCGAAGCCGCTGCTCGGCGTAGGAGCCGGCCTTCTTGAGACGGAACAGTGTCTTGTTTTTGCCGGTCGCCAGATCGAAAATGAAGCCCCCGTTTACAGTGGTATAGCCTATGCTCTTCGGCGCACCCGGCCACCTGGCCAAGTCCGATATGCCGCCCTTCCGCTCGATGAGCTTGCCCGTGGACGGCTCGTAAAGCACGTCTACAAGTTTTCCGTCAACCTTGCAGACCATCAGCACGCCTGCAGTCGACGGCCAGATGCCCTCGACCAAACCGGGCACCTCCGCAAGGTCGAACATCTTCCTAACGGTTCCGGTGCTGGTGTCCGCGAGATAATACGATCGCCCGTCATTGGCGCTAGGATCACTGACCGAGAACACGAACCTGCCGCCGTCCGACGCGACGCCGGCCTGCACGTAGAACTCACCGTTCTTGGGCATCGCGAAGTCAATCGGCTTGCCGACCTTGCTCGCCTTGTCACCCAGACCCGAGAACGCCGCCAGCTTGATCTTGTCCCCAGGCCCCGCCAGCTCGCCCACGAACACGTCGGAGCCGCCGGGCCAATAAAGAATGCGTGCGATCTCGGGTACGAAATATCTAAGGGACCCGACCTTTGCCGACCTTGCATCAATGCTCACAACGCCCGGCCCTTCACTTTTACCGGTGACGCTGGTGCACACCAGCCGGATGGTGTCGTCATCGGCCCACGTCAGGAACTCGGCCTTCACATCCTCAGGCGCAAGACACGACTTCGCCGTGAAGCGGTCAAAGTCGATAATCCAGACGGCCGACCGCGCCTTGCTCGCTTCGTCGGACTCCACCCACACTCCGGCCCATCTGGTTCCGGACGGGTTGACGGCTTGACTGACCATCTTGCCTATTGCGACAGTGCTTTTCCAGGCGGGCATCTGACCCAGAGGCCCCGGAATCGCCGGCGCCGGCGGGTTGGTGATGCGATACACGACGGCAGCCGCGACGAGAACAAAGATCGCGTACAAAGGCAGTCGGTTATTCCTCATTCAGATTCCTCTCAAGCGATTGGCGTATTTCTCCAGCAGCCACGCGTTGGCTGCATCGCCGCCGTCCACATTCATGCTCACGTAGACGGGCGGCTTGCAGCCGGATTCGATCAGGTTCTGGATCGTTTGGGCAATTACGGACTCGATTATGAATATGCCCGCGACGCCCGAAGTCGCGCAGACGCGGCCGTCCAGCCCCTCCATCTCGAGCGCCGCGTCTCCCGGCACGCCGCAGTTGTCGATCACGATGTCGGCGATTTCAAATAGACGCTTGCCGCTGGAGTGCCGTGAAGCCACCGACTTCGAATGCGCGAGCGAGGTTATCGCGACCGTAGTGATCCCGCGCTCCTTGCACCACAGGGCGGTTTCGACGGGCAGTGCGTTGCGGCCGGAGTTGGAGATCACAAAGACCACGGCTCCTGATGGGATATTATAACTCGCGAGAATGGTCTCCGCATAGCCCTCCACGCGTTCAGCCCGCCCGAAGGTGGGATCGTAAATCACATCCACCGGCGCAAGCCCACCCGCGCGATAGTAACCCTCCATCGCTATCGCCAACGAGTGCCCGCTGCCGAGCAGGTAAACGATCTCGTCGCGGCGTATGCAGTCGGCCACGGCCTTCGCCGCCAACTCTATGTTCTGCTGCTGCGTTGAAGCAATGCGTGCGAGAATATCGTTAATGATCTGGTAGTAACGTTGCGAAGCGTTCGCCATCGGCATGCTCCTCCTCATCCGCCTGATTATCGCATCAACCCGCCACAAGGTCAAACGCGCTGTTTTCGGCTCACGGTTCCTGGGGTAAATGAGACCGGACGCAATACTTCTGTAGGTGACTGCGCTATGTCCCGGATCAACCCTCTTTCATACGACCAGCTCAGCCACAACTGCGATCCCGACAGCCTGGGGTTTGCCACGACGGCCGATCTCGCCGCGGTGTCGGAGACGCTCGGTCAGGAACGCGCGACGAGCGCGGTGGAGTTCGGCCTCGGCATCGAGACCGAGGGCTTCAACATCTATGCGGCCGGCCGGCCTGGCACCGGACGCACCACCAGCGTCGTCCAGCACGCCACGCGTAAGGCCGCCTCCGAAAACTCCCCGGAGGACTGGTGCTACGTCTACAACTTCCGCGATCCCTACCGGCCCAGGGCAATCCACATATCCACCGGCAAAGGGCCGGAGTTCGCCTCCGATATGGACGACTTCGTAAAGACCGCCCGAATCGAGATTCCGCGCGCATTCGAAAGCGACAACTACGAGAAGCGCAAGAACGAGATATTCGAGTCGATCCAACGCAAGCGTGACGCTTTGCTCGCCGAGCTTCAACGAGAATCCGCCGAATTGGGATTCTCGATAGAGGCTACGCCTGTCGGCATCGCGTCGGTTCCCCTCACGCGCGACGGCCGGCCCTACAGCCGCGAGGAATACGAGGCTCTGCCGGAGGAAACCAAGCAGCAGATCAAGGAAAGAGGCGCCAAACTCCAGGAGAGCACCAATCAGTTCATCGCTCGTTCCCGCCAACTCGAAAAAGAGGCGCAAGAGAAGCTGCGCGAACTCGATACGGAGATCGCCATGTTTGCCGTCGGACACCTGCTGGAGGATCTCCGCGCGAAATACCAGCGGTGCGAGGGGTTTGGGACGTGCGATGACATCCTTGACTACCTCGACTGCGTAGAAAAGGACATCGTCGAACACCTAGACGACTTCCGTTCGCCCGAAAAACGCCAGCAGGGCGTGCCTGCCGTGATGGCGGAACTTGTCGAGCCCGCGTTCGATAGATACCGCGTCAACGTATTCGTCACTCACGAAAGCAACACCGGGGCGCCGGTCGTTCACGAGATACATCCAACCTACCCGAACCTGCTGGGCAAGATCGACTACAAGGCGCGGTTCGGCTTCATGACGACGGACCACAACATGCTCAAGCCCGGCGCGCTTCATCGGGCCAACGGCGGCTATCTGATAGTACAGGCACTGGACGTGCTGCTGAACCCGTTCTCCTGGGACGGCCTGAAGCGCGCGCTTCGTGCAAAAGAGGCCGCGCCGGAGAACGTGGCGGAGCAGTACGGACTCGTATCGATCTCCACCATCAAACCTCAGCCGATCCCCATCAACGTCAAGGTCATAATGATCGGCAGCCCTTATCTCTACTACTTGCTGTACTATCTCGATGAGGACTTCCGTAAACTCTTTAAGGTCAGAGCGGACTTCGACATCGAGATGAGACGCGACGACAAACACTCCGCCCAGTACGCAGCGTTCGTCGCCACGCGCTGCAAGGAGCTCGGCCTGAAGCCGTTCACCAAGGAAGCGGTCGCGAAGGTGATCGACTATGGCTCACGCCTGATCGAGGACAAGCATCGCCTCTCCACCCGGTTCCTGGATGTGTCCGACTTCATCTGTGAGTCCGCGTATTGGGCAGAGAGAGCCGGCAGCGAGCTCGTGGATGCGGAGCACGTCGCCCAGGCGCTCGAACAAAAGGAATACCGTTCCCGGATGATCGAGGACAAGGTGCAGGCGCTCATTGAAGAAGGCACGATAATGATCGACTCAGACGGCGCCGTCGCTGGTCAGGCCAACGCGCTTTCCGTCTACGACGTAGGGGACTACTCGTTCGGCAGGCCGTCGAGAGTGACTGCTCGGGTGGCGGTCGGACGCGGAACACTGCTCGACATCCAGCGCGAAGCCAAGATGGGCGGTCCCATCCACTCCAAAGGCGTCATGATCCTGACGGGCTACCTGGACGGCAAATATGCCACCGACAAGCCGATCTCCATGACCGCTACGCTCGCCTTCGAACAGCTCTACGAGGAAGTCGAGGGCGATTCGGCGTCGAGCACTGAGCTTTACGTCCTTCTTTCGGCCCTTTCGGGACTGCCGATAAAGCAAGGGATCGCCGTGACCGGGTCGATCAACCAATTTGGGCAAGTGCAGCCCATAGGCGGGGTGAATGCGAAGATAGAGGGCTTCTATGAGGTTTGCAAGGCGAGGGGCTTGACCGGCGAGCAGGGGGTGATGATCCCGTCCGCAAATGTCCGCCACCTGATGCTGAAACCCGAGGTGATCGAAGCCGTGCGAGAAGACAAGTTTCACGTCTGGGCGGTATCCAACGTCGATGAAGGGATCGAGCTTTTGACCGGCGTCCCTGCAGGCGAGCAGAAACCCGACGGGACATATCCCGATGGGTCGGTTCATTACCTGGTGGAAAAGCGGTTGCGCGAACTCGCCGACGCCGCAAAGCAATACGGCCTTTCTCCGGCTGTGACGGCGCCGTCGGAGGAACGTGAGCCGGCGGCGCATCTGTTACAATAGTAGCCGTAATGTTCCACGTGAAACATTTGCTCTCAACTCGAGCGCGCAAACTCGGCCTTGCCGCCGTCGGGATCGCACCGGCGATCCACGAGGCGCGTGACGTCTACGGTTGGGCAGAAACCCTGATATGCGCGGCTGTATCATATCTTCCGCCGGAAAGCGTGCCGCCTGCCAATGCCGGGTCCGGACTTGTTGCGCGAATCGCCCGCAGCGCAGACTACCACGACGTGATGCGCGCGAAGCTTGCGTCCCTCGCCGAAGTACTCAACAGCGCATACCCGGCCGCCCGAATCGAGATTTGCGTCGATACAAACCCGCTGCCTGAGCGCAAGCTCGCCGTCCTGGCCGGAATCGGCTGGGTGGGCAAGAACGGCTGCGTCTATGTCGAGAACTGCGGCTCCTGGGTTGCGCTCGGCGAGATCGTGACCGACGCCCCGATCTCAAGCGGCATCGGTCCGCCCCGACCCCTACCGTCGCGATGCGGCGATTGCACGCTCTGTATGGACGCCTGCCCGACTGGTGCCATAACCTCGCCGGGGGTCATCGATCGGTCGAGGTGTGTCTCGGAGCTGACTCAGCAAGCTGAATCGATTCATGTGGAGCTTAGGAGCGCGTTTGGGGCACGAATCTATGGCTGTGACATCTGCCAAGAAGTGTGCCCGCTTAACGCTGGGACCGAGCCGGTGACGCCGGAGTTTGCACAAGAGGTCTTTCCCGGCGCGTATCCCGAGCTTGTTCCGCTTCTCAACGTGACCGCGGCCGAATTTAGGAAGAAACTGTCCAGCAGCTCGATAGGTTGGATAGGGCGGACTCGAATCCGCCGAAACGCCGCCATCGCCGCCGCAAACACAGGGTGCACAGATGCCATTCCGTCGCTGGAAGCAATGCGTTCCAACCAACATGCCATGCTCCGTGAGACGGCCGAATGGGCCATCAAGGAGATTCGCCGCCGGGTGTCCAATACGAGATACGGGGAAGCTCGGAGGCTTACATGAAGGCTACCATCATCTTACTCGCCGCGCTGGCGGTCGCCGCGGCATCGGCTGCAGTCAAGCCGAACTACGACCAGTCGCCGTTCGGCGTCAACTACCTCAAATGGCACTACTTCGATCGCCCCGGTGGACTTGACGACCTTCGCACCCGGATGAAGATAATGAAAGACGCCGGCATCTACTGGGACCGCGACGGCTTCGACTACGGCGACATCCACCCGAAGCCGGACGAGTGGAAATGGGATCATTACGACAAATGCGTCGCACTCGCCAAGCAGGAGGGCATCAACCTGATCGGGCTGCTGCTGGGCGGCCCTACACCGCGCGACGAAGCCCAGCGCAAGGCCTACGGCGAATATGTATACCGGGTCGTGAACCGCTACAAGGACACCGTCAAGGTCTGGGAAATTTGGAATGAGCCCAACATTCCGAGCTTCTGGAAAGACCCTGACGTAAAGCTCTACACTCTGCTCGTCAAGGAAGCCTACGCCCGCGCGAAGCAGGCGGATCCTACGTGCACGGTTCTCATAGGCTCAACCAGCGGTCCCGGCCAGGACTGGTTCAACGGTATCTACGACAACGGCGGATGGGATTGCTGCGACGGCATCTCCATCCATCCGTACGCGATGGCCGCAAATCCCATCGAGCAGGGCCTAGACGAAGAGCTCCGCCTTGTCAAGAAGTGCATATCCAAGTTCGGCACGCCGAAACCGATCTGGTCTACCGAGGTCGGGTGGCGGGCAAGGACGCCGCAACAAGAAGAGGCCCAGGCCACGCGCATCGTCCAGACATACGTGATCCACGCCGCCAATGGCGTTCACATGGACTACTTCTGCATGGACGACTACGATGGCTGGGGCTTTGTCAAGCGCGATAAGCCGCTTGAGACCAAGCTGGCCTACGGCTCGGTCAAGATGCTCACCGACGCCCTCGGCTCACCCGGGGCCGTGCGCTTCAAGGGTTACCTTAGGATGCCCGCGGGCGTCGCCTGCTACGTGTTTGCAAGAAAGGGCAATGACCGCGTCCTAGTTGTGTGGAGCAACGATGACAAGCCGCGCTCCGTTCAACTCGCGCAGAAGACCGGGCTGATTGCCAAGGACATCCTGGGCCGCCCGGTGCGGATCACCGGCGGCAAGCTCGAGGTCGGACAGACGCCGGTTATCGTCTACGGCGCCGACGCTCGCAGGATCGGCAAAGTCAGCGGCGACTTCAACCCCTATCTGCGAAAACCGGGATCCAACCTTCTCATCAATCCGTCCATGGACTCCGCTCCCGGCAACGAACCGCACGGCTGGACGCCGGGCAGGTTCTTCCGTTCCGACAACAAGGGCACGTTCGCCACCACAAACGACGGCCGCGCCGGCTCGACGTGCGTGTCCATTTCAAACTCGACCTCGCCCGCCGCGTGGGATGCAAGCCCGATTCCGGTCGATCCGGATAAGACCTACACCCTCACCGGCTGGATCAAGACCAAGGCAGCGACCGGCCGAAATGTTATCGGTCTCTTCTGGTATAACGGAAGTCAATGGCACGTGGTCGGCACGGTTTGCACCGCTGCGCTGACGGGCACGCATGATTGGACCAGGGTGACCGTAACCGCTAGGCCGCCTCGCGACGCCGCACTCGTCCGGGTAAACCTTATCAGCGAGAACAACTCCGGCACAACCTGGTTCGACGACGTGACGATGACCGAACAATAACACCAATACATACTGGAGGTCGGCATGGTAACCGCAATAGTCCTGATTCAGGGGGAACGGGACAAGCTCCCGGAAACCGCGGAGAAGCTTGTGGATGTGCCCGGCGTCAAGGAAGTCTACTCCGTCGCCGGCGATTACGACCTGGTTGCGATAGTCCGCGTCAAGGAGCACGAGCAGCTCGCGGACGTTGTGACCAGGAACCTGCTCAAGATGGAAGGTATCGTCCGCACGAATACCCTGATTGCGTTCAAGAGCTACTCCCGCAAAGACCTGGAGCGGATGTGGGAGATCGGGCTTGAGCAGCCTTAACAGGCCCCCCGGACTGGCGAGCCAGCCCGGACCGTGGCTTTGTGACGCGACACTGTTCATCCTTCTGAGAAGGTGCACCCCGCTAGCCCTGAGCGCGAAGCGTATCGAAGAGCGGTCGAGGCTCCACCGTGCTTCGATGTCATCCTCGTTGCTCAGGTTTACTCAGCGCCGGCGGAGTTCCGGTGCGCAAGACTGAACAGATACTTTGACGCATAAGTCTTGACATCGGGCCGGCAAGGGCTTAGACTAAGAGCTAACCAATTAGCTGTTGGGCTAGTACCACCGAAGGGAGATTCGAAGAAATGTCGAGTATTCCTCGGCCGGAGCATCCCCGGCCGGACTTCGAGCGCAAGGCTTGGCAGAACCTGAACGGCGAATGGCAGTTCGGCGTCGATTCAAGTAAGTCGGGCCTCGAGAAGGGTTGGCACAGCGGAGTTGACTTGCCGCTTACCATCAACGTTCCCTTTTGTCCCGAGAGCAGCCTGAGCGGCCTGGGGATGACCGATTTCCTTGAGGCGGTGTGGTATCGGCGGAGGTTCTCGGTCGATCCCGCGCTTAGCGGCCGCAGACTGCTGCTGCACTTCGGCGCCGTGGACTACGACGCGCGCGTTTGGGTCAACGGCAAGGAGGTCGTGCGCCATCGCGGCGGTTACACGCCTTTCGAGGCCGATATTACGGAAGTTGTCGACATGACTAGCGAGAACGAGCTCGTGCTCTATGCTGACGACGATGAGCGGTCTCACGTTCAGCCACTGGGGAAGCAGTCAAGCAGGCTGAAGTCATACGGCTGCTGCTACACGCGCACGACGGGGATATGGCAGACTGTATGGCTAGAAGCCGTCCCGGCTTCGCGCGTGACCAACGTCACGGTCTGGCCCGATGCACCAAACGGCCGCGCCGCCGTAGTCGTCGATGTGGACGCACCTCACGCGGGCCTCGGTGTCGAGGTCGCCGCGCTCGCAGACGGAGATGTGGTCGCTGCGGCGAAGCTGGTGCAGGCCGGGCCTACAAACACGGTAATCCTGGATGTACCCGATCCGGTGCTCTGGGAGGTCGGCAGGCCGTTCCTGTACGACCTTCGAGTCAGGCTTGTCGAGGGAGAAACGGTTGTCGATGAGGTGGCCTCGTACTTCGGACTGCGAGAGGTCCGTATCGAAGGCGACAAAATCCTCATCAACGGCAGGGCGGTTTTCCAGCGCCTGGTACTCGATCAGGGCTTCTGGCCCGACGGCATCTACACGGCACCATCCGACAGCGAGCTTCGTGCGGACATTGAGCGCGGCATCGCATGCGGGTTTAACGGCGCGCGGCTTCATCAGAAGATATTCGAGCCACGTACCCTCTACTGGGCCGACAAGCTGGGTTACCTGGTGTGGGGCGAGTTCCCCGACTGGGGATGCGACATTAGGCATTACGCACAGGCACGCGAGAACCACCGCCGGGAATGGGCGGAGGCCGTGCTGCGGGACCGCAGCCATCCGGCAATCGTCGCCTGGACCCCGCTCAACGAAGCGCACTCCAGCGGCAGCCGCTACGAGCCGACGTTCCTCACCGAGATCTACAATCTAACCAAGAGACTCGATCCGTCGCGGCCGATCTGCGATACCAGCGGCTACTCCCACGTCAGGACGGACATCTGGGACCTGCACGACTATGACCAGAACCCGGAGTCGTTTCGCGCCCGCTACGCACCGTTTGGCATAGACCCCAGGACCGAAACGCTCGCACGCAACGACGCCGATCACGAGCCACCCTACGCGGGCCAACCCGTCGTCGTCAGCGAATACGGCGGCACCTGGTGGAATCCGGCACAACGGGATGATTCCGCGTGGGGCTATGGGAACCGGCCCAAGGATGAGAAGGAGTTCCTCGACAGATTCAAAGCCCTTGCCGACGTGCTCCTCGACAATCCGCACATCGCAGGCTTATGCTACACGCAGCTTACCGATGTGGAGCAGGAAGTTAACGGCCTCTATTTCTACGACCGCAGGCCCAAGTTCCCGCCTGAGCTGTTTGCCAATGCGCTAACGCGCAAAGCAGCAATCGAGAAATGAGCAGTGGGGCGCTGCTGACGCAGCGCCCCACTGCCATCTGGCGGCTCGTATTCCGCCTGCCGCAGTCAGACGATCCTGTCCCACACCGCCTGGCTGCGCGAATCAAGGTTTTCAATCTGCGGAACCTCGAATCGGTTGCCGTCAACGTCGCTGATCATAAACCGGCCGGGCTCGATCTCGTGGATGCTGTCGCGAACGCCTCGCAGGACGAACTCCCGCTTCCCTCGGTCCGTCTCGACGTCCCAGTAGACTGCCCCGAATTCCTTCTTGGCGTCTATGATCCTGGTGATCTTGGGGATGAAGTAGCGTTTGTCGAGCTCTGCTTGGATGAGCTGCCGCGCGGAAGGGTCAACATCGCGCAGGTGGCGAATCATCCCGATCTCATGGCCGCTTATCGCATCGAACAGCCCGATGAACTCGTTGAGTTCACTCAAGGGAAAGGCCCTTACCGCTCGCACCTTGAGGTATGACCTGTCGTTCTCAACCGTCAATACGAGAGCATCGCCGCGTTTGTGAAACCGCAGCTTTGATGCATCCAGGTACTCCAGCTCTCCACCGTCATGGGTCTGGTCCTTGTAGTCCAGCGTCCAGTCGGGCATTATCCATCCACCGCCTTGATCTTGGACAGCTCCTCTTGTATCTCCACAAGCCGCCTGAACACGCCGTGCTTTTCCATCAGCTCGTCGTGCGAACCCATTTCGACGATCCGCCCCTCTTCAAGCACGACCAGGCGGTTCGCCTGACGCAGAGTCGAAAGCCTGTGCGCAATAGCTATCGTGGTGCGGTTCTTGACAAGCCTTGCCAGGGCCTGCTGAATCTGACTCTCAGCCTGCGTGTCAATCGAGGACGTTGCTTCGTCCAGTATCAGGATTTTCGGATCGCACAAGATGGCTCGCGCGATCGAGATACGCTGCCGTTCTCCGCCTGAGAGCCTACCACCACGTTCACCCACCTGAGAGTCATATCCGTCCGGCAGCTTCATGATGAACTCATGGGCGTTCGCTGCCTTTGCGGCGCGGATAACCTCCTCGCGCGTGGCATCCCTGCGGGCATACGCGATATTGTCCATTATCGTCCCGTTGAACAGAAACGGATCCTGCAGCACTACGCCGATCTGGCTCCTGAGATCCTTCATCGCGATCTTGCGCACGTCCACGCCGTCGATAAGAATCTCGCCATCAGTCACATCATAGAATCGACAGATCAAGTTCATGAGCGTGGTCTTGCCCGCGCCGCTGTGACCAACGAGCCCGACCATCTCGCCCGGCTGTATGTGCAGAGAGATGTCCTTCAGGACAGGATTGATCGGCTCATAGCCGAAATTTACATTTCGGAACTCTATCTCGCCTCGTATATTAGGCATCCGAACAGGATCAGGCACGTCCGCAACCTCGATCTCTTGATCGAGCACCTCGAATATGCGCTCAGTCGCCGTAAGGCTGTTGGACAGGAAGTCGGTGGATCGACAGATCGTCTGGAAGTTGCCCGAGAACATCGCGTAGTACTGAAGGAATGCCAGCAGCGTGCCCGGCGTTATCTGGCCGTGAGAATGCAGGATCTGAATGCCGCCCACCATCCATATAATCGCGGTGCTGAGGTTGTTGAGCAGCCCGATCGTGGGCCAGAATGTGGCAGACGCGGTGGCGACCTGTGCATCAGCGTTGTATACGGCATTCACCCGCTGGTTGAACCGCTCGACCTCCTCACTTTCGCGCGCGAACGCCCTTATGACGCGAATTCCCGCCAGTGCGTCGTGCAGCACCGATGCCACCCTGGACCACATGTGATAGTAGCGATGCCATTGTCTCTTGAGTCTGTTGAAGAATTTCAGCGACAGCAGGGCAATTAGCGGGCTCGGAATCAGCGCCCAAAGCATGAGCTTGGGCGAAAGCAACACCATCGCCACAATCGCGCCCACAATCTGAACCGTGCTGCCGAGATAGTACTGCAGAAGCTGGTTCATGAAGTTGTTGAGCGCGCTAGTGTCCTGCGTAACTCGCGCCATTATCGACCCGACTTGCCGTTTGTCGAAGTAGCTCAGACTCAGTCGCTGAAGGGTCTGGTAGAGCTGGACGCGGATGTCGAGGGTCAGGCGCCCAGCGAGCCACGCGGCCTGGCGGCCCTGCGTCATCTGGATTCTCCACGAGATCAGCCAGATCACGAGATACGCCAAGACAATGGTGACCAGAACGCTCAACCGTGGCTGGCCTGCGATTCTCAGCGTGTAGGGCAGATGGATCTTGTGGCCCCCTAGGTTGTCTAGAAACGGCCTCCAGAGGTAAGGCGATATCAGCGCCATTGCCGTGCCCGCCAGCATCAGCAGGGCATTGCCGGCAAGCTTAGCCCAATAAGGACGCGTCAGTCCGAGCAGCCGCTTAAGAACTTCGGCCTTGTTAAGGCAGGCCGGACAGACCTTGGTGCCCTCAGGCAGAAACCGCCCGCACTTCTCGCATCGCCTGTTCTGGTCGTCCTTGGTCTCCGGAATCTCCTCGTTTTTCGAGAGGTGTTCCAGCGCACGGGCTACCTTACTGAATCGGGACGCGTAGGTGTGGGTGTAATGGAGGAGATCGATTACCTTGCCGTGCACGCCCACTTCCAGGACGCCCCGACCGACCAGAAACTCAGCGTTGACTTCCTCGATGTCTTTGAGAGGTACTTCGTGGAGAAGTTCGGCTTTGCCGTTGTCGTTGAGAAAAACGTAGGCCGTGTCCTTGGTGGCAACCAGCCATCGCTCACCAAATTTCCCGGCCCCATCTATGTCGGTCGATACCGCGAGTTTTGTCTCCCCGTCCTGGCCTGCAACCCGCTGCAGTGCCGCTTGGACGGGCTCCGGTAGCGGTTCCACTATAGCCATTATTCCGCGCGCCCCGCAAATCAGCCCCCGCTCGGCAGGCAGGGAACAATCGCATTATAGCACTTGTTCACAGGGTAGTCTACCCGTTTCCGCTACATTGGGCGCGAAAAATGCTAATATGGATTGGCGTTTTGAAGCGCGACGACCGAATATCGCCTGCGCCGGCAGGGTGCGGACGGACAGCGCGAGCCTACCCGCAGATCAACGCCAGGATGCGCTCGAGATCCTGCTCGTTGTAAAACTCGATGACGATGCGCCCGCGGTCCTTGCCCCTTACGATGGTCACCTTGGTGCCATAGATACGCCGAAGTGCCGCCTCGGCTTCGAGGAGGTTGGGATCCTTGTCCTCCGGGAACGGGCCGCGAATTGTTTCACGTGAAACATCTGCGCGAGTTGCGTGAGGGTCGCCCCATATTCTGGCCAGCCGCTCCGCCTCTCGCACCGACATCGCAGCAGCGATGATCCGATTGCATATCTCGATCTGCCTGTCCTCGCCCGGCACGGAGAGAATCGCCCGCGCGTGTCCTTCCGATATCCTACCGCTGCGCAGTTCCTCTTTGACCGGTTCCGGCAGCGCGAGAAGACGCATCGTGTTTGCCACAGCCGACCTGCTCTTCCCCATCCCGAATGCGACATCTTCCTGGGACAGGCCGAACTCGTCCGTCAGTCGTTTGTAGGCGATTGCTGCGTCGATGGGGTTGATATCCTCTCTCTGCAAGTTCTCTACGAGCGCGACCTCGATTACCTGCTCGTCGGTAAGCTCCCTGACCACTACCGGTATTCTGGCGAGCCCCGCTGCCTTCGCCGCTCGCAGTCGCCGCTCTCCCGCCACCAGCTCGTAGTTTCCGTCGCCCCTACTGCGCACAACGACCGGCTGCAGCACCCCATGCACCCGAACCGACTCCACCAATTCCTGCATTTTTTCGTCATCGAACTGCCCGCGCGGCTGATACGGATTCGTGCTGATGCGAGAGACCTCTATTTCCATCCCCGGTCCCCTCGTATCCCTGTCGGCCCCCGGGATCAAGGCTCCAAGACCCTTACCCAGCCCTTTCTTTTCCATAGGAAGCTACCTCCGCCGCAAATTTCGTATATGCCTCCGCGCCTTTCGATTTTGGGTCGTAGGTCAGGATCGGCCGACCATGGCTCGGCGCCTCGCTCAGCCTCACGTTGCGAGGCACCAACACCGCTGAAACCTTTTCCCCGAAGAACCGCCGCACCTCGTCCACGACCTGCTGCGACAGATTCGTCCGATAGTCGAACATTGTCAGCAGCACCTTCGCGATCTCGATTTGGGGATTGAGGTGTTGGTGAACCAGATCAATGGTCCTGAGAAGCTGACTGATGCCTTCGAGCGCGTAATACTCGCACTGGATCGGCAATATCACAAACCGCGCCGCAGTAAGCACGTTCACGGTCAGCAGTCCCAGCGACGGCGGGCAATCGATTATGATGAACGCGTACCTGTCCGCCACCCGCTCCAGCGCCTGTTTGAGCTTTGTCTCTCGCGACATCGTGGACATCAGCTCGATGTCCGCCCCCGCCAGGTCCAGCTTCGCAGGCACCAGATCAAGTCCCGCTGTTTCAGTTGGTACGATGACCCGCTCGATCGGCACTTCGTTAATTAGCACATCGTAAATGCACGCATCGAGCTCCGACTTCACCACTCCCACTCCGCTGGTAGCATTTCCCTGCGGATCGGTGTCCACCAGCAGCGTCCGCTCTCCCATATTGGCCAGGCAAGCCGCCACATTGACCGCTGTCGTGGTCTTGCCCACTCCACCCTTCTGGTTGACAACAGCAAATACCGAAGCCATATCTTCCACCTATGAGGTGATCAAGTGTTACTTATCCGTCCGGTTGCCCAACTCCTTTGCCCGTACAAACAATAACCAGGGCCCGGCGACACGCCAGGCCCTGGGTTCGTTGTGTGGTAGACGGGTGTCTACCTAATTCTGTCCGCAGCCCGCCTTCTGAGCATCATCTCGGCTATTTCTTCCCCGCTGACCTTATACTCGCCCTTTGCGATCCGGTCCTTCAGTTTCGCGACGATCTCCTCGCGCGTATCCGGCACGTCTGCAAGCGCTGCTTCTGCGATGGCCATGCCCTTCTCCAACGGTGAGAGCGACGCCGCGTTTGCGGGCCTCGATGATACCAGACCCTTCGGCCGGTGCTTGGGTAGTATCCTTGCCTGCGCCGTGCCCTGGCTGGCCGCCGCCTTGCTCGACTCAATATCGGAGATCTTCATGGTACCGTTCCTCCTCAGCTCATGTGCAGCTTCGGTGGTTATAGTCCCCATAATACTGCGCAGACGCAAAAAAGGCAAACCCCGAAGCATGGAAACGGCAGCCCGGCCGACATACCCGCACGCGGGGCGTAGTCCCGTAGGCTTTGCGTCCCCTTCTTTCGAAGAGTTTGCCTTTATCGTCGAGATAATGCTCTCAATCTTACTTATCGGCACGCAGCGAAAGATTCTTGAGGGCATGGGACAATTACTTTGCCATTTTTTTGCGGCGGACGAGCTGCGGCGTCACGCCCACCCGCTGCGATCAGTTTGCCGGCACTTTTTGAGCCCAACAGTATCGTTTGGCACGGTTCTTGCAGCTAGGACCGGCGAAGACAAACATCTTCTTCTCCTTCCTTAAAAGTGTTGTGGTTGTTACCCGTATGAGGAAGGCTCCCCGCCTTCCGACGCGGCCCGCCGGTCGAAATGATGGGCGGGATTTCTTTTGTACCGCCTCCTGTGGAATAACGTGTGTAGCTGCCCATTGACTTATTGCAAATCTGGGGATAAGCTGAAGGTAGGTAATGGGCAAGCGTTATGCGCCCCTGTGCTCGTCGGCTGCAGGGACCGCAGGAGTTCGTGTAGTTGAAGAAGTCAACCTTCTGGCTGGTGGTTATACTGCTCGCGGCCGTGCCGGCCGCTGTAGCGGAAGGTCTGTCCGTACCTGCACCGCAGTGCGTCCCGGAGTTCGTAATCGAGCCCGACGGAACTCACATCGCCGCCCCCGGCTTCGCCACCGCGATTTCTCCGGGAGATCCGGCCCTGCCGTTCAAGGACATCTACGTCATTCTTCCGCCCAAGGCAGACCCATTGTCTATAAGAGTAACCTTGCGCGGTGACGTTCGGCAAGTAGTCTCGTGCCATCCCGAAATCGCGCCGGCTCCACCGATCGTGACCATGGCCGGCGGCAACAAAATCGAGGACTGGGGCCGCGGCAAGCGGATCAGCGGCGGGCGAAATGTGCTCGTCTATGGGGCCGACGCATTCTATCCGGCGGCAAACGTCGAGGTGACGGAGGTCGGAAGACTGCGGAAGTGGCGGATCGCCACCGTGCGCTACTATCCTTTCCGCTACAATCCCGCTGCCCACGTGCTCGAGCAGACAAAAGGCGGGCGGATAGTGCTTTCCCTGCGCGAAAGTGGGTCATTTACATCCGATTACTCGTCCGCACAGCTCGCCGACAACGTGTTTGCCGACAAGGTCGCCTCTCTTGCCTCCAACTACGCCGAGGCCGAGGCCTGGTATTCGGCCGCGCGCTTGACCGCGTCCTCGCCTTCGCAGCCGTCCGGGAACGGGACCGCCACCTACGTGATCCTGACGACCTCCGATGTCGTGTCCGGAAGCTCGAAGCTGCAGCAGTTCGTCAACCACAAGATCGGTCGAGGGTTCAGCGTAGAGGTGGTTACCCAGCAGCAATGGGGAGGAGGCACAGGCGACAGCGCCGCCAACAACATCCGCGCATATCTTGCAGCCAACTACGTCTCCAAGGGCATCAAGTACGTCCTGTTGATCGGAAACCCGAACCCAACGACAGGCGACGTGCCGATGAAAATGCTCTGGCCGAGATACGCATACGACACCTACCGCGAGGCGCCGTCCGACTACTACTATGCCGACCTCACGGGCAACTGGGACCTCAACGGTAACGGCTACTACGGCGAGAAGGACGGCGATTTTGGAGTCGGCGGCGTCGATCGGCTGCCGGAGGTCATAGTCGGCAGAATTCCGTTCTATGGAGACTTCACGGCGCTCGATTCCATTCTTCAGAAGATCATCGACTACGAGTCCGGCACGACAAACAAGGCCTGGGTGCGCAACGCGCTTCTGAGCATGAAGCCGTCGGACGACAACACTCCGGGTTACCATCTGGGTGAGGCGATCAAGTCCGCGGCGGTCATACCTGCGGGCATGACCGCCACGCGCGTCTACGAAAACAACTACGGCCTGAACCCCGCGCCGGAGTATGTGCCCTGCAACTACAGCAATGTGCTGTCGGCGTGGCAGCAGCATGCGGGCTTTCATTTCTGGTGGACGCACGGCAGCGACACGCTCGCGGCCGACGTATTCACCACGGGCAACTGTCAATACCTGGATGATGCGTATCCGTCGTTTACGTTCCAGTGCTCGTGCCTCAACGGCAAGCCTGAGAATTCAAGCAATCTCGGATTCGCGCTTCTGAAGCAGGGGGCCATTGCCACAGACAGCGCATCGCGGGTGTCGTGGTATTACCCGGGCGAGACGCTGTTCACCAACACGGACTCCAACGCCGGCATGACCTACCAATACGCACTCAAGCTCATCAAGGATCACTTGCCGTGCGGCGACGCTCATTTCGGCATGATGGTTCAGGTGCCCAACACAATCTGGATGAACCACTGCGTGTTCAATCTCTACGGCGACCCTTCCGTGCAATATCCAGCCGCGCCGGTCATATCGCATGTGCCCCTGCGCAACACGGACGTTACCACAAGCCCGTACTTGGTAGTGGCCGACGTGAGCAGCACAGCCCCCCTGACGCAGTCAAGTCCAATGCTGCGGTGGAGCACGGCTCCGATAGGCGGTTTCCAGGATGTGCAGATGAGCAAGATTGCACAGACGACCTATGTGGCATTCATACCCCCGCAGCCCTACAACACCACGGTCTATTATTACATTGAGGCTGCGGATGTGACGGGCCTGGGTTCTACCTACCCCTCGGGCGCGCCGAACTCGTTACTGTCATTTCAGGTCGTCCAGGACCTCGTTCCCCCCGTGATAACCCACACTCCCCTCCCGGACACCGGTGACAGATACGGCCCATATCACGTCACGGCGACTGTAACCGACGATATGCCCATTGCAGTGGTCCGCCTCTACTACAACGTCAATGGCAGCCCTTGGCAAACGGCCGAAATGGCCCCCCAGGGTAACAACGTCTATTCCGCCGACATCCCCGGCCCCACAAACTTCGGCGACACTATCAGCTACTACTTCACGGCCACGGACGCCTCGCTCAATGCCAACACATCGAGACTGCCCTCTCCGACCGGCTGCTTCTCGTTTCGCATAGCTCATAAGGTCTGCGTCGCGGTGTTCAATTCATCGTCCAATCCGCCATATTTCGTCGGGGGCAATACCAACGCATGGAGTGAGGTGAGCAGCATCATCGACTCAGACCCTGAGCGCCGATTCCAGGTGACCGTGCTCACCGACCTAAAGTCCGGTTCGGGCTCCAACGGCCTGGCGGCACAGGACGTATTGGTGCTTCCTGACAACGCGGTTCCTGCCGACAGCCTTGAGGCGGTTGCCAATTGGTTCCAACCGGGCAAGGTAATCGTCTGCCTCGACAGCGCCGTGTGCTATGCTGCATATACGGGTTGGATGTGGTCGGGTTCCGCCGGCAGGCACGGCTACGGTGAGTTCTGGGACTACAATTCCGGATCTAACGACCAGAACATATGGCGCGCTGACCCCATCACCGCAAACTATTCGGTCGGCCAGGTGATCGGCTCCGTAGTATCCGACGCCCAGTTCTACCGGAGCGCCCTGCCGGCGGACGCGGTTGCGCTGTCCGGCAAGGACACCGATCCCTCCCGATGCTACGCAGCCTACCGCGATGTACCCGGTCGCGGAAGGCTTGTCCTGCTCGGCCCGTTTGTAATGCCTCTATCGGACCAGTATTCGATGATTCGCGAAGCGCTGCTGGCCCCGCCTCAGCCAAGGCACATCCTTGTGACCAGCCCCAACGGGGGCGAGACCTTTACGGCCGGCGAGAGGGTCACGATAACCTTTACCACCTCCGGCACGTGGCAACCGGGTGACTCTGTCCGGCTTGAATACTGCACCGGCCTGGATGCGGTATGGAGGCAAGTTCCGGGAGCCGAAAACGTGGCCTACGAGGCAGGTTCCTTTGACTGGGACACCTCCGGCTTGCCTGGAAGTCACGGCTACAAGGTGCGAGCAAGTACGCTCGATCAGACCGTATCGGATGAGTCGGACGCGCCGTTTTCGATAATCCCGACGGTGAGCATTGCCGAGGCGAAGGGGCTGCCGGACGGCTCACTCGTTCGGCTCGCAGGCAAGGTCGTCACCTGCACCGCTCCAGGCTTCATATACGTCGAGGAGCCCAACCGAGGGGCCGGCATTCGCATAACCTCCGCCCAGGGTCTGTATCCGTCGGCCCTGGTGAACATCACGGGCGTCGTCGGCGCTCAGCAGGGGGAAAGGGTGCTGCAGGCCGAGACAACCGTGGTGCTGGGCACCGGGGCGGAGATAGGGCCTTATGCGCTTGCGATGCGGGCGCTGGGCGGGGCGGCATTTGGCGAGCAGGGCGCGGTGATGGAATATCGGTGGGTCAAGGAACTCGGCGCAAAGCAACTGCTGCCCGCCCTCGGCCTCAACAACATCGGCTTGCTTGTCCGTGTCTGCGGCAGAGTGACTGCGGCCGGCGAGGATTGGTTCTACGTCGACGATGGCTCGGGATGCGACGACGGCTCCGGCAACGCTGGCGTCAAGGTCTTCTGTCCGGGTCTGACGCCGCCTTTAGCGAACCAGTTGGTTATCCTCAACGCGATCAGCAGCACTTACTTTGACCGCGGCCTGCTTCTGCGCGCGCTGGTCGTGCCCGACGCAACGGCCATCCAGGTAATTTCGCACTGAACGCCGCAACCGCCTACAGCGGGTAGACGGTGCAAGGCGCGTATTGCCTCTACGGATACACAGCCGGCGACGTCAGCCCTGTTGCCTCATCGAAGCCGCACATAAGGTTCATGTTCTGGATGGCCTGGCCCGCCGCGCCCTTGCCCATATTGTCGATTGCGCACGTGATTACCACCCGCTCAGCCCGCTTGTCGAGCACGGCGCCGACGTGGCAGAAGTTGGTGCCGAACACATTTTTGGTGTTGGGCTGTGCTCCCTCGTCGAGCACAACCACAAACGGCTTGCCCGCGTAGAACTCCCTATAGACACCTATCAGCTCTGCAGTCGATGCGACGCGACCGGCAGCGCGGCCATACGCCGTCGTCAGGATGCCCCTGTTCATGGGGACGAGGTGCGGGGTGAAGCAGACTGTGATCGATTCGCCCGCGAGGCGTGATAGCTCCTGCTCGATCTCCGGCGTATGGCGGTGGGAGCCTACCGCGTAGGCCTTAAAGCCCTCGTTGACCTCGCAGAAAAGGCCGGAAACGTCCAATTTGGATCTGCCCGCGCCCGACACGCCCGACTTGGAGTCTATGACGATAGACTTCGACTCCACGAGGCCTGCGCTCACCAGCGGGGCGAGCGCGATAATTGCGCTCGCCGCGTAACAGCCGGGATTGGCCACGAGCCTTGCCGACGCGATCTCGGCCCCGTGGATCTCGGGGATGCCGTAAACCGCTTCCGCTGCCAGATCGGGCGCAGTGTGCTCAATGCCGTAGTAATGCTTGTATTGCGCCGGTTCCTTGAGCCGAAAATCCGCCGGAATGTCGATAAGTTTCTTGCCGAACTCCAAGAGTTCCGGTGCCAGCTTCATCCCCACGCCGTTTCCCTGGGCTTGGAAAACCAGATCGCAGCGATCCGCCGCAATCTCGGCGTCATATGGCTCGCAATCCGGCAGCTCCTGGCCGAGAAAGCTCGGAAATGCGTCCGCAAGCGGCTTGCCCGAGTAAGTCTCGGAGGCAACATACGAAATCCGCGCGCCGGGATGACCGAGCAGGTATCGCACAAGCTCAGCCCCTGCATATCCCGACGCTCCTATAATGCCGACTCTAACCATAGCCTCTAGCTCGCCCATGCTCCTAGTATCTTCTGAAGAGTATATCACGTTCAGCTCGCGCTGAACACCGCATTTGGCAACCGGTGTCTGTTCAGTCTTGCGGGACAGAACTCCGCTAGCGCTGAGTAGACCGCCAACGAAGTTCGTATCGAAGCGCGATGGTGGCTTGACCGCCCTTCGATACGCTTCGCACTCAGGGCTAGCGGGGTGGACATTCCCAGAAGACTGAACAGTCTGACGTGCCCGTGCAGCCATCATCATTTCTCGCCTCTTACCGCATTTGACGCCGCGCCCGTGCTGCGCTAACATGCGACAAGTGGAGGAACATGCACGCATGAAAAGATGGATACCGCTCCTGGCCCTCGGTCTGATCCTGGCCGGCTGCGGCAACAAAGCCGAGCACACTATACCGATCAAGGTTGCCAACCCAAAGGAGACCGCTCCGCCTGAAGCAGCGGTTCCCGCCCCGCCGCCTGCAGCTCCGGCTCCTGCGGTCAAGTCCGTAGGCAAGGACGGGTGGGTGACGCTTCAGTCCGGCCTCAGATACAAAGACAAGAAAGTCGGCAAAGGCGCGGAGGTGAAAAGCGGAGCGCGCGTGACCGTGCACTATAAAGGCTGGCTCGACAATGGCACCGTATTCGACACCTCCCGCAAACCGGGGCGCGAGCCGTTCTCCTTCACCGTCGACAACGGCGAGGTCATCCAAGGCTGGGAGGAAGGCATCAAGGGTATGAAGGTAGGCGGCGTTCGCGAGCTAGTTATTCCGCCGGCGCTCGCCTACGGCGACCAGGGCAAGGGCTCGATTCCACCGAACGCAACGCTTCACTTCGAAATCGAGCTCCTCGACACCACCAAATAGGTCATCAGAGCCATGAAGTCTCTAATGCCAGCGCTGCTGCTACTGACGCTGACCGCCGGATGCGGGCACAAGCCCGCCGCGGGCAAATGGATCACGCTGCCGTCCGGGCTGCGTTACAGGGACATCGTGGTCGGAACAGGCGCCCAGGCGGCCGCCAACAGTCGAGTAACCGTTCACTACAAGGGGTGGCTTGACAACGGCAAAGTGTTCGATTCCTCTCGCAAGCCCGGCGCGGGCCCTTTTTCGTTCAGGTTGGGAACCGGCAGTGTCATCAAAGGCTGGGATGAGGGCGTAAATGGAATGAAGGTCGGCGGGATTCGCGAGCTGATCATCCCGCCCGCGCTCGGATATGGAGACGAAGACCAGGGAGTCATCCCGCCCAACTCCACCCTGCACTTCGAGATCGAGCTGCTCGACGCTCAGTAACCGCAGGTCTTAAGTGATTTGCGCCGGCGAACTTGCCTTCTGTCATTGCGAACGCGGCGAGGAACGTGCTTTTTTCTGCCTTCCCGAAAGCAGATTGATCGCCTCGCTCGAAACGACGTGGGTGCTACGTCTAACGGGTGGATTGCCTGGATAGGCCGCCCGCCTGAACACGGCCGCTAACATGCGTTTGCTGACGGCTAGAATGTGATCGCCGTCTTAATAGCCTTCCGCTCCGCCATTGACTGGAGGGCTTCGTTTGTCTGGTGGAGCGGATAGCGGTGTGTGGTCATGTCGGCGAAGACGTCCGCATTGCGCCTGACAAGTTGCAGCGCCTGCACAACATGCCGGGTATCGTTTGTCCACACGCCCTGCAGCTGAAGCTGTTTGAACACGACCTGGTGGTAGACATCGATCGGAATCGCGCCCATCGGAACGGCGGTCCCCACGCTTAAATACTTCCCGCCGCGCCGCACAAGCTCGATTCCCTCCAATATCGGCTCCGGCCTGCCGACCGCTTCGAATGCCACGTCCGCCCCTAGACCGTTGGTCGCATCCATTACCGCGGCCTTGCGCTGCTGCTCGGTTGTCGAGCCGAAGTCCAGCGCTATGTCCGCGCCGAGCCTCTTCGCAAGCTCGATGCGCTGCTTGACGCCCTCGATCACTATCACTGCAGCGGCACCCCTGGCCCGCGCGTAGCCGACAAGAAACAGCCCCAGCGGCCCGGCGCCCTGAATGACCACATTGTCGCCCATTCCAATGTCGGCAAGCTCAACGGCGTTCGCGGACGTCGCACCCGAGCAGCCCGCCGATACAAGGATCGCCGGATCGAAGTCCCCCCAATCTGCCAGGCTTATGATTTTGGTTTTGGCGTCGAGCAAGATATGGTCGGCATAACAGCCATTGAGGTGCGGCGCGTCGGTGCAGCCCTTGTGGATGCCGTAGACCCATCGCGACCGGCACAGGTTCGGCAGTTGCTTGACCGCGCAGAACCAGCATTGCCCGCACACAACCGCGCGGTCCCATATCACGGGATCGCCAACTCGAAGCTCTCTACCGTAGAGATCGAGTTTCGACCCGCCGATCTGCTCTATTACGCCGACTCCTTCGTGTCCGAGTATCATCGGCAGCGGGGTGCGGGGATCTTCTCCGAGCCACATGTGCACGTCGGAACCGCATATTCCTGCTGCGGTCATCCGCACGAGCACCTCTCCGGCTCCCACCTCCGGCTTTGGGTAATCGACAAGCTCCAGCGGAGCTTTGAATTCCTTGAGCACTGCTGCCTTCAACGTAACCTCCCGTGTGAACGGCATGCCAACCGTGACGGGGACTTCACACGCGGCATGATAGGACGGGTATGGGAAGGGTGTCAACGGCGTACAGAAAAGTGGGGGAGAGACAAACGCATTCTTCTTCTCCCCCAGCAGACCTCTGCCTGATTAGCCGCCTTTTCTTGCGGACTTCGAGTGCTCCCGCTCTTTTTGTGCTCTCTTGCTCCTGAGAACGGAGAGTCGGTTCATTGCCTGAGCAAAAGCCTCACGGTCCGCAGGCCGGCTTCTTGGCTCGCGCAGCAGATACTGCAGCGTTCCGTTGGCCATTTCGCTCACTCCTCCGGCAGGCGGAACCGGTCTGTACATTTTAAGACGAGACTACAAGCCCTACAGTTCCCTTGGGGCAATGCGCGGATGACTCGCCGAAAGCCGCGCGGCCGCAAGCAGGCGGTCGGCGACGCGGCGGTCGTCTTCTAGGCCGTCGTAGAGCGCGGCGTAGCCCAACAGCCCCGCTCCGAGGAGTGACGCGTCGGAGAAATTAGTCGCATAGGTCTGCTTGCCGGTGCGGGCTTTGGTTATCGCGTTCCAAAGCTCGTTGCGCGTCGGGCCGCCGGCCAACAGCAGCTTCGTCGTCCTGACTTCGTAGCGAGACTCCATCAGGTCGATGCATTCCGCCAGCCTCTTCGAGATGCCCTCCAGCGCTGCAAGCGCAATGTCGCCCAGACCGTGCGATTCCACCAGGCCTACAATGCTGCCCACCGCCCGAGCGTCCCACGACGGCGCCCGTTCTCCCCCCAGGGCAGGATCGAATTGCAGCGGAGCTCGGTCGTGTTTCACGTGAAACGCCTCCCGCGCCAGCCCCTCGAGCTTCGCGTCCGCTTCCGGATCGTCGGCAGCAAACCGCAGGTTCCGCACCCAATCCCACACGCGTCCGCTTCGCAGCATCGGTGCCACGACGCACCAAGGCGAATCGCCCAGACACGTCGCGGTCGGCAATGGGAAGTGCAGCACGGTTTCTCGCCGGCACGTGCACGGCCTGGGTGCATCCACCAGCATCGTCGGCGAATCGCTCGATCCGCGCACGTTTATGATGGTCTCCCGATCGCCTATCAGCGCAAGTGTGCCGAGCGCGCTGTCGCCAGCCCCGATCGACACGGACCTAAGCTCGGGCAGCCCCAGCAGCTTACGCACAGCGTCAAGACAGCCCGCCGGGACAACGTTCCGCCACGCCGGAGCCGCGTTCGGCAGCAGCGTCTTTAGTCGATCCAGGTCGATTCCCCGCACCGCTCGCAGTAGCAGGTCGCCGACGTGCTTGGGAACGGGTGCGCCCGACCGCGCATCATAAAGCCCGCTCACCGTCGTCTGTGTGAAGTCCGAGAATAGGGCGCTCGGATCGGGCATGCATCCTGCCGACCGCAGAAGCTGGCATGCAATCGCGGTGTTGGGGGGAACGATCCTGCGCACCTTATCCAACCGCAGCCCTCGCGATTTGATTAGATGCGCAAGTCCTCCCGCCATGCTTCCGGGCCATATGCGGTTCAGGGTCTCACGCTCCGCCAGTGCCAGCGCCGCGTCAAAGTCGTCCGTGCAGATGCCGGCGTCGTCGGTGTTGTCGTAGAGGCTCACGAACTGCGGATCGATGAAACCATCGTCGAGCACTGCCAAGCACCCTGGAAACGTCGTGCTGATGCCGACCGATTCGGCCGCACCTGCCTCCCGCGCAATCTTTTTCAGTCCGGCGATGCTGTCCTTGACAAGCTCCAGCCACACGGCTGGATTTTTTCTCCACATCTTCTGCTTGCACATCCGGCGTTCCATCCACGCATCCGACGCGATAATCTCCGCCGGATGACCGTCAATCTCCCCGACCCCAATCAGCATCGCACTGACGGTCTGCGTGGATATGTCAATGCCGATGATGCGCCTCGTCCGGCTCATGGCCTGCCGTGAAGGAAACCGAAGAAATACGCAGGAAACACAAGATACACCGCTCCGCCAAGCAGCAGAGAGTATGGACTGAGCCGCTTTCTGAGCGTCATCTCCGCCCAGAGGATCGACGACGCCAGCAGGGCAACGATCATACTCGCGACACCCGCGTGCCCGAGCTCTTGCAGCCCCCATCCGGTACAGAATATCCCTATAGCAGGCAGCACGCTGCTCTGGAACACCATCGCCCCGGTGATATTGCCCAGCGCCAGCGTGTCCTTCTTGTGGCGCATCCACGTCACCGAGTTGAGCTTCTCTGGCAGCTCGGTAGCAATCGGAGTGATAATCGCGCTCAACACAAGCGCGGATACGCCCAGGGCGGCCGAGATTGACGTCACGCTGTCCACGAAAGTCCTCGCGCCGACCACCAACACCACAAGCGACGCCAACAACTGTGTGAGCACGAATCTCAGTCTCGGTTTGCTGGCTCGCCGGGCAAAGTGCAGGGGCCGCATCTCGGACTCCCGGCGGCCGCAATCGGGACAGGTCACGGTCAGGTAGACGTAGTAAGCGTAGCCTGCGGCCAACACTCCGCCTACCGCCAGCTTTGCCGGCCGATAGGCATGCGGGATGAAAGCCGCCGCCAGCGCCGTCAGGTAGACGAGGAAGAACCACCGCAAGTCGCGCCCCACGACCCTGTAGTCCGCCGTAATCTGTTTGCTGCGCCGGTTCCGGGCCGCAAACGCGAGCACAGCCACACCTGTCACGAACATCGCAACGGTACTGAGCATCATCGGCGCACCCACAATTGCGCCTATGCCTGCCTGGTGACTGCCGCCGTTTTTGAGAAAAGCTACGAGCGGCACTGATGTCTCAGGCAGCGCTGTGCCCACCGCCGCGAACACGCTCCCGACAGTCCCCTCGTTGGCCTTGATATGCTTGCCGAACCATTCGATCGCGTTGGTGAAAAGTTCGGCGGCCAGAAAGATCAGCCCAAGGCCGAAGATCAGATGCACTGCGTCCATTCGATAAGCCTTTCCGCTACACCAAAAAAGACCTCTGTCCTGCCGGCATGCGGTTCGGACAAAGGTCTTGCATCGCGAAAAATCGCCGACCAAACCAGCCTTGCGCGCCTACACAAGACGGTTGTTGATTCGGTCGTCCGCCTCAGCGGTACGCTACTCCCCTTTGGTTTTTCTTCAGTTTGGCACGCCCACTATACCACACACACGCCGTCGAATGCAACGATCTACGGGTGTCTGTTCAGTCTCGCGGGACAGAACTCCGCTAGCGCTGAGTAGACCGCCAGCGAAGGTCGTGTCGAAGCGCAGTGGAGCCTTAACCGCCCTTCGATACGCTTCGCACTCAGGGCTAGCGGAGCGGACATTCCCAGAAGACTGAATAGTCTCATCTACGGGCTCAGGAGGAATTGCGTTCTGCGGCATTCCTGTCAGCCCAAACTGGATGCAGCATTTGCTCGGCGTGCGATGGACTCCCGATCAGGCCCACGATGAAGCCGAGATTCCAAAATTCTCTACGGCCTTATGCCGCACACCTTCCAGTCCCCACGAGGCTTTGTCTTGCACACCACCACGGTCTCCGATCTGGCCGGCCTGCCGCTGGGGAAGTTGAACCGCACAAGCGCGGTTGCCCGGTCGCCGCCCTGATAGCGGGGTGGATGCACCACATAGCTCGCCTGCCGACCGTATACCCACTCGCGAAACCTCCTGGACCACCTCCGGGCTTCCGCCTGCCCGTCCCAGCCCGGCGCGCTTGCCAGTGAATACTTCATCGATTTGTCAACCCTGCCTCGGGCCAACTGCTGCACCCAGACCCACGCCACGCGGTCAGGAGGGATCGGCATCGTGTAGCGCCAACCGATCCACGTACACAACACCACAAATCCCAGCGCCGCCCCTGCGACGACCATCCGGCGCTGACGGAGCGTAATGTGCTCCCCGGCTACGCCCGCCGCCCTCCTGTTCGAGACCCAGGTGAACGCGATGATTGTCCCCGCAGACAGCAGGAACGCGCTGATCCAGAACGGGACGGTATAGTTGACGATTCCGAGCTTCGGGAAGCTGAGCGCGTCCGAGGTGTAGACGTGTGGACCGATAAGCGTCCCGGCCATCGCCGCCAGGCCCTGCGCAAACCCCACCGCGCCCAGCACCTCCCCCCGCCGCCGGGCCTGCGTAGACGAGATCACCAGCGCGTTCCAAGCGGGAAACGCGACCGTGAAGCCCAACCCTATCAGCGCTCCTGCGGTCGCCGCCAAATACAGGCTCCTGAAGATCGCCAGAATCCACATCGCGATCGAACTGGCGCACAACCCCCAGCATACCGCCGTGGTCTTGCCGAAGCGGTCACCCAGGTGCCCCAGCGGCACGGCGAACACTCCCATTGCGGCCGCTATCGGCGCAACCGCCAGCCCGAACTGCGTCTCCGTCAGCCCCAGATGGTCGAACCCGTAGAGCTTCACAACCGGCGTCAGCATTCCCATACCAAGGAACGTCACGACCGCCATTGCGACCATGTCGGGCACTTCCTTGAAGCTGGACGGTATACCGATGAGCCACGCGCCGAACGCAGTGAGCTTCTTTCGCAGCTTGCTGCCCGCGCGCCCCGCCGCAAGCCCTTCGAGCACTGCCGCAACTTCGCCGGCGTGTGCTTCGTCGTGACGATGCTTGCCTGCGGGGAAGAAGACCAACATCACGAAAAACGCCGCCACAAACAATCCGCTGGCAACGTAAAATGAGGCGCGCAAGGTATGGAAGTAGTCGTCGGCCGCACCTCCGAGCAAGAAGCCGAGCGCCATTCCGCCCATGTATGTGACGTTCAGCACGCTCATCGCGGCGCTTCGGTGTTTTTCGCCCACAATGTCGCCTATGGAAGCGAAGGCGTTCATCCACAATGCGCTGCTGCCCAAGCCGTCGAGCGCTCTCAGCGCTACGAGAATAGGGACAACCAGAGGCCCGCCGACCTGGATCGTCGCGTAGGATGTGCAAGCCGTGATCGCCGGAGCCGCGACCATCAGCGGCTTTCGACCGATTCGATCCCCTATCGCCCCCATTGCAGGTCGCGACACGGCCTCCACCGCAAGAAACGTTCCGAATATCAGCCCGTAGTGTGCGAACTCATGCAGTTCCTTGTCCACATACATGGGCATTGCGGACAGGTTCAGTATCGCGTAGGCGAGCTCGGCCAAAAGCGCCGCCGCGCCGAGGATCATCAAGGCGCGATATTCGTGGAAGAAATGCCTGGCTTTGTGGGGGATACCGTCCAATGGCCCGCCTCAGATCAGGTCACGCCGAACCTGATTCAGCATCCAGACCGCCGGCACAGTCGAGGTCATCAGCGGCCCGACGGGCCGCTGATGACCGTGAACCGACGGCCGGCAACTATTCGATGGTGACTTCCTTGCCCGCTTCGCTCGACCGATAGATGCCGTCAATGATCTTGATGACGTTGAGCGCCTGCTCGCCGGTGACGGGCACTTCCGTATTGTCGCGAAGCGCATCGTAGAAGGCTCGGATCTCGGCCTCGTAGGTGTTAACGCTCGGCAACTTCACCGGCGTCAGGTCGGTAAGGGTGCTGTGCTGCTCGCCGTAGATGCGCAGCGGGCTGCTGCACGCTCCGCCTTTGGTGCCGAGCAGGGTCGTATTGAACTGATCCTCGCCGATGTTGGCGGCGAAGCTGGACTCCACGACTAAGCTCGCACCGTTCGCCAGCCGCACGTAGCCGACAGCATAATCCTCGACCGTATAGTTCTTCCAGTCCCACGGGCCGAACGAGCCGAAATGCCCCGGTTCCTTGCCGATGTTGGTGTAGGTCTTTCCGGAAGCGGCGACGGCTTTGACGTCGCCCAGCAGATACATCGTTGCGTCCAGGATGTGGACGCCGATGTCGATGAGCGGGCCTCCGCCCTGCTTCTCCTTGTCAATGAACACGCCCCAACTCGGGATGCCTCTGCGCCGCAGCGCCCACACCCGCGCCATGAAGATGTCGCCGAGCTCGCCCGCCTCGATGAATCTCTTGAGACACGCTATGTCCTGATTCCACCGCCAGCACTGCGCGATCATCAGTTTCTTGCCGGTCTTTCGCGCGGCGTCCACCATCGCCTGCGCCTCAGCCGGGTTCCTGCCTATAGGCTTTTCGCAGATGACATGCTTGCCGGCATTGAGCGCGACCACGGTGGGATCCATATGCACGTCGTTCGGCGTGCATATGTGCACCGCGTCGATCTCCGGCATTTCCAGCAGCTTCCTGTAGTCGGCGAACTGGTGCGGAACCTCGAACTTCTCCGCGGTCTTTTTCATCACGTCTTCTTTGATGTCGCACACCGCCAGAATCTTGACATCCGGCTGCTTTTGAAGAGCCGGCAGATGGGCCGCGTTTGCGATCCCACCGGTTCCAATGATGCCTACGTTGAATGTCTTCAATCCCTTTCTCCCTTGCTTTCAATCTACCGCCCCGGCGTCAGCGCGGGGCAGGCGAATTCGGAAGCTAATGTCCATCGTCCGCCCCAACTCCGCCAGGCCGCACCAGCACGGCCACAGGCTATCCAAGGGCGGCTGATCCGCGACTATCTACCCCTTCACAACTCCCAAGGGTCGCATTTTGGCCACCAGCCGCGATATATCCGCGCCCGCGCACGTTTCCACGACATCGGCGACGTCTTTATACGCATACGACGCCTCCTCCGACAGCGTGTCGCGGCCTTTCGCCTTTACTACAATTCCCCGCGCGGCCAATTCTTCCTGCACCTCTTTACCCGACATCCGCTTGATGGCCGCGTGACGGCTCAACAGCCGCCCGGCGCCGTGGCAAGTCGATCCCCAGGTTTCCTTCATGGCGGTTTCGGTACCCACGAGCAAGAACGAATACCTTCCCATGTCACCCGGCACGATCACCGGCTGACCGACCTCGCGATACCGCTCCGGCACCGCGGGGTTGCCTGGCCCGAACGCGCGTGTCGCGCCCTTTCGATGGACGCACAGCTTCATAACGACTCCATCGACGGGGTGGTCCTCGATCTTTGCCATATTGTGCGCCACGTCGTATATCTGTTGCAGTCCAAGTCTGTGAGCGCCCGCGCCCATAACCCGCTCGAAAGACTCCCGAACCCAGTGCGCAATGGCCTGGCGGTTCGCCCACGCAAAATTCGCCGCGCACGCCATCGCGCCCAGATAGTCCTGGCCCTCCTGTGACCTTACCGGAGCGCACGCCAGTTGCCGATCCGGCAGGTCAATGCCGTACTTGGCGACGGCGCGCTGCATCACCTGCAGGCTGTCCTCGCAGACCTGGTGGCCGAACCCGCGGCTGCCGGTATGGATCATGACGGTGATCTGGCCTTTTCCGGTGATGCCGAACGTCTCCGCGACGCGCTCGTCGTAGACTTCTTCGACCACCTGGATCTCCAGGAAGTGGTTGCCCGCTCCCAGCGTGCCGAGCTGGGGCCGACCGCGTTTGATGGCGTCTTTCGATACGCACTCCGGGTCAGCCATGTCCAGACACCCGCTCTGCTCGCTGGCATCCAGGTCCTCCGGCCAGCCGATGCCGCGTTCTATCATCCACCTTGCGCCTTTGCGCATCACCTGCTTGAGCTCGTTGTCATCCACTCGCAGCTTGCCTTCGCCTCCGACGCCGGCAGGGATGTTTAGATAGAACTGGTCCGTCAGGTCGCGCACTTTGCCCTTGAGATCGTCGATGGTAAGGTCCGTTCTCAAAAGTCTGACGCCGCAGTTTATATCGTAACCAACCCCGCCCGGCGACACGACTCCGTCCTCGTAACGCATAGCTGCAACACCACCGATCGGAAAGCCGTAACCCCAATGGATGTCCGGCATCGCCATCGACGGCCCCACGATTCCCGGCAAGAATGCTACGTTGGCGACCTGTTCCGGCGCCTGATCCTGCCGTATGTGAGCTATCATATTCTGGGTTGCGTAAATGATGCCTTCCGTGCGCATTCCGGGCTTATAGGACTTGGGAATGCGCCAGCGGTAGTTATCGACCTTCTCTAACGGCCCCGTCCACTCAGCCATCGCTATCACTCTCCTTTGCCCTCAGCCTCTCGAGCCGCTTGCCGGCGAGCATGGCTTGCTTTACCCTCACCGCCAGCTCCTCCGAGCCGCACACGGCAGCTACCCGCTCCGCAGCCATCACATCATCTGTTGTCAAAACTATATCGGGAGCCTCGCCCTTATCCGGCGCTTGCTCACTGTTGCTATCCGCTCTGCGAAACCCCCGAGCGTTGAACCGAATGTCCGTCACGACGTTCTTTCCCGCCGCCGCGTTGAGCCCTTTTAGGATTTGCGGCTTGTGCAACGAAAGCTCGTTAGCCCACATGCTGCTTTTGCAGGCTACAAAGAGTGTTCCCTCCCGAATTCTCTGTGGGTTCGTTGCCGCTGCGATTTGCGGCCCAACGACCTCGGCCCAGCTCGCAACGACCTTCTGCTCTAAGACCCTCTCCTGAACCCCAAGACTGGCCAGGGTCGATTGCACAAAGCTCCCTACCCTAGCCATGCCGCTCGTGCGGAGTCTCCGCGTCATCTCCGTTTCACCTTACCCGCTTCTACCTCGAAGACTGCAGCGTTTTCCAGAATCCCGCCGCTTATATCGGACAAGTCCGTCGTGGTCAGAAACGCCTGGCAGCCCGCCGTTCGATCGAGCACGCGTTCCCGCCGCGACCCGTCCAACTCCGCCATTATATCATCAAGCAGCACTACAGGGTTCTCGCCGGCCGCCTCCCGCAGAAGTTCGATCTCAGCCAGCTTGATCGCTATCGCGGCCGTTCTCTGCTGGCCGCCTGAACCGAACTCTCGGGCCGGCAGCGCGTTGACTGATATGCTGACGTCGTCCCTGTGCGGCCCGGCGGTGGTAGTGCCGCGCGCGATGTCGATTTCCCTCCTTGCCGCGAGCGCTCCCGTGATGCAGGCAGCGATCTCGTCGACCGAGCGCGCCCCGTTCAGTTGTACGTTGGGTCTGTAACTGACCTCCAGTCTCTCGTATCCCTCCGTCAGAACGCCGTAAATCTCTGCGGCGCTCTTTGCCAAAGACTGCAGGAACTCCATGCGCTTAGTAATCACAGTCGCGCCGTAGCCCGCCAACTGTCTCTCCCATTCGCCGAGTGTCAGCGCGGGCGCGCGACCGGACTTGATGTCCTTGAGCAGTTCGTTTCGCTGTTCCAGGACCCTGTTATATCGCGCCAATGCATACGCATACTGCGGGCTCACCTGGCATATCTCCAAGTTCAGCAATCGGCGTCTTCCAGACGGCTCTCCTCTGACCATTTCGACGTCTGAATCGCTGAATATCACCGCGTTGAGCTGACCGATGAGGTCCCGAATCTTGGCGTGCTTGACGGTATTGATCTTGACGGTCTTTTTCTCCGCTTTGCTCAGATCGATTTCGAGCGTAACGTCGTTGCGCGCCGAGCGCTTGATCTCAGCTACCACCCTAGCGAACGGAGCACCGAGCTTCACCATTTCCATATCGCGAGATGTTCGATGCGATTTGCTTGTCGCCAACAGATATATTGCTTCGAGTATCGCGCTTTTGCCCTGAGCATTGCGACCGACGAGCACGTTCAAGCGCTCCGAGGGTTCGAAGGTCAAGGACGCGTAATTCCGGAAACTTGTCAGGCTGAGCGAAGTTATGTACATCGCCCATATTATACTGAATCTTGCAGCAGTGGTGGTAGGCGGGGTTAGTACTGTGGAAAAGGGCTGAGGTTGTGGAGGGGTGACTAAGGGCCGACGCTGTGGAAGAGATGCGGGCGGTATCTCTGTACGGACGCGCTGGGTGTGAGGATGAGGTGGCTTACAAACAAGGCGGCATTCCACAGACCCTATCCAGATGTCGCCCACAACTTGCCCACGGAACTCATCCACAGTTTTTGCATGCAACCGCGTCGTAGACCAGCTTCGATATTCGACCTATGGCGATCTTCGTCTCGCCGAGGCAGGCGGTATCCTGTGTGAATACTGCGATGGCGTAGCAGAAGCTGTCAGTGGTGACAATGCCGCAGTCATTGACTGCCGTTGCCACCTGACCGGTCTTGTTTGCCAGAACACCCTCGGGCAGAAACAAGCCGAGCAGGTCAGTGTAGAGTTGGGCGCGCAGGATCTCGTGGGCGAGCGCGTCGAGCTCTGGACTCACTACTTCCCGCCGCGCGAGTCTTCCCAGCAGATCCGTCATCTCGGAGGCCACGACGTAGTTCTCCCGGCCTTGTTTGACGGCATCCCAGTCGTACATCTTTCGGTTCAGCGCGATGCCCGGGCAGTCCAGGGAGTGCATAGTTTTGTTCACGCTGTGCATACCAACGATGTCGATGAGCGCATTCGTTGCCGTGTTGTCGCTGACGATGATCATCAGAGTCAGCAGGTCTTGAATGGAGAGAAGGATGCCGTCCGATAGGTGCGATATGACACCGGACCCGCCGCAGCTCTTGGCTCGACTAATCGC
>Ga0272448_1001252_pt1 | contig 34865 bp, 33 predicted proteins | sample YNPCB0191_FD_202220 | JGI IMG/M metagenome (GOLD analysis project Ga0272448, IMG submission 202220) | Hot spring sediment microbial communities from Yellowstone National Park, WY, United States - YNP-CB-019-1 | ecosystem: Environmental > Aquatic > Thermal springs > Hot (42-90C) > Sediment...
GAGCGTTTTCTGCTTGGCGACCACAGCCTGTCACCCCTATTTTCAGGGCCAGAGACAGGGAGCCGCCGGGTACCTCACGGCCCGTCGGCCTACGTTGCGCCTACCTGCTCTCACTTGATTATATGGCCCGCTTCTCGCCCAAGTCAAGGATCTCCGACGCACAAATCTCGTAATTTCGGCCGACTTCCAGCACCGCTGCGTGTCGCCTGCGCGGGCGGCAAGGCCAACGCCTGTCTTCGTGGTGGTCTTGACAATCCGGCAAGAAGGTATTACAAGTGCAGGAGCATCGTGTTACGGCCGTTCCGGGCTCCATACGGAGGATACGCATGTCAGACCTCGTCCGATTCGGGGTCTCGCTGGAGGCAGACCTTGCTCGTGCCTTTGATACCTATGTGAAGCAAAAGCGTTATCCGAGCCGCTCTGAGGCCATCCGTGACCTCATCCGCGATGCTCTCAGCCGGGCTGTCTGTGCCGACCATGCCGCACCTGCCGTGGCCAGCCTGACCCTGCTCTACAGCCACCGTTCCCGCCAACTGGCCGATCGCCTCATTCGCGCCCAACACCAGCACCACCACACCGTCTTGTCCACGCTCCACGTTCATCTTGATGAAGAAAGATGCCTTGAGGTCCTCGTCCTGAAAGGACAGGTGGGTGACCTCCAGCACCTCGCCGACCAACTGATTGCCACCAAGGGTGTGACACATGGGCAACTGGTCGCCGTCGCTCTTGACAGTGTTCCGCCCGGCATATTACGGAACCACATCGGCCACCACCACTAGACGTACTTACGGTTCAGGAGCCTTGTGCGGGCACACCGTGGTAACTGCCGGCCGGCTCACCTCGTTGACATCCTACCTTGGGTTGGCGTAACTTGAAGCAAGTTCCTCTTCGTAGGGGAGTTCCGAAGGCAGGTGGAGCAATGAAGGTTGTTGTTATTGGCGCCGGCAAGATGGGCTTGCCGCTCGCCTGCGCCTTGGCCGAAGGCGGAGCGCGGGTAGTGGCCTGTGACGTGAAGGCACATCTCGTCGCCGGCATAAACCGCGGCGAGTGCCCCATAGATGAGCCAGGTGTAGCAGAAGTCCTGCCGCGCCTTGTGCAGAGCGGCCGACTATCTGCATCCACGCACACGGCGGCGGCTGTTTCCGAAAGCGAGGTGGTGGTGGTCATTGTGCCGGTCCTCCTGACGCCAGACAAGAGGGCCGACACCGCGAACATTGAATCGGTTTCGCGCCAGATCGCCGAAGGTATGAAGCCTGGCACGTTGGTTTCCTATGAGACGACGCTTCCTTTAGGGGGCACGCGAAGGCTGGGCTCGCTCCTGGAAAGCCGTGGGCTCAGGGCGGGCGTGGATTTTGACCTTGCCTTTTCGCCTGAGCGTGTCAAGAGCGGCATGGTCTGCGCGCGCCTCCGCCAGAATCCCAAGGTTGTGGGTGGCATAACTCCTAAGTCAGCGGAGCGGGCGGCTGACTTCTATCGCCAGTATCTCGGCGCGCCGGTCATTGTCGTTGGTTCGCTGGAAGCGGCCGAGTTGGTCAAACTGGCAGGCATGGCCTATCGCGATGTCAACATTGCCTTGGCCAATGAACTGGCGCATTACACTGTCGCGGCGGGTGTGGATTTTCAGGTCGTCCGCGCCGCTGCCAACACTGACGGCGAGGCTCACCTCCTGGAACCAGGTATTGGCGTCGGCGGCCACTGCACGCCTGTTTACCCCTACTTTCTCATTCAGGAAGGCCAGCGCCTCGGCGTTGCCACCAACTTGGTGGAGACGGGACGCCATATCAACGAGGAGCAGCCCGCCCGTATCCTTGATCGCCTGGAGCGTGAGTGGGGGCCAGTGCGCGGTGCGCGCACGCTTATCCTTGGTCTGGGCTTCCGTCCCCGGGTTAAGGAGCACACCTGCTCGCCTGCCTTCGTTTTGCGCGACGAACTGACCCGACGCGGCGCCGAGGTACGTCTCCACGACCCGCTCTACACACCGGAGGAAATTCACTCTCTTGGCTTCATCCCCGGCGCACTGGCTCCACCTCTCTGGCCGGAGGTGGTCATCCTCAACACTGCCCACCCTGACTACGCCCGCCTGGATTTCGCCAGCATGGCGGGTACTGTGAAGGTTGTCGTGGATGGCCGCGACCTCTGGCCGCCGGAGAAGGTGCGTCAGGCCGGCATCGCCTATCTCGGCGTCGGTCGCCCCTGACCTGCCTGCGCCTCAGATTTCCTCACTGACCTCATAGCGCAGCCAGCGTGACTGCATCCAGCGCACGGCGAAACAATCGCGCAACCCGCGGAAGAGGCGATTCCACACCCCGTACTTGGACTTCCCCCGCAGGCGTGGCCTATGGTTCACCGGCACCTCCGTGACCCGTGCCCCCTCCAGGCGCATCAGCGTCGGCAGAAAGCGGTGCATGCCCGTGTAGAGTTTGACATTCTTAATAAACTCGCGGCGGAAGATCTTCATCGTGCAGCCCGTGTCGGTGATGTGCTCGTGAGTTATCCAGTTGCGGAAGCCATTGCCGATACGTGACGACAAGCGACGCAGCCACGAATCCTCGCGCTTCGTCCGCACGCCACAGACTACATCCCAGTCCGACATCATGGCCAGCATCTTGGGAATGTCCGCAGGGTCGTTCTGCAGGTCCGCGTCAAGAGTAACGACAAACTCCCCCCGCGCGTAGCGGAAGCCGGCATCGTTGCCCGCCGTCTCACCACTGTTCTGCTTCAGGCGTATCGCCCGCAATTGGGGATAGTTGGGCTTGAGCGCCCGCAGGATTTCAAATGTGCGGTCGGTGCTGCCGTCGTCCACGACAATAACCTCATACGGCTCGCCCAACTGGTTGAGCACCGCCCGCACCTCATTGACGCAGTCGGCAATGCACTCCTCTTCGTTGTATGCTGGGATGACGACACTGATACGTGGTTCGGCCATATCTTCTCCGCAAAAAAACGACCATACTTTTCTAGATTATCGCACATGCCCACTCTTCCGCGCAAGGTACGCATCACCCGGGGCCATCCGCAACAGAGCCTCCCCCTGCGCAGACAAAGGTACAGCACAGAATATCCCCCTCGTGCTGGTAGACCTGGAGCCAGCAGGCTAGAAAAGAAGAAGGCCCGCCTCAGCGAGCCACTCTTCACCTCCCCCGCGCAGACTACGGCTATCACCCCTTGATGACCGCCTCAGCTACCTGGCGTCCGAGTTTTTCGCAGGCGGCTAAATCTTCGGCGGTCGGTTGCCACTTGGCCAGCACGCCCGGCGTAACCACCGGGATCTTACACTCGGCCAGGTGCTGTTCTATAATTTTCACCGACTCGCCGCTCCAGCCGTAACTGCCGAATGCGGCGCCGATCTTGTTCTTGAACTTCAGCCCCTTGATCTCGCCGAGTATCGGCAGAAGCGAAGGCAGGACGCCCTGATTCTGTGTCGGCGAGCCCAGGATAAGGGCCTTCGCCTGGAAGATTTCCGTGACGACGTCGTTGCGGTCGGCCAGCGCCGCATGGAAGATTTTGTAGGGCACACCACCTGCTGCCAGACCGCGTCCCACTGCCTCGGCCATCCGCCGCGTCGCCTGCCACATTGTGTCATATACGATCACGGCACGCTTCTCCGGCACCTGGGCTGACCACTGCCGATACTTCTCCACGATCTGCAACGGATTCTGACGCCAGATGACGCCGTGGCTCGGCGCAATCATGTTTACCGGCACGCCGAGCGCCAGGAGCTCCTCAATCTTCTTCGGCACCAGGCTGCTGAACGGGGTGAGGATGTTGGCGTAATACTTCAGTGCCTCCTCGTAGAGTTCCTCCTGGTCCACCTGGTCGTTGAAGCGGAAGGCTGTGGCATAGTGCTGGCCGAAGGCGTCATTGGGCATGAGGATGCCGTCGCCGGTCAGGTAGGTGAACATGCTGTCGGGCCAGTGGAGCATGGGGGCCTCAACGAAGACGAGTTCCCGCCTGCCCAGGCCGAGGCGCTCGCCGGTCTGCACCGCCCGGAAGTTCCAGGCTGCGTGATAGTGGCCCGGCACGCTCTCCGCGCCGCGCTTTGAGACCACCACCGTTGCCCGCGGCGCGTGCCGGAGCACCGCCGGGAGCGCCCCGGAGTGGTCGGTCTCAGAGTGATTGGCGATGACGAAGTCTATCCGCTCTGGCCCCATGACTTCCCTGATGTTCGCAATGAGGGCGTCCTGGAAGGGCTCCCACACGGTGTCCACTAGCGCCACCTTTTCGTCCACGATGAGATAGGCATTATAGGTGGTTCCCCGGTGGGTAGAGAGTTCGTGGCCGTGGAAGTGGCGAATGGCCCAGTCCACAACGCCGACCCAGAAGACGCCTGATGCGAGTTCAGTGACCATAGCCAGATTCCTCCATTGAGCGCAGCGCCCGGCGGCACATTTAGGCCGCTATGCGTCCCATCGCCGTGTTGCAGCACCGCGGTGCGAAATTTCGCCCGCCCCGGCGCAGCACTGCTATCTCCGCGCCGCACACCGGACAGACATAGAAGACCACCCGCTGGCGCATTGGCACCATGTCCACGTTGCAGCAGCGTGGCGCGAACCTGCCCATGCGGTAGCCCAGAACCACCAGTTCCGCCCGGCATACCGGACAGCGGTAAACCAGTCCGCGCGGCGCCCCAGTGCTCATGATCTTGCTCCGTGTCTGTGCCTACTCTGCCGCTGGGCGCGGGCAAGGCACCCGCTCCATCGGTTTGCCACAGCAGATCAGTTCCATGACGCCCACGCCGCCCTTTGTGACCATCACCAGATTCTCGCATTGGCGACAGACGTAAGCCTCGCCGACGTGAATGGTCAGGCGTCTCTCCCACTCGGCCAGTTCCCATTGTGCCTCTGGTGTCAGTCCCGGCTCCACCATGGCCCTCCTCCCGCTTATGCTGCCTTATTCTTTTCCGTCATCCGGCTCACGTGCGCGGGGAAAGTCTACCACTATTTCAGTATCGCCGCCAGGTCTGCCTCCGGCGTGGTGATGGGCATGATATTGAACTTCTCCACCAGAACTTTGAGCACCGGCGGCGTGATGAAGGCCGGCAGCGTCGGGCCGAGACGAATGTCGCGCACCCCCAGATGTAGAAGCGTTAGCAAAATGGCACAGGCTTTCTGTTCATACCATGAGAGAACCAGCGACAGCGGCAGACGGTTGATGTCGGTGTTGAAGGCCTTGGCCAGCGCTGCGGCAATCTGGATGGCGGAGTAGGCGTCATTGCACTGCCCGATATCCAGTAGGCGTGGCAGTCCGGCTACGGTGCCGAAGTCAAGTTTGTTGAAACGGTATTTACCGCAGGCCAGCGTGAGGATGAGGCAATCTTTCGGCACAGCCTGGGCCAGACGGGTGTAATAGTTGCGGCCAGGCCGCGCGCCGTCGCAGCCGCCAATGAGGAAGAAACGACGCACCGCCCCGCTCTTGACCGCGGCGACGACCTTATCGGCCACCGCCATCACCGCCGCGTGGCCGAATCCCACGAGAATTCGCCGGTCTGGTCCGTCCTGCGCGAATCCCGGCGCTGCCGACGCCGCCTCTATGACCGGCCGGAAATCGCGGTTGGCAATATGCCGCACCCCGGGGTAGCCCACCACGCCGCAGGTGAACAGGCGGCCACGATATGATTCCTGCGGCTTCATCAGACAGTTGGTGGTCATGAGAATGGCGCCGGGAAACGCTGCGAACTCCTTCTGTTGCTCCTGCCAGGCGCCGCCGTAGTTGCCTACCAGGTGCTGATATTTCCTGAGGCCAGGATAGCCGTGTGCTGGCAGCATCTCGCCGTGGGTGTAAATATTGATGCCCTTGTCCTCAGTCTGCTTCAGGAGTTCTTCCAAGTCCTTCAGGTCATGACCGGAGACGACGATGCACTTGCCCTTCACTGGTTCAATACGTACCTGCGTCGGCTCCGGATGACCATAGGCGCCCGTATTCGCGGCATCCAGCAGCTCCATGCATTGGAGGTTGTGCGCGCCGACGGTAAGCGCGCGGGCGAGCAGGGATTGCGTGTCGCTAGGATTCCCCGCCAGAAAGTCAAGCGTTTCGTGGAAGGCGGCGTAAACGCTGTCGTCGTCTCTGCCGAGGATGTGTGCGTGGTCGGCGTAGGCCGCCGCCCCCTTGAGGCCGTAGAGGATGAGTTCCTGCAGGCCAGCGATGTCCGCCCCCTGTTCTTTCTGGCGGCGGGCGATACCAACCTCGGCTGTCTGACGCACCAGGCCGTCTAGGTCCGCCGCTGGCTGCCACGTGGCCGGTCCGCCAAGCGTCTCCGGCGCACGGCCCGACTTGCGGCACACGTCCTCATAGAGACAGCGTGCGCGCTCGCGGAGTTCCACAGCACGTCGCACAAAGCGGAGCAGGGCATCAGTGTCAAAGTTGACGTTCGTCAAAGTGGAGAATAGTGCCTCGGTGGTGAACACGTCAATCTCACGGTCGGCAGCCCCCAGCGCCCGCGCCCGCCGCGCGTACATCGCCAAGCCCTTCAGCAGGTGCACGAGGACATCCTGCACCGCGGCAACGTCCGTGTCCTTGCCACAGACTCCTCTCGTCGTACATCCCTGTCCTTTTGCTGTCTGTTCGCACTGATAACAGAACATCTCCATCACTCATCTCCTTTCGTTCGTTTATTGCCTATTGCCTGCCGACTGTAGACACCCGTGATGCGGTTCCCCGCTGACGTGGCGTGGACCGGCACCTCCTGTCAGGCATCGCGAGAGCGCCTGCCAACTCCCCCACATGTCGCCGTGCCAGATAATCCCTAAACTGGCGGTTTACCTGCTCCAGGAGGTCGCCGAGGATACAGCGCTGCCGACGGCAGATACGCACCCTGAGCAGGCAATCGCCTGGTTGGTAACGGCCCTCAATGGCCTCGTAAACAGCAAGGAGCGATAAGTTCGTGCCCCGCTCGCCCGCCACGAAACCGCCCTTACGCCCGCGCACCGAGTGCACTAACCCGGCGCGCGCCAACCGCTGCATCACCTTCGCCAGGTGGTTCGCCGAGACCCCCAGTGCCCGGGCCATCTCTGAAATAGTAAGACATCGTTGCGGCTCACTTGCCAGGAGAACCGTGGCGTGTAGCCCCAGCGCGCCCGCCTCCGAAATCCGCAACATCACCGCCATCGCCTAGCCTCCGCCAGAGAAAACAAGTAATTAGGTGTTATATTACCAGATTTCCGGCGTCTGTCAAGCGCAAATAATATGGTTTTTCCGGAGTGGGCGATGGCCGGCAAGAAATCGGCAGAAAACGGGGGCAGGCAACCCATGCGCCCCGGGGGCTCGCCTGCGTTTTCGTCGGCGAGAGGCGTGCCAGGCGCGCCCGGCGTCAGCGGGCCGGCTGAATGCGCGAGATGCGCAAGTGGTCGTTGACGTACCAGTCAATGATAACTTGGTCACCGGTCTTGAGCCGCGCGATGGCGTTGACGGTCTGGCGGTCAGGGCCGCCGCTGGCGCCGCCGTGCCATTCCGGGATGTAGCGGTTGACCTTACCGCTTGGTGACCTGACCTCAATCCAGTTACTGCCTTTGGCGGTTACGGTGCCGGTGACAGTGCCGCGGGCGATGACGACGCGGTCATCGCGGCTGCGTTGTGTAGGTGGGTCCGTGTATTGTGTGGCCTTCGGAGTAGCCTGGGAAGGTTGCGTAGGGGAGGCTGACTTGGATGCTGGCGACTTTGCAGCGGGCTGGCGAGTAGGTGGCGCTGTTCTTGGAGGTATGGAGGTAGCAGGTGAGGGTGGAGGGGAAGAACTGCGCGGCGCGGAGCGGCTGACCGTCGGCAACGCTGGTGGTGGTGCGGCAGGCGGCTCGGCTGTGTACGTCGTTACCGACTGGGCGGGCAGTTTCAGGTCGAGGGTCATTCCCTCGGCAATCTCCGTCGCTGCGAGGGGTCTGCCCGGCGCGCCGGGCGCGGTGCTCGTTCCCTGATAGGTGGCAGGCGGCAGACCCACGAGTCGTGCCATACGCTCCGTGGAGCCGAGATTTGCCAAGACAATGATGACCCTGTCCCGCGGCGAGAGGAAGGCAACGGCTCGGATTTCCTCTGACGGGGATCCCAGGGCCACGCGCACGCTGCCGGGTGGAATATAGCGGCTGTACTGGCGCAGGTACCAGGCAGTGGAGGTCTTCTCAAATTCAACTCTGGCCGCGTCGGGTTGGTAGAGGGTGGCGAACTCCCCTACTTCCCAACTGGTCACCTCAGCTTCGGTGAGGCAGAAGTGGATAGCGCGGATCAAGTCCAGTGCGCTGCTGCCGGCCCACCCAGTCTGTGCCGCGGGCAGGCTGTGCTCTTGCGCGAGGATGCGGATGGCCCGCCGCGCGGAGACATCGTCGGCCCCCCTCCGCAGTTGGTAGGCGATCCGGCCCCACGTGCCCTGTGGTCCAGCAAGGTCCCGCAGCGCCAGTGCATATTCGCTGACGTGGGCGGGATCAGCTGTCTCTGGTGCGCTGATGCGGGTGGCGAAACCGGCCTTGGCGAGGCGCGCCCCCGTCGCCGCCGCCAGCGCTGCGACCTGTCTCGTATCTCCCGGTCGGCCCTGGAACCCTGGCTGGCTGATGACGGCCCAGTAGTCGGCTTGTATCCCGTGCTTGTCGCGGAGATGCCGGCAGAAAACCTCAGCCATTTCCGCATACTCCGCCGGCTGGAGCAGGAATGGCTTTACGAGGGACAACGTCAGCCCGAAGGCGACCGAGAACACGGGCTTTTGCTCGCGGGCGATGACACGCTCCCGGAGCGGCAGGCAGAGACGTTCGATGATTACATCCTGCCACTTGAAGCGGAATGCGTCCTCGTTGCTAACGTTGGGGTCGTCGTTATCGTTCTCAATTTCCACCTGCGGGCCTATTTCCAGGCGGAAGTGCGTCAGACCCAGGTCAAAAACCAGTTCATCCAGCAAGCGTGCCACCGCCTCGTGGCTCCAATCTTCCGTGACTGGGGCGGCGTCGTAGGTAGCACGTGTGGGGTCCTGCGCCCACTGCTCCACCGGACATCCGAGCATAGGTAGAGTAACTCCCCAGCCTGCCCACGTCTGGAATTTTCGTGTGACATCTAGGGTAAGGGTGATAGACTCCGCTGGTGCCTCGCCCCCAATGACATTCCTGGCTGGCCCCAACGAGAGCAGGATCATCACCACAACGGCTGTGAATCCGACGCTGAGGCGCATAGCCTGCCTCCTCTGAAATTGCGACGAGTTCCTAACTTGCTCAATTTATCCTATCGCAGGTGTGCCCATGAGACAATTGTGAGAGGCGCGCCACGCCGCCATAGTCCCGCACACGGATTGTCAAAGCATCGTCACGGGGTCAACGTCTACTATGATGCGGAGGTTGCCTGTCGGACGAAGCGATGGCTCACACAAGCGGAAAAGCCGTGCCAACTCGTCTTGTGACGCTGCTGCCTCTTGGCTGGTCGCCTGAGGTGGCGACTCCCTGGCGGGAGGTGGCGGGGCCTTGATGATGAAGTGCCAGCGGTGCCAGCCGCGGAGGCGAGCGATAGGTGCCTCCATCGGCCCGACGATCTGCGTGCGTGGGCTGGCGTAGTGGCGCAGCAATTCGCCTAGGGCCTTTGCCCGTGCGGGGATGATGCGTGGGTCGGTTGAGGAGACGATAACTCGCGCTAGGCGACAAAAGGGCGGATAATTATGCGCGCGGCGGTGGCGCAGCTCGTCCTCGGCGAATGCCTCATAGTCGTGGCTTACCGCACAGCGGATGCAGTTATGCTGTGGGGCGCTTGTCTGCACCAGGACGCGCCCACCACGGAAACTGCGCCCGGTGCGTCCAGCTACCTGCGTGAGCAATTGGAAGGTGCGCTCAGTTGCGCGGAAGTCGGGCAGGTGCAACGCTGTATCGGCATTGATGACCCCCACGAGTGTCAGATTAGGGAAGTCAAGGCCCTTACCGATCATCTGTGTGCCCAGGAGGATGTGGGTTCTTCCTGCTGTGAAGTCGTCTAGGATGCGGCGGTGGCTGTCACCTGTGGCAGTAGTGTCTGAGTCCATACGCGCGATCGGGTGGTCAGGAAATAGCCGCTGCACCAGTTCCTCCACGCGCTGGGTGCCGCTGCCGAAGTAGTTGAGACGCGCCTGACGGCACTCCGGGCAGAGTTCAGGCGCTGGGGTGGTGTGGTTGCAGGAGTGGCAGCGCGCCGTGCGCGCCGTGCGGTGATAGGTGAGAGAGACATCGCATGCCGGGCAACGCAGGACGTGGCCGCACCGCGGACAGTGGATGTAAGTGCTGAAGCCACGACGGTTGAGGAAGAGGAGCACCTGCTCGCCGTGGGCCAGTGTGCGTGCCATCGCCTCGCGCAGCTGCCGGCTGATGAGGACGAATCCCTTCTGCTCCGCGTATTCTTTGCGCATGTCCACCAGTTGCACGTGTGGCAGCGGGCGTGCCTCCACTCGGCGGGGGAGGCGGAGGAGGCGATACTCCCCCTGTTGTGCCCGGTAATAACTCTCCAGGGAAGGCGTGGCGGAGCCGAGCACGACCACCGCATTTTCAGCGCGTGCCCGCTCAATGGCTGCCTCCCGCGCGTGATACCGCGGCGATGCCGGCTGTTTGTAACTTGGCTCGTGCTCTTCGTCAATGACAATCATGCCAAGGGCACGCACTGGCGCGAAGATGGCCGAGCGTGCGCCTATGACCACATCGGGGTTCTCCTCACGAATACGGCGCCACTGCTCACGCCGCTCAGCGTCGGTGATGCGGCTGTGGAGTACAGCGGCGTGGTCAAAGCGTTCCAGAAAACGGCGAATGGTCTGCGGCGTCAGCGAGATTTCCGGCACCAGGACGATTCCCTGGCGGCCGGCATCAACCACGCGCCGCAGTGCCTGGAGATAGACCTCAGTCTTGCCACTGCCGGTGACGCCGTGCAGCAGGAAGACGCCGAAGCGGGGCGGGTTGAGATATTCACCAATGGCATCCAGCGCCGCCTGCTGTTCGGGCGTGGGCGGCAGAGGCTCTGTGCGAGGCACCCGGTAACTGCCCAAGACATCCGGTTGGAAGCGTCGCTCAAAGACCTCAGCGAAGCCAGGTTCGCAGACCTGAGCGCGGGAGACGGCACCAATGTGCTCACGTAACTGCGCCAGTGATAATTCCGTGCCATTCTCTGCCAGGGCACGGAGGAGCGCGGCACGGCGGGGAGCGCGCTTCTCAAGCGCGGCTGCCCGTGCACGCAACTCCTCTGGGGGTTTCAGGGCGCGCACATAGACCTCTCGGCGGGCTGCGCCCTCCCGCACTACGGCGGGCAGTGCCTCATTCAACACCCGCCCCCAGGGGCAGACGTACATCTCAGCTATCCACCGCGTCAGGTGCAACAGAGCTGGCGAGATGAGTGGCTCGCTGTCCAGAACGCGCACGATGTCGCGGACACGCCCGGGATCTGGCGGTACAGCGCCTCCTGTCCCCACGCAGTAGCCGACCAGCCGCCGACGACCAAATGGTACTTCCACCCGCTTGCCGGCCGCGACCTCGCCCCTTAGTTCCTTCGGCACCCGGTAGGTGAAGGTTTGGTGCAGTGGCACGTCGAGCGCCACCATGGCGTAGTTTTCGGCATCAGACCCAGGCATGAGTGGCCTCCCCATCCCGTCCCGCGGTTGTGATGTTGCTCGTAAGCATTGTAGCATACACCCCTGACGCATATGACAAATGCCGGGGCAGGAGGAGGTTCTCTCTAGGTTGCACGGGAGCGGGTTGTTGTCTGCGCCAGGGCCAGCCTCACAGTCGCCCGCCGAGGTGCAGGCTGAGTGCCAAGATGCCCAGCGCCCAGCAGTAGACCGCAAACCGGTGGAACTGACCACGGCGCACCACGTGCAGGAGTGTCAGGAGCGCGAGGGATGAGACGACGAACGAGGCCAGGAAGCCGATTGCAAGCGGCCATATTTGCAGTGATGCGACGGCCTCGTGTGTCTTCAACAGCGCCGCACCTAGGCCTGCTGGCAGGAACAGGAGAAAACTGAAGCGTAGCGCTTCCTCGCGGCGCAGCCCCGCCCACATACCTGTGGCGATCGTCGCTCCAGAACGCGAGACGCCCGGCAGGATGGCCACCGCCTGGGCCAGCCCCACCAGCAGCGCCCTCCCCGGGTTCAGGTCTTTCTCACCCACACGTGCCAGCCGCGTGGAGCCTACCCAGAGGCCGGTCAGCAGGAGGGCCATTGCAACGAACGCCGGTTGCTCAAACTGCGCCTCCACGACGTCATTCAATGTCAGCCCCGCTACGCCAGCTGGGACGGAGGCCAGGATGATGAGAATGGCCTGGCGGCAGCGCGGCTCGGCCCACATCGCCTCACGCAGCGGAACGCCGCGCACTACCCGCCAGATACCGCCGAAGAAGCCAGTGACCAGTTGCCCCACCTCGCGCCGCAGGACTACGATGATAGCCGCGACCGATGCCAGGTGCAGCGTTACTTCCAGCCCGACGCCGGGCCACTGCAGCCTCAAAAGGGCCTGGCCCAGGACTAGGTGGCCGGAACTGCTGACAGGGAAGAACTCGGTCAATCCTTGGAGCATGCCCAAGATCGCGCACTTCAGCCAGGGCGACATTCGGAAACTCCAGGCCGAGATCTCTTACTTGCCGATGCAGAAGTCGGCAAAGATGCGATCAAGAATGTCGTCGGTCACCGTTTCGCCAACAATGTGGCCAAGGGCGTCAAGCGCGGCACGCAGTGCTAGCGCCACAAATTCCAACCCCTCTCGGACGGCGCACTCCGCATGCGCCAGCGCCGTGTCTGCCTCGCGCAGCGCGGCTTCGTGGCGCGCCTCCAAGAAATAGCCGGCGGCACTCAGGTCGGCGCGACCCGAGAGGATAGCCTCTGCGAGGAGTTGTTTCAACGCCTCTAGGCCCTCCCCGGAGACAGTGCTGGTTTCTACAATGGGGACATTTGGGATGAGCGATTCAATCTGTGTGCTGGGCCGCGCGCGTGGCAAGTCAGATTTTGTCAGTGCCACAATTGCCCGCGCTGGATCAGCCGAGCGGAGAAGGCGGCGTTCTGCCTCACCCAGCGGGCGCGAGCCATCTACCACCAGGAGGAGCAGGTGGGCCGAGTGTGCCTCGGCTTGGGCGCGTGCGGCTGCGAGCGCCTCCAGTTCATCGGCTGATTCAGCGATGCCCGCGCAGTCCTGGAGACATACTTCTACTTCGCCTAGAGGCAGGCGCGCCTCCAGCACGTCGCGCGTCGTGCCCGGCACGGGCGACACGATAGCGCGCTCCTGGTGCAGAAGGGCGTTGAACAGGCTTGACTTGCCTGCATTGGGCGTGCCGCAGAGTAGGACGCGGGGATGTTCGACCATGATGGCACGCTCGCAGGCGCCGGCCACCAGATGCGCCAGGTCTGCACGCGCCTGTGCGAGCCGTTGGACCAGTTCACTCTCGGACACAATCTCAAGGTCCTGATCGCTGAAGTCAAGGGCAATTTCGACCAGAGCGCAGATTTTGATAAGGTCCTCGCGCAGGGAGGTAACTCTCTGCGAGAGTGCCCCGCGCAACTGTCGCAGGGAAAGCCGCAGTTCGGCGTCGCTGCGGGCGCGAATGATGCGCTGCACGGCCTCGGCCTGGGCCAGATCAATGCGGCCGTTGAGAAAGGCACGACGGGTGAACTCACCCGGCTCCGCCGGCCGCGCTCCGGCAGCAACGATGGCGGCGACGAGGGTGCGCAATATCGGCACTGCGCCCACGACGTGGAACTCAACAATATCCTCGCGGGTATAGGAAGTGGGCGCGCGCATCCAATATACCAGAGCCGGCACGGGGGGCCAGTCGTCGCCCAAGGTGATGAAACCCTGGCGCGCTGCGTAATTGTCACGCTCGGCGAAGCCGGTGCCGACCGCGCGGAAGAAGGTGTCGCGTAACTTTCGTGCGTGTGGGCCGCTCACGCGGACAATCCCACGTGCTGCCGCACCAGCAGCGCTGGAAACCGCCACAATGGTATCACCTAATCTTGTGGTCATGTCGGGTGCCCCAGCGGATGAGGGCCTCTAAGGGGCCGGCGGGGGTGTCGTGCGTGACCGCCCCCATCAGCCGTCATCAGCGATTCCTTGTTTCCGCGAGGTTGGCGCTGCCGCCCGCCGAGGGTGCTGGCCCCAGTTTGCCCTCGGCCTCAAGTCGGGCGATCTGATGCTTGATGTATTTTTGTTCCAGGATGCCAAAAAAAGTGCTCGTAAGCCAGTAAAGGGTCAGGCCTGAGGCTGTGGAGTAAAGCATGAAGCCGAATAGGACAGGCATGAACAGCATCATCTTCTGCTGCCGGGCCTGCTCCGGATCCACCGGCCGGGGCATGGTCATTTGCTGTGCCACCCAACTGATGACCATGAGGACGGGCAGGATATTCACCGGGAAGTTGCCCAGATAGGCGATGGTGTCGGCGCGGGAGAGGTCCTTAATCCACAAGACAAACCCGGCCTGCCGCAGGTCAATGGAGCGCTGTAGGGCGCTGAAAAGGCCGATAAATATGGGCAACTGCAAAAGAAGCGGCAGGCATCCCGCCAGTGGATTGATGCCGTGCTCCTTGAAGAGACGCATCTGCTCCTGGCCAAGACGCTGTCTGTCGTTCTTGTACTTCTGCTGCAATTCCTTAATGAGCGGCTGCAGGCGCTGCATGCGGTGCATCGAAATCTGTTGTTTGCGGCTGAGTGGGTAGAGCACCACGCGTACCAGCAGAGTCAGGAAGATGATGGCCACGCCGTAGTTGCCGACGATGCTGTGAAAGACATTGAGAATGGCCAGCAGGATACGACTGATGCTACCGAAAAAGCCGTAGTCAACCAGCGCCGTCAGACCACGATAGTCCCCCCCAGCGAGAATCCGTGTGTCCTTCGGTCCCAGGTAGAGGAGGTAGCGGTCGGCAGTATCCTTGTCGCGTTCCTCGCCGGGGGCGACCTCAATGGGGGTGGTTTCAACGCTGACCACGGCGTTGTCCCGGCGCGATTGTTCGCTGCCGTCGCGGCGCACGACGGCATCGCACTCCGGCAGGAGTCTGGCAGTTGCCAGGAAGATGCGTTCGCTGGTATCGCGTCCCGGTCTCGGCTCTGGCTGCAATACAGCGGCGAAATACTTGTCGCTGGTGCCAACCCAGAGGAGCGGCCTAGCCGACTGGTTCTGAAAGGTCCATTCGCCCTTGCGCAGGGCGTGCGGCGGCTCGCTCTCTGTGGCCACCCTTTCTGGTGCGGGGGCAACACCCCGCACCAACAGCAGATTCGGCTCGCCGGGAAATTCAGGCACGAGACGCGCCGCGCCGTCAAGGGCGTACCTGACCTTGATGGGCTGCGACGACGTGTTGAGAACTGTGACAATCAGTTCAATATGATAACGGTTGGGCGGGACCACGAACTCCTTGATGATTTCAAGGCCATCAGCGAAGTGCGCCCGATAGACGATGCAGTTTGGTTGCCTGGCGCTGGCCTTCGCGTCGTATTCATAGAAGCGAGTGTCGTAAGGCTGCATGCCCTTGGGGTCCCGTACCACGAGCGAGCCGACAACGCCGGGAGGGGTGTCAAGGATGGTCAGTTCCCGCCCAGGAGCACGCGTGTGGTCAGAATAGAATTGCTTCAGTTGCGCCCGGACGAGACAGCCGCCCCTGTTGGAGAATGTCAGACGATAGAGGTCTGTCTCCAGTTCGTGCGTGGCGGGCGCTGGCTCGGGCGGCAGCGGCACGGCGTGGGTAGGTGCTGTGGGCGGCACTGGTTGTTCGTGCTTTTCATTTGAAGCCGATGCAGCCATCCCTACCTCGGCGGTTGGGACGGCTTCGGTCGCGGCGGGCTGCTTCGGCTTCGTGGTTGCCTTCTGAGTTGCGCCCCTGGCAGCACGTTCCCGCTGCACCTGGCTGGCGTTCACCATCCACAGTAGTGTAACGGCACCGCACAAAATCAGTGCTAGCAACGTGCGCTTGTCCAACCGGCCTCCTTCACCACCGAGGGGATAACTGCCCGCCCGTCGCCGTTACACCCCGCGCTGCTATGCTCCGCGCAGCAGGCGGTCGCCCAGGAAGTGATCCAGTTCCTTGATGGCACGAATCTTTTTCACCGTGGTCTGCACGTCATAGGGCACGCGGCGGAAGATAACCGTGCTGCCGTCAAAGAGGGCATAGCAGGCGCGCGGATCAAGGTCACGCGGCTGCCCCACAGAGCCGACGTTGATAATAGTCTTGCGTGGTGTGATGGCATATTGGTGATCCACATCTCTCGGGCTGTGAAAGGTCATGTCATCCAGCCAGATGCCCGGCACGTGGGTGTGGCCGACGAAGAGCAGGTGCTGCACCTCTGCAAATATGCGTTCCATCTTGTTCGGGTTGCGGATGTCGGAAGTGTAGATGTAGCCGCGCGTGTAATCAATCGGGGAACCGTGCAGAAGGAGCACGCCGTTGCATTCGTAGCGTTTCGCCAGCGACCCCATGAAGTCCCAGCGCCGGCTGTTGGCCTCACGGTCGCCGGTCAGCATATCAAACTGGGTCACTGTCCAGCGCACGGCGCGGCTTGCCCGCGGGTTGAACCCATGCGCGCGCACCATGTTCAGCACTGCCTCCTCGTGGTTGCCGAGCAGGCAGAGGTGACAATCAAGCAGCGCGTCCACGCACTCTTTCGGGTTCGGCCCGTAACCAATCACGTCGCCCAGGCAGATGATTTCCTTTACACCGTGGGCGCGAATATCGGCAAGAACTGCTTGCAGGGCCTCAAGGTTGCTGTGGATGTCAGAGATGATTGCTTGCACGGCCTTACTGTCTCACTGCTCAATTCACAGCGCCCGCTCGGGCAGTGTCATGGCGACGCCGTTTTCAACGGGATACTGCTTGCCACAGCTGGAACAGGTGGCGTACCCTTTGTCCAAGGTCACCCGCCCACCGCACAGCGGGCAGAAAAGTTCGGCATGCGCCAGCGGCGAGCCGGTGATTCGCCGCGTCAGGTCAAATCTTCGGCCACACCGCCGACATACCGCAGTGCTTCCCTGGCGATTTTCCATTATCTCGTGGCACAACGGGCAGGGGATCTCTGCCTCGGAGACCAGCATGTTGGGGATGTCGTCCTCCACGCGATACCGTGCGCCGCAGCGCTGGCAGTCAAGGCGCTCTGTCTTTCCCTCCGTGCTGAGCTGGAGCGCCCCCAGACACCAGGGGCAGGCCAAAAGATGCAATAGTTCTTTCTCTACCATCAGCGCCCCGCTCTATCTGCGGCTTGTGTAAACGAAGCTAGCCCCTCACCTTTTCTGACTATAGCACGACCAGTCGGGGAAAGCAAGAACCACAACTACCCAGCAAACCGGCTGCCTAGTGCCGGTCAGCCTGTGGCCTGTTTTCATTCCACACGAGTGCTGGCGAGGTGCAGGCGTTTTGCTCACGTCGTGCCATGATGGCTTCAGTTTGTTGCAGGCGGGAGGGGCGGGGGTGTGGCTAGCTGGTCTGTCGTAGAGGTGGGCTCTGCGGTGGGTTTATCATCTGCAGCGCCATTGGCAGTATCTGCTGACGCAGGTGGCTTTGCCGCGGTCTCCGTTGCCATTGTTGCTGTCGGCGTGGCGTGGGGTCCCGTCCCTGATATCGGCGTGAGCGCCGTCGACTCTGGGGGCAGTGCGCGCGGCGCAACGAGGATTTCGCCGAACTTTTCTCGCTGCCAGACACGGAGGCGGCCATCGCGTATAAGTTCCAGAAGTGCCAGGATTACCGCAACGATAGCGGCCCGTGTGGGTGCTCCAGTGAATGCCACGCGCAACGGCACAGGCTGTGTTGGTGTCGCTCCGGCGGCCGCCAACGCCCGCAGGAGCCGCTCTACGACGACCTCCATCGGTGTGTCGTCGGCAGTGATGTGCATCAGCGAGGCTTCGCCCGTTTGGCGCAGAATCTCGTTGAAGGCCTCAAATAGTGTCCACAGGCTTACGTCTTCCAGGGGTTTGCCGCCGACGTCGGTTTCCTCTTCCGGCCACTTTTCACCAGGCCGGCCCACACGTCCGGCCCAGTCTTCTGCCCGTGCAGCCAATTGAGCCGCCGCCTCCTTCATTTCTCGGTATTCCATCAACTGGCGCACGATTTCACGGCGCGGGTCCTCCCATTCCTCTTCATCTGTGGCTGGCGGCGGTGTCGGCAGGAGCATACGCGACTTGATTTCAATGAGGGTGGCCGCCATTACCAAAAAAGCGCCCGCTGCATCGGGCTCGAACCGCTGAATCCACTCCACGTAGTTCAGGTACTGGTTGGTGATGCGCGCAATTGGGATGTCGGCGATGTCCACCTCCTCTTTCTTCACCAGATAAAGGAGAAGGTCAAGCGGCCCGGTGAAGGCATCCAGTTCCACGTGGAAATCTTCTACAGCCGACATCCTTGACTCCGCGTGTGGCAGCCGTTCGGCGAGCAGTAGGCCGCTAGAACTTGAGTGCCTGGCGCACAGCGGTCATTGTTGCGTGCGCGGTTGCCTGTGCCCGCTGGCGGCCTTCCTCCAGAATCCGGTCAAGCGTGGCGGTATCGGCTAGGAGGTCATTGCGACGGCTGCAAATGGGGGACAGCATCTCCACTAAGCCCTCGCCCAGCCGCCGTTTGCAATCGGTGCAGCCGACCTGAGCGTGACGACAACGCTCGGCCACCGCTGCGGCTTCTCCAGGGAAAAAGGCCGCGTAGTAATCGTGCACGTTGCAGATCTCGGGATGGCCAGGGTCGCTGCGCCGGATGCGCTGTGGATCGGTAATCATGCTCATGATCTTACGGCGGATATCGTCCGGCTCATCCCCGAGGGCGATGTAGTTGCCGTAGCTTTTGCTCATCTTGCGCCGATCCAGCCCCAGGAGGCGTGGCGTCGGTGTGAGTTTTGCCTGCGGCTCCGGAAAGACCGCGCCAAATAGGCCGTTGAAGCGCCGGGCGATTTCGCGGGTAATCTCCAGGTGGGGCAACTGATCTTCGCCCACGGGTACCAGGTGCGCGCGGTACATCAGGATGTCCGCCGCCTGCAGCACTGGGTAACCGAGAAAGGCGTAGGTGTTCACCTCCTTAGCGGCAAGTTCCTGCAGTTGTTCCTTGTAGGTTGGGCAGCGCTCCAGCCAGCCAATGGGCGTGACGGTAGAGAGGATTAGATGTAACTCACAGTGTTCCGGCACATCGGACTGACGGAAGAGTACGCTGCGCTGCGGGTCGAGACCGCAGGCAATCCACTCTGCCAGCATTATCCGGCCGAACTCAGCAATGCGGCTGCTGTCGTGATACTCGCTCATCAACGCGTGCCAGTCTGCGATCATGTAGTAGCACTCATAATCAGATTGCAACTCGCGCCAATTCATCAGCGCGCCGACGAGATGTCCGAGATGCAATGGCCCGGTGGGCCTCATTCCGCTCAGTATTCGTTTCTTCTCCATTTGTACCTCCGCGGCGCCGGAGAATACCCCCTGCGCATTCTACGCCCACTACATCTCAAATTACAATGCCGCCGCTGCGCCGCCCACGGCGAGCGCATACACGGACGCAACTAGGGGGTATAGAACCCATTGCAGGACGAATGGCCGCCCAGTCAGCCAGGGGATAATCAGCAGGGCTAGGAGAATGAATTGCGACACGCTCAGGTATCGGTCATATTCAGGTCGCCAAGTGCGCGGGACAAGCCCCCGAAATACGTGCGCGCCATCCAGCGGAAAGAAGGGCAGAAGGTTGAAAAAACCGAGAGCGATGCCGATGACTGTGCTAATCTGGAAAAAGGCGTGTGCCGTGGTGAGGTACGGCCCCCAGCCGGAGTCGAAGGGTAGCATCGCCGTGAGGGCCGTAACGCCACGCACCCCCAGCCCGAAGAGCATCCCCAACGCCAGGCTGGACCCCGGTCCGGCAAAGGATACTATCATATTGTCGCGCACCGGGTTGCGGAAGTTCCGCGGGTCCACCGGCACTGGTTTACCCCAACCGAACGGGCCAAAAAGGAGCATCACCGTGCCGAGGATGTCCAAATGCCGCAGAGGATTAAGTGAAACGCGGCCAAGCATCTTGGCCGTCGGGTCCCCTATGCGATAAGCAGCCCAGGCGTGGAAATACTCGTGCACTGTGAGGATGAAAAGAATAGCGGTAATGCGGAGGATTAAGACTCGCGGATCCAGAGACAGCATGATGCTCGGCTCACATCCATTGGCAGTGAAGACTTTCCCTCTTCCACCTCCTGTCCACGCCTTGGGGGCAATCCTACAACGCGCGTGATACCTGCGCGACCGCGAGCCTATATTTTATCGTGGGGGGACACAGTTGACCCCGAATGCGACTTGCGCGAGGCGGCGTTTCTCGGGAGGGTTGGCCAGTCATGTCTCCGACAGTTCTCGCTTTTTCCCCGCGCGCCGTCCAATACGAAGAAATGCCCGCACGCGAAGCCAACGTCCTGCAAATCCCGCTCGTCAAGGGGGAACAGGCGGCACACCCTAGGACGCAGCAAATATATCGCGCATCTCGTCGCCTTTCCCGTCTTTCGCAGGAAGGGGCACCGGATCACCAACTTGCAGCACCGGCCACATTGAAGGCACTCTCCGCGACGTAGTTTTATCGCCGCCTTCGCTTGGCCGGGCCGAAAATAGACCAGCCAATGCCTGCGAACTTTGCCAATAATCTCAGTGAAGAAACTTGCGATACCGTACTCCCGTAGACCTCTGGCTGCCGGAAAACTAGAGATCTTCGTGCCTCCTCTGAAAAAGAGCGCAAGCAACGACTACAGGCGACCAGTATAACGCGACGTGGCGACGCATGCAAGCATGGGTGCTGGCAGTGCTTTGGCGGCGTGTGTCACGCTAATGGGACACTCAATTTGCGGTGGTTTCTGTTTTTCACTGACCGCGGGTTGCCTTGGTAAATTTGCCACTGAGGGAATCAAGGTGGCCCAGTTGCGGGGTCAGAACTGGTACGGTATATGCGGTTCACATTGACAGGTTGGCTTCATGGAGCGCTTTTCGAGTCGGTTTTGCTGTTGGGCTGGGGAGCACCCGAACCACAGGAACAATGCAGCGACGACGATTTGACGACTTGAAATTTATGCTTGACAATACCTGGTGGCAGCGATAGAGTCTAATGCGCATAAATGATAGGTATTTCTTTTTCCTCACCGACGTAGGTGTTGTATTCCCGGGCGGGAGCGAACACATGGCGAAGCGTTACTTCACGACGGGCGAGGCAGCGGAGATCTGTGGCGTCTCGCGGTCCACTATCGCGCGTCGTTTTGATCTGGGAGAACTTACGGGCGAGAAGAACGCCGTCACCGCGGAACGGAAGATTTCCCGCGAGAGCCTGGTTGCGTTCATGGAACGTGCGGGTATCCCAGTCACGCGGCTCTTGGCTCGTGAGCAGGCAGTGCTCCTGGCCTCTGCCTCATCATCCGACCGGGAGGCGTTTCGGGCAGCGCTTGAAAGCGCCCCTCGGCAGGCGGAGGTGGTTGATGATTGGCTGGCCCTGGCTGATGCCTTAAGTCATCGGACACCGAGCCTTCTGATTCTTGATGCGGACTTTCCAGGCATCGCTCTCCCGGAAGCCCTCGTCAGCATCCGGGCGCGCGAGTCACTCCGAGATGTGCGTATCGTCATCCTGACGGAGGCGGGTGCCCAGCCATTGTTCACAGACCAAGTTCGGTTCCGAGGGGTGGAAACGCTCGTGCGACCGGGAACGCCGCAGGGGCTGCAGCCGGCGTTCCAGGCACTCTTTCAGCCGCAGGCGCCGGGTGCGTTCAGAGATGAGCGGCGCAGGACTCCCCGGGCGGTGGTGGACGAGGAAGTTGAAGTGGCAGTGGTGGTGGCTGGCGGGCGTTGTCATGCGGAGGGGCGTGCAAGACTTGCCAATGTGAGCGAGGACGGCGCCTGGCTGAGCCACTTGCAATTGGAGGGACAGACACTGCCCGCTGGGCCTTTCTTTTTGCGGATCAATAAATTCAAAGGCGACCGATTGCCCCGCCTGCGGGCCGACCTGCAGCCAGCGCGATTTTCGTTCGTGGACGGTCTCAACGTGGGTGGGCCTTTTACCAGCCTGAGCGACGAGGACCGGCAGAGAATCCGTCGGCTCTTTCCCGTGTGAGGTTATACCTGATCGCTGCCTGGCTCTGCAGACGGCGCCGCTGGCCGGCGGAATTCAACGATTTTCGGGCGCAAGTCAGCGCGTCCGCGTGCCCGCCGGTCAAGATAGCTAACGAGCCCATACCACGCGATCATCGCCACCAAACCCACCGCTACTGCCAGAAGGTTCACGCGGTCCCAGGCCTCGCGGGAGAATAGCACCAGTTGCGCTCCCACCGCTGCCCCGACGAGCAGCAGCATGGGCACCAGGAAGAGCAAGATGCTTGCCCGCAGCGGCGAGGCGCGGGGAATCTCAATTATAACCTCATCCCGTGGCTGAAGGCCGGGCACCGCCGCCAATTCAATTTCTGCCGTGTGTGCGTCCTTGATCGTGCAAAGCGTACAGCCGCTGCAACATGAGGGCGACTCCCGCCGCACTAGGACAAATGCCCGCCCATCAACGACCTTCCGTACGACGCCGGTTTCGCGCATTTTGTTTACGCCCTTGGGTTGTTTGCGCCCGTTTGTTAGCGGTGAGTTGCTTCAAGGCTGCAGAAAACAGCACGAATTTACGGAGGTCACTATTTCCGGGTTCTCCTGGCCCAATGTTCGCGCGCCACTCTAATCATTGTGCGTATATTTTCCTCGGGTGTGTCACGTGGAACCATCTCACCGCTGTCCAAAATGTGTCCTCCGTGAATGCTGACAGTGTCAATGATCTCTCGCACCTGTCGCTCCACATCGGCGGGAGTGCCGCGCGCCAGCACAAGAATGGGGTTGACATTTCCCAGGAGACACTGCTTGGGGCCGACGGCATGGCGGATTTCCACCAAGCTGCCGCCTGGGCCAATGCTCAAGGCGGAGGGCTTCAGTGCGGCCTGTGCCGCTGCACCGGCTGCGCTTTCCTCGCTGTTGTGCAAGAAGGTCCAGCCGCCAGCGCGCTGTATGGCGTCAATCACTTGGCGACACGGTTCTGCGGCGAGCTCCTGATATTTCGCCACTGACATCAAATGGGTGGAGGCGTTACAGTCGCCCAGCCAGATAGCGTCCGCGCCGGCCTCCAATTGCGCCAGAGCGAACTCAATCTCAATTTCCGTCATGACACGCATAGTGTCGCGCAGCAGTTTCGGATCATCTGCCAGAAGGAGCATGGAGGCATTGAGGCCATAGAGCAAGGTGGCGGCGCTGAACGGTGCCTCCGCATGGCCGACCACACAAAGAGTGTCACCAAACTCATCTTTGACCCGGCGGATGGCCTCAAGAAGGATGGGCACACGTCCGGCGCGGCGGATGTCCACCCGCGGAAGTTGGTTCAGTGTTGCCCGCGTCGCCGGCAGATAGTCCACCGTCGCCCGCAGGATATTGCCCTCGCCCTTGCAGCCCACGCCCAGGTTCTCTACCACAAAGCAGTCGTCAATTTGCAACCAGGCCCAGTCGTAGTCCAAGCGCTTGACCGACTGGATCGCCACTTCGGCCATGACCTTCGCATCGGTGGCGAACTCCTCGTAGGTGCGGCCGCACAGGCGCACATCCATTTCTTCCGAGCAGGCAAACACCGGCAGTCGCTTGGGCACGCGGCCGGCGACGCAGGCGCGAATATCGTCCAGGACTCCCTTGTAAGCCATTGGCGCTCCTTTCTCTTTCCTTGGCGATATAATGGTCTCGCCTTGTTGCAATCGTAGAAGCAAGGCCGTGCCCGCGTCAAGGGGCGACCTTTTTGGCGTCGCAGTCTTGACCCTAGGATTATGATGGGATATAGTTCGCCGGTCGGGGATTGCGTCAGCCCTTGATTTTTGTGCCCAGCGCATGAGCAAGGACATTTTTACGAACATCGTGGCTCTGGAGAGGCGCGCCGACGAACTTGTGGCGCGCGCCAAAGCGGAGGCGGAGGCCCTGCATGAGGGGGTGGAGCGGCGGCTGAAGGCTTTGACCCAAGAACTTGCTGCCGATTACGAAAAGGTGCGGCAGTCGTTGGGCGAGGAAATGAACCGGCGCCGCGACCAGGCGCTGCGTGACGTAGAAGAGTCTTATCGGGCCGAGGAGGCGCGTCTAGAAACCGTGCGGATAAGGAAGGTTGCTGCGGTGGTCCAGATGGTGGTCGGGGCCTTCCTTGCCGAGACGGGGCGGGAAACTGCAGATGTCCATTGAGCGCATGAAGACTCTCTGGTTGTTTGCGCCTGGGGGTCGGACGCGCGAAATTCTTGACCGCCTGGCTGGCCTCGGCCTCAGCCACCTCACCGATTGCGGCCTGACGGCCAGCGAGGAACTCCGGGCCCTTGGCATCCAGCGCGCTTATCCGGAGGCAGCCGACATTGAGAGACGCGTGCATCTGCTGCGTGAGACGTTGGAAACTCTGTCCGCCTTCCACCGCACCTCGCGTGAGTTTCTCGCCAACTTCATTGCTACGCCCATGGAAGTGTGTGCCGCAGAAGTGCGACAAGCCTTGGCGGGCCTTGATGTTGAAGGTCTCCATGCCGAGGTGCGTGCGCTCGTGCGCGAGCACGCCGCAAAGCGGGCATCTCTGGATGAAGCCCGCCAGCGCGAGAAGGCGCTCGCGCCGCTCGCCGGGCTGCGCCTGACGATCCCCGGCAGCGAGGCGTTGCGCCATACCGCCGCCTGGGTGGGGACGATGTCGCTGGCGCAGTTTGAGCGCCTGCGGCAGAGCGGACGGTTGCCGGCAGGCTGTCTCCTCAACCTCGCCGGCCAGGTGCGTCGGCGCGCCGTAGCCCAGGTCGCGTGCCTCGCTGCCGACCGCGAGGCGGTGGCCGCCATCCTGCGCGAGTTCGGGTTTGAGGTTATCCCGCCTGAGAAGCAGACGATGACCCTCGACGAGTATCTGGCGCAGCGCCGGACTGATGTGCGTCGTTTGGCGCAAGAGGTAGAGGAACTTGGCTCACGCCTCAAGGCCTTGGCGCTTGAATGTCAGCGGCGGGTAGAGGTTGCGCTGGGCTATTGGGAGGAAAGGCTCGCCATCGCCCAGGCGGCCGTGCTCGTGGCCCGATCTAGGCGTTTGACCGTTCTCAAGGGCTACGTGCGCGCGCGCGACCTGGACCGGTTGCGCACGGCGCTCGCCCACCAGATGCCGGAGGTCGTGCTCGTGACACGCGACCCCGCGCCCGGCGAACCGGTGCCCGTCGCGCTCAGGAACCCCAGGCTCTTCGCCCCGGCAGAATTCTTGGTGAATATGTTCGGCCTGCCCGACTACTTCACCTTTGACCCCACACCGGTTATTTTCTTCTCTTTCCTCATCTTTTTTGGCTTCTGCTTTGGGGATGTAGTTTATGGGGCGCTCTTGGTTGCTTGTGGGTTGGCGTTGGCGCGTAAGTATCGCGAGTACCCCAACTTGCGTCACTTTTTTCAGTTGCTGGCACTTGGTGGGGTGACGACCATGCTGGTAGGCGTGCTTACCGATGCTTGGTTGGCCGACTTATATCGCCCGGACTACTTGGGGTCGGGAAACCCGCTCTTGGCGGTGCGGAACGCCCTGACGCCTCTGGACAGGAGCAAGCCGCCGGTAGTTACCGAACAGGGAACCTACTATCCCGCACGCTTTGACATGGCTGCCAATGCGCTCTCCGTGCTTCTGGTGGCGCTCCTGATGGGGTTTATCAACCAGATGCTCGGCATCGTCATGCTGATTGTGCGCAAGGTGCGCGAGCGCGACTATGTGGCGGCCGTTTGCGACGGTGGGTTCTGGCTGTTGTTGTTGCCGGGCGTGGTGGGGTGGGCGGTGAGCACCTTTATCGGGGCGCCACCAGCGGTGGGGCGGACGGCTCTAGCACTGGCGGTGGTGGGCGCGCTCGGCCTAGTGCTCACCCAGGGCCGCGACCAGAAAAGCTTGTTGGGCAAGGCCCTCGTGGGTGTAGTCAGCCTTTACGGCGTGGTCGGCACCTACGGCATCACTAGTTTCGTCGGCGATACGCTGTCGTACAGCCGTCTCTTGGCGCTGGGGCTGACGACTGGCATCGTTGGGGCGAGTTTCAATATGATGGCCAACATGTCCCGCAGCATCCCTTATATCGGGCTTGTGGCGTTCATTATCGTCCTTGTCGCGGGGCACGGGCTGAACTTTTTCTTGAGTATCCTGGGCGGTTTTGTGCATTCGGCGCGTCTGACGTTTGTTGAGTTCTTCGGTCGGTTTTATCAGGGCGGTGCGCCGCGCTTCCGTCCACTGGGCACCTGGCAGGGCCGCCTGCGCGTGAGGGATGTCGAGACAGTGTGGGTGGACTAGAGGCGGGGTGCGGACAGGGGTGCCCTTGTCCGCTGCGTCGGTAGGCGTATTCGAGGAAGGAGTTAGCGCATGCAGGAGTTCCTGACGGCATATTTCGTGCAGAGCGGCATTGGCTGGGCAGTGGCCGGTGCCATGTTGTGTGTGATGTTTGGTGGTTGGGGCTCGGCGCGTGGCCTGCGGATATCGGGGGCGCAGGCGGCGGGGGTTCTTTCGGAGAAGCCTGAACTCTTCGGGCGCATCTTCGCCCTGGTGGCTTTGCCCGGAACGCAGGGTTTCTATGCGCTGGTGACCGCCATTACTATTGCCGCCCGCATTGGGTTGATTACCGCCAAGCCCGCGTGTCCTCCTGTGGTGGGTTTCGGGCTGTTCTTCGTGGGGCTCGGCTCGGGTATTGTCCAGTACCGCAGCGCGGTCTTTCAGGGGGAGACCGCAGCGGCTTCCATCAACTTAGCTAGCCGCAGGCCGGAGGAGGCCGGGCGTTCTATCCTCTTTCCGGCGCTGGTTGAGACCTACGCGGTCGTCGCTCTGCTGGCTGCCATCCTGATGACGATGTGGCTGACCAGCCCTGACATCCAGGCGGCGCTCAGCATGGTTGCCGGTGGTCGTTGAGACTGCGGTAAGGGAGGCCGATGTGACCCTGCACGAGGTTGAGGCCGCGGTGCTGAAAAAGGCGCAGGCAGAGGCGGAGAGCCTCCTTGTTGAGGCGCGGCGTCTGGCCGAAGAGCGCTGGCAGCGCGAGTCGGTGCGTCTGCGTGAGGAACACCGCCGTCGCCTAGAGCATCTGCGCGTGGAGGAGGAGGCCGCGCTTGCACGCGAGGTCGCGGCCAAGCGAGCCGAACACCGTCGTGCCCTCCTTGCACGAAAAAACGAGATACTGGATGAGGTCTTTCATCAAGCCGCTGAGGCCATAATCACTCTGCCCGATGATGGTTACCGCTGCTGGCTGGAAGCGCAGTTGCTGCGGGTGGTCCGTTTGACTCAGGGAGACGAATCTGCCGGTGAGGTGCTTACCAATGATCGAGATCATACCTTGGTGGGGCGTCTCCTGACGCAACTGACGCCCGGCGCCCGCCTCACGCTTGCGGCGGAGCGTGTGCCGATTCGCGGTGGATTTCTGGTGCGTGGGCGCAGGTGGGATTTGGACCTTTCTCTGGACTCGCTCTTGGCGCAACTGCGCGAGACCTTGGCCGAGAAGGTGGCCACTGCCCTCTTCGGGGGAGAGTCCGCTGCATGAACCGCGCCGATTGGTGCTACGTTTCCGGATGGGTGAGTGCGCAGTGGGAGCGCTTCTTGCGGCGGGCAGATTTTCTGATGCTACTCCGAGCCGCCGCCGACGAACGTCGGGCCCGCCTGCGGATGACGCTTCTCTATGAGGCTTCGCCGCCTGTCGAGCCAACGGCAGAAAGCGTAATGCGTCAGTTTGCCGCGGCGGTACGGCGGGTGGCCTACCTCTCGCCTAACCCGCGCTTGGCAGACCTCTTCCTCCAGAGCGGCGAATGGGAGGAGTTTCGCCGCGTCGCCAAGGTAATGGTCGGGCGAACAGCCCCTGTTGGAAGTGAAGTCTCCATACCGGAAAGATTACGCGCCATATGGAGCGGCGCAGCCGGGGAGCCGGCGCTCAGGCCCTTCGTGCTGGCCGCCAGCGTCATTGCCAGGAACGCGCCGCGGGATGGCGAGTGTGAGGCCTGGGTGGATCGCGTGGTGGACGCACATGAAATCGCGGCGCTGGTATCCGTGGCGGACGACTTGCTCAGCGACGTGCTACGTGAGTGGGTAGGTACGTGGGCGCGACAGCGTGCCGCGGTCGCTCTCTTCCGTGCCCGCAAACTGGGCTGGAACGTGCCAGATTTCTGGCCACACTGGCAGAGGGTGGGCTTTGATGACCCGCTTCTGGCGGCCGTGGCGCTCGGCCCAGATTCGGAATTGCCGGCGGCGCTGCGCGGCCTGGGCTGGCGTGAGCCTGAAAAGGCACTGGCAGAACCGGAACCGGCGGTCCATCTCGGCCGGCAGATGGAGGCACAGGTTGAGGCGCTCGCCAGTGCCGCCAGGGGTATCCCGTTCGGTCCAGAGCCCGTGTTTGCTTTCCTCTGGGTGCTGCGCCGCGAGGCGCTGGACCTGCGTCTGGTGCTTTCTGCCGTAGGCGCGGGCATGTCAGAGGAGAGCGTGGCAGCGGTGCTGAGGGCAACCCATGATTAGGTTTGTGGCGGCGGGTCCACGTGCGTTCGCTATTGCCCTCGCCGGGGCGGGGGCGGAGCCGCTAATTTGTGAGGATGCCGCGGCACTGGACGCCGCCCTGAGGCAATTGGCCCTACGAAGGGATGTGCACTTGGTCTTTGTGGCTGAGGAGCAGGCCGAAAAAGCGGGCGTGGCCATCGCGGCTTTCCGGGCGCGTTCATCGGCAGGGCTGTTGGCACTGCCGCTAATGCCCTCGGGGGCACATGCGAGTCTGGCAGAGGTGCGGATTCTCGTGGAGCAGGCCACCGGTGCCAGCCTCATCTGATGTCCAATGCCCCGTCAGCCGGTCTGCGCCGCCAAGGGCTGGTTCTCTACCGCGTCATGGCGGCCAAATCCACGGCAGAAAGCAGAAAAGATGACCGAAGGCAGGATAGAAAAGGTAAGCGGGCCGCTGGTGGTTGCCACTGGCCTGGCAGGCGCGCAGATGTACGAGGTCGTGCGCGTCGGCGAGGAGGCGCTTTTTGGCGAGATCATTGAAATCCGTGCCGGTCGCTACAGCATCCAGGTGTATGAAGACACCAGCGGGTTGCAGCCGGGGGCGCCGGTGCATACTACGGGGCAGCCGCTGAGCGTGGAGTTAGGGCCGGGCCTGATTACCAGCATTTACGACGGCGTGCAGCGGCCGCTTGAGGCCCTGCGGGAGCGGCATGGCAATTTCGTCGCCCGTGGCGCGCATGTCCCGGCCCTTGACCGGAAGCGCCGGTGGCGGTTCGTACCGAGGGTCAAAGACGGCCAGCAGGTGGAACCAGGCGATGTCCTCGGCGAAGTGCGGGAGACCGAAGCGTTCGTGCACCGCATCCTCGTGCCGCCGGGTGTGTCTGGGCGGGCGGTGGGTTTCGTCGAGGCAGAGAAGACGGTGGAAACCCCGGTGGGCGCCATTGAGACGGCGGCGGGGAAGGTGGAGGTGCGTATGATGCAGGTGTGGCCGGTGCGCATGCCGCGGCCCTTCGTGCAGCGCCTGCCGCCAATTGCTCCGCTGGTTACCGGGCAGCGGGTAATTGATATGTTCTTCCCTCTCGCCAAGGGTGGCACTGCCTGTGTCCCCGGTCCCTTCGGCAGCGGCAAGACCGTAGTGCAGCACCAACTGGCGAAATGGGCGGACGTGGATGTAGTGGTATATGTTGGCTGTGGCGAGCGCGGCAACGAGATGACCGACGTCCTTCTTGAGATGCCGCGCCTGAAAGATCCGCGCACCGGCCGGCCTCTGATTGAGCGCACAACGCTGGTGGCCAACACCAGTAACATGCCCGTTGCCGCGCGCGAGGCCAGCGTTTTTACAGGTATTACCATAGCTGAATACTTCCGCGATATGGGGTACGATGTCGCACTGATGGCCGATTCTACCAGCCGCTGGGCGGAAGCCATGCGCGAGATCTCCGGCCGCCTAGAGGAGATGCCAGGTGAGGAGGGGTATCCTGCCTACCTGGCTAGCCGCATTGCCAGTTTCTACGAGCGCGCGGGGCGTGTCCGTTGCCTGGGCAGTGACAAGCGGGAGGGCACGCTCAGCATCATTGGCGCGGTCAGTCCGCCGGGCGGCGACCTCTCTGATCCGGTGGTGCAGGCCACGCTGCGTGTTGTCAAGGTCTTTTGGGGACTTGACGATGCGCTCGCCGCCCAGCGTCACTTCCCGGCCATCAACTGGCTTACCAGTTATTCTCTCTATCTGGACGTGACCGAACAGGTAGCTGCCGCCACGGTGGATAGAGGCTGGCCCGCCTGCCGCAAGGAGGCCATGGCGCTCCTGCAGCGCGAGGCCGAGCTGGAGGAACTGGTGCGGCTGGTGGGTGTTGACGCGCTACCTGCCTCCGATCGCCTCGTCATGCTTGGGGCGAAGATGGTGCGCGAAGATTTCCTCCATCAGAATGCTTTTGATCCGGTGGATACCTTTACTTCACACAAGAAGCAGTTTCTGATGTTGCGCAATATCGTTCAGTTTTACCAGGCAACCCGTCAGGCGTTTGAGGCAGGAGCCGAGGTGGAGCAGATCAGCCGTCTGCCGGTATTGGAACGCATCGCACGAGCGAAATTCGTGCCCGAAGACCGGTTGGAGGAGTTTGACGACATTCTGCGGGAGGCGCGCACACAACTAAATGGTCTGCGTGTCACCGGCGGCGAGCCACTGGAAAACGCGGAAGAGGAAGTCGGCGGGACCCAACCCCAGAAAGCAGAGGCACCTTAACAGTGGCTGGACGGGTTCTGGAAGAGAGTGATAGCCGACGCTGTTTGTGGTCCGGGTAATTGTGCGTGCCCGGCGGGAAGGTGGAATGATTGATTACTGAATACAAGGCTGTGCGCGATATTGTCGGGCCACTCCTCCTGGTGGAGGGCGTGGCTGGAGCGCGGTATAACGAACTTGCCCACGTGAAAATGCCAGATGGCCGCGTGCGCCTGGGGCAGGTCCTGGAGGTGGACCGCGACCGCGCCCTGGTTCAGGTCTTTGAGGGCAGTCGCGGCATTGCTGCCGACAACGTCAAGGTGCGCTTTCTCGGCCATGGTTTGATGATGGACCTTGCCGACGACATCGTCGGCCGCATTTTCAATGGCGTCGGCCGACCGGTGGATGGTGGCCCCCCCATTGTGCCCACCAAACGGCGCGACATCAACGGCAGCCCCATCAACCCCTGTGCGCGTGACTATCCCAACGAGTTCATCCAGACCGGCATCTCCACGATTGACGGCATGAACACGCTGGTGCGCGGCCAGAAGCTGCCGCTATTCAGCGGTGCCGGCCTGCCGCATGCACGCGTCGCTGCACAGATTGCCCGCCAGGCGCGCGTCCTCGGCACCGGTGAAGGGTTTGCTGTTGTCTTCGCGGCGATGGGCATAACTTTTGAGGAAGCCGAGTTCTTCATGAATGACTTCCGTCGTACTGGTGCCCTTGCCCGCGCTGTCCTTTTCATCAATCTTGCCAACGATCCGGTCATTGAACGCATCGCCGCCCCGCGCGCTGCCCTGACTGCAGCTGAATACCTCGCCTTTGACCTGGATATGCACGTCCTGGTTATCCTCACCGACATGACCAACTACTGCGATGCTCTGCGCGAGATCAGCGCTGCCCGCAAGGAAGTTCCTGGCCGACGGGGCTATCCCGGCTATATGTACACCGACTTGAGCACCATTTACGAGCGGGCTGGCCGTATCCGCGGCAAGAAAGGCTCTATCACCCAGATCCCCGTCCTTACCATGCCGGACGACGACAAGACCCATCCCATCCCTGATCTCACCGGCTACATCACTGAGGGCCAGGTGTTCATCAGCCGTGTGTTACACGGGCAGGGCATCTATCCCCCGGTGGATGTCCTCCCCTCGCTCAGCCGCCTGAAGGACAAGGGCATTGGCGTGGGCAAGACGCGTGAGGACCACAGTAATGTCCTCAACCAACTCTACGCTGCTTACGCGCGGGGTAAGAACGCTCGCGAGCTCGCCGTCGTCCTCGGCGAATCCGCACTCACTGACGTGGACCGGCTTTTCCTAAAGTTTGCTGATGCCTTTGAGCGGCGTTTCGTCGCTCAAGGCGAGTATGAGAACCGCAGTATTGAGGAGACCCTGAACCTCGGCTGGGAACTCATGGGGATTCTGCCGCGGGCCGAACTGAAGCGCGTGCGGCCGGAAATCCTTGATAAGTACTGGAAGCCTGCGCAGGCGGCCAACACCTGAGAGTGCTGCTACCAAGAGGGATAGTGATGAGACGCAAGGTCAATGCGACGCGAATGGAACTCCTCCGGGTCCGCAAGCGCTTGGAGTTGGCCGAGCGTGGTCACAAACTCCTGAAGGACAAACTCGAAGGCCTCATCCGGGAACTGACCGCGCGCCTCCAGGAATACAAGGCGCTCCGGCTGGAGATTGACGCCGCGTGGCCGGAGGTCTTTCGGCGCTTTCTCCTCGCCGAGGCTGAGGCCTCGTCCACCGCGACCGAGGCGGCCATCCTCCAGTGTCGCCCCCATCTGAAGGTTACTACGGTGGTGCGTCGCGTTATGGGTGTGGTTATCACCGAAATGGAGGCGGTGGTTGAGCCGGGCACAGCCACCTATAGTTTGGTGCAAACCTCTCCGCATCTGGATGCAGCGTTGCGCGAGATGCGCGTCCTTCTGCCTAAACTGGTGCGGTTGGCCGGCCTGGAGCAGGCCGTGCGGGCACTGACGGCCGAAGTTCAGCGAACCCGTCGCCGCGCGAATGCCCTGGAATATGTCATCATCCCGGACCTGCGCGATACCCGCAAGATGATTGCCAGCCGCCTAGAGGAACTCGCCCGCTCTGACATCAGCCGGTTGATGAAGGTCAAGGAGATGCTCCTGGCCCGCGAGGATGGGGGGCGCTCCGCTGGCCAATGAGGGGAGGCACGAAGCGCCGCGAGATAGTGGGCCAAGTTGCTGGTGGGGAGCGGCCGCGGCGTGGGCCTTTTCGTGATGGTTACGGTCGGAAAACTGGTATCTCTTCTTCTCTGCCGGAGCGTAGAGCGCGGACGGCGCGCAGCGCAGCGAGGGTGGAATTAGCTCCATCGGCCAGGTCGATGCGCGTCGGCCGGTCATCGCGGATTGCGCTGAGCCAGTCGGCAATTTCGCTCTCAAAAGGATGTCCAGCCACGCGCTCGGCCCCAATGGGCCGGAAGGACGGATGCACGTCTTCCTCGGAGGCGGCGATAGCAACTTGGTCGTCCACGACGGTTCCCCTCGTGCCGTATAGACGTAGGTTGCAGTATGGTGGCCGAGCGCATCGCGGGGCGTAGAGCACCGCGACCTTGGCTACGCTGCCATCCGCGAAACGGAAGAGAGCCACCTGGCAATCCTCATGGCGCATGGCTGGAAAGGCGAAGTGGTTGGCGTAGGCCTTGACCGCCACCATTTCCTTCCCTGATATCCAGCGCAGCAGGTCTATCTGGTGGCTGCCTCCGCCCACCATTGGGATTTCCTCTTCCAGATACCAATTGCGCCCGGTCAGTGGGTCGGTCTTCTGCGCCTGATAGAGGAGGTTGTGGATATAGTCGCTTTCCATGTAATAGATATCGCCCAGCGCGCCCGTGCGTGCGAGACGGTGAATCGCCTCGTAAAGCGGATTGAAGCGCAGGATGTAGCCTACCTGTATTTTCAGCCGGGGGTCGGTCTCCCTTGCGGCCTCCATGATTGCCACCACGTCTTCTTCGCTGTTGGCCAGCGGCTTTTCCACCAGGATATGTTTGCCGGCACGCAGTGCCCGCACCACAGGCTCGCGATGTTGGTGATCACCGGTGTGAATGCTGATGGCCTCCACTGCCGGGTCGGTGTAGATACCATCGTCGCTGTAGAGACGCGTGATGCCGAACTCGGCACCAGCCTGCCGGAGGCGCTCCGCATTGTGGTCGCAGAGGGCGACAACCTCGGAAAGACCCAGTGCGCGATGCGCACGAATGTGCGCCAGGCCATTGTGCCCCAGGCCCACGATGCCGACGCGTATCTTGTGTTCTCCCGGCATCTGGTCACTCACTGTCCAACCCGCCTCGTCTAGAGCCTGGGCGAAAAGACTTCGTCGTCGGTGCCAGACATGATGCGTTCCTGTTGCTTCTCGTCCAGGCCGAGTTCGCTGAGGAGCATAAGATCCTCGCGGACGAGGTTGGCCACGGTGTCCAGCTGACCCGGCACCACGCTGTCGCTGCCGAACATGAGCCGCTCCGGGCCACAGAAATCAATGGCAGCGGCCACGGCCTGCCTGCGAATGTGGCGCGGCGTGCCAGGGGTGAGGTCGACGTAACTCTGCCAAGCCGTCCTGGCCGCCTGGGCCGCTGCGCGCATCCGCCCCATCACTGCCAGACATTCCTCACACCAGGGCCAGGAAATGTGCGCCATCGCAAACCGGATGCCGGGATAGTGCAGCAGTTTCTCCAGATACACCGGCCGGCAGAAGCGCGAGCCATCGTCGTAGCCGTAGAGGATGCCGGTGTGGAAGAGGATGCTCGCCCGGAGCGTGTGCATCTTCTCCCAAAAGGGTTCAAGGCGCTCCTCGTAGGCGAACCAGTGGTCAGGGATGATCTTTATGCCGCAGTAACCCATGTCGGTGAGCGCCTCTTCCGCTAGGGCCGCTGCCCCCGGTATTGCCGGATTTATCCAAGCCAGCCCCCCAAGGCGTTCGGGCGCGTAGTCGAAGCATTTCTTCGTGCGCAGAAGATTTGCGCGGGTGGCCGCCAGCGACACGCGCTCGCTCTGGCTAATGAGAAGGACCCTTGCGACGCCGTTGGAATCCATTTCCTTCACCAGCGTTGCAGGGTCCACCTCGCCGCGCGTATGAACGTGACAATCAACAATGCGCATTGATTTCTTCCGGAGATTGATCTGGCAGCCAAGCGTTACCTTGCCTGCTGCGGCGTTGGTGCTGGTGCCGCGTACACCTACGGCCGTGTGGGATAGCTAGGTGCCGCGTCCCCACCCCACTGCTTGAAGACGAAGAATGCTCCCGCCGCGATCAGTGCGAAGCCCAAGATATGGTTCCA